>ERZ761602.6649-NODE-6649-length-12788-cov-6.000314_pt1 | contig 12788 bp, 6 predicted proteins | sample MGYA00512165_ERZ761602 | MGnify/ENA primary metagenome ERZ761602 (study PRJEB28899, sample SAMN02445085) | bioreactor sludge metagenome | biome: EBPR sludge; isolation source: Thorneside wastewater treatment plant | place: Australia: Brisbane, Thorneside...
ACGTAGAATTACCTTTTATCCCATTTATCTCTGAATTTATAATCAGGATTAAGTGAATAATAAACAAAATCTTTACGATTTTCCTGATAGGTATGAGTTTTTTCAATTAAATCATAATAGCGATCAATAAATAGGCGTTTCCGAACATAGTCTTCAAAAGCTTTTCCTATTTTAAATGATTCTGGCGTGTTTATATCCGTTATAATTACTTCTATACACTTATTGAGGATTGCGATGATGCCCATAGGATTGTATTTACATTAAACACAACGGAATATATAATATTTTATTGTTATTTGTGGTCGCGTGTTAATTTTTAGTATTATCCGTCTGAAGGCTAATGAATAAAACATCACAGAGTTTTTAGACAGATTCTGGGAGGCTTACGCTTTGCCTCGTTCTTTTAAAAAAGTTCCAATTGCTGCACCGTTTCCGGTGGTTCAACCGCATTTCGTCCGCTAAAAATCTCTATCATTCCAAACTGTTTGTCCGTAATACACATGATCCCGACATTCCCCTTTGGAGGTAGAATCTGCTTTACCCGTTGAATATGCACTTCCGCATTCTCCCGGCTGGCGCAATGCCGCAAGTAAATGCTAAACTGGAACATCTGGAATCCGTCCGCCATGATATCCTTTCGGAAACGGGCATAGACCTTCCTGTCCTTTTTGGTTTCAGTCGGAAGATCGAAAAATACAAGCACCCACATAATCCGGTAAGCATTGAGACGTTCAAACATATTTGTGATTAAAAGAAGCCCATTTTGACGAATCTTAGCCGATGACAGGATACAGGATCTTCCTGGCAGTACCTTCAAAACATTTTGCCAGGCTGGCTGTAGTGCGCTGTACGGCATTCATCAAGGGGCTTTTCTTTTCATTAATGATCACATCAATAGCAGGAATTTCCAGTAGTGATTTTTTCATAGATGGACTCATCTCCAGGTACTGCCCGTTATTCCTGACAATCTGGTACACCACCAGGTCGACGTATGGCCTGTATGGCTCCATGATATCATCTGCCAGACAATAAGCATTGTACTGATTGCGATGATGAATGCCCAGCGTAGGCAGCACCCCGCTTGCTACCAAGCTTCGCGCAACAACCGCTCTGAGAATGGCATATCCGTAGTTAAGGAGATTATTAGGAGGAGGCCCGTAACGTTCCCGCCTGAACTGCAGCGTATCCGGGAAAATCCGTTTCCAGTAATATGCTGCTGCTTTAGCCTCACAGTTTTCGCTATCACCACTTTTTACTGAATTCGCCAGATTGAGCAACATCCTATTTTCTATCCTCCTGATAGCTAACACGGCTGCCTGGTTTTGTATCTTGGCGATTACTGTTTGTTGCCATAATTGCTTTTTCAGTGGGGCCGTTGCATTCAATTGTGCCTGAAATTTCTGGCTTTGAAGGGAATTTCCATCCAGATTGAACAGCATTCCGGTAGGATGATGTGTTTCATCACAACTGATCACGGCAGTATTGTTCGCCAGCAACTTCGATAGCAAAGCCTGAGTAATGGTTATCTGCCGGTGGTCGAGGATCAGCAGCCCGATATCTTCGATCGGGATGGTCTTGGCAATGGGTTTGACTTCTTTTTCCTTTCCTTCAAAAACAAGTGGAGCGGGTAGGACGGTCTCAATGATAAGCTGATCATTGAGCGTTTTCAGATAAGCCGGATTGCCAAAATAGAGGGTCCGTTTTATCATCAGGAATTGGTTTGAATGATAAAAACGAACCCTGCATTGGTTTTATTGTATTACTCCCCTGAAAATCAACATTCTTAAAAAGCTAGAATAACCAGCGTATTGTTCCATCCAGATCTACAGAAAAGTCCCGACCCTCAATTGCACAAGTGAATTTTTCCGCAGTAAGGAATACTCGAGGTTGGTATATTTCAAAATTCAGAGTTTTTTCCCCATTCCCCAACTCGTCATTTGATCGTGCTTCTATATGATTCTGTAGATAAATATAAATAGAAGATGGTTCGTTAAATTTATAAATTCGGAATATTCTTTTTAGCAAATCCTTTCTTGGCAGATCCTTTAGTTCTTCTTTATTGCTTTTAAAAGGAATCGCTTTCTTGCCAACAGTAATGATATGTGACAAGGGGATTTCCACCTTTTTTTTCCCTCTTCCTATCTCAGCAGCCTGAAAATATTTCTCAGATCTAATATGCTCTATCTTGCTGATCTTTAATTGAGCAAGATCAAACAAACTTACAATATTGAAAGCCCTTTCCTCTTTTTGATTTATCAATCCTTCATAAAACAAACACAACGTATTCTCTTCATTTTGAGCGTAGACAGATTGCTTATAGTCATGCTTCGACGCAAAATCATGCTTGTTTACTTCGAGAGCCTTTTCAGGCGTAAGGTATCCTCTTCCAGCAGCAACCCTACATCTAACTTTTTTTATAACAGTCTTTCCATTCGGAAAAGGAACGGGCTCAATCTTTGCTTGGTCAAATGATTGCCCTTCTTTAACCCTTTGGTCTAGCGTCTCTTTGACAATTTTTCGAACGAAATCGTCTACAATATGTTTACAATCATTAATACTTGTAAAATCGGCGATTGGATATCTTTCCACCAGGTATTTTTCACCATTGAGTTTGATCGCACCAAAAAAACTTTCTTTATGTAATTGTCCGCGGATGCTATCTCCCTTGGCCACCAGGGGAATACGCTTCCCCTTTGTATCTAATTTATACTGCCATTTTCCATCAGCATGCTTTTCTTTTACGAATTGCTTTGACCCTCGCTTTCGGACATTTTTGTATGTTTTCGTTAATGTTCTCTGTTTCGGCAGAAAATTATTTAGCACATCATCTTCTATTGATAAAATATGAGCTGCGGAAAAATCTGTCCAGTTTCTTACAGGTTCGTGATAAGTATGATCTGCATGTTGGTCTTTCGGCTGATTGAATCTTTCCAGGATTTTATCTCTAATGACAGCGGGTGGAATCAGTGTTAAGACTGCCGCATCTATAGCATGGTGGCTATGCCGTGTACGTTCTTTTTTCTCGCTTTTTGGCTGAATATTATATATCTTTCGGAAATCACTTACCACAGTTCCTTTTTCAACCTCTACCTTTCTGAATACGGTTTTAAGATACGGCAAAGCATATTTGGTGATTATCTGAGTATCCCGCAACTGGCTATTCCTCCACCCGGCTTTGTATTCAGTTAAAGTGAATGAGTTTAGCTTTTTTCGCCAGTAATCAAGATCAAAGCCGATGATATGTCTGCGTTGAATACAGGCATCCTTTATTTCCTTTGTAGAAGCGAAGCGCGTCTTATTTGTCCACTCATCCCGTAATGTTTCAAGCTCTTCTACTTTTTTTATTATAAATTCCAGCCTGGGCTTAATTGCTGCATAAACTATTCCATCAATCGTTATCTCTTTTTCATAATTTGGTAATTGCGTTGGGAATAACTTTTTCTTTATTTGTTTATTGTACAAGCTTTCTGCGATTGTCAGGTTTTTTAATTCATTGTCGAAGCTGATACTCGCTGGGATCGTGTGCTCAAAATCGAATTTCCCTGAAAAAAGATCATACAGACTGATAATATTGCCTGTATATAAGCATGTTTTATTCTGTTCTATCCAGAGCCTGTATTTGTCAATAATATCTTTACTTTTTACATCCAAAAGCAACCCTTTTAGTTCCGGGTTTTCCTCTATCCGCTTACGATATTCGTCATTTTCCTTTTCTCTTTGCCGTTGCCATTTTTCAATAGCCCGTCGTCTATTTGCATCGTTTAGTTCCCTGGCGATCTCTATAACCACTCTTGTATCTTCATCTATTTTTTGCACTTTCAGCAGATGATTGAGCAGCTTTTTGAGTTGATGAAGAGTTTTTAATGCCATCGGATTCTTAAGGCCTCGACTGATGGGCATAGGATTTCCTAAAATCGGTATGCCATTCTCATATTTAGCTGCCGGATAGCTTTCCTGTTCGGAAGGATGCCAAAGGTGTTTTTCATTATTAACCTGAACATCGTATGTCTCGCGCAAATGGCTAAGTATGCGATCATGTAACCGGGGCAGCTTATTATATACTGGTTCTTTAGAGTATTGAATCGCTTTCCTGAGAAATGACAGGTACTTTTCTGCAATAAAACCTATAGCAACCTGCTTATCTTCTTCGGATTTTTTCTTCCAGGAATATTCTCCTATTTCTTCCTCCAGTTTCTTTTCAATATCATTCATATCATCGGCGTCAAGTTGATATGCCGGATCCATTCCGAAGCGCGTATTACTGTTCAATTGATCACTGATCAGTCCGTTTACCACAGCGATCCATGATTGCTCGGAGCGATGCTGATCGATAATATCTTTAAGAATAGTGGAGAATGCTTGAGCATCTGAAGGCGAAAGGGTGTTTTTTCCCAAAACTTTATGTAGGTTTGCCAGGTAAATGGCATGACTGTATAAATAGCCTGCTTTAAGATAGGGTAATATTTTCCTGATCGCAGAGATACTCAATGTTGCATATCCCTGCTGTAATTTGATCTTTGAGAATTTCTCTGCCTTTTCTTCATCCAGGCTCAATTTTTCTTTTGCAAATAGCATAAGCCTGTCTTTGTCATCAAATGTGAAAAGCACATGCCATATGTCTTCAAACGAATAAGAAACCGGTTTGAATTGGTTCTGTAAGGCAGGTTCCCAGCCATAATGATCTTTCCAGTCTTTTCCCAGCAACTCTTTAAATGTATTTAAGAGGGTTGCAGAAGGGATCTTGGTATCATCTTTGAATTTAGAACCGAGGCTGCCTCCCACCTTATGAAGTTCTTTTTGAATAGCGGATAGCTTAAAATCCCTGTCTTTTCGATAAAAGAGAGGGTAGATCTTCTCTTGTATATATGCCTGCTTGTTTATTCCATCAGGGAGCTGGATCTTCAGGTTATTTATATTGATCCAGATTCTGTATTCCTCATAAAATGGATGACTTATGGGGCATCTGGGTTTATTTTGCTCAAATGTGCAAACACTCACAAGCCCTTTCTGACTTCTGAGTGGCCTCTGCCATACAATAGCCTTTTCAAGTCTTTTGTAAACGGAATCCGGGATGTTCTGTATCTCGCAGATCTGCTGTAATTCATGAGCATAATCAGCGCGAAGATTATATCGCTTTCGGATTCGCTCGCCCTTATCCTTCTGTAAATGATACAAAGCTGCGCCTAGCGTTTTATATTGACGGATCAATAAAGAGATAGCTTCTGCGCCGGCTGTTTTCCCGTCTTTACTACCTTGTAGGATAGTGCGAGCTTCGTCATCGTCACGGCCTCTGAAACCTCTTCGTTGTACCAGCTGGTAAAACACTCTTCCCAGCAGATGTGGGTTGTTGATAAAAATATTTCTATGAGTAGGATCATCACTTACGGCGAGCGCTCTGAACAGATAATGACTTTCGTGTTTGCTGAACCCTAATCTTTCGAAATCCGGCTTGCTATCGCCGTCAAAATCGAATCGAAGCCAGTTAATAAATGCAACAGATTGAGGATACCTGCGGCTCTGACCTTTGGTATATTTACGCCATTTATCCAGTTCTTCTATGGTTAGCGGGCACATATTGTGCTCGATCAACGTTTGCAGAAGCGACCATTTCCGGTACTTTTCTGCCTGGTAATGGCGACGTTTACTGCGGCTTTCGGTTCTTTTTTGTACCAGGGGAAATTCAACACCTTTTTCTTCGCCGACACCTTTTTCAAAAGTAAGTATGCCTTTGTCAATAATTTGGTTGCCGGTTTGGGCGATATCGCGGATGGCCCAACCGATGGAGTTTGTGCCGAGATCAAGACCAAGGATTTTATTCATAACGAGGAAAGGTTTGGTGTTTAAATATACAGAAATCAGACGAGCCGCCATTAGGAATTGAAAGCAAATCACAACTCCCCACTTACGCAAATGCTTGATTATCTGCATATATGTGGTAATCTGCGGCTCGCCTGATATGAAAGCCATAAACGGTTTTGGAGACCGTTTAGCCAAGGATTGGCGCCCTTGACATAGCGCATCAAATCGCTACAGGCTTTGCAGCAATCAAATATATGTTGTAAGTGGGGAATATTAAAAATATTATTTTCTACAGCTTATGAACAATAAAAAGCCCCACGGAGTACGCAGGGCTAAAGAAATTATCTTCGGCTTATAGCCTTATTGTGATAAGCTTTCAATTGGAAAGCTACGAAAAAGATGTATTCCCTACAAATTATCTTCAAGACTTACTTGCCAGGTTCCATGGTAAACCGAATAGTTCAAATATGAAAACTGGCTACATCAGGTAATGATATAATTAGACCGCAACGGACTTATGCTTTTTCAATTTGTTTAAGCCGGATTCTTCCGCCTTGCTCTATAACCTATATTTCATACTTCTCTTGGAGGTCAAATCAGAATTCAACAGCTATCTCAAAAAGTTGGTGGACATCCGCTGCTACCATTTCCTCCAGTACGAAGAACTACATTTGATTCCAGTCATTGCCTGTATAGTTCATATCAGTTTTTGACTGACTGCAAATTGAGCATTTACCTTATTCTTTGCAACTGTGAGTTATCCATTAATGTTAGTTTTTGCACAGACTCTCGGAGGCTTACAGCAAAACAGATATTTACAAACAAAAAAACAGGCGTAAATCCCATTTTTTTGTTTGTAAAATTCCCCTCAAAATGCTCAAAATCAGCTTATTTTGAGGTTCCTGTTGTCGAAGAGCGAAGCTACATCATAAATTGAAAGCAAACCACAACTGTCTCCATTGGTAATTACGTCGCCCGGGTGTTGTCGAAGAGCGAAGCTACATCATAAATTGAAAGCAAACCACAACTGTTTGATGATCTTAACAGCCCCTGATATTGTTGTCGAAGAGCGAAGCTACATCATAAATTGAAAGCAAACCACAACTGCGCCCGGGGAGAACTTAAAAAAAGAACTGTTGTCGAAGAGCGAAGCTACATCATAAATTGAAAGCAAACCACAACAATGTCATCTTGTTTCATCCAATTAGTCTAGTTGTCGAAGAGCGAAGCTACATCATAAATTGAAAGCAAACCACAACTGGACGCACTCGCTAACATGATTGCATCCTGTTGTCGAAGAGCGAAGCTACATCATAAATTGAAAGCAAACCACAACCTGAAACCCTAGCTGCATAAATCTTCACTTGTTGTCGAAGAGCGAAGCTACATCATAAATTGAAAGCAAACCACAACAACCGCCTTGATCATTGCCGATAATAACCTGTTGTCGAAGAGCGAAGCTACATCATAAATTGAAAGCAAACCACAACTTACGCGTTTCCATCCAACCATCTTGCGAAGTTGTCGAAGAGCGAAGCTACATCATAAATTGAAAGCAAACCACAACCCGGCCAATGTTTTTGAAAATCAGAGCGCAGTTGTCGAAGAGCGAAGCTACATCATAAATTGAAAGCAAACCACAACTGGTCGTCGTCTTCATAATCATACCGGGATGTTGTCGAAGAGCGAAGCTACATCATAAATTGAAAGCAAACCACAACTACGTCGCGCCTGCTGTAAAAGTTCTTCGGTTGTCGAAGAGCGAAGCTACATCATAAATTGAAAGCAAACCACAACTGCGAATTTTAAAGGGTTAAACCAGTTTATGTTGTCGAAGAGCGAAGCTACATCATAAATTGAAAGCAAACCACAACGCAATAGGCGCTGACCGGACGCGCTGGACCGTTGTCGAAGAGCGAAGCTACATCATAAATTGAAAGCAAACCACAACTCAAACCCATGCTTTACATTTTCGGAACAGTTGTCGAAGAGCGAAGCTACATCATAAATTGAAAGCAAACCACAACTTGCAGCATAATTTACGTTAGATGAAGAAAGTTGTCGAAGAGCGAAGCTACATCATAAATTGAAAGCAAACCACAACAGCAATATTAAAATAACGTCGGGTGATGGAGTTGTCGAAGAGCGAAGCTACATCATAAATTGAAAGCAAACCACAACCGGTGGCTGGGATGATCCTGTCCGTACCATGTTGTCGAAGAGCGAAGCTACATCATAAATTGAAAGCAAACCACAACCGCGATACAGAGGTCCATCCGGACCTGAAAGTTGTCGAAGAGCGAAGCTACATCATAAATTGAAAGCAAACCACAACTGTCTGTCATATGGCTACTGGTGAAAAATTGTTGTCGAAGAGCGAAGCTACATCATAAATTGAAAGCAAACCACAACCCGGAACTTTTCTTTGTCAGAAAGCATAGCGTTGTCGAAGAGCGAAGCTACATCATAAATTGAAAGCAAACCACAACTTATTGAAGGCGATAACCCGCCGCCGTCTGGTTGTCGAAGAGCGAAGCTACATCATAAATTGAAAGCAAACCACAACCCTTAAGGTTTCGGCATGAAACTGTTCATCGTTGTCGAAGAGCGAAGCTACATCATAAATTGAAAGCAAACCACAACACCTGCTGTGTACATCTGATTGACGGCCATGTTGTCGAAGAGCGAAGCTACATCATAAATTGAAAGCAAACCACAACTACTGCTCTACGACAGTAGAGAACCTGTTTGTTGTCGAAGAGCGAAGCTACATCATAAATTGAAAGCAAACCACAACCCTGGTCTTGCCACTTTGAATGAACGTATGGTTGTCGAAGAGCGAAGCTACATCATAAATTGAAAGCAAACCACAACCTTTCGAGATCAACGCCGTCGCTCTTTCATGTTGTCGAAGAGCGAAGCTACATCATAAATTGAAAGCAAACCACAACTGATGTATGGCCTTGTTGTTCACCAGGAGGGTTGTCGAAGAGCGAAGCTACATCATAAATTGAAAGCAAACCACAACCGATAGCCTTAACAAAGAAGCTGATTTTTGTTGTCGAAGAGCGAAGCTACATCATAAATTGAAAGCAAACCACAACTAGAAACCTTAACGGAAGCGTCCGTGTGCGGTTGTCGAAGAGCGAAGCTACATCATAAATTGAAAGCAAACCACAACCGGCGCGAGTGGCGCGGCCAGGTTTGAATAGTTGTCGAAGAGCGAAGCTACATCATAAATTGAAAGCAAACCACAACCGCATACCAGCACACCCTAAACAATAGCCGGTTGTCGAAGAGCGAAGCTACATCATAAATTGAAAGCAAACCACAACTGATGATCGAGCTTGTATTCGCCTTCTATGGTTGTCGAAGAGCGAAGCTACATCATAAATTGAAAGCAAACCACAACAGAATACATGCGTACCGCTTTTTTTGTTAAGTTGTCGAAGAGCGAAGCTACATCATAAATTGAAAGCAAACCACAACTGATCACCGGCCACCGCACCGCGCAGGCGTGTTGTCGAAGAGCGAAGCTACATCATAAAATGGCCTAACTTTTTCCAATATCCCCTTCCCGTTTTCTTCCTACTTTAGTTGCGCTGAAACATTGCATATGAAAAAGCTGCTTTTCGGGATAACGGTTGCACTTGTCCTTTGGGGTTGCTCTTCGCGGGAAGCGGCCGACCTGGTTGTCATAAACGCTAAAGTGTATACGGTTAACCCGGAGTTTGGTATCGCAGAGGCTTTTGCCGTTAAAGACGGCAAGTTCCTTCGGATTGGCGCTACGGAAGATATTCAGCGTAAGTTCAAGGCTAAAGAGACGATTGACGCAATGGGAAAGCCGGTCTACCCAGGCTTTTACGATGCGCATGCGCACTTCCCCGGACTGGCGAAGTTCCTGGCGCAGGTGGACCTTTATGGTTCAAGATCGTTTGAAGAAGTAGTGGACCGCCTCAAAGCTTGGGAACAGAAAAATCCCGGCAAGCCATGGATCATCGGCGGCGGATGGGACCAGAACCTCTGGCCCGGAAAACAATTTCCTACCAAAGACCTGCTGGATAAGGCTTTCCCGAACAAAGCGGTATTCCTGAGCCGCATAGATAGCCATGCAGCAGTGGTAAATTCAAAAGCGCTGGAGTTGAATAATATAACCAGCATAAAAGAAGTTGCCGGCGGCCTTATCAGCGGGAAAAACAATATTCCTGATGGCTTTCTGGTTGACAACGCCATGCGCCTGATCCATATTCCGCCGCCCTCAGAGGAAGAATATCTTGAATTGCTGCAAACCGCCCAGGATTCGCTTTTCTCAGTTGGACTCACCAGCCTTGTCGACGCGGGGGTTTCCGTCAACGCGCTTGAGCTGCTGAAAAAATTCTATGAAGACGGGCAACTGAAGATCAGGGACTATGCCATGGTATCGGCTTCCCCCGAAACGGTGGACGACTATATCGGAAGAGGATTCTACGAATCGGACCGCCTGGAAATAAAATCTTTCAAGATCATGGGCGACGGCGCATTGGGTTCGCGGGGCGCCTGCCTGCTGGAACGCTATGCTGACGCTCCTACCAAAGGCTTTCTCCTGCATAGCCCGCATGACCTGGATAAGATGATTGAAAAAATTGCGAACAGCCCGTTCCAGGCTAATGCGCATGCCATCGGCGACTCTGCCAACCGCACCCTGCTCGACCTGTATGGAAAACGCCTGACCAACAATACCGACCGCCGCTGGCGCATAGAACACGCGCAGATCGTTTCTCCGGCAGACTTCCCTAAGTTCAGACAATTCAGCATCATCCCTTCCATCCAGCCAACACATGCTACTTCAGATATGTATTGGGCAAAGGACAGGATCGGCGCAGAAAGAATGAAGGGGGCTTACGCTTATAAACATCTGTTGAACGAATATGGTAAAGTGGCCATCGGCAGCGATTTCCCAGTGGAACGCTTTAATCCTATGTACGGCTTTCATGCGGCTGTGGCCCGCGTTGATGCTAATGGTTTCCCCGAAGGCGGTTTCCAGATGCAAGACGCGCTTACCCGGGAAGAAGCGCTCAGGGGCATGACCATATGGGCTGCGTATTCCTGTTTCCAGGAGCACAGGCGCGGCGCTATCGAAAATGGTAAGGACGCCGACTTCATTATCCTGGAAGATGATATCATGACCGCTCATGCAGAGAATCTGAGAACGATAAAAACGCTTCGGACAGTAGTGGGCGGGGAAACAGTATTTCTCCGGAAGTAACGGCGTATTCGGCCGGCTAAAATCATCGTTCTATGAACAGGCCCATACTTATTCTTATAATAACGCGGCATAGGCAAAAATCGTCCTTCTATGAATGAAGCTTAACCTTACTCATTCCGCGCCGGGCTGCATATTGTATTGACGATTGGGCTGCATCCCCACGCTACTTCCCCTTATTCGCTTCTTTCGCTTTTTTCATCGTCTCTGCAATGCTTATATAAGCGCCGCCCTGCCTGATGCTTTCTTCGGCGGCTTGCATAAAAGCATAGACCTCGATGGTTTGTTCTTTTCTCACAGGAGGAGTTCCGGTTTTGAAAAATTCGGCTATACGGACGACGAGGTTCTTGTACCCGCCGGAGACGTCTAAGACCACATTGTTTTTGTCGCCATATACCGTTCCGCCAATACCGTATTTCCCATCGCGGGTTCCGCGCATCGTGCCCAGGCGGCCATCCGCCCAGCGGCCTACCGCGATATCCGCATTCTCCGTATGCGTACAACTGACGGCCTCGACTCCCGATCCCATTACCGTTAGTAAGGTTTCTACGCCATGAATGCCATACCAGAATAAGATGGGATGGGTTTTCTCTATATAAGCGGGGCTGAAGGTATCGGCGCCTAACACCTTGCCGGCCTCGCCATTGGCGACCGACTGCACGCCGTCTACAAAACGCAGTGAAGAAGAAGAGAACATTGGCGTATGATGTTTTTCCGCCACCTCAAACTGTAACATTACATCGGCTAAAGATACCCCCATCGGCTTGTCGTTGAATATCGGCTTCTTTGCCTTGAATACCGGTAAAGCCTGCTCCAGGTGAATGGCGCCATCATTGGTTTCCAACAATACCGCGTCTACCTGCTTTACCAACTCCTCAATGGAATCTACGATCTTCACGCCATAGGGCTTTATCAGCTCGGTGTACTTGGGAATATTAGTGGCATTGCGCCATATGCCCGGGCTTCCCTGCGGATATGCGCAGACGACCTGGTAGCCATGATAGGTATCGCCGGCATTGGCATCATTGAGCAGCTTCGTGAACTCCGTACTGTGAGAAGTGTCCAGACCGATAATACCTACCCTCTTGCCCTTGGGCGGGGCACTGCGGCGCTCAAAGGGAACAAGCCCGGGAGAAAGCGCTAAGGTTAAGCCGGGAACGGGCATCATCTTTAAAAAATCTCTTCTGGACCTGGATTGTTTTTTCATGAGCATTCCATTTTTGATTTGTGCAGGCTTAAAGGTATTTCTTTTGCAAAGAAACTTATTAACGGCCTATTAAAACAAAGAACAGTTGCCAAAATCTCAGCAACTGTCCTTTGTTTTTAAATAATATCAACTATAGCCCTTATTCGCCGCCTGCGCCTTTTTAATCATCTCTGCCAAACTCACGTAAGCGCTGCCCTGCCGCATACTTTCTTCAGCAGCTTGCATAAACGCATAGATCTCTATTGAATCTTCCTTTCTCACGGGAGCAACTCCTGTTTTGAAGAATTCGGCGATCCGCATTACCAGATTCCTATATCCGCCGTCTGCTGTTACCATCACGCCGTTCTGGTATCCGCCGGAAACATTTATGATAAAGTTCTTTTTGTCGCCATATACCGTTCCGCCAATGCCATATTTCCCGTTGCGGGTTCCGCGGAATGAACCGAGCCGCCCATCAGCCCAACGACCTACCGCGATATCCGCATTTTCCGTATGCGTGCAGCTGACCGACTCGCAACCCGGACCCATAACCGTAAACAA
>ERZ761602.6650-NODE-6650-length-12786-cov-117.932056_pt1 | contig 12786 bp, 19 predicted proteins | sample MGYA00512165_ERZ761602 | MGnify/ENA primary metagenome ERZ761602 (study PRJEB28899, sample SAMN02445085) | bioreactor sludge metagenome | biome: EBPR sludge; isolation source: Thorneside wastewater treatment plant | place: Australia: Brisbane, Thorneside...
GCAGCAGCCGGCGCACCGCGTTGCCGGCCGCCATGAGGTCGGCGCCGGCGCAGGTTTCGGCCAGCGCGGCGTCGAACTCGGCCTTGGCGTTGGCGGCTTTTAGACGCTCGCGCTCGGCCTGGAGGTCGGCGAGGGAGGCCATTTAGCCGGGGAACTCCGCGCCGGTGGCTTCGAGCGTGGCGCGCTTGCCGGTGAAGTCCTGCCAGCGGCGGACGATGATGTCGACGTACAGCGGGTCCATTTCTATCAGCTTTGCGGACTTGCCGTGCTTCTCGGCGGCAATCATCGTCGTCCCCGTCCCCGCGAACGGATCAACAATCGTCTTTGCCTTCGGTCCTATCGATGTGACTGCCCATTCCGCTAACTCGACCGGCATCGTCGCGCCGTGAACCTTGGCGAATTCTTGAGATCGCGCAGCGCTTATACGAACGATGTTAGATTCTGTGCCATGAAAGTCACCGAGAGGAATCGAACGTGACGCATCGCCATCTGGAGACATAATAAAAACCCACTCAAACGAATTTGTCAGGACGTTGCGCTGCATCTGCGGAGCACCATGTCCTTTGTCCCACACAACCACATCCACCAAGTTATCGACAAATTCCGCCGTCCATCGAACCAGGTTTCGCTTGTTGTTCGCCAGCGTTTGTATGTTGCACACAACGCAATCAGTCTCGGCCAATGCCAACACAGTCCAGCCAGTCATAAGTTGCGGCCATTCGACAGCCGAGTCGGTATGCGTGGAATACAGCGATTTCCGATGGTCGGCGCCTTTCACATACTTATCACGAAGCTTTGCGTTCTCGCCAACTCCATAGGGAGGCGACGAAAACACCATTGCGGGCCTGCTGATTTCGAGCTTAGCCCAATCATCCGATGATGTTGCATCGCCACAAACAACCCGATGCTTACCCAAGATCCACACATCGCCCGGCTTGCTCACCGGATCGGCCTGTAGTTCCGGCACGGCGTCGGGGTCGGTTTGGCCTTCCGGCGTGGCGTCCAGCCCGGCCAGCAGGGCGTCGATTTCCTTGAGGTCGAAGCCGGTCAGGCCGACGTCGTAGCCTTCGTCCATCAGGTCGCGCATTTCCAGCGCCAGCATGGCGTCGTCCCACCCGGCATTGAGCGCCAGCCGGTTGTCGGCGATGACGTAGGCGCGCCGCTGCGCGTCGGTCAGGTGGCCGAGCCGGATGCACGGCACTTCGGCCAGCCCAAGCTGCCGCGCGCCCATGACGCGGCCGTGGCCGGCGATGATGCCGCCGTCGGCGTCGATCAGCACCGGGTTGGTGAAGCCGAACTCCTTGATGCTGGCGGCGATCTGCGCCACCTGCGCGTCGGAGTGCGTGCGGCTGTTGCGCGCGTAGGGAATGAGCCGGTCGATGGCGAGGGTTTCGATCTGCATTTAGGCGGTGGCCTCCGGTTGTTTTGCGGTTTCGGCGCGCATGCGGCGCAGGGCGCGCGGAATTTCGCGTTTGATGATGAATTTGAGGCGGCGGATTTCCGCCTCCAGGATCTGGCCCTTGGCGTTGGCGGCCTTGAGGCGCTCGCGCTCGGCTTGGAGGTCGGCTAGTGATGCCATGCGTGCAGCCGATTAAAAAGCCGGCGCACGGCATAGCTGCGCACCAAGCTGATGGCCGTGAAATAGCCGCCGATGGCCAGGTTGTCGGCCAGCGGCAGATGCACGCCGAACAGCGGCAAAATGGCGATCTGGCTGGCGACGGCCACGCCGTAGCCGATGGCGACGTTGGCGGCGCTTTCAATGGCCGACTGGCGGCGGCTTTGGGTCATGGCGCCGACGGCTCCGGGAAAGGCTGGCCCGTTGCTTCAAGCGTGGCGCGCTTGCCGGTGAATTGCTGCCAGCGGCGGACGATCACGTCGGCGTAATTGGGCGAAAGCTCCATCAGGCGCGCGCTCATGCCGAGCTGCTCACTGGCGATCAGCGTCGATCCACTGCCACCGAACGGATCGACAACGATTGCGCCAGGCTTCGCCGAGTTCTTGAGCATCCGCTCGATCAGCGCAACGGGCTTCATGGTCGGGTGCACGTCGTTCCGCTTTGGCCGCAGCTCACGCATGATCGAATCCTCGATCCATTCGACCTTGGCGTTGCCGTCGACGATCATCACCTCTTCGCCGATGGTCACCTGCCATTTCCCATCCGAACGCTTCACGAACGGCGAACCGCTCGTGCCCGCATCGCTTACGGTGGTCTGCGCGCGGCCTCCGTAGAACTTGTGTGCACCCCCTTCCTTCCATCCGTACAGGATCGGTTCGTGAATCCACTGGTAATCAGACCTGCCGAGTACCAGTGAATCCTTCCGCCAGATCACGACGCCGGACAACTTGAATCCCGCCGCCTTGAACTCGGCCGTGAAGTTGGCACGCTCGGTGTCGGCGTGCGCGACATAAATCGCCGCACCTTTGCGCATCACCGCGTGGGTAGCACGATAAAACCCGCTCAAGAATTTTCGGAAATCGGCGTCTGACATATCGTCGTTGTCAATTTTCCCGGCCGCCGTCTCATAGGCGACGTTGTAAGGCGGATCGGTCCAGCAGGCGTCCGCAACGTCACCGCGCATCAGTAACGCCATCGCCCCCATGTCCGTGCTGTCGCCGCACATGATCCGGTGCTTGCCGAGCAGCCACACATCACCCGGCCGCGTCACCGCCTCGGCCTGCACCGCCGGCGCGGCGTCGGGGTCGGTCTGACCTTCCGGCGTAGCATCCAGCCCGGCCAGCAGGGCGTCGATTTCCTTGAGGTCGAATCCGGTCAAGCCGACGTCGTAGCCTTCGTCCATCAGGTCGCGCATTTCGAGCGCGAGCATGGCGTCGTCCCAGCCGGCGTTGAGCGCGAGCTTGTTGTCGGCGATGACGTAGGCGCGGCGCTGGGCTTCGGTGAGGTGCGCCAGGCGGATGCACTGCACCTTGTCCATGGCCAGCTTGTGCGCGGCCATGACGCGGCCGTGGCCGGCGATGATGCCGCCGTCGGCGTCGATCAGCACCGGGTTGGTGAAGCCGAACTCCTTGATGCTGGCGGCGATCTGCGCCACCTGCGCGTCGGTATGGGTGCGCGCGTTGCGGGCATAGGGCACCAGCCGCGCGGTCGGCCACTGCTCGATCTTCTCGGCGAGCCAGGAGATGGTCATGCTTGCGCCTCCGTGGCAGCCAGACGCTCGGTGGCGACCTCGTCGAAGGATTGGCCGGTGGCCAGCAGCCTGACCGGAACGTCCGGATGGTTCTGGCGAAAGCGCTTGAGGGCGACATCGACATACTGCGGCGCGATCTCCACGCTGCGGCAGACCCGCCCCGTGCGTTGGGCGGCCAGCATCGCCGTGCCGCTGCCGCCGAAGGGCTCGAACACAATGTCATCGAGGTCGGTGTAGGCCTCGATCACAAACTGCGGCAGCGCGACCGGAAACACGGCCGGGTGGTCGATGCCCTGGCCGATCTTGCCCTTGTGGCGCATCACGCGGATCACCGAGTCGGGAATGCGCGTGTCCTGCGTCGGTTGGCCCGCGTGCGTCCAGCCGCCCACCTCGCCATCCCTGCCGCGCATCGCCGTGGAGGAACCATCGGCGCGCAGGTGAGAGTCCTGGCCGGCGTGCTTGCAGGGCACGATCTTGTTCGGCTTGCGTGCCTCGCGATTGAAGTGAAAGACGAACTCGAAGCTCGGTGCGAAGCGGCCCGCCCAGTCGCCGGGCATGCCCGGCCCCTGATCCCAGACGTACCACGCGAAGCGCCGCCAACCCTGCTGGCGCATCCAGCCGAGCCAGCCGTCCCAATACGCGACGACCTCGTTGTCGCGGTGGATCAGTCCCAGGTTGACCAGCACCTGTCCGTCTTCGGCCATCGGCAGATGGGCGAAGACCCCACGCATCAGGCCATCCCAATCGGCGATGCCGCCCGAGGTGTAGTCACGCTGGTTACCGTAAGGGGGCGAGGTGAAGCACAGCCGCGCCACGTCGCCGTCCATCAGGGTGGCGATCACGGCCTCGTCGGCGGCGTCGCCGCAGATCAGGCGGTGCGCATCGAGAACCCAGACATCGCCAGCGCGGGACACCGCCACGGCCGGCGCATCCGGCACCTCGTCGGCGCGATCCAGTGGATCGGCGTCCTGCTCCTGGTCGCCCTCGTCGGCGGTCGTCTCAACAGCGAGCAGTGCCGCAATCTCGACGTCATCAAAGCCGGTCAGCGCGAGGTCATATCCCGCCTCGGACAACTCGGCCAGTTCCAGCGCCAGCATCGCGTCGTCCCAGCCGGCGTTGAGCGCGAGCTTGTTGTCGGCGATGACGTAGGCGCGGCGCTGGGCTTCGGTGAGGTGCGCCAGGCGGATGCACTGCACCTTGTCCATGGCCAGCTTGTGCGCGGCCATGACGCGGCCGTGGCCGGCGATGATGCCGCCGTCGGCGTCGATCAGCACCGGGTTGGTGAAGCCGAACTCCTTGATGCTGGCGGCGATCTGCGCCACCTGCGCGTCGGAGTGCGTGCGGCTGTTGCGCGCGTAGGGAATGAGCCGGTCGATGGCGAGGGTTTCGATCTGCATTTAGGCGGTGGCCTCCGGTTGTTTTGCGGTTTCGGCGCGCATGCGGCGCAGGGCGCGCGGCATTTCGCGTTTTATGATGTGGCGCAGGCGGGCGATTTCCTTGTCGATGATCTGCCGGCGCTCGAGGTCTTTGGCGCAGGCGGCGAGGCGCGGGGCGGTCTGGTCGATGACGCGCTCGATGCCGGCGCGCAGCATGGCGCCGATGCCGGCGGATTCGCGGCGGACGGCGGCGCGCTCGAAGCGCAGGCCGCGGCGCAAGGCCATTTCGAGCTTGAGCGTGCTGTTTTCGTAGTGCAGCAGCAGCGCCTTGGCCCGGGCGCGGCTGCCACCGTCGGTGTGATCGACGCTGATGTCCGGTGCAGGGATGTCCGCCGGCTTTCCGGATGCGCCGCGGCGGGCGGCGAAGCGTTCGGCGACGTCCGGGCGGCCGCCTTGCGTTTCGGCGATGCGGGCGCGGCTGGCCGGCCCGTCGATCTTGCCGTCGGCGGTGAGGATGCAGCGGCCGGTGTCGACGAGCTTTTGCACGTAGCCTACCGAGCGGCCGATTTCGTGGGCGAACTGGCGGCGGGTGAGGCCTGGCGCGGTCATCGTTCGGTGGCCTTGACGTAGCGCAGCGCGGCTTCGAATTCGTTGCCGAAATGGCGGTCGACCGCAGCTTGCCCGGTGCGCATGAAGTCGAAGCGGCGGCGATAGCTGGTGCCCTTGACCACGATCCACAGCGGCTTGACGCTGCGCCCGGCGCGCATCCATGCGCCTTTCGGCAGGTTGGTGGCGCCGGTGCCGGTCGTGCCGTAGGCAATGCCGGAGGCCTTGTCGACCAGCTTGCGGCGCGATGACATCGGTCCGCCCGACCAAAAGATGACGCCGGCGCGGGCGACGTTGCGCTTCGACCGCCGGCTTGAGGTCGGAGAGCTGTCGAAGCCGCCGCGCACCAGCCCGATCTGCGAGAGGATCTGCGTGATCTGGCCGCGATTCATGTTGCCGTAACGGTCCATCTTCGCCGCGGCGCCGGGCACGATCATATCGCCAGCGTCTAGGTAGCCATAGCTGCGCAGAACGTCCTCGAGCTGCTTGTGCTGGCGACCGCCGCCGACGAAGTGATGCGCCAGAATTTCCGACATGCTGCGCGTGTTCTTGCCGCCTAACGCCCGGTCCTTGAGGTACATGCGCGCGGCCAGCGTGTCCTTTTTTGCCGGATCGACAAATAGCGATTTCATGACGGTCGGCGTCGGTCGGTCGAACTGCTGGCGGAATTCGTCATACATCGCCTTCTGTGCGTGCTTGGCGGTTTTTGTCAGGGCGATCATGGTCGCGGCGTGCACCTGTTTTTCTGTGTTTCCAAGCGACTTGATGACGCCGCCTGCGTCGACCTTGACGCTTATCTTCATTTTTGCCACCCGCCGCGCTGGCGCGCGTCCTGTTCGCGCTGCCAGTCTTCGCGGCAGTCGCGGTCGCAGAAGCGTGCGCCAGGCGGTACGCTGGCGGCGCAGTTGTGGCATTCTCCGGTCGCCGGAATATCCGGCGCGTGCGCGGATTGTTGCCGCAGGGCGATGATGCGGTCGAATTCTTCGCGTTCGGTGGCGCGGTCGGAGATATCCATCAGCGTTATTCCTTTCGCGGGTTCATTGGGCCGACTACTGTTTCGGACAGCTTGACGGCCTTGCCTGGGTCGTAAGGTATCGGCGTGCCGACTTCGTGGCCGTTTTCGATCGCGTGGAAGGTGTGCTGCCCGGCGATGCCGGCGCGGACGGCCTGCTCTATTCCCGCCTCCGGCCAGTTGGCGCGGAAGTCATCGATGATGCTGGCAGTAAAAGGCATGGCCTGGCGCATTGGTTTTTTTGGCGGCTCTGTCATGTTCCGGGTTCTGGTTTTGTGTTACGGGTACCCGGAACAGCCGAAAGCCTTACGGCACAAGGGTTGTTCCGGGTGTTACGGGTGTTCCTTGTGTACACGCGCGGGAGATATTCAGATGTATGCGCGAGGCGCGCGAGCGAGTGCACGTGTATACGCGCGCGTAATCCCGGAACACCCGTAACACCCGGAACAAGCCTGTACTGGTGCGGGTTTCCGGCGTTACGGGTACCCGTAACATGGTGCCGCGAACCCGGAACAGTCATGCGGCCCATGCGTTGCCCTCGCTGGTTTTGCTGGCTTCCGCGAACTTTGCGACGCATTCCGTCAACCAGCGCGAGGCCGCAGTTCCTGGCGCTTGACCGTTCCCTGCGGCCTCGACATTTGAGACCGGCGGAAAAAGGATTGGCTTGACCTCTGTTTCAACCGCGTGATCGCTCGGGAAAACGCGCGCTTTCTTCTTCTCCCAGCCTGACAAATGGGCGAGCGACCCGTGGAAGTGATTCGACGGGCGTGGCCTGCTCTCGCCATTGGTACGACACCATCGCAGATAGGCTGCGTAGACATCGCCAGCGAGCGCCGGGCATACCGGAAGCCCAAGGTCTCCGGTGATCCATTCTGTAGCGAAGCGGACTTCTGACGGGCTGGAGAGCATCATCAAGCGCTGCTTGGCGTCGGTCATCGGCGGGCGCTTCTTTGGGTGGAAGCCGGTGAGGTCGAGATCGAGCAGGTACTGGTACAGCGCAGCGACGCCGCCGGACTCGATCTCTAGGAACACGTCGTCGTAATATTCCTCAGAGAGAGCCGGCGGGGTATAGACGACAAGGTGCCTTCGGTCGTCGTTGTCGATTGGTAGCGGCTGGCCCTCGTTCGACAGGTAGCAGATATTGACCTGGTTGCGCTGGCGATAGGCGGCGATGTTCTTTGGGTTGATGCGTATCCATTCGCCGCTGACGAGTTCCTTGAGTTCGTTCTTGATGTGCCACATTTCGGCGCGGGTCACGACCTCTTCGGCCAGAATGAACAACTTGGAGTCGGACCAGTCTGAATTGAACTTGTCTTCGAGGCCGCGCTGGTTCAGGACGGTCGAATAGTCGCCATAGATTTTGGCGAGTTGCTGGAAAACGGTCGACTTCCCGGTTCCCTGCGGACCGTGCATGATGACGGCGCTCGACATCTTGGCGCCGGGATTCTGCAGCGGGTATGCCATCCAGCACAGAAGCCATCGGTAAACGGCCTCCGATGTTTCCGGAGCCTCGCCGCTGCACAGGTAGCGCAGCAGATCGAGTAGAAGTTCGCAGGATCCGGCCTTCGGCTTCATCGGCCACCCGCGCCAGGTATTCAGCTTGCACTCGTCGTCATTGCCGGACGGGTCGAAGCCGACCTGGTCAATGTAATAGGCGCCGCGCTCGACCCATTCCGGGTGGCGCTTGATGTCATCGCCGCGGGCGCCGGCCGGCAGTAGCGCCAGCATCTGCGATTTCTTCGCCACCTTGTTTGTCCAGGTGTCGAAAACATAGTCGCCGGTGCCGTCATCGAGCGGAATGAAGCGCTGCACAAGGTCGTCGACGGTCATGACGGATTGCGCGGCACGGCGGCCGTTTCCCCCTCCCCCCTCGGACGCAGCCCCCGCGCGCGATGCTTGCGGAACAACCGCCTGCCAGCCGAGCGCGGCCAGCTTGGCCTCGATCTGCGCGCGGACGGCGCCCAGGCCCTCGCGGGCGTGGAGGTCGTTGAAGTCGGTGATCTTCTGGCCGCCGCGGTCGACCGCGAAAACCGGCGCGACCCATGCCCCGGCGACGGCCAGCGCCGCATTGCTGGCATGTGTGACGCCCGGGTTGCCGTCGGTCAGGTAGTCGTCATCGGCGCAGAACAGCAGCCGGGCCAGCTTGTACTTGCCGTGGATCGCCGCGGCGACCGGGCCGAGGTTGCCGGCGTCGAAGGCGACGACCACAGGCAAGCCGGTGGCCATGTGCAGCGATGCGGCGGTGGCGTAGCCTTCGGCCACCAGGATGACAGACCCTGCCGCGTTCGATGCGCCGACGATGTGAAAGTGGCCTTTCTTGGCCAGGCCGGCCGGCCAGAAATCCTTGTCGCGGCCGTTCTTCTTCTCCGGCCGGATGATCTGCAGGCCGTGTATCCGGCCATGCGTGTCGGTCATCGGCACTGCCAGCGCGCCGGACGGCGAAAACTTCACGCCGAAGGCGCCGACGCCCTTGCGCGCGAGATAGGACGAAACCCCTGTCGCGTCCAGCTTGCCCCATGTGTGCATCGCCTGGCGCGCCGCGCGGTCGTTCTTGCGCTTCTGTTCGGCCTCTGCTGCCTTCTCTGTCTCACGCTGGCGGGCCCTAAGCGCCGCCCTCTGATCTGCGGACAACTTGACCGGCTTTGCATCGATGCGCAGCTCGACCTTGCGCAGATCAGCATCGGCGCCGCGATAGGCGCAATAGGCGCCAACCAGCGCGTCGCGCCCGTCGTCCAGGCGGATGGTGTGCAGCGACACCCACCCTCCCTGCCGGGCGCCTTCAACCTTGCACCGAACGCCGGTTTTCCGGCCGCAATCGATGGCAGAAACCCACCCGCCGCGAGGCTCCTGGAATCCGGCCGTTTCGATCTGCGCGACCGCATCGTCAAAATTTACCCAGCCGTTCACTATGCGCCGTCCTCAAACCCTAGAGGCATAGCGGGGTTCGCATTACCCGCACAAGAGAGATACCGGAAGGACCCGCTCTCCGGCTCATGGTTTGAATATTTGTTCGCTTGTTCATGAGAGTGAACGCGCCGCGTGAACGTCGGTATCGGGGCGCGGGGATTTCTCACAATGTTTGTCTCGTGCTGTGCCGCGTCGTCGATCAACACAACCTGCTGCCGCGCAGGGCGATGGCGTTGAGGATGCACTGCACCTCGGTCATTTATCGTGGTCCCTCACAGGGGGCATTGGTCCCTTCCCTTTGGCTGGCCGCCTCGTCTAGCCTGTGGGCGTGACCGAAGCAATGGAGGGAAACCACCGTGCGGACGTATTCCGACAGCGAGCGATCCTCGGCATTCGCCAGCCTGGACAACGCCAGCAGCAGCGACGGCGAGACGCGCAGCTTGATTTCCTCGGTGCATTTTTCGTGCATGGCCGATCCTCAAAAAAAACCGGCACCGCCAATGCTGGCGGGCCGGGCAAATCCGGCGGACGGAAGGGAGAGGGGGAGACGCCCGCCGGCTGGAGGAGACATGGGGTCAGGCTGCCTTCTGCTCTTCGCGCTTCGCGAACGCTTCCGGAAATGCCAGCTCAAGAAACTGCCGGCGTGCCTGCGGAATTCCTTCACGGCGCCACTTGGAAACAGCCTGCGAGGAGATGTTGCACAACTCAGCAACCTTGGAGTTTCCGCCAAGCGCGTCGATCACCGATGAGTCAAAATGGTCCATGCGCCTATTGTAACCATAGCTGCGCACGAAATGCAACCTTAGTTTAAAAATTATGTGCAACGCTAGTTACATGGAAACAGCAGCGCTCGCGAAGAAGATTTCCGACATCCGGATAGCGTCCGGCGACAACCTGGAGCAGGCCGCCGGGAAGATCGGCGTATCCAGGCAGGCATACCGGAAGTGGGAGATTGGCGCAACCGCAAACATGAAGCTTGAACACCTGGCGAAGTTCTGCGATGCCTACGGCGTCGCCATAGAGGACATGGTTCGTACATCTTCCAGGCCGAGCGCGCGCGTTGCGCCGCGTGTTGTGGATACCAGATCCCCGGATGAGGCGCGCTTGCTTGACGGGTTCGCCAGGGCCACCCCGGAGATTCGCGAGGCCATGCTCGACATGGCAGACAGGGCGCGAGCGCGTTTTCAGCCGCGCACCGAAATGTGTTAGCCCCGTTTCGGCTGCGCCTGATCAAGGGCTAATCCGCTGCGGCGGATTTTTTTTGCTTTTTTAACGCAACCATAGTTGACATGGCCGTTAGTCTGTGTAACTATGGTTACAAGCAACAACGGAACCCAAGGGCCACAAGCCCGAACGCCTGAGTTCGCCGGACCGCGTAACCGGCAGTCAATCAACAGGAGGGAGCAATGAAAACAGTCATTCGCAACACGCTGACCGCAGCCCGCCGCATGGCGCTGCACTTTCAAATGCGCAGTTTGGAGTCGCACATTGACGGATGCGACGAGTGCCTGCAGTGCGTCCGCGATCCCGTCGTCTGCCTGCAAATCAAGTTGTCTCGGAACATCGCGTGCCGCGAACTCGCCAGGCTCCGCGCCGAGTACAACGCCACGCTGCCGCCGGGCAAGCGCGCCGTGTGGGGGTGGGCATGATCACCAGCCACCGCTCGCCGCTGCCAGTGCTTGCCGGATTCCTGATCGCCTTAATCATCGTGGTCACGATGGCATGAGCGCCGCAGACATCGCCATGCGCTCGGCGGAAGTCATCGCCGTCGCATTCACCTTCGGAATCATCTTGTGTGGAGCACTCGCATGAGACGCGCCTGCCCCTCCGGCCTCTGGCCGTCCCGCATCTTCGCCGCCATCTGCATCCTCGCCGGCATCATCTGGGTGCGCGTCCTCTTTCAGATGGCAGGTTGGCTGTAGTGGAAATCCTGCTCACCGTGGCGGCCATCGCCATCGTCTTCACTATTCTCGGAAAGGTCTTCGATGGCCGCCATTGAAACCCGCCGCTTCTGCCACGCCTGCGGGACGTTTCACGTCTTCCGCGACGACCTGTGTTGGGGATGTCTTGAAGCCGTGCGCCGGCTCGCAGCCGAATTCCAAACCTTCGGGCAGGACGCGCCAGAACCAACCACCAACCACGCCACCACCGGAGAAACCCAGTGAGCGCACTAATGATCGACATCGAAACGATGGACAACCGGCCGACCGCGGCCATCGCCAGCATCGGCGCCGTGTGGTTCGAGCCGAGCGGATCGTGGATCGGCCGTACCTTCCACATGCACGTCGACCTCGTCGACTGCCAGCGGCACGGCCTGACCATCGGCGCGGACACCGTGGTCTGGTGGCTCGGCCAGTCCGAAGACGCGATCGCCACCCTGCGCAATGGCCAGGACGGTGCTGCGCCGCTGGTCACCGCGCTCGAGGCGATCGAAGCCTTCGCCGACTTCGCCGATCCTGAATTCGGCGAAGTCTGGTGCAACGGCGCCAGTTTCGACTTCCCGATCCTGGCTAACGCTTTCCGTGCCGCCGGAGGAAAAACGCCCTGGCGATTCTGGCAAGAGCGCGACCTGCGCACGCTCAAGGGCCTCAGCCCGGACCTGCGCATCGAGCGCAGCGGCACCCACCACAACGCGCTCGACGACGCGCTCCACCAGGCACGCCTGGTGCAGCACATCCTTACCAGCCGCAACGAGGCCGCCGCATGACAGACCACACCCACATCGCCGACGACATCCTGTGCCTGGCGCACACCAACAGCATGCGCGAATGGTGCGACCGCCGGGAAACATGCCAGCGCCACCTGGCCATTCGCAGCCCGTCATTGCCCAAGGAAGGGTTCGGCGTGCTGTTCCGCGTCTGCCAGCCCGGCGCGCATGACCAGTTTATCCAGGCCAAGATGCGGAATGACCAAGAGCGGATTGCTAGTGCTGGAGCGCGACATGACGCATAACGCAAAGCTAACCGGCTCCGGTACGGAGTCCGGTTGAGCGCCGGGTTAGGCAACAAACACAAGGAGAAATGAATGGCATCACAACTGATTGGCACTACCGAAACCGGATGGTTTAACCCTGGAGTGAACCCGCCGCCGTTCGACATGAAGCTGCTGCTGATGGTGGCAGGGTCACGCTCAGAGGATTGCGGCAGGACGTTTGAACCCTACACGGTGGTGATGACGGCCTACGTTCAACAACAAGGGCCGGGCGACGAGTACGACGACGAGACTGCATTTGACGAATACATGTCCGGCGACCAAACCGATTTTCTCGACTTCCAGTTCGACCTGAAAGACGATGAAGGGGAAGTGCTTGACTGGTACAGCGACAGCATTGTGGCGTGGGCCTACTACCCGCTCGGAATCGCGCAGACGGCCTGGAATGTTGAGCGCGAGAGGCAGGCGGCATTGGTGCCTAACGTTGAGGTAAGCGGCAAGCCCCCGCGCGGTGCTGCCGGAGCGAGATAGCCTGCCGGGGCTTGTCCGGTTGACTGACATGTTAGGCCACGACGCTGGCCTTAGGAGAAGCGAATGAGTGTGACGACGCCTTGGATGCTGGTGACAGGCTGCGTGATCGTTGGATGGATCGCCCCGGAGATTTTGGCTGCCATCATGAAGCGCCCGATCCCGGCGATGCTGAACGTGATGGGCGCGGTGGCTGGCGGGCTGATAGCCTGGTCTTTCGTGGCCTAACGTTTGAGTTCAGCGGCGCCGTTAGGCGTCCGCTGGAACGATTAGTTGGGCG
>ERZ761602.6651-NODE-6651-length-12786-cov-6.453460_pt1 | contig 12786 bp, 7 predicted proteins | sample MGYA00512165_ERZ761602 | MGnify/ENA primary metagenome ERZ761602 (study PRJEB28899, sample SAMN02445085) | bioreactor sludge metagenome | biome: EBPR sludge; isolation source: Thorneside wastewater treatment plant | place: Australia: Brisbane, Thorneside...
TCAGCACGTCGAGCAGCTGCTGATAGTGCCGCTGCAGCAGCCGGAACAGGTTCACGACATCGCGGTTGATGTCGTTGATCACTTCCAGCTTCGGACGATGCCGGCGGCGGAAGAACACCCCGCCCATCCCAACAAAGGGCTCCACATATCGGTCGTGCGGCACCTGGGCGATCCGCTCGGCCAGCCGGCCAGCCAGGGCGCGCTTGCCACCTCGCCACGGCGCCACCGGCTTGGTCGGCCGAACCGGCTCCAGCGTCGAATTACCAATCAATCCTTCTTTCATGATTCACACCTATCGCAGTCCCGCCTGTCAGGCCGGGGGAACCGAAGGCTGGCGCGCCAGCCAGAGGTGCGAGTTACGGCTCGCGGCTAGGGGCGCTGCAACGCCCCGGCCACCCCCGTTACAGGGCTGGCAATTGTGTCGGCTCGGCCGCGCCCAGGCGCTGGCGGATCGCCGCCTCGTCCAGGCCGCAGTCGATGAAGAACTCGTCGACCTGAACGACAGTGACGCCCTGCTCGGCCAGCATGTCCTCTTCGCCTTGGCTGTCCTCGACGCATTTGATGATCGCCTGCTTGTCGAGCTCCACCTTGGTGCGCAGCAGCTGGCTGGCCTTGCTCCAGCGCACCTTCTTCAACCAGGCGATGATATCCTCAGCCTTCACGCCCTTGGCGAACTTCACTGCCGGCGGCGTCTTGCGTACTCCGATCGATGCACCCGCCAGCTCGGCCGAGCGGCGCTTGCCCGCCAGGGCCTTGCCGCCCGCTTCCCACCATGCCTTGAGGGCGGCAAAGCGGCCCTGCTGCTCAGCACCAGCAAGGGCCAGCACCCGGTCCCGGTCAGCCTTCAGCCGATCGATCCGCATCTCGTAACCAAGCCGCAGCTCGAGCAGCTTCCGCTCAGTCGCGACATATTCGGCGCACAGCGCCTGGGCATCTTCCTGGCTGGCCGGAACGGCCAGTGCAGCTTGCTTCCTGCGGCTCATCAGATCCATTCCTCCATGCTCAATTCCCAGCGCGTCTGGCGCGGATTGCGGCGCTCGAACGGCCGCAGTGAAGTCAGCAGCCCGTAGTGAATGCGGTTGCGCTGGCCGGCCGTCGCCGCGGGGTCTTCCACCACCAGCAACGGCCCGGTCTGACCGGTCTCGATCTGCAGGGCATAGAGCTGCTCGGTCTCGCTCTCCGACAGGTCACCAAGCGTCCACCGATAGGTGCCCAGCTTGGCGCCCTGCGCGATCGCAAAGCCGCCCGATGGCAGGCGCGTCGCCGTACCGGTATCGATCACTCCGCGGGCCGCGCCCCACTCCTTGTTGAACTGCGGGATGAAGGCCTTGCCGACCAGGGCGCGGCCGACCTTCAGGGGCGGGTTCCCGGCTGGCTGGACCAGCGTGATCCGCACATAGCGCACGTTCACGCTCGCGCCAGTCCAGAAGGCATGTGAGACGCTCGGCGCCTGGCCGGCCGCATCAACCGCACGCAGCGCACCGCTCGGCTTCAGGGTGATCTCGGTATAGCCCAAGTCCCCCGCGGCAATGCTCCAGGTCGCCCCGGCCGCGGCACCATAAACCGCCGCCAGGCAGATCGTGTCGATCGCAACTTCAGCGCCAAGATCGATGTCGATCGATACCGCCGAACCGACCGCCGAATCCGACCAGACTTCCTTGGGATCATCCGTCAGCAGATTGGCTGCAGAGCTGCCGCGTGACGCGGCCAGAGCCGTGATCGCCCGCGGCACCAGCATCAGCAGATTGGCCATCTCAGAGCCTCCTCAGCACGGTTACGCGGCTGGTGTTGGTCGATCGTTCATCAACGGCCGCCAGCACCATCACGTCGACGCCATTTTCATAGCCGAGCCGGTCGGCCGTAAGGGTGACCACCAGGCCGCGCAGCTCGCGCCATTCGCCCACCAGCAGATGCTCATCGATGACCGCCGCGGGGCCAAGGAATGCCAGCTGGCGCGTCGCCTCGGCCACCGCATCGGCCTTCAGCGCGATCGTGGTCATCCGCTCCGTCGTTAAGGCCACATCTCCCCAGCGTGCGCGCAAAACGGCGTCTTCCGACACCTGCCACAGCCCTTCGGCCTGCAGCCACTGCGCGAACACTGGATCGACGGTCGCCATGGCTTAGGCCTGCGCCTCAGCCGCGTACTTTGTGGCCGGCTCCGGCGCTTCCACGCCCTCGGGCAGCTCGCCATGGCGCAGCATCGTCTCGATGCGCATCCCGCGCTGGTTCTCGCCAAGGCCATAGAAGCCATTCATGGTCGCGAAGGCGCAGACATCGGCCACAGCCTCCTTCGCCGGCGCGTCCAGCAGATCACGCTTGGCATAGCCCCATTCGGCGAACTCGCTCACCCGCTCCGGCGGGATCACGCCGGTCATGATCGCAGTGAGCTGCTCAAACGCGCCCGGTTGAGCTACCGCCAGGCTCGGTGCCAGTGCGGCATAGGCTTCCAGCATCCGGCCATTGGCAGACACAAAATCAGTTGGAATCGGCATGGTCAGTTTCCTTCTTCAAGATCGGCCAGAACGGCCACAACATCACTCACACAACGGGCAGAGCGCAGCTTGCGCTCGGCCTCGTTCGACCAGGCGCGGATTGCGTCGATCTGTCGCCGGCGGCGCTGGTGATCGGGATTGGATGGATCGGCCAGGTCGTTCAGTTGGCGCCAGATCGGGGCCACGGCCTCGATGCGCCGGGCGGCCGCTTCCTTGATCCGGCCGGTGATCGCTCCAGCGATCCGGCTCACATCGAAGCCGATCTCGCCTTCGGCCGTAACGTACTCGCCCAGCGCTTCGTCCGGCTCTCGATCGAGCGCCACCACCTTTCGCCCGCGGCACTCATCAGCGTGTCCGGCGCGGCGCGGATGGTCCTTGGCCGAAGCCGTCCAGATCAGGCGATAATTGCCATGCTCAATGATGGCCCAAAGCTGCCCGGGCATCAGACCTTGGCCTCCACCGTCGCGGAGCCGCTGGTGCTCATGTTCCGGCCAGTCGCAGAGCACAGAGCGACCAGGCGGACATCCCAGTTCCCGGCCGCCAGCCCGCTCTTGGTCTGCGTGACGGAAACAGTCCCCGGGACTGCGTTGATCTCATTCGCAAAGTCGGCGCAGCTGGCCGTGCTACCAGTGATCGGGCTGGCGAAGTCGCTCCAGCTGTTCGCACCGGCCGGCGAATACTGCCACTTGTAGGTCATGGTCCGGTTCAGCGGCGGGGTGTTGGTCCCGGCCACGTTGTAGGTCAGCGGGGCCGTGCCATAGAGGCTTTCGCCGGTCGCCAGGGCGACCGTCTTGGCAGCCGTCACTGGCGTGTAGGACAAGGTGTTCAGGGTGGTGAATTCGCCCGCCCCCCAAGTGACGGTCTTCGGCGTCGATCCACCGCTGGGTGGCGGCGCGCCCAGGTTCTTCGTCACCTTCAGCAGCAGCTTCGGCTGCACGACGCCGTCCACCGTGATCGTCAGCTCCACCTGCGCGATGTTCGACGACATGGCCGAGATCGTGACGTTGCCCTTGCTGCCCGAACCATTGGTATTGTCCACCGCAAAGGTGCCGCCCGAGGCATTGCTCAGGGCATAGGTGGTGCCGTTGGCCAGCTTGATCGAGCTGCCGCCGCGCGACACCGCTGGCGACCAGATGATGTTCGCCAGATCCTCGGTCGTGACGGTTCCATTATAGGTCGCCGGGATCGTCTGATCGGTTGTCAGCGCAATCGAAACCTGCGCCAGCGCCGTCACGTCAGCGTTGTCCTGGGGCTTGCCCGTGCCGGAGATGTCGGTCGACCAGGTGGCAGTGCTCTTGGTCGCCAGTGCGCCTTGGCCGGCGATTGCAGAGGCCGTGCCGAGCGAAGTGATGGCGGCCACGTCAGTAACGCTGGTCGATCCATCGGCCCGGACAACATTGGTACCGAAGCGAGCAGCCGTGGAGGTCAGCTTGTCGAAGCTGACAACCGCCGAACCGATGTCGGACCCGGCGATGGTGCTCTTGGTCGCCAGCGCCCCTTGGCCAGCGATGGCTGCGGCCGTGCCCTCAACCGTTCGAACCTCGGCCTGCGTCATGACGGTCGTGCCGTCGGTGCGGTAAATGTTGGTCCCAGCCCGGGCCCCAAACGTCGCATTGAGCGCCCCGGTGTACCCAAGCCCGCCGATGGTGACCTGGCCACCGCCGCCACCCGTCAGCGAGCCGTTCGCGGCGATCGAGATGTTGGAGTTGACCAGCCCCGCAGCAGCGTTTGCCGTACCGAGCGCCCCGGTCACTTCGCTGGCGAGGTTCACCGTGCTCTTAGTCGCGAGCGCCCCCTGACCGGCGATCGCGGCAGCGGTGCCGAGCGAGGTTAGGATATCAGCCTCGGTCGCAACCGTATTACCACTGGCCCGGAGGAGGTTTGAGCCAATGCGCGCCCAAGGCTTCATGAGCGCCTCAATAGTCGGCGCACCCGCGTCCAGCAGATCGACCCGGGGCCGAGCGAAGTCAGTCGTCACGACCTGGGTGGTGTAATACTGGTAGACGCGGTGCTGCTGACCGGTCGCGCCGGGCGCGATCTTGAAATCAGTTCCAGTGACAACTTTCTGGCCGGTCTCTACGTCGTAGATGCCGCTCAGCCCTGTCTGCCCGCCAGTGTAGTCAGACCCATGGAGGATGCCCACAATGAGATACCACTTGTTGGTCTGGGGCAGCGACGAAATACAGAAATAGGGGTTTGCGTTGACGGACCCGTCGGCGAGGTTCAGCGTCTGGTTGAGCCCACCGCCATAGCACCCGAGGTAAATATTGCCGTTCAGCGCATCACGCCTGGCAAAGACAGACATCCGCAACGAACGCTTGGAGTTGAAGTTGGCATAGGTGAACGAGCACCCCCAGCCGCCGTCTGCTCCGTTCCCCGCATCACTTACACACCGCCAGATCGGTTCAGTTGAGCCAAACGGCCCCACTCCGAGCACGATAGCATTCTCCGCAGCGGTGCCGTTTGCACTGAAGGTCCCTTGGGTACCGGTACCTCCGATGGTCCACTGCGAGAGATTCAGCAGGTTGTCGTAAATTCGGTCCTCAGGGATACCCGAGATGTCGGTCCCCCAGGCCGCAGTCGACTTTGTTGCCAGTGCACCTTGACCGGTGATTGCTGAAGCCACGCCTTCGGCCGTGCGGATTTCCGCCTGCGACATGACGGTCGTGCCGTCGGTCCGGTAGATGTTCGTCCCAGCTCGAGCCCCAAACGTCGCGTTGAGCGCCCCTGTGTAACCGAGCCCGCCGATGGTGACCTGGCCACCACCACCACCTGTCAGCGCGCCATTTGCAGCGATCGAGATGTTGGAGTTCACCAGCCCGGCAGAAGCATTAGCCGTCCCTAGTGTTCCCGTCACTTCGCTGGCGAGGTTCACCGTGGACTTGGTTGCAAGAGCACCCTGGCCGGTAATCGCTGCGGCGGTGCCCTCAACCGTTCGAACCTCGGCCTGCGTCATGATGGTCGTGCCGTCGGCTCGATATAGGCTGGTGCCGGCCTGCGCTCCAAACGTCGCGTTGAGCTCCCCGGTGTAACCGAGCCCGCCGATGGTGACCTGGCCGCCACCACCACCTGTCAGCGCGCCATTCGCAGCGATCGAGATGTTGGAGTTGACCAGCCCCGCAGCAGCGTTGGCCGTCCCAAGTGTCCCGGTGACCTCGCTGGCGAGGGACACTGTGCTCTTTGTTGCAAGGGCCCCCTGGCCGGCGATCGCTGCGGCGGTGCCCAAGGACGTGATGGCGGCTGCATCCGTTACGCTGGTCGCCCCATCGGCGCGGACGACATTGGTGCCGAACCGAGCGGCAGTCGTCGTCAACTTATCGAAGCTGATGACGGCAGAGCCAATGTCGGAACCTGCGATGGTGTTCTTGGTCGCAAGGGCTCCCTGGCCGGCGATGGCCGAAGCCACGCCTTCAGCCGTGCGGATTTCCGCTTGGCTCATGACGGTCGTGCCGTCAGTCCGGTAGATGTTCGCCCCAGCCCGAGCGCCAAAGGTGGCGTTGAGTTCGCCCGTGTAGCCAAGCCCACCTATCGTCACCTGGCCACCGCCACCACCCGTCAGCGATCCGTCAGCGGCGATCGAGATGTTGGTGTTGACCAGGGCAGCGGCAGCGTTGGCCGCTCCGAGGGTCCCCGTGACTTCACTGGCGAGGTTCACCGTGCTCTTGGTTGCGAGCGCCCCCTGGCCGGCGATCGCTGCGGCGGTGCCGACACCAGTCTTGAAATTGGCCAGGGTGGCGACAGCTCCCGAGGTCTCCAGGAGATCGTTGTCCCCGAAGGTCGGCTTAGCGAAGCCCGAGAAGTCCTTCTGCCAGGCCCCCCACGATGTGTCTCCTGACACGGACCCAACCCGAACCCACGACTGGCCGGCGACGTAACCGCTGTCATTCTTCCCAAGCGTGAAGCGCTGCTTGACCGAGCCCCCTGACTGGTCGGAGTATTCGACAGTGGTCACGAGCGCACCGTAGCCGCTGGCCGTGACGGGAAGCCCCAACGCGCTGCCCAACTTGAACTCGGTTACAGTGCGTAGAGGGTAATTGGTTCGATACCAAGATGGGAGCTGGTTGTCGTTCCGGGTGTCAACCGCGCGATCGTTCGTCGCGCCTGTGGCGATACCAGACAGCTTCGTGTTGGCTGTGCTGTCGAGGTTAGCGAGAGACTTCCCGACCACCTCAGTCGTGGCGAGATCGACGCTGGACTTAGTGGCCAGTGCGCCCTGCCCCGCGATGGCCGCAGCGGTCCCCATAGATGTGATGGCGGCCGCATCTGTGACGCTCGTTGAACCGTCTGCACGAACGACGTTGGTGCCAAATCGGGCCGCAGTAGAGGTCAGCTTGTCGAAGCTGACGACGGCGGACCCAATGTCGGAACCTGCAATGGTGGATTTGGTCGCTAGCGCGCCTTGCCCAGCGATGGCTGCGGCGGTGCCCAGAGATGTCACCACGGTGCCATCGGTCAGAACTGTGCTGCCGTCAGCGCGGCGGAGGTAGGCCCCGCCGAGTGCGAATGCTCCTTGAGTGGCAGCAGCACCAGGGAGCCGAACAACCCGACAAGCGTGGAGTTTGGTCTGGCTGATGGCCCCTGGGCTATAATTGAAAAGCCCCATTGGACGGAAGCGAACCGCTCCACCTTGCCCGAAGGCAAATGCACTGCCGTCGGGGAGGCCTCCGGGGGCTAAGGGGTCATTTGCAACACCAGAGCTGGTGCCACTCGTGAACCCGCGTAAGTAACCCTTGTAAATGCGCTTTCCGCTGTTCGACAAAGCCGAGCGCGCGCTCGCGGCGACATAGTTGTAGCTGGCCCCTAAGTTGTTTCCAGCTCGGTCCCGAGCCTCGACACCAAGGTAGAACGTAGCGGCTGCGTTGGCTGAGACATTCTCGATCTCGAAGGTGATCTCGTAGAGATCATCCCCGTCATAGGGCACCCATTCGGCGCCCTGCCATTGCGGTGACCCCATGGCAGTAACGCCATCACCGATCAAAAGAGCGCGCCCACCCGGCGAAGTGCTATCATCAACAATTGAGCAGTAAGCTTGAGCGCTGAGATAATGGCCTGCCCCCGTGAGGGCTGTGATCGAGGCGAAGTTGAAGTCGTAATACAGCTGGTCGACCGCAGGTCGGTTGGCCACCTCAGTCAGCCAACTCACGTTCGACTTCGTCGCCAGCGCGCCCTGCCCAGTGATGGCCGAGGCCACACCTTCAGCCGTGCGGATTTCCGCCTGGGCCATCACGGTCGTGCCATCAGTCCGGTAGATGTTGGTGCCTGCACGGGCCCCGTAAGTAGCGTTGAGCGCCCCGGTGTAGCCAAGGCCGCCAATGGTGACCTGGCCGCCGCCACCGCCCGTCAGCGCACCGTTCGCCGCAATGCTGATATTGGTGTTGACCAGGCCAGAAGCCGCATTCCCGGTGCTGAGCGTGCCGGTTACCTGCGTCCCGAGGTTGACGTTGTTCTGGGTGGCCAGGGTTCCCTGCCCGGTGATGGCCGCTGCGGTCCCCTGCGCTGTGACGATCTGCGGATCGGTCAGAACCGCCGTGCCTGCGCCGTTGACCAGGTTCACGCCGGTCTGCGCCCCATCGGTCGCGCCCAGCTCAGCCGGCTTCAGATCCTCGATCGGCGTGCCATCGGCATACTGGACGCCTTCGGCCAGCACGATCGCGGCCAGGTCGCCGCGCTTCATCGGCAGCTCGTTACGCTGGTACCCGATCTTCCGGGTTGCCACCGGCCGCAGCGTCTTCAGCCGCGCCACCTGGTGGCTGGTCGCGCTGGCCACGCTGGCGCCCCACTGCCAGAGCCGCAGCACGATCTCTCCGGCCGAGTTGATCAGCCACATCAGCGAGCTGTTACCGGCCAGCTCGTCCAGCATGGCGGCAACGGTGGTCTGGTCATCACGAACCACCCACCCGATCGGCGCAGGCCGCGCGGTGATTGCCGCGGCCAGTTCTACGGCTGCAAAGGCCGGGCCACCGATCGCGGAAACAAGGCGCTGCGCGATCTCGGCCGTTGTCTCGACATAGCCGCCGGCAGTCTCTCCCCGCAGGTCGGCACACAGATCGCCGGCGGGCTGGGTCCACCACTTGACGCAGGCGATCGACGGACAGGCCACGCCGCCGCCCTGGGGCGCCACAGCGGCCTGCAGGGCAGTGAAGGTCGCTGCGGCCGATCCCTGCCAGCCCAGCGTGGTCAGGGCTGCCGCATTGGCGCCCTTGTCGCGCACTGCGGTGATCGAATGGATCTGCCGCAGCGGATCGGCGAAGCAATAGATGTTGTTGGCCTTGTCGAGCGGCTCGCCCGGCATGTTCCAGATCCGGCCCCAGATCCGCGTGCGCAGGCGGCCATCCCACTCGACCGGGCCTTCAAGGCCGCCCGTGCCGGCAAAGCGCCCGGCGGCAATCGGCTTGCGAACTGCCGCGGCCGGGTCGGACAGGCTGATCTTCAGCCGCCCCTCGCGGGTGACCGTCGCCTCCAGCACGCGGCCGCTCAGCGCGATCGGCGGCAGGGCCGCGCCTTCGGGCCCGATGCGGACCGTGATCGGGGCATCGCGCCACACCAGGTCAGCAAGCTCAGCTAGGTTGCGCCCCTGCCACTCGATCTCGGCCGCGGCCGGAACGCTGCCGGGAGGGAAGTCGCCGCCCGCGAATTCAAGTGATGCGATCAGCGTTGGCTGGCCGACAATCCCGGCCCGCCAATCGCGGAAGCCGCCATACTCATAGGGAACGAGCTCGCCGCCGCCCGCAAGCCGGACGGTCACATTCGCCCCGTCCGATGCTTGCCGCGGCGTCGCCTCAACCAGGATGACTGTCGCCGTCATCGCCAGTCAACTCCCGACGTCAGCGCCAGGCCGGCCAGGCCGCCGGTGCCGCCCGCCTGGCTCTGCGCGAGGATCTGCGCCAGCTGGTCGTTGGTCGTGCCGATTGCAGCCAGGATCTGGGCGTTCTGGTCGTTGTTCTCTTCCAGTGCGGCATTGGTCTGCGTCAGCGCCGGGTCGCTGGCGGCCTGGGCATCGGCAATCCGCTGGTTGGCCTTGGCGATGGTATCGCGCGCGGAATCGAGGATCGTGCTCCGGTCGGTCGCAAAGCCGCCGGTGGTGCCATAGACGTCGCGCGACACCGCGTTGAGCTGGGACAGCAGCTGGGCCAGGCGGTCGGCTGCGCCCTCGGTACCGGCATCGGCCGCAGCCTTGGCCTCGGCGATCTGCGCCAACAGCGCCTGGCGCCGATCGACGGCCGAGCCTTCGAACAGCGACCCGCTGGTCATGTCTTCGATCAGCTGCTGGAGCGATCCGACCTGGTCGGCCAGCAGGTCCTTGACCAGCTTGGCCCGCTCGCGGGCGTTCAGCTCCTCGATCTTGGCAACGTCGAAGCCGTACTGCCGGGCGATGCGCAGCCGCTCGGCCGCCTGGCGCTCGAAGCTCTTGAACTGCTCTTCCAACGCCTTGCCGATGCCGCCGATCAGCGTCTCGACCTCGCGCACCTTCAGCGCTTCCTTGATCGCGGCATCGATGTCGGTGCTCGATCTCAGAGCCTTCTGCATGGCGTCTGAGAGGCCTTCGATTGCCCCCTGAGAGATCGCCCCGGCGATCGCCGCCCGCATGGCTGCAGCAGGATCCAGCCCGTCATAGAGCGCGCTCTTGCTGTCCCGGCCGAAGTAGCTGTTGCCGAGGCGCGCATCGTTCGCGGCGCTGCTGACCTGGTAGTAGTCCTTGTACCGGCCAATCCCGATCGAATAGTTGCCGACGCTGGCGCCCAGGGCGTTGGCGATCTGCGCGATCGCGCCCTGCAGGTTCGATCCGGTCTCGTTCAGGCTGCCGGTGATCCCCGCGTCGTTGGCGCTGGCCGTGACGCCGGTGTTGCTGACCGATCCGGCCCCACGCGGCCGCTTGCCGAACAGGTTGCCCAAGAGGCCGCCCGCGATCGAGCCGATGATGCTGCCGCCCGGGATAAAGCTTAACGCGCCGCCCAGCGCGCCGCCCAGCTGCGCGCCGCCGCTGTTCATCTTGATGCCGAAGGCATTCGCAACCCCGGAAACGAACATCCCGGTTTCGATGCCCTTCAGGCTCTTCTCAAGGCCGCCAAGGATCTTGTCGGAAATCTTCTCGCCGAAGATGTCCTTCCCATAATCGAACATCAGGCCGCGCGCGCCGCCCAGCACCGCGCCGAGCGGCCCTGCCAGCAGATAACCGGAAATGGCGCCACCCAGGGTGCCCTTCAGGCGATTAAAAAAGGTGGTGCTGAACTCCTCGTTGAGCGCATCGACGATGGCACCCGCCATCGTCCCACCCAACTTGTCGAAGTACTCGCGCGGGACGAGGCCGAAAACGCTATCACGGGGAGCCGTGACGACGATCTCTGTCGGCTTCCCCTCTTCGTTTGCATCCGCGCCGGAAGCGCCCGCACTCTCGACCTTCGGTGCGCCTGCATTGCGAACACCATCAGCGGCGGCATTAACCGCTGCGGCAAAGGCCCCGACCGCCTTACCGCCGCGGGTCGCCTCCTCGCTGAAATAGTCGATGCTCGGCTTGAGGCCGGACTGACCCTTCACCCAGTCGTCGAGATCCTTGAATGCCGATCCGAAGATCTTTTCGACCAGCATCTGCGAGTTGAGCTGGCGCCCGATCGAGGCGAGGTTCCCGGCACTGCCTGTGCCAGAGAAGATCGAGGTCAGCTCCTGCTTGATCGAGCGGGTGGTATCGAGATAGCCTTCGATCAGGCCGCGCCGCCGCTGCAGCTCGGCGCTGACCTCGCGCTCATAGCGCACGCGGTCGAGCACCTCCTGCTTTTGCGCCGCGCTCATCTTGTAGTTCTGCTGCTCGAAGCGCCAGATGCGCTCCAGGGCCTCAGCCTCAGCGTCCATGCCGGCCGCCGTCAACGTCTGGACCTGCAGGCGCCGCTCGCTCTCCTGGCGCGCCTCCTCGAGCGGGCGGACCAACGCCTCGCGCACGGTCAGCTTCGCGGCTTCTGCCTGGGCGATCTCCTTGTCGAAGATGCCGTTCTTGTTCTTGGCCTTCAGCTCGGCGATCGTCTTGTCGAGCTCGCGGGTGGCCGCGTTCACCCGGTCAATCAGGCGCGGCTGCTCGTCGAACTGCTCTGAGATGCGGGTGATCTTCTCGGCCGCGCGCTCACCGATGGTGTCGAGGTCCTGCAGCTGCCGGCGCGTGCTGCCGGCACTTGCGCCTGATCCAGCACGCGGCCCGCTGCGCCCGCGAGCAGACTGCTCGATGCGCCGGTTCTCGCGCTCGGCAATGGCGATCTTGTTGTCTTCCTCGGCCAACTTCAGGCGCAGGCCGTAGATGTCCTTCTCCAGCTGCGCCTTTTGCTCGCCCATGGCGAAGAAGCCGCCGTCGCGTGGATAGATGGTTGTGGCATTGGGGCCAGCGCGGCGGCCGGTCGCAAGCAGGTTCTCCTTCCCGGCGAGCTCGTCCCACACCTTGTTGCGGTTGATCCGCGCCTCGTTCAGCGCGGCGGCGTTCATCGCCCCGATCAGGTCGCGGGCCTGATCGGCTGCCGTGGCGTACTTGTTGCCCGCCTCGCGCGCCGCCTCGCCGCTTTCGAGCAGCCGGCCGATGAACGGCACCAGGGCCGATGCGGCCAGAAAGATCGCCGCACCCCACGGCCCAGCCAGGAAGCTGGCCAGCCCGGCAAAGCGGCCGCCCATCATGGCCACGGCATCAGCCACCTGGCCGCCCTGCTGGGCAATGATCGTGCCGATATTGGTGCCGCCCTGAAGTTGCACTGCAATGTCTTGAGCCTGGCGGCCGAGGTTCAGATATCCGGCTCGCGCTTGACCAGTGCTGACCACAGCGCGAGCGCCGAGATCATCATTGGCTGCAGCCGCCTTGCGCGCGGCCTGCTCGACGCCGCCCAGCTCGCGCTCCACCGAATTGGCGGCCGCGATCGCGCCCTGGGCGTTGCCGTCGATCAGCAGTGATGTTCTCAGCGTCATTCGTCGAACACCTTCACGCCATTGAGCTCATTGCGGGCCGCGGCTTCCATGATGCGCAGCTCGCCCCACAGCCGCGGCGTCGCCTCGATGCCGGATCCCAGCAGGCCGGCCGCGACGCCGGCATAGTCGAGGCCCTGCCAGTAGACTTCGCCGTCCATGCCCCGCGCGATCGCGCGCCACTGGGTGCAGACGCACAGGAAGGCGCTGACCGCCTCCCAGTTCTCGTCCCACACCTCGAATGCTGCATCGGCCTGGCTCCGCTCCAAGGAGGCGATCACCTCCTCCGGTGCGCCCATTTCCCTGGCATCGCGGGCCGCCTCGGAAAGATCGCCTTTGCCGCCGCCCGCCCAGTGGCGGG
>ERZ761602.6652-NODE-6652-length-12786-cov-6.066845_pt1 | contig 12786 bp, 10 predicted proteins | sample MGYA00512165_ERZ761602 | MGnify/ENA primary metagenome ERZ761602 (study PRJEB28899, sample SAMN02445085) | bioreactor sludge metagenome | biome: EBPR sludge; isolation source: Thorneside wastewater treatment plant | place: Australia: Brisbane, Thorneside...
GCTTCGAGCCAGATACGGCCCCCATTCAGGCTCCAGTAAACAAAAAGTTTTAGGCGCTGGGGGGTGTGGAACTTTTGCACGTACAAAAAGCGGTTGCGCAGCACGTAATAAATGTGCAGCTGGTGTCGCTGCCCGGCCGAGCGTTCTACGTGATGCTGGGCGCGGGTGCCGCCTAAAACGGCCGTCTGGTAGCCTGCTTGCTGGGCCCGAGCACACAAGTCAGCCACCTCGCCGCCAAAAAAGTACGCCTCATCCAGTACGCCAATTTGTTGTAAAACGGTCGTGCGAATCAAAATACAGGTGCCTGGCACATAGACCACCGGGCGGACCTCACTGGCAGCGAGCGGTTTTTGCAGGTGGGTGTTGAGTGCCAGCCCAATGTCGCCGCCACCAGCGGAGAGCAGCTGGCTGCCATCCCACAGTTCCGGGCCAACCATACCCAGGTGGGGATTATTTTGCAGCAGGCTTAGGAGCTTGAAAACGGCCGTGCCGTCTACAATGGCATCATTGTTAAGCAGCAGAACTGCTTCATAGCCGCTCGTGAGTACCGCTTGTAGGCCCAAATTATTGCCCCCGGCAAAACCCAAATTGGTATCACTGAAGATGAAGTTGACCTTGTCTGACAAGATTTGCTGCAACCTGGCGCGGTCTTCTGCTACGGAGTTGTTATCTATGATCCAGATAGAATCTCCTGGAGGAAGCCACTTTTGTACAGAGTGAACGCAGTGAATGGTGTCTTCTGCCCGATTCCAGTTGAGGATAAGAACGGCCAGGCTCATGAGGTTTTGGGCTGGCATGGTTGAATTACTTGACATAAATCATCCGCATCCCCATAGGTGAGAGGATGCGGATGATTTTATAAGTAAAAAGAGCGAGGGGCAATCTATTTTGTGATCATCGGTAGGTAAAGGTCGGTGACATTGCCCACATACAGATAGACCGTAGCGCTTTGTGGACTGCCTTGAACCGGCACGCTGTTGTTGGTGCCGGTAACGGTGACGGTGCCCAGGGTATGCCATTGGTCTTGAGCAAAGCCGCTTGTATTGATTGTAAACGTGAGCGTGGTGCTGTTGTTGATTTTGCCCGAGGTACTGCTGGCAGATAGTGAGGCGATGCTTTCATTGAGGGTCCAATCAATTTCGCCACTGCCGGTGTTTTGTATGGTTGCTTGGAGAACGGCCGTATTCCCTGCGGCTTGCTGGTGAAAAAAACGCAGTTCATCGGTAAAGGCCAAAAATGGTGGTTCATAGATGCCAGTTCGCGCCATATTTTGTTGAAAGGTGGGCCACGGCAGACTGTTGTTGTCGGCGGCACCGACTTCTTCAAAGATGTAAACGGCCGCTTGCCCGTTATTTTCTGCACCAAAAACTGTCTCTAGCAAACCATCGTTGTCTACATCGGCAATGAGCGGGGCGGCCAGGATGGTATTGCTGTTAGACAGCAAGGCCCGTGTCAGATCGCTGCTTTGGCTGCCGTTGTGCTGAATGACCCGCAACGCGGTTGTATTGGCCATGACTTGAATGATTTCTGGCTGATCGTCATCGTCAATGTCGGCCACAATTGAGGAATAAGGCTGAGCGCTTTGCCCATTGACACCATTTTGGGGCTGTAGGGGGAACCCTGGCAAATTGCTGCCATTACCTTGCCAGGCGTAAAGATTTTTGCATGCCTGTTCAGATTCTGCACCACAACCAATGATAACATCCAAGATATTATCGCCGTTTAGATCGGCCAGGGCCGGTGGGGCGGGCATGTTGCCGCCCGTGGTTCGTGGCCATCCAGATACGGGTGTTCCGTTGTGATGCCAGGCATACACTTTGTAGCCGTCGGTACCGGCAATGCCCAGGCCCGTGCCCACCACAATTTCCAGGTCGCCATCCCCATCAATATCGCCAACAGCTGGGGAAGATTGTACCTGTTGTTGGGTTATCGTGGGCCAGCCCGGGACGAAGCTGCCGTCACCATTGACAGCCCAGACGGTGGCTTTGGTGTAGTCAGGATTATTGTATTGGCTGGGGAAAGGGCCGCTGCCATCGTCACCGTTCCAGGGCGGGCTGTCGGTGCCGACAATAATTTCTGCCAGACCATCGTTGTCAATGTCTGCCAGGGCAGGGGAGGACCAACCGCCGCGCAGCAGGGGGGCGTTATCGCGGGAGAGCGGCCAGCCGGGAACGGCCGTACCGTCATGCTCTACCGCGTAAATCCGGCGGTCCAGGCCCAACGTGACAATTTCCAGATCGCCATCGCCGTTGAGGTCGCCCAGGGCAGGCGCGGCCCAAATGCCATCGCGAATACCATCGGGTATTGAACCACCAGCTCCCTGACCACCTGCATCAATAGTTAAATAGGGCCAACCGGACTTTAGAGTAAGCGATAGTCCGCTGCTGACTTCATAAACGATAATGCCGCCGTGTTTGTTATCTGCGGGATTTGCCGAGTTTGGGTACCCACCGGTAGTAACCACAATTTCCAAACTGCCATCGTTGTCCACATCACCGATGGCTGGGGCCGATTCTATTCGTCCGGTTGCCTGGTGTTCGTTGGTTGGGAGTTTGGTGTTTAGGGCATTGGCTGTTTGCACAGAGTCAGCTGTTGTCCAACTGCTGCCATTGAAAGAAAGGAGGAGCAAACGGCCGTCGTAACTTCCCACCACAATTTCCAGATTCCCATCCCCGTTAAAGTCGGCAGCCGCTGGGGAAGCATGGCGAATGGGCATGCCACCCAAAGAGATAACGGTTCGGGTTACCGCCAGAGCCTGCCTGTACGTGCTTGCACTCATTACCACCAAAATGGCTGGTAACATGAAAAGAAACAAAATGGATAGGAGCCGATGTTTATTTTTTCGTTGGATCATGATTTAACCTTACAATACTTCATTTTCAATACGAAACAGCCTGATGCCGAAGCAAGCTGTGGGTAGTTTACAATGGGACGTTTGGACGAAAAACACCTGGGTTTAGCTGTTCCGCCTACGCCCATTGCTTCACAAATTCAGTTCGGTAGACAGTAATTAAGGCAGGAATGAAGCCTGGATTCAATGGTTTTTTTGTCCTTTTAAGAAGGAATTCATCTTTTTTCCACCCATATTGGGCAATCGGGCAGCGGGTAAAAAGGCCAGCATGGGCGCTGGCTGACAGGTTGCTTTAGAGGCTTTGGAAAAACTGAAGATATTGTTGAGCAATGGTATTTAGTTGGTGGTGCTGTTGAATGAAAGTACGGCCGTTTTCCGCAATGAGTTGGCGAAAAGAGATGTTTGTAGCGAGTTTGCCCAGCAGTTCCACAAGCATTGCCTCGGCATAATCATCGGGGGCAAGCTTGATACAGGTGCCTTGGGGTAATTCTTGCAGCGGTTCAATATCTGACGTGATGGTGGCAATGCCCAGTCCCATAAGCCGAATGGGTGTATAGGGTGTTCCTCCAATGTGGGGGTGGCGCAGGTGAATTCCTACATCCAGGGCAAACATCTGTTTGACAAAGGTAGCTGGGGGCTGCCAGCCAGTCATGTGAACCCGATTGCCTAAACCCATTTGCTTGATTTCTGCCGCGAGATCATACCCTTCTGCTGCAAAACCTCCTAACAAATAATGGGCATTTGGGACATAGCGGGTGACTTCCTTAAATGCTGCCAGACAGGCTCGCAAATGTTTGTTGGGCACAAATATCCCAAAAGAACCGACTAAAAAGCTGTCTGTCGTAAATCCCAGGGTCGAGCGCTGCTGCGCTTTTAGGGCCACCGGATCTACATCGCCAATCGCTTTGGGCAGAAAATATGGGTAAGGGATTATTTTGGTACGGGCAGACGGCCGTAACGCCAAAACTTGTGACTGTGCAAACTGGTTTTGCACAATGATGCCCAGACTGCTGTCGATGATATGCTCTATAAGGGGGAAGCGCAGCAATACTTCGTTGCCTAATCCCGAGCTGATTTGCTGGGCAATGTGGGGGGCATCATCCTGATAGGCATAGATCAGTTCATTAATGTAGGCTTGAGGGTTATTTTGGCCTACCGTGGCGGCCAAAATGCAGCGGTGCAGCGTAGAGTCGTTGAGGATAATAATGCCAGGAAAGCGATGCACATAGTTGAGCATGTAGCCGTGGAAACGGCCGTTATCCCCCAAAGAGTAAAACGTGACGTCATAATGTGGCTGTCGGTCGGGGTAGGCGGTATGGGTGAAAACAGCAATACGGCCGTCAGAGAAGCTGGTTTCTACGGTATATTCTCCGCTGATGAAGATGTCCAGCGCCGTTACTTCTGGCAGCATAATAAGCGCTTCAATTAGCCCTTCCGCAAAATCGGCTAAAGCGGACTGTATGGGAGGCAGTGGCGTAAAAAAAGCGAGGTGCATGAAGCTTTTCAACGCTCCTTTGTTGTGGCTTGGTTTTGTTGCGTTTGTAACCTTGCAATTTCTTGGGCCACGGCGGAAACAGCTTGCAAGGTCGCTTGATTAAACTGGTTTTGCTGCCGCACAATGGGGTCAATATACCACTGCAAGGCGCGTCGGATTAATTTTTGCACCAATGCTTTTAGCTTTGCCGCAATGCCTGGCGGCCATGTAGGCCAGGCCAGGGGTTGATGACTGTTGATCCAAACGACTTGTTCCATATTTTGGATGGACGGCCGTTTGCCCGGATCATTGGCAAAAAGTTGTGCCTGTTGCTCCCAAACCTGCTGGCGCACTTGCTCAATCAGTTGGGCGGCTTGCTGAATATTTTGGGTTAAATTTTCCATCATTCACCTGCGGTACCCTCTAGCCGAGTTAGCACAGCTCGTAAACGGGCTGCGGCCCGGGTTGTGTTAAAGTCTGCTGCTCTTTGCTGCTGCTTCTGAATCACTTGCTGCCGAATCACTGCATCGCTTAGCAAAAGATGGGCCATTTCCGCCACCGCTTCATAACCCAATTCCTGAAACATTACCCCCGCTTCCCCCAACGTTTCGGGGATGGCGCTGCTTTGGCGAGCCAAAATAGGGACGCCATGCACCATGCTTTCCAGCAGCGGCACACAAAACCCCTCATGGTGGCTGGTTGTCAGGTAAAGATCTGCCTGCCTGTAATAAGCTTCTAGCTGGGAATCTGGCACCAGTCCAACCAGGTGGGCTGAATTGACCAATGAAAGGTCGTTTATAAGCGATTTTAAGGCCTCCACATAGGTCGTGACGTTTAACGAGCCAACGATAAAAAGTTCGGCATGGGGGTTGATGTTGTGTTTATAGATGGCAAAAATGCGCAGCACATCGGCAATGGCTTTGCTGGGAGCCACGCGCCCTACGGTTAGCCAGGTAGCTTTTTCTTGGGGTAACGGCTTGGGCAAACGGCCGTTTTTTAATGCATCTGGCAAGGTGAGAAACAGGGGGAGGACGGCCGTTTTTGCCGGATCAAAGCCTGCTTCAATTAACTCCTGGCGATTAAAGTCAGAATCACCTACCGCCAGCTCACAGGTTGTCATCGTTTTTAAGGCCTGACGACCCATGTGGCACAGGGCTGCCTGATGATCGTCCCAGCCGGCAAAAAATTTGGCGGGGGTGATGTTGTGGTATATAAGCATTTTACGCCCACGAAACGCCTGAAACAGCCGAATATTGGGCGAATAAATGGAATAATGAAAAATGAGCAGGTCGTCCCGGCTGTCTAGAAAAGGGACAAACTGAACATCTGGTAAGGCGTGTGCTTTTAGTTGAGGGGCCACATGTTGCGCATACAGGGCGGTTGAAAACCCCCATGCCTGTAATTGCGCGTCAATAGCCAGCGTGCTGTTGCTGACGGCATCACCCGGTATCAGGCCAAAGCTTAGTTGATGAATCCGCATCGGTGACTTTATCTCTCCTGTAAACGCGCCTCAAGTTCGGCAATCCGTTGGGCGTCTAGCTCCTGGCGTTGGGCCAATTCATTCAGCACAAGCAGCATCTGTTGATTTATCTGGATTTGCTGCTGCATAATTGGCAGCACATACCATCGCGTCGAAATCCAGTTCCAGACTGTACGAATAGCCACAATTGCTGGACCCAGAACGGGGACAGTAGAGGTAAAAGGTTTCTCGTGTAAAGGTTCCTTTGCTAGCAAACCGATCATGAGGCGATTCAGATTTTCGGTAGAGGAGAAGGGAATATCTTGTCCTGTCTCCTGCAATTTTGGGGGGCCAATTTGAGAAACATTCTGGAGGTACTGGCGGGTTGCCAGCGCTCTGGTCAGCCGGGCATGGACTAGCGTGGTGTCCACGGCGGGATCGAGTATCTGAATGGTGGCAGCTTCCTCTTCAGGGGTTCGCATATTCCTTATCCTTGTGCGGCTAGCGTTTGCGCGTACACTGCTTCCAAGCGGTCGGTCATTTGGCTGATGGTATAGCGTGTCAAAACCTTTTCCTGGCCGCGCTGCCCCATCTCCTGACGCAAAGCGGGGTTTTGCAATAATGTTCTGATGTGAGTCTGAACGGCCGTAGAACTTCCGGGTTCAGCCAGTAACCCATCAATGCCGTGGGCGACAACGTTGCGAACGGCCGTAATGTCAGCGCCAATGACAGGTTTACCCAACAGCCACGTTTCCAGGTAAACAATACCAAATGCTTCCCCGACAGACGGCAGCACCAGCAAGTCACACGCCTGCAACAGGTGGAGCTTTTCGGCATCTGTCACCTTGTCCAATACATAAAGATCTGGCACATTCGCACGCTGCGACCATAACCGTCTGGAATCTTCTGTTTCGGGGCCAGCCGCCACTAGAAACAGATCAGGGAATTCTGTTTTTAACGCCTGGAACGCTTCAACAACCAGTTCCAACCCTTTATATTTTGACTTTCGTCCCAGAAAAAGCAACATGGTGCCTGTAGTGGGCAGGGCCAGCCGTTGGCGTGCTTCTGGCGTTGGCACGTGGGGGTATTGATCCGGGTCCAGGCCTACCCCAATCGTGGTGATGCGCTCCGGTTTTAACCCCAGATCCATGTTTAGAAGAAAATCATGCTCTGCCTGAGTATCGGCCAGAATATGGTCGGCCCCTTGCAATACTTTCCGTTGATAGCCGATGTTGTAGGTAACTTCTTGCTCTGGGTGCAGATGAGGCGTTACAACAATCGGTACGCTGGCTTTTTTGGCCGCCCAATAGCCGTAGGCCACATGAGAATAAACCAGGCAGTTTAGATGGATGAGGTCGTAAGTACGGCCGTTGCGCAGCAGCTGGGTAAACAGGCGAGGTGCGATTGGGCCACCGCCTAAAAATATCAACGGTTCGTAAATAGCGGACCGGTTTTTCCAGTAGTGGCGCAGGCCAAAATGCAGCATCCGCCAGACCGATCCTCGCCTGTACACGCTCCAGAAGCGATGAACGTTTACACCCTTCACCCGTTCAAAAGGGGGCAGAACATTTTGCCAGGTATGAAAATCCACCGAGCGGGAAGTGTAAACATCTACCTCAAATCCCCGCGCTGCCAGCGTTTCAGACAAATCTGCGATGTATTTTTCTGAGCCGCCAACTGCGGGCGGATATTGGTGAGAGACGTGTAAATAGCGCATAGCTTTGGCCGATGTTATGAGGTAGTCCAACTCTGCAGGAATTTTTCCAGACGGCCGATAATGAGTGGCCAGGTATAGTTTTGGGCCGTGTAGGAACGGCCGTTTGCGCCCATTTTAGCGGCCGTTTCCGGTTCAGTTAACAGCTGCTTAATCGCTGTAGAAAATTCGTTAAACGTAGCAAAAGCCAGGCCACCCTGGCTGCGCGTTACATGCCCTGCGGTTACCGGGCATTGGCTATGGACCAACACCGGGCATTCGGCCAGCCAGGCTTCTAGCAAAACCAGCGAGAAGCTCTCGTTAAGGGAAGGGTGGATTAAGGCGGTGGCACCCGCCAAAAGAGCTTGCTTCTCGGCTTCAGCTACAAAACCGTGCAGCTGAAAGTGCGGCTGATGGGGTGGTTTGTAGGGGCCATCTCCGGCAAGCACCAGGGTCAGAGGGGAGCCTTCGTCGGCCAGTCGCTGGACGTAATCGTAAAGCAGGCCCAGATTTTTACCAGCTTCCAGGCGACCGATTGCCAGGAGGTAAGGCGGCTTGGTTGGGTTTCTTGGCACAAGGGGTGCGGCAAAATCGGAAACGGCCGCTCCCAAAACGCCTTGCCGTTTTAACTTGATGTTTAATTGGCGATTGGCAAACAACTGCTCTTCAGGCGTTAAGAAGAGTGTCCCCCCAACCTGGGTTAGAAGCAGTCGGGACAGTGTTAAATAGGCATGGGGTTCGTTATGCAAACAGGGGATGAGGATGGTTTTTTCAGGAGCAACCCAGGCAGCTGCCTGGGCCAAAGTAGCCTGATACGGCAAAACCAGCAGCGCGTCATAATCGCTGGCTTCCTGGGCAAGCGCCTGGTAAAGCAGCTGGCTGTGTGCTCCGGCCATCAGCCACGCTTTTTGCTCGTCTTTGCCCAATGCCCAATGAGCGACCAATTTTTGCGACAGTTTGCTAAAGTGGGGCTGGTTGTAGCTGGTGATGGGGAAGCGACGAACGGTAACCTGGTTCAGGATGGTACTACCTTCTGGGTAGACGTTTTCCCAACTGTAATAATCTTGAGCGCAGCTGGTCCAGACGTGAACCTGATGGTGGTCGGCGACTAGCTTTTCGGCCAGGTGGCGGGCAAACGTTTCTGCGCCACCGAGAATCGCTTCCCCGAAGCGGGGGGTGATGATTGCTAGTTTCATTGGTTGTCTGGTTGATTCAGGGCGGTCAGCTGGGCCTGGAGCGCCTCAATATGGCGCTGCTGCTGTTGAGTAACAGCCGTTAACCGGCCTACCGCTTCCCAAAGGTGCCAATTGACTGTTTGTTGGTGCTGCAACGTGCGGTTGGCATAAAAGAGGGCAATGCTGTGCAAGGCCCGTCGCCCTTTTTGCAGCAGGGGGCCAGCAATGGGAAGATGGCTCCATCGGCTCTCGCTTAGCAGCAGTTCGCGGTCAAAGGCAGGGATCGCCTGGGCTGCTTGTTGCATATGGGCATACAGTTCAATATCGTAGGGGATGTCGGCGGGTTTGCCGGGGAAGACCACAGGTGGAACGGCCGTATCCAATTGGTGATGGGCCAATGCTACATCAATTCGCTCTTGAATCTTTTGCCAAACCGGTTGGGTCTCATGCATTTTTTTCTCCTCCACGGCGCTGCATCACTCCCAAGTTTGCCTGGCTTGGGGCGTGGCTCTTACGCTGCTGAAATTGTAGGGGGGATGAGTGGCTTGGGCAACAACATTAAGGTTGGGCAATGCGATAGACGTCAAGCGAAACCTGAAAATGGTTCAGCTGCACCGGAATGTGGTCCTGAGGAGTTTCCATAAGCGCCCAATCAATTGCCTGAGTAAACGCCAGCTGGGCTTTGCCCTGTGTCCAGCCTGGTGGCGATGCCCCATTTACGGCCAGCCAGAATACGGAACGGCCGTTTGCCTGCCAGTTAGAAACGGCCGTTTGCAGCGCTGGATCTTCCCGCACCTCGGTGCGAATGGTGAAAACAGTCTGATCAAACAAAAACCAGAGCGGCAGATCCAATATTTGCGCCGGTGTTTGTGTTTCCAAAATCAGTACGGCCCTTTCGGGGAAATTTTCGGCCAATGTCGAAAGCTGATCGGTGAGTCCATCATACTCGACTACCCCGGCGATTGCCCGCAGGTGTTGGCCAAAGCCAGCCAGCAGCAACAACAGCAGCCCCAGCGGCAAGATGCCCGCCAACCAGGGAAGGTGCCCACGTGGCCGCAAAAACCAGATAAGCCAGGCCATTCCCAGAATGAACGCGGGAAAGGCCAGCGGCACAAAACGGCGCACTACCCAAAAATGATCCAGTGCCGTACCTGAGCCCAACAGGTAAAGCGGGATAACGTTGGCCAGGATGATAAATAGCGTGAGGCGAATGGACGTTGTCTCTGCCTGATAAATGAGTAGAAGTAAGCCAATCCCACCAGCAAGCAGCCCGGCGCGTGTGAGATATAGTCGAGTAAGCTGAAAGGCTTGTTCCGAGACAAACGTTAAATCTGACCCACTGAATTGGCTGGTAACGGCCGTTCCCAAAACAAAAATGCCAAGGCCAACCGGCAGCCCAATTTGCCAGCGCCTGGGGTGCTGAAACAAGCGGGCCAACGCCCTGCTCAATTGATTCTTCCCATAGTGCAGCAAAATAATAGCAATAACAAGGCTGCCTGACCCCAGGAGGAACGCCAGCCAGTTGGCTACCAACAGCCGGCCCACCCAGTCTAAGGGGTATGGATGATGGGTGGCCGCCGCAACCAACGGCTCAGCCATAAACGCCGGAAGCAACGAGCGCACCAGGTGGTCTAAAAAGTAGATGGTAGCAATGAAGCTGGCGTGCCAGATGGCTTGCAGATTGAGCAAAATATAGACGCCAATACCCCACCAGTAAGCTGGCCGAAACGGCTGCCGTAACCACAAATAGAGGAACGCGATGCCGAGCAAAACAGGTATGAGTACGGTGTCTAGCTTGGCCAATGAGAGCAAACCGAAACTGGTCCCAGCCAGAACGGCCGTTGCCTGGTGCCCCGATTCCAGGAGTAAAAGCAGGGCAAACAAGCCACCCCAAAAGAAAAACTGAACCATGATTTCTGCCGTGGGGTAGCCTGTAAACCAGACTTGCGTCACGCTAAATGTAAGCAGGAGCAGTGTGAGCAAACCAACTGGCTCGCCCAGCAAGCGAGCGGTGGTCAGGTAGATGGCCAGGTTGCCCAGCACGGCCAGGACCAGCGTGGTGAGCAGGGCCAATGGCACGCCTCCAGCGGCAAAAAAGACCGCAATTAGAGCTGGATAAAGGTGAAACGCGTGGGGCAGGTAAATGCCAGCGGCCGTATCGCGAATCGTCAAACCACTCAGCCGCTGCCCTTCACTCCAGGGACCTGGAAAACCAGCCTGGTAAGTCCGTGTTTCTGGCCAGACCAATACCGAGCGCAGTGTTTCGGGAACGGCCGTAATATCCGAATCATAAACCAAAATTGCGCCTGTCTTGGCAATGTGAATCCCTGTGTTGACATAAACGCCGTGATCCCGCCCACCAACGATGTATTCAGACGGCCGTCCCGACAAAAAAATGGCAATAATTAGCAGCAATCCGGCAATTAAATCCGTCCAGCCCCACTTCAACTGCCGAAGCGGCTGCCAGCGGTGGCCCCTCTGCCAGCCAACTATTACCAATAAAATGGTTGTGCCTGCTACTAAAGCACCCAGCAAAGGCAGCGAAAAAAGTTCTACTTCTGCCAGGGTCAGAGCCAGCCAGCTAACTATCGCCAAACCTGCTAGAAGCCATAGAAACAGGGCTTCTAGCCCACGCAGCGGCACTTTTGGCCCACTGCCCAGCAGGTACCAGAATGCTGTACCCGGTAATAAAACCAGCATGAGTACCGCCATGCCGCCTAAAATTGTCATCGCTGCTGGTCCATTTGAGCCTCAAGTTGGTCCAGGCGTTGTTGCAGTCTGGCGATCACCGACGCTATTTCCTGCTGCTTTGGTTGTGCTGGCAGCGATGCGAGCAGCATGTCTATCTCCTGAGCCTGAATGGCTGCTTGATTATGGAGCGCTTCAACTTGCTGCAAAAGGTACAGATTTTGTTGGTGCTGCTGCTGAATTAGACTGCGCACCAACCATTTGGCCGCTACCCGGCTCCAGGCGTCACGTACGCGGGCAGCCAGTTTGTTAAACCAGGAACGATTGGCGGGAAACTCAAATTCTGTCAGGGCAGGGGGGGGCTGGAGGGCTTTGGCTTTGGCCAAAATGGCCGTATGGCGCAGCTGGAGTAAGGCAGCCCGGATGGCCATTGTTTGTGCATCGGAAGTTTCGGGGGCAACAGGCGGGTAGGGTACGGCCGTTCTAAAATAGGCCAATTGCAGTGCATCCAACTCTGGCAAGACAGGCTGTTCAGACAAAAAGGTGGCCTCGGCTGGAACAAAATCCTGTAAAAACTGCTGAGGTGCGTAATGTTTGAGCACATAATACAGACGATTTCGGTGTAATGTTTGCAGCTTAAGCCCGCTGACATTTCTCATAGTAGCGGATTCATCATGGATGGCCACCGCCCTGGGTGTTACCACAACTCGAAAACCAGCGTTCCTGGCACGTGTGCAAAAATCAACTTCCTCATAATAAAAAGGATGAAATGCTTCATCAAGCAGTCCAATGGTGTCCAGAACTTCTCGCCGTACTGCCAATGAGGCACCCGTAACGTAAGGCACATCCTGCAAAACTTCCATTTGAGTAAGATCTGGTTCTTTATAGTAAAAGTGGTGGCTGTGTGCCAGCGGGTAAGTCAATTCTGCGCCTAGATGTTGGATGGTGCCATCTGGGTAGAGCAATTTACAGCCAACGATGCCAATTTGGGGGTCCTGGTGAAACGGCCGAATCAATTCCATCAACCAGTTGGGCTGCACCCGCACATCGTTGTTCAGCAGCACCACCACATCGGCGCTGATCTGGCGTAATCCGGCGTTGGTGCCGCGGCTAAAACCCAGATTTGCCCCATTTTGAAGCAGCTGCACCTGGGGAAACTGCTCGCGAACAAACGGTACCGAGTCGTCGGTAGAGCCATTGTCTACAACCACCACCTGGTAGTTGGTGTAAGTTTGCTCAACGAGCGGGGAAAGACAGGTTTGCAGCAGAAAACGGCCGTTCCAGTTCAAAATCATCACTGCAACAGACACATCGGTTGGCACACTGCTGGCTGGTTGTTGGCCCGTTTCCATTCTCGCTTCCCTCAAAAATTTAGGGAAGTTTACCATTAACCATTTCCCATTAACAATTTACCATTGGCTACGGATGCCAGGTGATAGTGGGCAC
>ERZ761602.6653-NODE-6653-length-12785-cov-4.670071_pt1 | contig 12785 bp, 15 predicted proteins | sample MGYA00512165_ERZ761602 | MGnify/ENA primary metagenome ERZ761602 (study PRJEB28899, sample SAMN02445085) | bioreactor sludge metagenome | biome: EBPR sludge; isolation source: Thorneside wastewater treatment plant | place: Australia: Brisbane, Thorneside...
GCGTGCCAGCGCGGCTGCGGCAAAAGCGCCGAGCAGGGCGGTCTTCCCGCTTCCTGTGGCTCCTGTTACGAGAAAGTGGAACTTCGCCGCTTCCCATGGAAGATCTTCCCCGCACCAGCGAATCATTCTAGTCGGGCTCCTCCACCACCCTCACTTCGGCGTGAGAAGGTTGGGTCGGGGCTTCGGTGGTGATATGACTTGAACCAGATGGCGAGGTCCTCCATCGAGCAAGCGGGGTGCGTGCCTCGGAGGTTTCCGCTGCGGCACTTGGCGAACTTGATGCCAGGATAAGGGCCTCGTTCAACAGGTCAATAACTCCTTCGGCTGCCCTATAATCTTGAAAGTTGAGACTCCATTCTTCAAACACCTTCTGCGACCAAGGTTTGGGGCCATGGAGGTCATCAAAGCCGTATCGAAACACGAATGCATCGATGAAGGTCGCTTCTTTGAATCTAAGCTTGACCGTCATCCCTATCTCCTCGTCCGACCCCGACCCAGCAGAACTGCCTCTTTCCAGACTGACGCTATCGATGTTTTTCAGAGGTAGCGTGACCTTGTACCCTCTGAACGCTATTCCGTTGCTGGTCAATAGCCCTTCACTCTGGAGCTGGAGTGCGAAGTCCTTGACGGGTACGGCAGATTCCCGAGTAGAAATGGCAGGGCCTCTGCAATGACCATGTTGCGTGATGAGCCTTGCGACGGCTGCTATCCTCGTCGCGAGTTCGTTGTTCATCGCCTGACTCCCGCGCTCGGGGGCAGGGACATCATGGTCCAGTCGTCAACATGCAATTTCAAGGCCTCATCCTCTGGGCTTCGCGTAGGACAGCGTGAGCCATCTGTTTCTCCCGATTGCGCTCCACTTCACCTGCGAGTTCGGCTAGCCAATCTTCGTTCTCGGATTTTACAGCGTAGAAGCGCGTTTCGATGCGAGCCCGTGATGCCTGTACATAGGTGATGGACCTGTCCTGCATGCTGCCGCCGACCAGGACGAGGGCTCGGTCAACCGTCATCCCCTGCGCTCGATGTGTCGTGACCGCATATCCGAGTGTGATATGCGGAAAGTCGTCTACGCAGAAGCTCAGCTTCCTTCCCGAATCAAGTTGCACACTGAGCACGCCAGTCGCAGCATCTGCCTGAGTCACCACTGCCGCCGAACCATTAAGGATGCCGCGTGTTCGGCTGGGACTGGTAAATATGAGCAGATCGTTCGGGTGGAAACGCATGGAGCCAGTCTCGACGTGGCTCTCGCCTAGCTCACCTCGCTCAATACGAACGCGTTGAGCGGCCCGGTTGAGCTCGTCGACGTCCCGATTGGTCGAGGCGATGATGAGCGCGTTGTGTGTCTCTCCTGAGCTCCATGCCTCGATAAGCTTCCCCATGGCTTCCGCCTTGGAGTCGGCAAAGCTGAGTTTGCCTCGAGAATCGTATTCCTCCAGCACCTTGCTTCCTTCGCCAACCGCAATTGCCTTGATTGCTTCTCTCTCCCACGGGGACTCTTGGCGCTGAATGTCCTCGAGTCTGGCTTGACCAAATCGCGCTCCGAGCTCGGGAAACGGGGCTCCCGGACCGATCGGCTTGAGCTGTCGCTCGTCCCCAACCAAGACGAGTTTGCTGCCAGCGGCTTCGCATTGGTCGATGAGTGCACCCATCTGCGGCGTTGCGACCATGCCTGCTTCGTCCACAATGAGCACGGTGTGAGGGTCCAGCATGGCTTTCTGGCGGGCTTTCTCTATCATTTCGATTGCGGCCGCTGCCAGTGCTCGCCACGCCTGTCCGATATCGGGGCCGAGCTTCTCGGCAACCTCCATGACATTGGGTGCGTAACGCTGTGCGAGGCCAGACAGTGGGGCCGCGATGTTGGGTCCGTAGTCATCCAAGATTCTCTTCAACGGTTCGAGAATATCCGGTCCAAAGCGCTCGGCAAGTTTCTGGACTGGTTCTAGGATGTTGGGGGTGAACCGCTCAGACATCTGCTCGGCTTTGAACCGGATGGCCTCACTCTGCCGTTCAGGGTCGAGTTTCCACAGCAGCTGAGCAATCGTCATCGATGGGATGCCAGAGCCTGCCTCAAGATTTCGAGCCGCACGTCCGGCAAGGCACACGCCCACGACACGAAATCCCTCGTCTTCATATGCTCTTCTGACCACTTCGAGCAGCCGTGTCTTGCCGGTTCCGGCCATTCCCGATACGACCGAAATGCCGCCCGTTGCTGTGGTCACATGCCGGACCGCCGCCGCTTGCTCTTCCGTGAGCTGACCGCCTGTCAGTCTGGACTCCACCTTCTCTCCGTCTATTGCATGGCTTCGGTTCTCGTTGAGTGCTGTCGCGCCATCGAGGAGCCTGGCCTCTGTCGCGACCATCTCTTTTGTGGTGTACCGGTCGACCCCGCCTAACTTGCCGAGCGACAATAGCGCCTCGCTGCTGGACAAATAGTGGTTGGTGGCCTCGACTACCGCCCGTGCGGGAACTCCAAGTGCCTGGCTTTGCTCCGAAATTCTCCGCATAAGGTCGCGCCTTGTGAAGTGGGCAGAGTCGATGAGAATGGAGTCGAGCGCTCGTCCGAGAATCCGGTCCATGTCGATCTCTTTTGCCTGGGCTCTTCCTATCAGAGCCTCCGCGTTCTCCAAGGTCCACTCCGCGGTCCTTCCTTGATCGCGCCAGTCCTCGAACATCCTTTCCCGCGAGACGTCAACCTTCGCTTCGCGGGTTTGTATTGCCGCCGTAGCTGCGGCCTCGGCCCGTGAAAGGCCCTGCTCTTGGAGACGGGTTTCGATTGCTTCTCTTCGTTTGCTGAACTCGCGTTCTAGGTCATGGCTCACTCCTTCGATGCGGAAGGCGAAGCGATCTTGTTCTAGAACCAGCCCCAACCGTTGAGACAGCTGATGCGCCAGCTCGTTTCGGTAGAGGGCACCGGCCAGCATTTTGCACTGAAAGACCTGAAAAGCCGACAGCGCTCCCGTCGAGCCATCTTCGCGCACACTGATGTTGAGTAGAAGCGTGTGAGTGTGAAGCTGAGGATCCAGCGCTCGCGACGTGCTGTGGTCAAACTGGGCACAGACCATGCCTACCTTCTCGCTCGCTCTGCCCTGGGCTCCACGCCTTGTGAAGACAGCTTCATCCTCGAGAAACCCAAGAGCTGCATCTACGGCAGCCCGATGGCACTCCAAGACCACTTGTTGAGTAGCGTCGGCTGACTGTGACCAGAAGACAGACACCGACTTGGGGGCCGAAAACGTCAGGTCCCAGCCTGGTCGGTGGATCCCTGCTTCGGCCTTCTTCTGGCGCTGGACCAGAGAGTGGGACCCATCCGGGGAGTAGCCCCGGAACAGGTTGGACAGGGTGTCCTCACGAACCAGCCCATCAAGATTCAGCGATCTTGCCCCCTGTCCAAACCATCTGCCCGGGGGCTCGCCGCCCTGCGTGTAGTAGTCCTCACGGGCCAGAGAGATGTAGTAGGCGTGCTGCCCTCCGGACATCGCTCCAATGCTAAGCACGCGTGCCCTCACGCAGTATGGTGTCCCTGACGAACGCACCCGCCTCCTCGGCAGTGGAGCCGCATTTCAGGGTGAGGAAGGCAAAGAAGGTATCCGCTAGGGCCTCTCGAAGGGCGCGAACCTCGTCCTGATGCGGTCTTTGGGCCGCATCGCCCTCGAGGTCACGTATCAGGGCGAGCCTCGCGTATTCCCCTGGACTCAGCCCGTGCTCATCTGCCTTCTGGGTCAGACGTCTGACATAGAAGGCATCGAGCCGAAACCCTATCGAGCCGGATGGAGCCTGCCTAAACGCCGACAGCGTTTCTGCTTCCCGGCCAAGTTCATGCCTGAGCCGCTCGACTTCTTCTTCAAGAAAGTCGACGACTGGCCTGGTTTTCCCGGGAATCGTGCCCTTCTTCAGCTTTCCTTTGGCGCACAGCCGCTCTAACGTCCGCTGGCTTACTCCGAGCCGCTCAGCGGCCTCCGTCTTGGTCATGTTCAGGATAGACGAGTGAGTTTAGCGACAAGTTCGCCACTGACGCTCATCCAAAGGTGAGTCAGGTGTGAGTCGTCATCCTCCCCATTTCTGTCGCCTGTCTTCTCTGACTTCCACTCTCCTGGACTCAGGATTCGGATCCCATCTCCTCGATGGCGGCTAGAAGGGCTGTCATTACCTGTTCGCGCGAGTGCTCTCCTGCCTGGAATCGCACGGTCACCAACGCTCCCTCAACTTTAATTGATGTGGCGCTCGTAGGGGTTGGCTCGGATTTCTTCGACTGCTTGATCTCTCGGAGAGACTTCACGGTGAGTTCCCCCCGGAGTGCCCTGAGAAGGAGCTTGCGCTGCACCGCTTCGTCTTCCTGCTTGGCTATCTCCAAGAGCACAGAGCTCGTCACCAGCTCAGACTCTCTCGCTTCCTGAAGGAGATCAGCGGGCAGAGATAGGATTCGGATGGTCTGGGATATCGCGGCTCGAGAACGCCCCAGTATCTTCGCAAGATCCTCGTGGCGGTGTCCATGCTCGTCGATGAGACGCTGAAATGCCTGGGCTTCTTCCACGGGGTGGAATGCCTTCCGGTGGAGGTTCTCAATAACCTGAACCTCTAGGCGCCGGTGCTCTTCGATGGTTCGCACAATGGCGGGGATGGTCTTGAGGCCTGCTTTGCGGGCTGCCGTGAGCCTGCGCTCGCCCATGATGAGCCGATATCGATCCTCCGTCGTGCGCTCGACGATGATGGGCTGAAGTACGCCGAATTCCTTGATGCTGGCGACCATTTCGCCCACATCACCGATGTCCACTCGGGGTTGAGAAGGGTCCCGGTCGATGCTCTCGATCGGGAGCTGGAATAGCTTGGGCTTGTCATCGACAAGCAGGTTGTCCTGATGCTTGGCTCCGGCCGCCGCTTCCTTGATGGCATCCTGGAGGTTCACCGCATGGCCTCCGTATGGGCGGGCCAGGTCTCGCTGACCTCCCGGACGAGAGCGCGGAAGTCCTGCTTGCCCCGATTGGCCTTCTTGCTCAGCACGACCGGCAGAAGGCGGTCTTGGTCAGGCTGCTTCATCTGGCTTTTCTCGATAGCTTCCGTCCTCGCAATCTCGGTCGCGAGAATCCTATCCTCAACTGGGCCGAGGACTTCGAGCGCCTGCTCCTGACGCTCCTTGCCATGCCCAGTCACAAAGGTCTTCAGGATGCGCCAGTCAAACTCGCTGCCGTCCTTGTACGTGTTGATTGAGCGCAAAAGCTGGGCGAAGCCTTCGAGCGAGTGACCGGAAAGGGGCACGGGAATCAGGATGTTCTCCGCGGCTACGATGGCGTTGATGGAGAGTTCGTGCAGGCTCGGCACGGTGTCGATGACCGCATAGTCAAAGCGCTCGGCCAAGGGGCGAAGCGCCCTTTGCAGAATGGTCTCCCGGTATGGCGCGTTGGTGAGGTTGGACGCTACTTTGTGAAGCCTGGAATCCGATGGCACGACCTGGAGCCCGTTGAGCCCCGAGTCGATGATGCAGGATTCAAGGGGAACCCTCTCCTCCGCATCCGGGTTCATCGCTTCCGCAATGGTGGGCAGCGTCCGGAAGGACTCGCGAAGAATGCCGAGTCCGTAGGCGACGTGCCCCTGAGGGTCCATGTCGATGATCAGGACTCGGAACCCGTGCTCGGCCAGCCCGGCGGCAAGGTTCACGGCGGTGGTGGTCTTGCCGGAACCTCCTTTGTGGTTGATGACAGCTATCGTTCTCATTCGGGCTTTTCCTGGCTAAATCGTTGGGGGTTATACTGGGCATCCCAGTCCCAGAAGGAGGGAATCTCGAACTCGGAGCGAGCTCCGAAGAACTCCATGAATCTTTCCCGCCTTGCTTCGGGTGAATCGAAAAACTCGAGTCTTCGAGCGAGGATCTTTTCCCCGCCGAAATTGGACCGCTTCTCGATGCCCCTCCGCTTCTCGGCTTCCCATTCGATGAATTCGGCGAATGCCTCCGGATTGGCTGAGGCGCAAGAATCCTCAAGACTCTCGAGGTGCGCTTCATACCTTGGGCGATGGGCGGCCTCGTGGTCTGCCCTGGCCTTCTTGTAGGCTGCCTCGCGCTCGCTTCGCAGCTTCTCCGCGATTCCATCAACGAAGGCAAAGCCATGGTTGCGGGCCTGGACAATGAAGGAAGCGATCGCCTTCTTGCCTCCGGCATCTTGGCTGGAGGCAAATCGACCGAACCGGCGACCAGCTTCTCGCGGGTCGAGCCCGGGTATCAGGCTCTGAACCGAGTTGAAGATCCGCCCCGCCGTGGGCAGCTCGGATGCGCTGGCAGGCACCAATGCTTGGATTTTGCTTCGGCTCCAGCCTTCATAGAAACCTTCCACGAAGGCTTCTTCGTCCCTCGCCGTGCCAGTTGCCTGGCCTGCGTTGGGCGGGGGCATGTCTCGCTCGATCGCCCGAACCAGAAAGCCTGTTCGGCTTGAGCGCACGTTTCGTTGAGGGAGCCAATCAAGTTGCTGCAGGATCCGCTCCGCCGGATACTCTTTCACGAGCCGATGGGCGGCCGAGCTTTCGATGCCTTCCGCCTGTAGTTTTCCCACAAGAAGCGCTAGCGAATGAATCCCCTCAACAACAGCACTTCGGGCTGTTTGTTGTTGTTTAGGAAGGTTGTTTAGATTTGTTGTTTTAATGTCGGTCCGCTTTTTGAACTCATCGGAGTCCACTTCCTGAACCGTTTCCGGTCCATTTCTTGAACCGTTCTCCGGTCCACTTTCTGAACGCTTTTCCCGGTCCAGTTTTTGAACTGTCTGCCTCCGGTCCATATTTTGAACCGTTGTTTGCGATGCTCCGTTTGAACCTGACGTGCCCGGTCCAGTTTTTGAACCGTCAGCGTTTAATGCTTCTTCAAGTAGATGCTTCGGTGCCCCTTCACTAGGATTCGGCCCGTCATCTTGCCACCGAATAGCGTAGACCGTGGCCCTGCTTTCGACCCCTGCGTGGGGGTCGAAGAATCCGCGTTCGACACGTCGGATGTGGCAGCCGTCAATGGCTGTTTTGAGTGCGTTACTGACGGTGGTTCGGGATCCGATGCCCGTCCGGCGCATGATCTCGCTGAATGACATCTCGACCTTCTGGCGCCTCATCCCGAATTTCGTCTGCCACCCGATGGTGTTGCGGATGATGACTCCAATGACCTGGACAACGGCCAGGGGTTCGTTCGGGACGGTGTAGTCGAAGAAGTCGTTTGGAATGTGGGTGAGGTTTCCGTTGCCGGCGTAGAATCCCTGAAACTCGTCGGGGTCCGTGACGTACCGTTCGCCTTCGTCCCAGCGGAGGCTGTAGAGCGCCGAAAAGCCTTCTTCTTTGGCGCGATGGGGCTGTCCGAACCTGAGGCAGTCAATGTACCGGCGGTCGAGAGCTTCCTGGATGGCCTCCTTGATGGCCCCGCGGCTGATTCCTGCGGACTCAATGAGTTCCCGATAGGAAACGTAGGCTTCGGGATTCTGAGGATTGCCTTCGTCGTCCGACCACCCGAGAGTCTTGCGAATGAGGTAGGCAACGAGGCGAAGACACCCTCGAGAAGCATGCGGCAGCACCACGTCGAAAAACTGGTTCGGCGTGTACGTGGTCGAGCTCGTCGGAGGCGCATAGCCGGTGAAATCGGCCTGCTCCTTCCGTCGGTTCTCCGTGTACGCGGTGGTTGCTGCTTGGTCCACTTATGCCGTTTGGTGTTCTGACCTTAAGAACTGCTGGAGATCGACGCCGTTTTCTTGGGCGTGCCGCTTGACGAGCTTGTTGAGGATGTATGAGACCGTTCGTTCATCCTGCAAACTGAGCTGCTTGAGATACTCCTGCACCCCTGGCTCAAAGGAGACTCCGGAGGTCTTCGTTTTCCTCGTCTGGTTCTTTGCCATGCCTGTGTTTCGCCTTCCTGGACATCCTTGACGGCGAGCGCTCCTCACCGTGCAACCTTCGCACTGCGTGCACGCCGTGTCAAAGGCCTAACTTCAGGACGCCCGCGCCCCAGGAAAAGAAGCGGGCATCTGCTGATATTCGATGAGCGGGCTTCTCGTCCGGATTCGACTTTCTAGGGTTTGATAGAGAGAGCCCGGTCTTCGTTGATGGCTGAGCGTTTTCGCGCGGCGAACGGGCCAGAAACCTGATTCAAAACCTCTGCTTCATCAGCAGTTGCAAACCAGCGCAAAAGGGCTCGACCTAGACCGGGCTCCCTACCCGTATCCGAGCCGAGAGGACGTTTGTTTCAGGAGAACTCTTCTGGAAGTAGAATCCGCAGGCTCGGGTGCAGCTCTCTCAATGCCTGGTAGAGGGGGCTGTCTGCGCGTCGAAGAGCGAGGATGGCGATATCCCGGGTGAGCAGAACCTCGGCTCTGGCTTCGATGGCGAGGTTTATGTAAGGCTCATCCTTCGGGTCTGGGGGGAACGGAAGGGTGCGAGGAACGGGGTCGACATGGTTCGCCAGGTGCCCCAAGTGGTGAAGGAGCGCCTGAACGCGCTCCTCGGTCAGTCCCGGAAGTTTGCGCCTGAGATCCGAGCGATTCAGCACATGCTGAAGCTCCGCAAAAGTGTCCTTGCTCATCCAAAGAGGAGCCTTGATGGCTGTGACTCTCTCGAAGCAACGGTAGGCTGGGCCTCGGCTGGCGACAGCCTGGACAAAGACCATGCAGTCGAATACCGCTCCGATCCCTTTCATCGCCTTGGCGTCCTGCCTCTCGTTGATAGAGCCCCTTCGAAGACCTGAAGGATGGCTTGGAGAAGCTCTTCTCCGGTCAGCTGCCGGTGGTCGTCGTGGACCTGCTCGACAAGGGACTCAAAGGCGACCCTTGCCTGCTCGCGCCGCGCTGCTTCCGTTTGCCCTTCGGGTTTCGGGCTCTCGTACTTGGGCATAGGCCCTCCTTTCCTGCTTCTGATGCGCTCAGAGACATGGGAGCTTCAGACTTTTCTGTCGTCCAGGCCCAAACCGTGTTATGGTTGAGGCTGGCATCGAGCTGGCGGTTTCGCCTGCTCGTAGTCTTTGGATGGGCAGACGCCCCGGTAAACATGGCCTCACCAGCCGTGCTAAGGATTGCTGGGTCACCCCCAGCAGCAGCGTCTTGCTCGTAGAGCCGGATGCCACGAGAGTGGCTCGTCCGGTTCGACGGAGGCTCATCGGAGTAATCCTCCTTCGCTCTGCGAAGGAAAGTAATCCCGGTGTTCTATCCGATGCCCATTGCGCTCTGGGGCAGGGAGTCGGGGCGACAGAGAAGCACCCGCCACGTGGCGGGCCGCATTGATGCGAAGCGGGTGAAAATCCCCCCGAGGGGTTCGGGTCCGTGAAATCGGGCTCGTTCAACTTTGGCTGGCGTGGGGAGTCCGGAGCTCCGCGAGGAGTTCTGGTCGGGCACGGCGATGCCCGGCGTTCCTGTGAAAAGCAGGACGGCGAATAGCTCAACCATGAGAGGCGGGAACGCGCAGACGCGCGGATACCGCTTGCCAGTGATTCTTGTTGGAGACGGTGCCGAACCGCGAACGGTTTTTGTGTGTGGGTAAGGGGAAGCTTGTAGGTTCTAGCCCCTGAAAGCAGGCCCATCGGCCTGGTGACTATGGCGCTCTGGAAGGAGCGAACATAACACGAAGACTTGGATGTTGCCAGCAATCTGGCGTTCCTAGCGACGTGACCATCGAGAAGAAGCGCAATGCTAATCTGGGAAGCTCTTTGGCTGCCGGAATCGTGAACCGGTGCCCTGCGACTTGCAAGCAGGGTGATTCAAAGGCCGAAGAGTGGGAGTGTGCCGCAAGTAGGAGTTCCAGCTCCAAGCGGAGGTGGACGCGCGCCGTGCTGCAAGGCAGTGGCATGTGCGCTGGCGGGTCCGGGTGGTGCCGGACTCACCTGCCAGAACGAAAGCGGCGACGAGCGATAGCTCATCCAAAGACTCGCTGCTGGGTTCTGCTCCTAAGCGCTTCCGGGAGGAAGGTCAGGGCAGGACTCAGCTGGACGAGCAGTCGGAACGCAACCGTCATATATTGGGCAACCTCAACAAAGGAACCTACAGATGGGTTCTGGTTGAGCTGGCCAAAAGGGGCGGCTGCGGCATGTCAGACGTCTGACATGGGTTCGACTCGATGCAGGTTTTCTTTGAGGTTCTGGCTCCGCGAAGGTTTTGCGAAGGTCGGAGGTTTGAAGTGAACGGGCTTAAGGCTTTGGGTGGTTGTGCCGAACAAACAACCACCATTCACATTCCGGGTGGCGGGTCTTGGCAGCCCCGTCCTGCGGTATGGGAAGGGCATATCGGTGCATAGCCAGCGGCCTGTCCGGGTTCGTACAGCAGCTTGCGGTCTCCTACGTTCGCAACGGCTACTGGTTCTATGTCGCCGGGGCGGTTCCAGAGGGCAAGGACCCGCTTGATGTTGACGCAAAGTTCGCGCGGCTTTATGGATTGAGCGCATCCAAGTATGTGCGCCACCGGCGGCGCCGGAAGGGAACGGCGGCTGTCCAATACCTTCGCTTGGGACGTTTCTTCGTGCTTCTGGCCACTCACGGGGACAGTCTCTTCTTCGTTCGAGAAAGGAAGATGGTGCGGGATGTGCGGCGGACTCCCATCAAGGTGGGCGGTTACGCCGTGGGTTACACGAACCGGCGAGTGTCAGTCCGCATTGAACGGAACGAGTACCGTCAGTTGAAAGCCTCTTTCGTAAGCCGGGCCTGCAACTCTCAGGATAGGCTTGAAGCCGCCTTCGCGTCGCTTCCATACGAACCCTATGCCCCGGTCCGTTCGCAGCTCTTGGCGGTATTAAGGGCAGTGAATCGTCGCCGTGCGGCTGCCGGATTACCAGTGCTGGACCGGGGTTGCGTAAGGACATTTCGGCGGATTGTTCAGCCATTTGCCGAATCCTCGTAGCCAATCTTTTCGGCGATGCTCTTCAGGGCTAAGAAGATATGCCCAGGACGCGGGCTGGACTGGTAGTCGGCGATCTCGTCAAGCCAGAGATAGTCAAGAACGGCTCGAAGTGCTTCTTCCAGGTTTGCAGGATAGTCTCTTGATGTGGCGGCGCTCATGGCTTGCTCCTTCCGGGTTCAGTATTCGCTTGGAAGGAGGATGGTGGTCGCTGAGCGGTCGGCTTCGGTGATGATCCAGAATCGAACCCCAGCCCGGTCGTGATAGACTGAGAAGAGGCGCGAGCCGTCAAGCAGCGCTTGGTCGTTGGCCTGCCAGTCATCAGGCCGGCAGTCTCCCCAGTCCTTGGCTGCGTGTCTCTGGAGGGCCTTCATCACGTCCTCGGGATATAAGGCGTCTCTTGCTCCAGGGGTTATAAGTGTTTGTCCGAGTCTGAATCCGTTTCGCTTGGTCTCCATGTCTTGCCTCCCATAAAAAGGGCTTTCGTGTTTCTTCGCACTCGTCGGGAGAAACCGAAAGCCCGTTTCAGGCAAGGTGCGATGGGCCGAGTGACCGCTCGGTGCTGCGACCTTGCGAGAGGCGTGACAGCTCTGCTGGCGCGGCTTGCGCGGGAGCTTGGCTTGGCTGAGGCCCGTCGCCCTGCGAGTCCAAGCGTAGAGAGCGGACTCGGCGAGGAGTGTCATGCCGTGAGCCCGTCGAGGATGGTCGCAGCTGTCCGGCGCACGGCGTCGAGGCGCTCGGTGAGCAGCTTCTTGTCGCCGGTATAGAGCTGGATGTAGTCCGAGCTGGCGGTGCCAGTGTCAAGCCCGATGGATTGCGCGACGACGAATGCGACCGCTTCGGCTTCGAGTTCTCGGCTGCGCTTGGTAGAACCTTCGCGGCCTGTGCCATGGTGAAGGATCTCGTGGGCCAGTTCATGAACAAGCGTCGTGAACTCCTGGGCTGGATCGAGCCCGCTCTGGAGGAGGATTGCCCCCCCTTTTGAGACTCCGAGCGCTCCTCCTAGCTTGTCGGAGTAGTCGAGCTCGATGTTCATCTGGCGCACCAGAGACTTGAGTCGTAGGCTGTACTCGCCTGGGTCGCCGGAGGTCTTGGCAAACTCAGGAAGCGGTTCTCCGTCGGTCTGGCTGACATCGAAAACGTAGGCGACCCGGAATCTAAGCACTCGGTCTTCGTCGGCTGGAGGCGATGAGTCGGAGGCGTCGTGCCTCTCTCTTTTGAGGGACATGGGAGCGAGGATGGCGATACCCTTCTCCCCAGCCTTTACGAATCGTCCGAAGGACTTCCAGGCGTGGAATCCGGCAACCTGGGTTGCTTCAGGACGCTGAGCCATGATGAGGAGCACGTTGCCGAGGCTGTAGCGGTGGAACCTCGCCATGGTGGCGAGGAACTCCTGAAGCTGCTCGCTTCGCCCTGACTCGAGTGCGCTCCCGAGGGCTTCAATCTGCTTTTCGATGAGGTCCTTTGCTTGTTCGGTCTTCATGGTGTGCTCCTTCAAAACAGTGGTTCAGACAGTGAGTCGGGGTCTCCCGCCGTGCTGCATCTGCCAAAGATGAGCCCGGCCCCATGCGGAACCGGGCAGCTTGGCTCTTACTCCTCGCTCTCCTTGACTTCTCTGGTGGTGGGCTCGACGAGGATGAACTCGCAAGCTCCTCCGCTCGGCACTGGGAGCAGTTCCAGCTTCACGCTGAAGCCTTCGCGGTTCTTGAGGGGAAACGCCACTCCGATGCGCCTCCAAATGGTCTTCTCGCCGTTTCCGACGTTGGCGAGGGCTTCGAGCCGGTTGGTCTTTTCGCTTTTCATACATTCCTCCGTTCAGGAACTGCCCGGGCTTGATTGCCCGCTGGCGCCCTTCGGATAGACCAGCGCTCCGACAGAACGCAAGGGGTGGGGCATTGCCCTGGCTGCACAAGCCGAAGGCGCGGAAGCTGGGGTGCCCCTTGCGTGTCCTGG
>ERZ761602.6654-NODE-6654-length-12784-cov-5.315029_pt1 | contig 12784 bp, 8 predicted proteins | sample MGYA00512165_ERZ761602 | MGnify/ENA primary metagenome ERZ761602 (study PRJEB28899, sample SAMN02445085) | bioreactor sludge metagenome | biome: EBPR sludge; isolation source: Thorneside wastewater treatment plant | place: Australia: Brisbane, Thorneside...
TGGAACCGGTCAAGCGCGGCATCTACGCCGGCGCGGTCGGCTATCTGTCGTGGTCCGGCAACATGGACACCGCCATCGCCATCCGCACCGCCGTGCTCAAGGACGGGATGCTGCACATTCAGGCCGGCGGCGGCGTCGTGGCCGATTCCGTGCCGGAAAGGGAGTGGGAGGAAACCATGAACAAAGGCCGCGCCCTGTTCCGGGCGGCGGCGCTGGCGGAACACGGACTAGATGAACCGCGCCCAGTGGGCGAATAGCAGGCGATAACACCGGTCGGGCCGGCCTCGCCCCGGCCAGCCGATCCGGCACGAGAACCCCCGAGACCGTCAGCGGCCTCGGGGGTTTTTTGTTGGCCGTTCGCGGCAAATTTCCGGCCGCTCTGTCACTCGCGGCCGGTAAAGGGCATAATGCGTTATTGCGGCGCAGCATAAATTGATCTCGCGCGGGCGCGATCACGGCTGCCGCTTCGGGCCGGCGCTTCCCGTCGTCGAGCGGGACGGATGCGCGCCGGCCTTTTCATGACAGCAATCCCGCCCGCCGGGATTTAGGGAGCTAAGCCCATGCGTATCGCCATGTTTTCCTCCGAGTCCTTGCACTCGATTTCCTCCGGCGGCCTCGGCGTTCACGTCACCGAGCTGGCCGCCGGCTTGCAGCGGCGCGGCCACGACCTGCACGTCATCACCCGGCGTCAGGGCGACCAGAACCACTACGATCACATCGACGGGGTTCACTATCACCGGGTCGATCACGGCCTGAGCGAAAACGATGTCGAATGCATGGATTACATGTGCAAAGCCATGGCCCATCGCTTCCACGAAGTGACCGCCATGGTCGGCAGGTTCGAGATCGTCCACGCCCACGACTGGTTGACCGCCAACGCCATGAAATACGCGATGGACGGTTTCGGCACGCCGGGCGTGCTGACCATGCACTCCACCGAGTACGGCCGTGACGGCAACGTGTTTTTCGAGGGCTTCGCCCGCTGGGTGCGCGACGCCGAGGCGGCGGGCTGCCACAACGCCAACGTGGTGATCGCGGTCAGCGCCTTTCTGGCCGACGAGCTGCGCCGGATTTATCGCGTTCCGGCCGAGAAAATTCACGTCGTCCCCAACGGCGTCAACTACCGGGCTTTCGACGGCCATATCGACCCCGCCGAGGTCAAGGGCCGCTACGGCATCGCCCCACTGGCGCCGACCATCTTTTCGCCGGGGCGGATGACGGCGCAAAAAGGCATGGATCTGCTGGTCGAAGCCGTGCCGATGGTGCTGGCCTCGTACCCGGAAGCTCGCTTCATCATTTCCGGCGAGGGACCGGAAAAAGACGCAGTGGTGCGCCACGCCCACGAAGTCGGCGCCGCCGATGCAATCGTTTTCCTCGGCCACGTCCCGCGCTGGCAGTATCTCGATCTGATGCGTTGCTGCGACATCTTGGCGGTGCCCAGCCGCAATGAGCCGTTCGGTATCGTGGTATTGGAAGGATGGGCGGCCGGCAAACCGGTGGTCGCCACCACCGCCGGCGGACCGCGCGAATTCGTCTGGCACGACGTGAACGGTTTTTTGGTGGACGCCAGCGCCGGCGGCATGGCCCACGGCATCGGCTCGCTGCTGGCCGATCACGATCACTGTCGGGCGCTGGGCGCCAACGGTCGCCGGGCGGTGGAGGAAAAATTCAACTGGGATAACGTGGCCGCTTACACCGAAGGCGTGTATCAGGTCGTGGCGCGCTGATACTAAGCCCGCGCCTTCCGCATCGGTAGCTCAGCGCCGACGCCGTTTCGCGAAGCCCCCGTCGGCGCTCGCGACGGTCAGGCACCGGCGACCCGCTCGCTCGGGATGCTTGATGCCTCAAGCCCGCCGGCGCCCGACGCTCGGCTTCCGAATCGTGAGCCGGGCCGACTCGGATGCTAGAAACCCAGCACCGAACTCCGCCCGGCGCGTTACGCTTTCAACGCGCCGGGCGGGGCGAGCTTTATCGGCGCCCGGCTCGCATCGATTCGCGCCGCAGAGAGGTCAACGCGAGCAGGGCGGCGAGCAGGAGCAGCGCCCACTGGGACAGGGTGGGGATGGCCGCAGGCTCGCGCTCGATGAAACTCACCGAGGACGCCTGATTGGCTTGGACGTTGGTGAGCGCGCATTGTGGGCTGTTGCCGGCAAACGCGCACGCGCCGGTCCAGGCGCCGACGCCATAGCCTCGATCCGGGACGGCGGTGCAGGTGCTGCTGCCGCCCGCCGGAACGTTGGCGGGCGCGCAGCTCACCGTGCCGTTGCCGCCGCTGACCGTGGCGGTGACGCTGAAGGTGGCCGGCGGGATCGGCTCGAAGGTGACCGTCGTCCGCTGGTCGCTTTGCAGGTTGGTGAGGCCACACTGCGGGCTGTTGCCGGCGAGCAGGCAGGCGCCGTCCCAGTGGGCGACCCGGTAGCCGGCTTCGGGGGTGGCGGTGCAGGTCACGCTGCCGCCGACCGGGACGTTGTCGGGCGCGCAGCTCACCGTGCCGTTGACCCCGACCACCAGGGCGAAGACGTGGACGTCGCCGGGCGGGATGGCCGCGAAGCTGACCGTCGAGGTCTGATTCTTCTGGATCTTAGGCAGGTAGCAATGGGCGTCGCTGCCCGCAGGCGCGCAGTCTCCGGTCCAGGCTTGCACCTGGTAGCCGGTCGCCGGGACGGCGGCGCAGGCGCTCTGGCCGCCTTTGGCGACCCGGCTGGGGTTGCAGCTCACCGTGCCGTTGCCGCCGGTGACGGTGGCGTTGACGGTGAAAGTGTCGGTGTTGGGTAATTGTGGTGTGAAGCTGACCGTCGAGGTCTGGTTGGCCTGGATGTTGGTCAGGTTGCACTGGGCCAGATTTCCGGTCGCGGCGCAGGCGCCGCTCCAGTCATGCACCTGGTAGCCGGTCGCCGGGACGGCGGTGCACGCGCTGCTGCCGCCGGCGGTGACGGTGTTGGGCGCGCAACCGACGCTGCCGTTGCCGAGAGCGACGGTGGCGGTGACGCTGTAGCTGTTGGGCGGGATGGCAACGAAGCTGACCGTGGAACTCTGGTCGCGCTGGATGTTGCTCAGGGCGCAATGGACGTTTTGGCCGCTGGCGGCGCAATCCCCGGTCCAGGCCGCGACCTGGTAGCCGGGGTCGGGCGCGGCGGTGCAACCGCTGCTGTCGCCCTGCGGGACCGGGCTGGGGGCGCAACTGACCGCGCCGTTGCCGCCGCTCACCGTGGCGCTGACGGCGTAGGTCGGGACCGGTTGGGCGACGAAGCTGACCGTGGAGTTCTGGTCGGCCTGGATGTTGGTCAGGCTGCACTGGGCGGCGTTGCCGGAGGCGGCGCAGGCGCCACCCCAGCCCTGCACTTGGAAGCCGGCATGGGCGACGGCGATGCAGGTGCTGCTCTCCCCAGCCTTCACGCTGTTGGGGTAGCAACTCGCGGACCCATTGCCGCCGACGACCGTGGCGGTGACGTTGTAGGTGGCCGGCGGCGTCAGCTCGAAGCTGACCGTGGAGACCTGATCGGCCTGGATGCTGCTCAGGTTGCACTGGACATTGCTGCCGGCGGCGGCGCAGGCGCCACCCCAGCTCTTGACTCGGAACCCGGCGAAGGCGGCGGCGATGCAGGTGCTGCTGTCTCCGGCTCTCACGCTGCTGGGGTAGCAACCCACGGATCCGTAGTTGCCGCCGACGACCGTGGCGGTGACGTTGTAGGTGGCCGGCGGGATCAGCGCAAAACTGACCGTCGAGATTTTGTCGGCGAGGATATTCGTCAGGTTGCACTGGACATTGCTGCCGGCGGCGGCGCAATCGCCCCCCCAGGTGAGAACCCGGAAACCTGGATCGGGGACGGCGGTGCAACTGCCGCTACCGCCCCTCGTGACGCTGGTCGGCGTGCAACTGACGCTGCCGAAGCCACCGCTGACCGTGGCGCCGACACTGTAGCTGGGGATTTGGTTGGTGAAGGTGCAGATGACGTTCTCGCTCAGCGCGAGGAAGAAACCGGCCGGATTTTTGCCGCCGGTGCAGGTCGCGCCGGTCAGATCCCAAGCCGGCGACAGGATTTCGGTGACGGAGTAGTTGCCCGGCAACAGGTTGGGGAAGATGCGCTGCGCCGTGCCGCCCGCCGTGGTCAGGGTGAAGCCCACCGGCGACAGCCCCGTGCTGGTGAAGGAGAAGCTGTCGTTGCCGCCCACGGCGTTCTTGATCACCGTCAGGGAGCCGAGCGGTGTAGCCGACAACAGATAGTCTTCGACCTCGCCATCGGACGCGATACCCTGAGCGCGTTCGTCGGCGGGTGTGCCGGCGTTGTCGGTGAGCGGGAAGGTGGTGAACCGCAGCCGGGCATAGAGCGTCGCTCCGGTGGCGACTCGCACGTTCGGCCACGTCAGCGTGGCAGTGGTGACGGCGCCATTTCCCGGGATCGTGGTCGTCTGCGCTTCGGCGGGCTCGAACCTGTTATTGCCATCCAGGTCGATCCAGCCGTAGAGCGTTGCGGTGTTGCCGGTCGCGTTGGTCACGGCCACCGAAAGCGTGTAGTTCGCGGTCGCGATGGGCAGAAGCGGCAGGGTGGCGATGCCGTCCTCGTCATCGGAGAAATTGGCGTCGTCGCCGTCGGCGGCGGTCGTGGGCTGTCCGCCGGGTTCCGTGTCGATGAGCACGCCCAGCCGGATGGCGTCCGAGATATTGTGCCGGGCCGCGCTGGCGCCGGTGGTGACGAAACCGGTGCCGCTCTCGGGCAGATCGCCCCAATCGCAGGCGCGGCCAAAGTTGTCGAAGCGGGAGGTGTCGGCGCCTTGCACGCCTTCCACCGAAATCGCGATGCGCGCCAGATTGCTCAATACCGCGGCGAAAGTGGTCGGGTCGGGCGCGGGCGAGTCCGGTGCGGTGCTGGGGCTTTCCCCGGCTTCGAAGCCGGTGTGCCAGGCGCTGGCGATCATCGGCACCTTGACCCGGCTCCAGGTGCCGGGGCTGCCCAGTTGGCTGTTGAAGTAGTAATAGTATTGCTGCCCGTTGTTGCCGACGATGGCGATATACAGCCGATACTGGTTGTAGCCGGTGTCGTTGCGGTAGTCGAACTGGAGCTGCTGGCCGTTCAGCACGGAGAAGTCGGAATCCGTGAAGGCCGGTGTCCAGACCTCCTGCCATTCGCCATCCAAATCGTCGGCTCGGAGATGTCCGGCCGGATTCCCACCCGAACTCTCCCAACGGAAGAGCGTGTTATTCGGACTTGTGTACGGCGCGCCGTGAGGGCCGTCGTTGACTGTGCGGTTATCGCGAGTGGAGGCGGTGCGGAAGCTCTGGGCGTCGCTGTCGAAGGTGATCACCCCGCAGCCAGCCAGGGCATCCTTGATCGGATCTCCGCTTTGAGCCAGGACCGGTGAAGCGACCAGCCCGAGAGCGGCGCTCAGTACCAGCGATAAAATCGACGCTAGCTGTTTGTTGAGTAGCATGGGACTCACCCGATTGATTTTCTGGTCTGCCATTAAGTTTAGTGAGCGGGATGCTTTTCAGCCGGACACGAGCACTCGGGCCCGATCCTTCTTGAGGGCAGCTAGAGTAACTGCCATCGAACGTATACACAAAGGCAAATGTCTGGTTTCGAGGCGACTGCCATAAATGTGCTTTCCCTCGCCGCGCGCGTCACCGCCCAGCGCCGCATTCACCCATCGTCGGTTGGCGACCGACGATACTAGGCCGGCGCGAACGCCCGACGATATCAACTTTTTTGGCGAAACGCGGGAACTTTTTGGCGGAGCGAGGCACTTATCCGGTCTTGCCGATTCCGCCCCCTTGTGGTATCCCGCCACACCGATCCGAAACAGACCTCGACCGGGGACCAACATGTACCGCGATTACTATCCGCCCGCCGATTGGGAAAAAATCCTCGCGTTTTCCCGCGACAAAGAGACGCCGTTCCTGGTTGTGCTGCTGGACCGGGTGCGACGGAAGCACGAGGAATTCCGCGCGAATTTTCCCGCCGCGAAAATTTATTACGCGGTCAAGGCCAACCCCGGCGCCGAGCTGCTGGCCGCGCTGCGGGATTTGGGCTCTCACTTCGACATCGCCTCGATCTACGAGCTGGACCGCGTGCTCGGCCTGGGCGTGTCGGCGGATCGGATGAGCTACGGTAACACCATCAAAAAAGCCCGGCACATCCGCGAAGCCCACGAAAAAGGCGTCCGGCTGTTCGCCAGCGACTGCGAGGCGGATGTCCGCAATCTCGCGCGGGAAGCGCCGGGTTCGCGGGTGTTTTTCCGGCTGTTGATGGACGCCGTGACCTCGGATTCCGACTGGCCCTTGTCACGAAAATTCGGCTGCCAGCCGCGCATGTCCGCCGACCTGATGCTGCTGGCCGCCGATCTGGGCCTGGAACCTTATGGCCTTTCGTTCCACGTCGGCTCGCAGCAGCGCGAAATCCCGGCCTGGGAGGCGGCCATCGCTCAGGTGCACGCCCTGTTCGAGTCGATGGAGAAACAGGGTTGCCACCTGAAAGCCATCAACATGGGAGGCGGTTTTCCGGCCGATTATCTGGTCAAGACCAACCCGTTGTCCGTGTACGCGGAGGAAATCCACCGCTATCTGGAGCAGTATTTCGGTCGCTCGATCCCGGACATTTACCTGGAGCCGGGCCGGGGGCTGGTGGGGGAAGCCGGCGTGCTGGTCAGCGAAATCGTGACCATCGCCAGGAAATCGAAAACCGATTTAAGGCGCTGGATCTACACCGATGTCGGCATTTTCAACGGCCTGATGGAAACCCTGGGGGAATCCATCAAATACCCGGTGTACACCGAGAAAACGGGCGAAACGGGTGACGTGATCATGGCCGGGCCGACCTGCGACAGCCTGGACATCATGTACGAGCACTTCAAATACCAGCTCCCCCTGTCGCTGGAGAGCGGCGACCGCCTGTACTGGCTGTCCACCGGCGCGTATACCGCGTCCTACAGCGCCATCGAATTCAACGGCTTTCCGCCGCTGAAAACCTATTACTTGTAAGGGTTCAGAAATCGGGTGGGCATCGCCCACCCGCTCGCAGTCCGGTTACCGTTTGGGCGCCAGGGCGATCATCGGGTTGGCCGCCGACACCGTGACCGTCGCGGTGGATTCCGCCAACTCGGCTTCCAGATCCCTGACCGTGCCGTCGAACGTGCCCGCGCCGCCGGGTTCGATTTCCTTCACATCGGTCGGCAGGCCAATCCGATCCAGCAGGGCGACGAACGGCTCCGGGTCGAGTTCCTCGACGTTGACCATCGTCTTGGAGTCCCAGACGCCCTGCGCGACCAGCATGGCCGCCGCGACCGGCGGCACGCCGGCGGTGTAGCTGATGCCCTGCGATTCGACCTCCTCGTAGCACTGCCGGTGGTCGGAGACCTGATAGATCAACACTTCCCGCGCCTTGCCGTCCTTCTGGCCCTTGACGAAGTTGCCGATGCAGGTTTTGCCGGTATAGCCCGGCGCGAGGGTTTGCGGGTCGGGCAGCAGCGCCTTGACCACCTTGAGCGGCACGACCTCTTGTCCCGTGGCCAGCGTCACCGGCAGATGCGACAGAAATCCCAGGGTGCGAAGCACGGTGAACACGTTGATGTAGTGGTCGCCGAAGCCCATCCAGAACCGGATGCTGTTCGCGCCGATATTCTTCGAGAGCGAATGCAATTCATCGTGCCCGTTGAGATAGATCGGGCGCGGCCCCACGACCGGAAAATCGTAAATCCGCTTGACCGCGTGGGTCGGGTATTCCTTCCACTGGCGGTCGATCCAAGTCCAGACCTTGACGAATTCCCGGAAATTGATTTCGGGATCGAAATTGGTGGCGAAATACTTGCCGTGACTGCCGGCGTTGACATCCATGATGTCGATGGTGTCGATTTTATCGAAATAGCGCTTGACCGCCAGCGCGCAATAGGCGTTCACCACGCCCGGATCGAAACCCGCGCCGAGAATGGCGGTCACGCCTTTTTCCGCGCAACGGTCCTTGCGCTTCCACTCGTAGTTGGCGTACCAGGGCGGCGTCTCGCACACCTTGTCCGGCTCTTCGTGGATCGCGGTGTCGATATACGCCGCCCCCGTTTCCAGACAGGCTTCCAGAATCGACATGTTCAGAAACGCCTGCCCGAGATTGACCACGATGGCGGAGTTCGTGTCCCGGATCAGTTTGACGGTCGCCGGGATATCGAGCGCGTCGAGCTGCCGCGCATACAGCTTGTTCGCCGGATTCTGGACATGCCCTTTGCGCTTGACGCTCTCGATGATGCCATCACATTTCGACAAGGTGCGCGATGCGATGCAGATGTCGCCCAGCAGATCGTTGTTCATCGCGGCTTTGTGAGCCGCCACATGGGCGACACCGCCGGCACCCACGATCAGCACGTTTTTCTTCATGTCGATGATTCTCCCGATTCAGGAAAGACTGCGTTTGAAATCCTTGTACCGAAACTTGCGGACCAGATCCACGGTCCCGTCCAGCCTGCGCACCGCGATGGACGGCATGGGCAGTCCATTGAACCAGTTTTTTTTGACCATCGTGTAGCCGGCGGCATCGGCGATGCGGACCTCGCTGCCGGGTTTCAGCTTGCTCTTCAACCTGTACTCGCCGAACACGTCGCCGGCCAGGCAGGTTCGGCCGGCGACCATGACCCGGTAGCGCCCCGGCTCGGGGTGGGCGAGCTTGGCGGTCGTGCGATAGATCAAATGGTCCAGCATGTGCGCTTCGACCGAGGCATCGACGATGGCGACATCGATTTCGTTGTGGATTATATCCAACACCGTGGTCACCAGTTCCGCGCAGCCGGTGATAGCCGCCTCGCCGGGCTCCAAATAGACTTGAACGCCGAATGCTTCCCCGAAATGTTTCAGCTTCTCGCAGAACCGATCCACCGGATAGCCGTCCTTGGTAAAAAACAGACCCCCGCCGAGACTGACCCATTCCATTTTTTCGAGCAAAGGCCCGTAATGTTGGCCGATATGGTCGATGGCCGCCGCAATATTTTTGAAATCATCGTTCTCGCAATTGAAATGAAACATGACGCCGCTCAGCAGCGGCGCGACTTTCATGATTTCGTCTTTATCGGTCGCGCCCAGTCTGGAATAACGCCTTGCCGGATCGGCCAGATCGAAATGCGAATAGCTGATGCCCGGATTCACTCGCAACCCCAGCTTGATTTCGCCGACGTGACCGCGATAGCACGCCAACTGCGACAGCGAATTAAAAATCACTTTGTCGGCGAATTTCGTGACCTTTTTTATCTCTCGCTCCGAAAAACCGACGCTGTAGGCATGAACTTCTTTGCCGAATTTTTCGTGGCCGAGCCGCGCTTCATATAGCGAGCTGCTCGTGGTTCCGTCCAGATAGCGCCGCATCAGATCGAACACGCTCCAGGTCGAAAAGCATTTCAGTGCCAGCACCGATTTCGCGCCCGATGCTTCGCGCACTCGCTGGATAATTTTCAGGTTTTTTTCGAGCTTGCTTTCATCGATCAGGTAATAGGGCGTGGTCAAACGGGCCATGGGTGATCGGATCTCGCGAAAAATTGAGATTGAAATACCAGAGCGATTTTAAAACGCGCCGGCATCGGTTTCGTGACGGGTCGATAGCCGAAAAGGCTGGGTCACCGAACTCGGTCTCCGCTCGCCCTGTCCCGCAAATGGCAACCGGGGCATTCGAGGTGCGCTCGCGTCAATCCGCGCTCGCGAGCCGTTGTCGCTTGGCGGCAACGCGGGGGGGGTTAGCAGGATGCAATGCGGCGCACGCTCATGGGCGCTTTTCGGGAAACGTCAACCGCCCAAATCCAGCGTCACCCGCACGACATCGTCGAGGCGCTCCGTTTTCATGGGCAACCCGCAGCGGGAAAACACCGCCAGCATCGGCCGGTTGCCGGCCAACACCTCGGCCTCGAATCGCGCCAGCCCCTTGGCGCGGGCGATGCGGATCAGATGACGCAGGAGGAGGCTCGCCATCCCTTTACCCTGATAGTCCTCCTCGACCGTGAAGGCGATTTCCGCGCCGGTCGCGCCGCTCGCATCCCGCTGCGAGACATAGCTCGCCCCTCCGATGATGATCTCGCCCTCTCCCGCTCCGAGCGTCGCCACCAACGCGACATGGCGCTCGAAATCGACCTCGGTGGCGCGGCGCAGTTCCTCGTCGGTCAGCTCGGCTTTGTGCTGGAAAAAGCGGGTGTAGATCGTTTCGGGTTCGAGTTCTCGAAACGCGGCCTCGATCCTGCCTTTGTCGTCCGGGCGAATCGCTCTGACCGTTATCGGCGTGCCGTCCCGGAGCTGCTCCGTGGCGGCGAAATCGCGTGCATCCGACATGGTTGGCGCTCCCGGAAATCAAGCCTTAGCAAACCTCGCGCCGTACTCGCGCCAGCGAAAAACCATCGCGGACCGGCCCGCTGCCGACCATCGGGCTTTCATCGAGCGACCGGCGACTGTCACGCGGTCTTCAGCGGCGCCGCGCCTTTGCGCTGGGCATCGGCGAACAGCACGGCGACCGCGCAGGACGCCAGGCGAGTTTGCGCGCTGTCGGCGCGGCTGGTCAACACGATGGGCGCGCGGGCGCCGAGCACGATGCCGGCCGCTTCGGCGTCGGCCATGAAGGTCAGTTGTTTGGCCAGCATGTTGCCGGCTTCCAGATCGGGCACCACCAGAATATCGGCCTTGCCCGCCACCGGCGATTTGATGCCTTTGGTCCGCGCCGCTCGCTCGTCGATGGCGTTGTCGAAGGCCAGCGGGCCGTCCAGGATGCCGCCGACGATCTGGCCGCGATCCGCCATCTTGCACAGCGCGCCCGCCTCCAGGGTGGAAGGGATTTTGTTGGTGACCGTTTCCACCGCCGACAGGATGGCGACTTTGGGCTCGGCGATGCCGATGGCGCGGGCGAGTTCGATGGCGTTTTGGATGATGTCGCGCTTGTCTTCCAAGGTCGGCGCGATGTTGATGGCCGCATCGGTGATGATGATCGGGCGCGGATAGGTGGGCACCGCCATCAGAAAACAATGGCTGACTCGCCGCTCGGTGCGCAAACCGCCCTCTTTCTTGACCACTTCGGCCAGCAGCTCGTCGGTGTGCAAGCTGCCCTTCATCAAGGTCTGCGCCTCGCCGGCCAAGACCTGGGCGACCGCCAGTTCGGCGGAATGGTGGCTGTGCTCCGACGCCACCAGCCGATAGCGCGCGATGTCCAGATTTTCCTGCGCGGCGATGGCGCGGATTTTCTCCGCCGGCCCGATCAGGATGGGCGCGATCAGATCGTGTTCGGCCGCTTCGACCGCGCCGCGCAGCGCATCGGCGCTACAAGGATGGACGACCGCGCAACTCAGGGCCGGAAGGCCCTCGCAAGCCTTCAGCAGATCGAGGTAGCGGTTATCGCGACGCAACTGCACTTTCGGCAAACCCGGTAGCTCGTGCCGGATTTTTTCTTTTGGCGCCAACACCTCGATAAACCCGCTCGCGACCTCTTCGCCCGTCGGATCGACCGCCCGGCAGTCGAGCAGCACGGTGCCGGTTTGCGACCGCTTGCCGGTGACGGTCGCGGTGGCGGTCACCGGCACGCCGATGGCCACCGGCCGGCGCAGGCGAACCTCGATGCGTTGGGCCACCGAACCCAAGCCGGGCAACCGGGTGCCGGCCAACGAGGCGAACAGCGCCGCCGACCAGCCGGTTTGTCCGCCGCCTTGGCCGAACATCGAGGTGTCGGCCGGGCCGGGGTCCAAGTCGATGAGATTGAGGTTGCCGGTGATGATCCCCAGCGCCTCGACTCCGTCCCGGTCCAGCGCCCGCGTCAGGCTGGCTTGGTCGCCGATTTGAATTTCGTCGAAGGTCTTGTTCGCGATGATGTCGTTCATGATGGATCACCGGTCGATTGCCGGCTAACGTCGGGCGAGTGTTAAGGCAAAACCGCGCGTTGCCGAGCAAAAGGAGGTTTTATGTCATGCCGAATAGACGGTCACCTGACAGATAGTGGTATCAGTATTTGAATTACCGCTTTTCGCCGTTTCGTTCGAGAGCAACGCCATCGAGGAAAACCGAGCCGGTGTTTTTGGCGCGGGCGCCGACCCGAAAAGCCGTCAACGGGTGAGAATCCCTATCGGGGCAAGCGGCGCTCTCTGCGGTACCCGGCCGATCCGGTCGATCGGATCCCTTGGCCGCTGTGGAGCGGATTCACCCGCAAGACCGTATGACCCATCCAGTCGCGCGCTTTGAATGGAGAAACGGCGACAATCGGGAAATCCATTTCGGGGATAGCGGGGACAAGAGCGCGGTCTATCCCCGGTTCCACTAGCGGCCGGCCTGCTGCAACAGCCGCCGCAACTGGTAGCGGTAGATAAAACCCGGCAAGGCGGCGACCGCGAACAGGCACAGCGTCACCACGTAGAACTCCCAATCCTGCGCATGGAGGGTTCCCGCCACCTTGTACTCGAAGCCGAATCCCGTGGCCACGATCAGCCCGTACAGGCAGCTCCATTCGATCAGCCGCAGCCAGATGGGCTTGGACCGCCCATCGCGGCGGGCGATCACGAACAGCCACCGCTCGCTCAGCCAAGGCAGGTTGGCCGCCGCGACGGCCAGCACCAGCCAAAGGCCCAGAATGAAAGGTTGGGACAAGCGCCTAATTCAACAGCGCGGCGGCGCACCACGCCATCAATCCGGTCGGATACAGGCCCAGGACGATCAGCAAAAGGCCGTTGGCGCTGATCGCGATTTCGACATCCCGACTGATCTCGATCGCCTCGCTCTGTTCGGGCTTGTCGAAATACATGCACTTCACCACCCGCAGGTAGTAAAACGCGCCGATCACCGAGAACAGCACGC
>ERZ761602.6655-NODE-6655-length-12783-cov-15.928111_pt1 | contig 12783 bp, 11 predicted proteins | sample MGYA00512165_ERZ761602 | MGnify/ENA primary metagenome ERZ761602 (study PRJEB28899, sample SAMN02445085) | bioreactor sludge metagenome | biome: EBPR sludge; isolation source: Thorneside wastewater treatment plant | place: Australia: Brisbane, Thorneside...
GCTGGCAGCAGCTCGACCGGCGCTCGGCGCGGACGCGCCAGCAGATGCGCTTCGGCGGGCTGCAGGGCGAGTTGCGCTTCGCCGGCGAAATGACGCAGACGCTGCCGTGGCTGGTCGCCGGGCAGCAGGTGCACATTGGCGGCAAGACGGCGTTCGGCTTTGGCGCCTATCAGATTCACGTCGACTGCGAAACGGGAGGATCTCGTGGCTAGGCAACACCTGCTGTTCATTGAAACATCCGGCAACCAGAGCTACATCTACGCGACCAACAAGCTGCGCGAGAACATAGGCGCGTCGGAACTCACCTATCGCGCCGGGACGCAATGGGTTCTCGAGGCCGCCGGTTTTCCGGAAGCACCGACCGGTGAGCCGCGCGCCTACCGAAAATGGCTCGCGGCGGGACCAGCGCGGGACGGGGTCGAGGTCGTCCTCGCGACTTCGGGCAAGGCGCTGCTCGTCGTTGCCGAGCGTGAGCAGGCGCGACAGATCCTGGCTGTTCTCACCAGGCGTGCCGCGACGGCCGCGCCGGCGCTATCGGTCAGTGGCGCCATCGTCGACCTGCCGTCGCGCCAGACCGATGATGTCGCGCGCGCCATTGGCGCCGTTCATCGGCGCTTCAACGCCAACCGCGATCTGCTGCCCACCCCCGCCCAGCGCTTCGCGATGCTGCCGTTCTGCCAACCATGCGCCACCTCCGGACTGCCGGCCAGCGGTTTCGGCAGTGAATCGGCAGGCCGCGACGAGTCGATCCCGTCGGCAGCGCCCGCTCTGGCGAAACGCGCGTGCGCCGGCGACTGGTTTGCCCGCATCCGGCAGGTCTTCCGCAACAACGACGCCGACTTCTACATTGCCGCGAGTGCCGACCAGCTCGAGCGCGAATTCGAAGACCTGCCCTGGCTCGCGGTCGTGCACTCCGACGGCAACGGACTCGGTCAGATCATGATGCAGTTCGACCGCTGGTTGCAGACCGGCGACGACTACCTGGCGACGCTGCGCGACTTCTCCGTCGAACTCGACGAAGCCACCGAAAGCGCCTTCTACCGCGCTTGCCAGCGACTGCATGACGCCGGCGCGGCCAGGGAACCGCGGACCGGCGAACGCCGACGCCTGCCAGTGGTACCCTTGCTCCTCGGTGGCGACGATCTCACCGCGCTGGTGCATGGTCACCATGCCCTGCCCTTTGCGCGCGCCTTTCTCCGCTGCTTCGAGGACGAATCGTCGCGGCAACCGACCATCGCGCGCATCGCCCGACAGGCCCTCGGGGCCGGCCGACTGTCGGCAGCCGCCGGCGTCGCCATCGTCAAGACGCATTTCCCCTTCCACAGCGCCTACGACCTCGCCGAATCGCTGCTGCGCTCGGCGAAGGCGGTCAAGCGCAAGGTACCGAGCGTCGATGGGCGGCATCCGCATCCGTGTTCGGCGCTCGACTTCCATGTCCTCTTCGACGCCGCCTACACCAGCCTCGCCGCCATCCGCGAGCAGCGCCGGACGGCTGCCGACCGCCGGCGCCTGTGGGGCGGACCGTACGTGGTCACCGGGGAAGAGGAACTGGGCGCCTCGCCAGGGCTCGAGTGGGCGCACAGGCACCACCTCGATGCGCTGCTGGCACGCGTCAACATCATCAACCGGCGCGACGCCGAGCAGCGCGCGCACCTTCCGCGCAGTCAGTTGCACATGCTGCGCGAGGCACTGGCGGAGGGCAAGGACGTCGCCGACGCCCGCCTGCGCGAACTCGGCTGGCTGAACGAAAGAGGGCTTGCCGACCTCCTCGAAGCCAGCGGCTCGCTGTTCGACGAAGCGACCGACCCCGGCGCGACGCGCTTCCTCGATGCGCTCGGGAGCGCCGGGTTCTGGGGGGATGAAGCAGTCGAAACGAGCGCAACGGAGGAACGCGAGCAATGAGCGCCATCCAGATCCAAATCGTCTTCCACTCCGACTGGCATGTCGGCGAGGGCGCCGGTGGCGCCGGCTACATCGACCGCATCGTCCGCCGGCACCCGCAGGACGGACTGCCCTTCGTGCCGGCCAAGACGCTCACCGGAATCCTGCGCGACGGTTGCGAGAGAATCGCCTGCGGCCTCGACGATGGACAGGCAGGAGCCTGGCAGGCCTTCGTCGCGACGCTCTTCGGCGAGCAAAGCAAGGGCACCGACAATCCCGCGACGACGACGCCCGCGCGTCTGCGTGTCGGCCCCGCTCGCCTCGCGCCGGAACTGCGTGCCGCCCTGGCGGAGAACGGCGAACTCGCCGCGGCGCTGGTCTTCATCAAGCCCGGAATCGCCATCGACCCCGACACCGGCGTTGCCCGAAGCGACATGCTGCGTTTCGAGGAAGTCGTCCTCGCTGGCTGCGAGCTGACGGCGGCTGCGGAAATCTCCGTCATCGACGGCGCGTGCAGGCAGGCAGCGCTGGCGCTGCTTGCCGCCGGCGCCCGCGCCGCCGACCGCCTCGGCGGCAAGCGCCGGCGCGGCAATGGCCGTTGCGATATCGCCATCACTGGCGCCCCGGCCAACCTCGCCGAGATTCTTGGCCGCGCACCACCCGACTGGCCGTCTGCGGAAGCTTGCCGCCTCATCCTCGGCACCAGCGCGCAACGCAGCCGGCAGTGGCAGCGTTTCGCACTCGACCTGCAGTTGCTCGCACCGCTGGTCATTACCGACCGCGGCGCCGGCAACGTCATCGCCAGCCGCGACCACGTCCCCGGCTCGTTGTTGCTGCCGGCACTGAACACGCGGTTGCGCCAGTTGCTCGGCGACCGCGCCGGGCAACTCACCTCGGCCCTGGCTGCTGGCCTGGTGCAAGTACGCAACGCCTACCCGGTGCGCGCCGGTGAGCGCCTGCTGCCGGTGCCGGCAGCGCTGATGGCGGAGAAGGAACGGCCGGGCATCATCGTCAATGAACTGCGGCAGGGCGCCGATCACGCCACGCAGCGCAAGCAGTTGCGCTCGGGCTACGTGTCGGCAGCCGGTCTGCCGCGCAGCGCCGAAGACACCTCGCCGGTCACCACCGTCGACAGCCTGGCCGTCACGCACGCGGTGATCGATGACCAGCCGCAACGGCCCACCGCCGCCGTCGGTGGCGTCTACACGTACGAAGCCATCCGCGACGGGCAGAACCTGCGCGCCGAGATCTGGATCGACCGCTCGCTGCTGCCCGAGGGCAGCGACCACAAGGTGCTGAACGGCGAGGTTCGCATCGGCCGTGCCAAGAAGGACGATTACGGCCGCGTGCACGTCACCGCCGAGCCGCTTGCCTGCAAGCCGTCAGCGCCGGGCGAATGCCGCCAGTTCACCCTGTGGCTGGTTTCACCGCTGCTCGCGCGCGACGAGCGCCTGCGACCGATCGTCGATGTCGGCGGCCTGCAGGCGTGGCTCGGCAAGCTGCTCGGGGTGGCGCTGCAGTGCAGCCAGGCCTACGCTCGTGCCCAGCGTGACGACGGCTGGAACAGCGCCTGGGGCGAACCCCGATGCACCCGTTTCGGCCTCGCCGCCGGTTCGTGCTTCCACTTCTCGGTCACCGGCGCACCGCTCGCGGCCGAGCATCTGTACCGGCTGGAAGAAGAAGGTCTCGGCGAGCGGCGCGGCGAAGGCTACGGCGAAGTCCGCGTCGATCCGCCACTGCTTGCGGGGAGCGCGGCACCGCTGCTCGCCGCCGCGATCGCAGAACGGCCGGCGGTCGCACCGTGCAGCGTCGCCGTCACCGACTTCAGCCGGCAGATCGTCGAACGGGCGTGGCGCCGCGCGATTCGCTCGCAGGCGCTGGTGCGTGCTCCGGCGACCGCGAAGCAACTCGGGTGGGCCGACAGCAAGCCGCAGAACAGCCAGCTTGGGGCGCTGCGCAGCCACTTCGAGCAGTGGTCCGGGACGCCGTCGCGGCAGCGACTCGGGCAGTGGGTCGCGCAGCTCCGGCGGACGGCGAACCGCAGCGACAAATGGCCGCCTGCCTCGTTGCCGGCGCTCGACTCCTTTGCCGGCGACGCACAGGCGATCTGGGCGCACATCGATGCCAGCGAACTGCCGCTGCTGCCCGCGCACGACCGCAACGACTACCGCCAGCGGCTGGCCGACGAGGCGACGCGGGTGTTCTGGCTGACCGTCATCGCCGCCGAGTTCGATCGGCGCGCTCGCAAGGAGGAGGCCTGACATGGCACGCACCATCTCCCACACCCTGCTGTTGACCGGTGTGCTGGTCGCCGATGCGCCGCTGCACGTCGGCAGTGCCGATACCGGCCACGAAAGCGACCTGCCGCTCGCCGTCGATGGCAAGAACAGGTTCTACCTCCCAGGCAGCTCGCTCGCCGGCGCCATCCGCGCGTGGGAGCGAGCGGCGGCCGACGACGCGGTCTGGGGCTTTGCTCACGGCGACCAGGGACAGGCATCGCAGGTGCTGGTCGACGACGCACCGGTCCGGGACGCACCGCTGGCGGAGCTCTGGCACGGCATCGGCATCGATCGACACGACGGCGGCGCCGCGCGGCGCGTCAAGTTCGACCGTCAGGTGCTGCCGCGCGGCAGCCGCTTCGACTTCCGCCTGCTGCGCGAAGTGGCCGTCGGCGACGACCTGGCGACCGCGCGGCTGCAGATGGGCCGCATCGCCCGCGCGCTCGAAGCGGGCGAGATCCCCTTCGGCGGCGGCAGCACGCGCGGCTACGGTCGAGTCCTGCTGCGCGATGCACGCGCGAGGGAGACGCAGTGGAACACGCGCGACGGCGTGCTCGCCTGGCTGCAAGGCAAACAAACCGATGCACTCGCACAATGGCGGACAGCCGCCGGCGCAGCCGCCGCCGACTCGTGCCTGCGGATCAGCATCGAGTGGCAACCGCGCGGTCCGCTGATGAGCAAGGCCGCACGTGACGGTCTGGCCGTCGACAGCCTGCCTTTCGTCTCGCAAGACGGCAACGGCCTGGCGCTGACGCTCCCCGGGTCGAGCATCAAGGGCGCCTTGCGCAGCCACGCCGAACGCATCGTGCGCACCGTCCCGGGCGACGACCTGCCCCTCGCCGCGACGCAGCACATCGACCAGTTGGCCGTCGACCTGGTGCGCGAACTCTTCGGCAGCGCCCGCCCGGCCGACGCCGCGATCGCCGCCGGCGCGCTGCCGGGCGCCCGCGCCCTGCTCAGCGTCGACACCTGTTATGCCGCCGCCGCGCTCGCCGACGCGGAACTCGCCCTCTTCGACGCAGCACGTGAGGACTGGCACGACAGCGTGCACCTCGCCCGCGCCGACCACGTCGCGATCGACCGCTGGACCGGCGGCGCGGCCGACAGCCTGCTCTACAGCGCCATCGAGCCGCGACGTTGCACGTGGCAGCCGATCCGCCTGCGCTTTCGCGCTGGCGGCGGTAACGCGCCCGAGGACACCGCTGCGCTGGCCCTGCTCTGGCTGACGCTGCGCGACTTCTGCGCTGGCCGCATTGCGCTCGGCTACGGTGCCAATCGTGGCTACGGCGACCTGCGCGTCAGCCGCCTGACGATCGACTGGCCCGCCACTGGCGAGCAACAGATCCTGCCGGTGACCGACGGCGCGATCGACGAAAGCGGGATGACCGGGCGGCTGGCGCGGATGAAACAGGCCTGGCAGGAATGGCAGGCAACGAAGGAGGGAACCCCATGAGCTGCACTCTCTACAGCCTGCGCCGCAACGGCGTCGACCTCGCCGAAGCCCTGCATGGCGTCGCCGCCGGCGTGATCCTCGCCGGTCTCTGCCACTCGCCGATGCGCGCCTTTTTCGTCCGCTGGGATGGCGGCGCGCTCGCGTCCGGTGACGGCGGCGAGCTGGCGCAGGTCTATGAGGCCCGCCTGTTCGCCGAGTCGGGTGAGTTGCGCTGGCTGCGCGATCCGGAGGACGCCGGCGGCCGCGGTGACGCCGTCTGGTTGAGCGAGAGTCTGGTCGACCGCGCCGGCTGGCAGCGGCTCGATCCCCTCGCCGGCCTGAGGGCGATCGCCGGGCGGCGCCTGCTCACCGGTGTGCTCGGCGAGCCCCGCGACAGCGGCTGGAGCGGCATGCACGCGCCGCGGCACGGCGAAGTGGCCGTACCCGCAATCGGCGCTGCGGGCGAGCGCCTCTGCCTGATCTCGCGTGAATACCTGGGCGCGGCGCCCGGAACGGCCGGTGAAGACGGCAACCACCTGGTGGTCGAGGAGCGCCTGCTCGCGATCGCCGTCTGCAAAACTCCCGGAGGGCAATGATGGCCAATCACCACGCTGCTGGCGGCACGAAGAATGCGACGCCGCAATCGCTCCACTTCGACGAGAAATTCGAGAACCCCTACAACTTCGTGCCGGCGCCACCCCGTTTGCGGGAGCATCCGACTCTCGGCGACGCGCTGCCGGCCGGGCACCACCGTTACCTGCCGGACCGCTGGAGCGGTCGCATCCGCGTCGAGCTGACCACCGTCACCCCGCTGCTGATTCCCGACCAGCCAACCCTGGACGCCAACGGCCACAAGACCTTCGGCGTCCGCACCGACGAGAATGGCGCACCCTACTTGCCGCCGACGAGCATCAAGGGGGCTTTGCGCGCGGCGTACGAAGCGGTGACCAACAGTCGGATGGGGGTGTGGTCGAGCGCGCATGACTCCAGGCTGGCGCTTCGGCAACCGGCAGACAGTTCGCTGGAACTCATTCCTGTCCGAATCGTTTCGAAGCCGCATCAGGGCAAGGCGTGCCTGTTCGCCATCGAGCACGAAGCGCTGCCGTTGCGCTTCTACTCCACCACAGCAGCGGACAGGCGCCGCGGTACCGACAGCTTCGCCGAGCGCTACACGAACGTCGAAGAAGGCGACACGCTTCCGCAACACGGTGACTGCGTCCAGCGCGACAGCCACTCGGGCCAACTGGCCTGGGTCGAGGAGAAAGAGCCCGTCGTCCGCGGTTGGCGCCGTGGGTACGCTGTGATCAACGGGCCGAACATCAAGGACAAGATCAATGAGCGCCTTTTCCTCGAGAAGGTCCGTCCGCGTGAGTTCGTGCTGACGAGCCCAATCAAGAAGCAATGGGACGGGTTGATCGCGAACTACCAGAAGCTTCACGAGGACGACCTGGAAAAGCGTCGCCGTGCCGGGCACAGTGCAGGAGACTTCCTGGGCGCCAAGCCTGGGCAGACAGCTTGGTCGAGACACATCCACGACTCGCAGTCCGCCAAACTCAAGCACGGCTTGCTCTGTTACGCACAGGTGACGGACAACGCATTGGCAGCCCTCTACCCGGTATTGATCTCGCGCCGGTTGTACGGCGCCGCGCCCACCTCACTGCTCGATGAATCGGTGCAACCGGCCTCGAAGAAGAGCGAGTTGTCCCCCGCCGACCGGCTGTTCGGCTGGGTTGGAAAAGGCGCCGCCGGCCAGTACAGGGGTCAGTTGCGCATCGGCGCCACCCGCTGCCTCGATGGCGCCGCTGCGATCGAGCCCGTCGGTGGCGCAGAAGGCGTTCCGCTGGCCATCCTCGGCGCTCCCAAGCCGGCGCAGGCGCGCTTCTACGGCGCCCGGGACAGGCAGGGCACGCCGTATCGGCAAGGCACCGCCAAGACCGAAATGTACCGTCCGGAGCACGGCCTGCGTGGCCGCAAGTTCTACCCGCATCAGAAGATGCAGTCAGGTGCCGAAGGCTACTGGAACCGTAGCGCCCGGCCGCCGGAACTGGGCAGTCAACCGGCCTCGCGCAAACTGTACCGCGAGTGGCGGATGCCGGACGATGCGGCGAAACTGCGCACGGACCAGAACCGGTCGATCACCGACTGGGTCAAGCCTGGCGCCCGCTTCCGCTTCGACCTGCAGCTCACCAACGTGTCGAGCGTCGAGCTCGGCGCGCTGCTCTGGCTGCTCAGCCTCGACGACGACTGCTGCTTGCGGGTGGGCGGCGGCAAGCCGCTCGGCTTCGGCTCCGTCCGATTGCGGCTGGCAGAGGGAGGTGGCCTCGATCTTCGCGATGGTGAAGCCATACGTGCCGACTATGCCGGCTTTGGTGACCGATCGACTGCCGGCAGACGCTTGGACAGTGGCAACGACAGGCAGGATCTGATCCGCGAGTATCAGCAGGCTGCGCAGCGTACGGCGCTCGATCCGCCGGCTGGCGGATTCGGCGATCTGCCGGTCATCAAGGCCTTTCTCAACGCGGCGCGCGGCGGCAACCTGCCGGTCCATTACCCGCGTACACAGGTGGTGCCGAACGTGGAGGGCGAGAACTACAAGTGGTTCGTTGCCAACGAAACCTGGTCGAAGTCGCGCCACGAGCGTCACAGCCTGCCCGATCTGGCGGATGACGACCGCGGCCTGTGGGTGCTCAAATGACAGGCAGGGTACACCGCGCCGGCAATGCCCTGCTCAACATCCTCCTCGCCTTCTTCATCCTCCTGCTGCAGAGCTGGATCGCCGACGGCATCAAGGGGGACCAGCTCTTTCCGTGGCTGCCGGGCGGCGCGTTGGGCGCCGGCGATGCGCGCTTTGCGTGTTGGATGCTCGCCATGGCGCTGCTCTCGCTCGCCCTGGCCGCCTGGCTGTACGCGCGCCGGCGCACTTTCCTGCCGGTGGCGGTGCGGCGAATCGGCCAGCCGGGCCGCGTCGAGCCGCATGCGGTGCTGGTCCTCGCGCTCTCGCGCACGGCATGGCACTGGCAGCCCGAGCGGTTGACCCGGGCCTCGGCCGAGCACCCCCTGCCCCCGCAGTGTCCGGACGCGCTGCGCGCGATGGACTCGCTCGGCGAACGCGACAAGTTTGCCTGGGAACAGTTACTGCGGGCGATCGACGTGCACCGGGCGGGCCTGCAGCGCATCATCCTCGTCGGGTCGCCGGGGAGGGACGGATCCGCGGCATCGTTCCCGGACTGCCGGGAGATGATCACGCATTACTTTCCCCAACTCGACGCCGCGCGCGTCGAACTGCGCGAGGCCTCGTTCGAAGCGCTCGACGAACTCCTCGCTCTCTATCGCCGGATCATCGCCGAGGAAGCGCCGCGCAAGCGCGAGATCATGATCGACGTCACCGGCGGCACCAAGGTGCTCAGCGTCGCGGCCGCGATGGTCACCCTCGAGCACCCCGAGATCGAGTTCCAGTACGTCGAGACCGCAGGCGACAAGCGCGTGCGCACCTTCAACGTCATTGCCGGCAGCGCCGGCGGGGAGGGAACATGATCTACCTGCTCAACACACCGGTGCTGACCGCCTACGGCGACTATCGCTTCAGCGGCCCGCTCGACGCCGCCGAGGCGCGGCGGCGGCTGGCCGGCGGCTTCGTCTCGGCGATCGGCCACGACGCCAGCGCGCGCCTGCTGTCGGCGCTGCTCGGCGTCGCCGTCGCGGCGCGGCGCGTCGAGATCGCCATGGAAGCGGGCGACGAGGCGCTGGTCCTGCGCATCCGCACGCGCCTGGCGGAGGGCCAACTGCTCTCCGACGCCGAAATCGCCGCCGTCCCGCATGAGCTGGCCTGGCTCGAGCGGCGGGCATGACTGCCGGCGCAGGCGGCGGCGCCGCAGCCAGCGATCGCTGCCACCGCAGCGGCGATGCGACCGCCGCGCGGCCTTGACCGCTGCGCCGGAAATCCCTTCTAATTCCACACGGCGCGAAACGTCTTCGCGCCCGACCGATCAAGGAGACCTGCCATGCCTGCAAACCGCATCGACGCCGCCATCACTCCCGACCAGCACGCCAGGGCGCAAGCCGCGCTGACCGCCCTCACCGACGCCCTCCCCTTCCTGATCGACCTCGCCGACGGCGAACGGACGGCGATGGTGAAGTTCGGCGAAATGAACCGTTCCTTCGTCGTCAAGGCGCTCGCCATCGCCGAAGCCCATCCCGAAATCCTGCCGAGCGGCTTCAGCCTGCCGGAATTTGCCGCCGATGTCGCTCTCGTCGAAGACCTCTACCCGGTGCGTCACCAACTCGAAACCCTCTTCCGCAAGCTCGACGACACCTACTTCGCCGCCGGCAGCGAAGCCTACGCCGCCGCGCTGCTCGTCTACCAGTATGCCAAGCTGCACAACCTCTCGACCGGCGCGCTCGAGGGCAGCCTCGACGACCTCGGCCGCCGTTTCGCGCGCAAGACCAGGAAGGCGGCGCCCACCCCGTGAAGCGGTCGGCAGAGGCCGGGCACCCGCCGTGCCCTGCCCGGGCAGTCGACGGGAGTGCGCCCGGCCCGCATGGTCACGGCCGGTGCAGCGAGGTACCGGCGCCCACGTCGCCCGCTCAGCGGTCGCGGGCGCCGGCGCGCGACGCGACCATGCACGCGCCGCTGCGGGCCTGCAGGACGCGGATGCCAACTTGCATGGCCGGGCTGCGCCCGTCGCTGCGCGGTGTCGAACGTTCCGTCGCGGACGTGCCGGAACGAACGACGCAGGTGCAGGCGATGGACCTTCGGGATGCCCGCTTCTGCCGACGGGACCGAGCGATCGACCGGCCGGTTGCAACCTTGGGTTCGCCGCATGGAACGATCCGGCCGGCGCATGCAGTGATCGATCCCGAACATGGAGTCATCGATCCGGAGCATGGACCGATCCACCCGCAACATGGAATGACGGGCGTGGCGCATGAAAGCGCGCGCGCGCCAGGTGTCGCGCTCCCGCTCGGACACGCCGACCCCGATGGACGGCCAGCGTCGTCGGCCGTCGCGAGGGGAGCAACGGTCGTCGCCGCACGCAGCGCAAGGCGGCAACGACGCGGCAGAACGTGCGACGCCGCGACGAGGCCGAGCCTCGCTTGGCGTCGCTGCTCGCTGCGCCACCAGAAGCGATTGGCTGCACTGCAGCCGCATCGACGGCGCTCCCGTGCCGCTGCTTCCCGCGATGTTGTCGTTGTCCCAGGCGCCGGGGCCGCCGAGGCCGTTGGAACTACGCGCAGCGGCCTGATTGGCATGAGGAAAGTGCCATTCTTGCCCCGTCGCCATGATGCCATTGGCCTCATCGGCTGCCACGCGCCGATTCGTGCCCCGCAAACCCTTGCCACAAGCGGCCTTCCAGCGTTAGAGTTCTCTCTCCCCGAATTCCTGAAGGGGATTAAGACGATTCAGTACCGTCGTCATTCTCAAACTTGGTGTTCTCTCTCCCCGAATTCCTGAAGGGGATTAAGACATAACCATTCTCATTCATAAAAATCTCAATCATGGTTCTCTCTCCCCGAATTCCTGAAGGGGATTAAGACTGGAGTAGTCCCCGCCCGTGACCGTGGAGTAGTCGTTCTCTCTCCCCGAATTCCTGAAGGGGATTAAGACCCCGAAGCTCCCACTTCTGGCGCTCGCAGATGGGTTCTCTCTCCCCGAATTCCTGAAGGGGATTAAGACTACTCGATCACCTCGTCAGACAGTTGTTTCATGTTCTCTCTCCCCGAATTCCTGAAGGGGATTAAGACCCGAAGTCGATGACGGCCTGCGTTGCCTTGGAGTTCTCTCTCCCCGAATTCCTGAAGGGGATTAAGACTCGATACGGACGTCATTCAAATTTTCGTGGAAGTTCTCTCTCCCCGAATTCCTGAAGGGGATTAAGACTCAGCGTTGCGATGCGCGTGCGATAGCGTTTGAGTTCTCTCTCCCCGAATTCCTGAAGGGGATTAAGACCCAGTTCTTCCACCGTGCTCCAGAGCTTACAAGTTCTCTCTCCCCGAATTCCTGAAGGGGATTAAGACTGCAAGGCTCCGTCTTCCCGCCTTGGCCTTAGAGTTCTCTCTCCCCGAATTCCTGAAGGGGATTAAGACGCTACGGTAATGTATGTTGATTTTCCCATCGTTGGTTCTCTCTCCCCGAATTCCTGAAGGGGATTAAGACCACCATCGTTGTCCGAGAATTCGATGTCCTTCGTTCTCTCTCCCCGAATTCCTGAAGGGGATTAAGACGTGATCGAGAGAATCATCCATCATGGATTCGAGTTCTCTCTCCCCGAATTCCTGAAGGGGATTAAGACTGGTTTGACATGCTGGCAATCGGTTTCAATGAGTTCTCTCTCCCCGAATTCCTGAAGGGGATTAAGACGAGGCGATCCGCCCGCAGCCTAAGCCAGACTCGTTCTCTCTCCCCGAATTCCTGAAGGGGATTAAGACCAGTACCCAGCCACCGTCCCGGGTCCCCACTCGGTTCTCTCTCCCCGAATTCCTGAAGGGGATTAAGACCTTAATTTCCTTCTGGAGGTTACATTGAAAAGTTCTCTCTCCCCGAATTCCTGAAGGGGATTAAGACGAGACCGCTCGCATAGGCGCAACGATTGTCCCGGTTCTCTCTCCCCGAATTCCTGAAGGGGATTAAGACACGGCACCCAGCAATGTGGCTTTTGGCTCGCCGTTCTCTCTCCCCGAATTCCTGAAGGGGATTAAGACAAGTGCCCTGAGCAGGGCGGCGCGCATCCTCCTGGTTCTCTCTCCCCGAATTCCTGAAGGGGATTAAGACTTGCAACCCTCTTTGAGTTCGATGCTCTTGGGGTTCTCTCTCCCAGAATTCCTGAAGGGGATTAAGACCTCTTGCAGCTCGGCGCCGCGTTGGCCGTGCCGGGTTCTCTCTCCCCGAATTCCTGAAGGGGATTAAGACCGATGATGAATTTGTCCGGGCATTACATCTCGAATTGGTGTCGTTGCCTGCGGGGGTTGTGAGCCATGGTTCAGAAGAGTGACTTTCGGACGGTTGGGTTTTCCGCAAGGTACGTGACGAGCAAGCTGCAATGCTGGCTGGCAAGAGCCATGAAGAAATCATGTTGTTCTTTTCGCGTCTTGGGGAAGGTCGGCAACCCAGCGAGGCATTCCAGCCGCCCCTCGGTGCCGCCCCAATGCTCTCAACCTAACACCCGATTGGCATAGATTCACGGGCCGCCGGAG
>ERZ761602.6656-NODE-6656-length-12782-cov-11.484010_pt1 | contig 12782 bp, 13 predicted proteins | sample MGYA00512165_ERZ761602 | MGnify/ENA primary metagenome ERZ761602 (study PRJEB28899, sample SAMN02445085) | bioreactor sludge metagenome | biome: EBPR sludge; isolation source: Thorneside wastewater treatment plant | place: Australia: Brisbane, Thorneside...
TGCATCTCAGTAGCTTAACACCTATCAAAAGATGCTTAACTACTCTAGACCCTTATATATATGAAAACACTCTATCCCGAGATCGAGCCCTTTGATTCGGGCATGCTGAAGGTCTCTGATATTCATGAGATCTATTACGAACGCGTCGGTAATCCGGACGGCATTCCGGTGGTTTTCCTCCACGGCGGGCCGGGCGGCGGATTGATCCCGATGTATCGGCAGTTCTTTGACCCCGAGGCCTATCACGTTGTTCTCTTTGACCAACGCGGCTCTGGCCGTTCAACGCCTCATGCCGAGCTCGAAGAGAACACGACCTGGGACCTGATCAAGGATATTGAGACGCTTCGCGAAAAGTTTGGCATCGATAAGTGGTACGTCTTCGGCGGCTCATGGGGCTCAACGCTCAGCCTCGCCTATGGCATCAATCACCCGGACCGCTGTCTCGGGCTGATCCTCCGCGGCATTTTTCTCACACGCAAAAAGGAACTCGACTGGTTCTATCAATACGGCGCTTCGGAGATCTTCCCCGATTTCTGGGAGCGCTACCGCGATGCCATTCCCGAAGAAGAACGCGGCGATTTCATGGCGGCCTATCACAAGCGGCTGACCAGCGACGACGAGCAGGTCCGCCTTGCGGCCGCGCGTGCCTGGAGCACCTGGGAAGGGGCGACCTCAAAGCTCTTCCCCGATCAGGACCTCGTCGATCACTGGGAAGGCGAGCACGAGGCCTTGAGCCTCGCCCGCATCGAGAGCCACTATTTCGTCAATGGCTCGTTCTTTCCGTCGGACAATTATTTGCTCGAGAATGTCGATAAGATCCGCCATCTGCCCATCGTCATCGTCCAGGGCCGCTATGACGTGGTCTGCCCGATGACCTCCGCATGGGAGCTTCACCGGGCACTGCCGGAGGCCGAGTTCATCGTCGTTCCAGACTCGGGCCATTCCGTCTCGGAGAAAGGCATTACAGCCGCGTTAATAGACGCGATGGACCGTTTCCGCACGGCCGGTTTGTGATATAGTTGGGGTATTCGGACGGGTTCGGCCCTGGTTGCCGTTCGTGCGTCTAAAAATTCGTAGGTGTGATTATGTTAGCAATTGCTCTCGGGACAACTGAGATAATCCTGATAGTGGCCGTGCTTTTCCTGCTCTTCGGGGCCTCGCGGCTTCCGCAGCTTGCCAAATCGCTCGGCCAGTCGCGAAAGGCCTTTAAGGAAGGCCTTCGCGAGGCAGAGGAAGAAGAGGCAGCGGACAAGTCACTTCGCTCGGCCGAAGCCCCAATGATCAGCGAGATGAGCGACGAAGCTCTCGCCGAGGAAATGCGCCGTCGCGCCGAAGCGAAATAGGGCCTCTAGCTAGTGCGAATACGCCTTTTCGCCGGTCAGCACCGTCGCTTTAACGGAAAATCGAAATGTTAGGGTGCCGTCCTCGGCGTCGATGAGCTGAGCAAGTCTTTCCATGACTTGCTCTTTCTTTTTGTCCGCCATTGGCCCAAGCCACCGCGGCATAAGGAAATCCACCACGAGCGGCGAGGCCGCAAAGGCCGCTCCATCCTCGTATTCGAATATCTCGTTCTCCGAGTTGATGCTCACTTTCGTCAGCCCGGCGGCCTCGGCGAGTTCGCCGAGCAATGAGGCGGAGCGAAGCCCGGATATCAGGTCTTCGGTCGAGATCGCGTCGTCCACGAGTTCCTCATCGAGCATAACTTCCCAAAGCAGTGAAAAGATCTCGCCAAAGCTTCCGGCCGCAGGCAGCATCACCATGACCTTACCGCCCGGCCGTGCGACGCGTGCCGCCTCGGCGATCAGTTCGCCGATCTCCGTCGGGCTCGTCAGGCTGCCATCCGCAATGACCGCATCAAAGGCATCGCTTTCGTAGCTCATCGCTGAGACCTCGACATCGGAACTCAAAGCGACAGCCTTGTCCTTTGCGATCTTGAGCAGCTCGTCATTCTCGCAGGTAGCGAAAACGGCAACCTCGTCGCCGGCGGCCTCGCGGACGGCAAAGCAGTGCGTGCCCGTGCCGGCATTCAAATAGAGCACGTTCTCAGCGTCTTTGAGCTTCAAGTGCTTATCGGCAAGCTCGGTAAAGCGACGTGTGAAATCATCCGTAATATAAAGGTCACGGAGAAAAGCCAGTTCCCGCTCGTTCTTGTCCATACTTAGATTAAACTGCAATACGGCGGGCGAGTCCACCGGCCCTTTCACCGGCTTCCGTGTGGTAAACTCTTGCTTTCCGGAAATTTGACCGAAAAGCGATATGCCAGGCAGGAATGTAAAGGAACTCTTTGATCTAACGGGCAAGACCGCCATCATAACCGGCGGCTCACGCGGCATCGGCAAAGAAATGGCCGAAGGGCTTGCCGAGGCCGGCGCGAACGTCGTGCTCTGTGCCCGGCGGCAGGAATGGCTTGATGAAACCGTCGGCGAGTTCAACGCTCGCGGCTTCAATGTTGCCGGAATGGCCTGCGATGTATCCAAAGCCGATGAAGTTCAGGCCGTTGTGGAAGCGACGGTCGAAACGTTTGGTGGCCTCGATATTCTCGTCAACAATGCCGGAATTTCCTGGGGAGCGATGCCCGAAGATATGCCAATTGAAAAGTGGCAAAAAGTGCTCGATGTTAACCTCACCGGCTGCTTTCTGTTGGCACAGGCCGCGGGCCGCGAGATGCTGAAGAGGAACAGCGGTTCGATCATCAATATCGCCTCGATCGCGGGCCTTACGTCCTCGGCAAACGGGCCTTTCTATGCCGGCTATGTCGCAAGTAAGGCCGGGCTGATCGGGCTGACCCGCGAGCTTGCCGCTAGTTGGGGCCGCCGCGGAATTCGCGTCAATGCCATCGCCCCGGGCTTTTTCCACTCGCGGCTGGCCGATGCCGTTATCGATATTTACGAACGCTCGATACAGGAAAATAATGTGATCCCGCGGATCGGAAAGGAAGGCGAACTGAAAGGCACCGTCGTCTTTCTTGCATCCGATGCCTCAAGCTACATCACCGGCCAGACGATCGCGGTCGATGGAGGAATGACGGTCTAGGTTTTGAGTCCCGGCTTCAGCCGGCAGATCATTTAATGGAACAGATTCTATCGCCATCACCTGAACAATCCGCCTTCGCCGTGCTCATCATCGGCTTTCTCTTCGGGCTTTATCACGCCGTTGAGGCCGACCACCTTGCGGCCGTCTCGGCCATCGTAAGCGAACACAAGCGCGTCTGGACCGCCTCGATAATCGGCGGTTTTTGGGGGCTCGGGCACACGATCTCGCTGGTCGCGGTCGGAGCACTTGTCATCTTTGCCAAGCTGCAGATCTCCGAAAGCACCGAGGCCGGGCTCGAAGGCATCGTCGGCATAATGCTGGTCTTTCTCGGGCTCAATGCATTACGAAAGATCTTCTCGGCCGAGAAGATCCACGCCCATTCCCACGAACACGGAGGCCACTCGCATACCCACATCCACATGCACAAGGATGAGGCTGCCGAACGTTCGCACCACCGTTTTGCACCTCGGACGGTCGCCGTCGGCCTCGTCCATGGCCTCGCCGGAAGTGCGGGCCTGATGCTGCTCGTACTGCCGACAATCTCGTCGCCCGCTGTCGCTATGTTTTACTTGGTGGTCTTTGGCGTTGGCTCGATCGCGGGAATGATGATAATGAGCGTGCTGATGGGCCTGCCGCTCCACTTCACCGCCGGCCGCTTCGACTTCCTCAATAAAGGCATCCGCGTCCTCGCTGGCCTCTTCAGCCTCGCCTGGGGAGCTTTGCTGGTAAACGAAAAACTAATTCAAGGCTGATCTTATTTAATGAAGTGAAACTCGCCGAATTTTTCAGGTACGTGGAAGTTCGGCTTTTCTGTCATTGTCGGCTGCCAGGCGAGGTAGCCGCGGGTCTCGCCCTCGCCAACGCAGCGAAAGATGTTGCCAAGCCAGACGTCGCCGGCCTTCGGCATTCGCCCAAAGGCTTTCCATGGGATCTTCATCGCCATCAGGACGCGGCCGTCCGCGATCTTTGCCGCTGCTTCCATGCCTGAATTATAGTCCCAATCCGTAACCCGCTCGCCGCTCGTCAGGTCAATCGCAAGATCAAGCCACTCACCGGTCGGCGCCACTTCGAATTCAAAATACTTTCTCGGCTCGTTCTTATCCGGGGCAATAAAGATCTCGCAGACATCCCGCTCCCAGAGCCCGATCGTCTTCTTATCAAGCACCGGGTCAGCCGCTACGGCGATCGGCTCATTCTGGCCGCAATCGAAAAGGATGTACAGCGAGCTATTTGACCAAAGCCCAGTGAAGCTGAAGAATCGAGATGCTTGAATTGTGCCTGACCAATCAAGATCAACAATGGGGGATAAATACTGCGCGAAGATCGACTCGGCAAGGGTTTTCACATCGATCTCTTGATCGACATAACGAAATCTAGCTTTGTTTCTCGAATCCAACGCTGTCGCGAATTCCCAATAATTCGAGCCATCCAGCAACCGCTCTAACTCATCCATCCCATCGGCGCCTTTCTCACGGGAAAAAGGCTCTTCGAGGATTGACCTTGCACGAGCTAGCTTTCTAAATACATCCCAGTCAGACAAAAACCTACTTTCGATCTCGAAATGCTCTTGATCGCTAGTTCGAAAGCCCCAGTGGGATCCAATACGATCTAGCGAAACTACTATCTCATCAAGATCCGAAAGGATACGAGATATCTCATCTTTATCGAATTGAACAAATTCGCCACTCATTGTTTTGGAAAATAGCGGACACCCGGAAGGCCTTCAAAATCCTCATCCTGTGTCCAGAGTGTTGCCTGATGGTATTGGGCGGTCGCGTAAATGATGCTGTCCGCAAGCGGAAGATCGAGTTTTGCGGCATCTATTGCAAGAGATAGGTCAAGATCAACGACCTTTCCGTTCATCATCGTTCCTATCGCTTCCTGAGCGTCCCGCTCGGTCCGCTCTCGACGAAATTTCTTATAAACCTCGTACACGGTAATAATGGGCACGATCAAATTGGCCTGATCCTCGGCAGCGGGAGCGAACAACTCAGCCCGATCAGAACCTTTAAAGTATTCAAGCCAACCCGAAGAATCGACAACATTAAGGCCGCTCACAACCGGTCATCCTCGCGCTCGATATTTGTGTCGATGTCCTTGAAACGGCCTCGCATTTCACGAACAGGCCGGATCGGGATCATCTCAACGGTTCCGCCAACATCAACAACGCGGAATTTCGTACCGGGTTTGAGTTTCATCCGCTCGCGAACGGCTTTGGGAATGACGATCTGAAATTTTGAAGATAATGTTACTGTTTCCATATCGATATGAATATCGTAAAACAGTAAGCGGATCGATGCAAGATTTTCCTGTTACCTCTGCCGGATCACTGAACAGTCTCGAGAGCTTTAGCCATATCGGGATCGGTTCCGATGCAGATATCTTTGAGCGACCATTTTGTCTCGATGTGGGGTAAAACCGGTTCGTCGATTACCGGCTTGCCGTCCGGTCGCCAACCAGAATGTGTAGGCACTCCGAGCCGCCATCCGCCCGGCAAGGTGAAATATTCTGCACCTAGCAATGCGGCCGCCGTCTTTCTGCCGATCAGGGTCGACCGTGTTTTGAGCTTCATGTGCCAGGCAAATCCCTCGGCGGCGCTTGCAGTTTCTTCATTGATGAGCACGGCAACTTTCCCGCGATAACGGTTCTCGCCGAGATCTTCACTGTAGATCCCGACGGCTCCCGCATTCGAACGCATCGCATCGAAGACAGCTTCGTCGGTGTAGGTCTTCCTGGCTTTCGGCAGATTTGCGGGATCGATCGCTGAGGGAGTTGAGCCTTGAGTTTCGAGGTAGTAACGCGTCAGCAATGCCGCAACAAGATGTTCGCCCTCGGCAAAATAGCTGCTCAATCTAACGAAAGACATATTGCCGCCGCTGTTGTCGCGTATGTCGATGATGAGGCCGCTCGTATTCTTCAACTCGGCCATTGCCGAATCCACAAGCGGAGCAACGTCGTCGTCAAAACGAACCGCCTTTATGTAACCGATCCATTTGCCGTTCGCAACGGCAAATGTTCGCCATCGGATCGAAGGGCGTTCGGTCTGCGAATGCGATTCCCGACGGACCCTGACTGTACGGGTTCGCCCATCGCACCCGCGCAACCTCAGATCAGCAACACTGCCGAGCGCACCTGATTCATCGCCCGGATTCAAAAGGATGTCACCGATCCGAATGCCCTTTGCCTGTGCATCAGAGCCTTCCGGTACACCTACAACCACGGCTTGACCATCGATCAAGTATGTTCGGACACCTGTCCCAAATTGCCCGGTGCCTCGGGGGGCGGAGATGTGAAGATGCGAAACGGGAAGTTCCTTGAGCATCTTCTGCATCAATTCGAGGAACTCCGCATCCGTTCTTATCCGCTCCACCTGCGGCCGATATCTCTCGCCAACTGCCTTCCAATCCACACCGGTAAACTTGGGGTCGTAAAATTTCTCGTTGACGGTCTGCCAAACGGCGGTGAAGACCTCAACATACGTCGGCTTGACCGGCGTCGGTTGCGCAATTACGGTTGAGGCAATTCCCGCATATACCGATAGACAAAGAATCAAAAGCAGGCGCGTTCTCATTTTCCTGTATTCAAGACGGTCTTTACCGCCATTTTGGCGAGCTTCCATGTGCGGTCCCAGTCGATCTTGCCGCCGTCCTCGCGGCCCATCAGCTTATCGACGAAGATCTTGCGGAAGTCGCGGCCCTCGCGTTTGAGCATAAATTCCTTGGCGTATGGCTTCGCCGTTTCAAAGAAATTGAACTCGGGATCAGTGATGATGCCAATACCCTCAAGCGTCATCAAGGCCCGCATGATGTACGTAAAGTTCGACGGCAGGCGGAACGGATAATCGTACATCACATCCGCGAGGTCGTAGGTCAGTTCTTTGAAATTGACGTCCTTGAGCTTCAGGTTCAAATGAAACTCGAACATCTTTTCGACCACCGGCTTAACCGCAGCAGCGTCGACTCCGGGCTTGAGAAAATCGAGGTCGATCAGGTCCTGGGCAATGCCCGCCGGGTCTTTCCCGACCACGTGGAAAAAGGCATCGATCATCTTCGATTGCAGTTGCGGCGAGATGCGGCCGACCATGCCGAAGTCAAAGAACGCAAGGCGACCGTCCGGCATTACCAGCAAATTGCCCGGATGCGGATCGGCATGGAAAAATCCATCTTCCAAAAGCTGTTTGAGATACGTCCGGATCAAAAGACGATTAACTTTTTCCGGAGCTATTTGCTGCGCCGAAAGCCGTTCAAGGTCCGTAACCTTTGTGCCGTGGATGTACTCCATCGTTAGCACTTTCGACGTCGTTGCGTTCCAATAGATCTTCGGAACGTGAACATTGTCCCACCCCTTGAAATTCTCGCGGAAACGCTCGGCATTCTGCCCTTCGGCAGCGTAGTCCATCTCTTCGTGGATGGTCTCGTTAAATTCTCGGAGCATCCCGGACCAATCGGCATTTTCGTTGAGCTGCGGGAAGCGTTCGGCAAAGTCGGCGACCTTCCGCAGTATCTCAAGGTCGCCTTTGATCGTCGCCTCGAGGTTTGGCCGCTGGACCTTTACGGCAACCTCTTCGCCGGTGTGAAGCCGTGCCCTATATACCTGCCCGAGCGAGGCGGCCGCGACCGGCTTTAGCTCAAATTCTTTATAAACTTCGTTGATCTTCAGCCCAAGCTCTTTCTCGATCCTGGCGAAGGCGATCTCGTTATCGAACGGTGGGACGTTGTCCTGCAGTTCCCCGAGCGCAATGACGAACGGCAGCGGGAGAAGGTCCGCCCGCGTGCCCATCGACTGCCCTATCTTGATAAAGGTCGGCCCGAGCTCGATCAGCTTTTCCTTGAGCCAAACGGCCTGCTTTTCCTGGTTGACCTCGCGGTTGAGCTCGCTGCCGAGGAAAAAGCGGCGGAGCAGCAGCATCGTTTTGTGGAAGAACCAAAGCCGGATCCCGTAGAGCTTTTCGCCGTAAACCGCTGCTCGGGTCAGCCGCTCGGCGGTCTTCATCCGCTCCCGTGCATGGCGGAGCTGCGCCTTTCGGTGCATCTCGTATTGATCGAGGTAAAGATAAAGGGCAAGCTTGCCGATAACGGCCGAGACGTGCACGATGCGGTACCAGCCGCGGAGGCCGGTGTAGCGGCGTTCGACCTCAGATTCTTTCTTGGTGAGAAACTTCTCCTCGGCGATGATCTGGTCGTTGGTAACGTACTTCGCTATCGGCAGTTCCTCGGTCGCGACCATCGGCCGCGAGCCATTGCCATTGGCCCCATTCTTTGCGGGTAGTGCCGGCTCGATCACCGCAAGGCCCTGCTCTTTAGATAATTCGTTCATCCGCCTATTGTTTTCGCCGCTCAAGCCTCTTTCGATGCGGTTCACCTACCGGTGTTTGCATTAAAGTATCTCGAGCATATTCTTTACGCCCGGCCGGCGGAAATAGTTCCTTGCCCTCGCGGTATCGCGCTCGATCTGTGCCCGTAACTCGTCTATTCCGTTGAACTTACGCTCATCGCGAATACGGTGGAGAAAGCGTACTCGGAGTACGTCGCCGTAGAGGTCGCCCTCGAAATCGAAAATGAACGATTCGATCGAAGGCTCGGCGTCGTTCTCAAATGTCGGCCGAACGCCGATGTTCGTTATGCTCCGCCGCCACGTGCCATCAACAAGTGTTGCGGTCGCATAAACGCCGTATTTCGGGATAACGCGATTGTGCGGCCGTAGATTTGCCGTCGGAAAGCCGATAGTTCGCCCGCGTTGGGCTCCGCGTTCAATAACACCCTCGACGCCGTAAGGCCGGCCGAGCATACGGCGGGCAAGATTTACACGGCCCTCGCCGAGCAAAGCGCGGATACGCGAAGAGCTTATCCGATGTCCGCGGAGCCGAACCTCCGGCACCTCTTCGGCAGTGAAGCCGAGTTCCCCGCTCATTTTCCTGAGCAATTCGATGTTCCCGCCCCGGCCGCGGCCAAAAGCGAAATCTTTGCCAAGATGCACTTCTTTTGCGTGAAGGCGGTCGTGAATGATCGCCGAGATGAAATCCTCGGCCGGCTGCTGGGCAAACTCGCGGTCAAAGGCGATAACGATCGCTTGCTCGATACCAAGCAACTCGAGATTTGCAAGGCGCTGATCAAGCGTCTGCAAAAGCGGCGGTGCCGACTCGGGATGAAGCACTGCCCGCGGGTGCGGATCGAAGGTGATCGCTGTCGGGACAGCGCCAACGGCCGCAGCCCGATCGGCAACGGTCTCCATTATCCGCTGATGGCCAAGATGGAGCCCGTCAAAAACACCGAGCGTAAGGACGGTCGGCTTTTGAATATTTGCGTTCTCTGTGCCGTGAAAGATCTTCATTCCACTAGTCTCCGAGATGCTTGCCCGGAACCAGATAGTTTCTCACATAATTGGAAACTGCCGAATCGAGCGGGGTCGTCTCGGCGGTATAGCCGGAGTCGCGAATGCGGGTGAGATCAGCTTGGGTGTGATACTGATAGCGGTCGCGGAGATGCTCGGGCATGTCGATGAATTCGACGTTGCGAGGCAGGTCAAGCGCCATGAAGATCGCATCGGCAAGTGCGTTCCATGAGTTCATCCGCCCGGAACCGGCGTTAAAAAGCCCTCCCGTCTTGCTTTCCATGAAGTGCAGCGTCATCTCGACCGCATCCTTCACATAAACAAAATCGCGGCCGAACTCGCCATCAGCATAATCGGGGTTTGCACTCTTGAAGAGCTGCAGCTTGCCGGTCGCATTTATTTGATCGAACGCCTTGTTTACCAGCGAACGCATATCGCCTTTGTGATCCTCATTCGGGCCAAAGACGTTGAAATATTTCAAGCCGACGATCCGGTCAAAGAGCCCGTTCCTCGCCGCCCATTGATCGAAAAGATGCTTGGAATAGCCGTAAACATTCAGCGGCCGGAGCTTTTCAAGATGCTCGAAGCCATCGGCCATCCCGGCCGAGCCGTCGCCGTAGGTCGCCGCCGATGAAGCGTAAATGAACCGGATATCGTGCTTCACCGCCCAACGGGCAAGATCTTGCGTGTAGTGATAATTGTTGCGGATCATATAGTCCGCGTCGGTCTCGGTCGTCGAGGAACACGCCCCAAGGTGAAAGACCACGTCGGCATCCTTGAACTCATCAAGGTCGTCCATCAGATCGTAGGCATCGATGTAGTCAGAAAACCGGAGCGGAGCAAGATTCTTCCACTTGTCCGTTTCATCCATCACATCGGCGATCAGGATGTCGTCAACGCCCATCTCATTCAACCGCCAAACAACGGCACTCCCAATAAACCCCGCCCCGCCGGTAACGATGATCCTACTCTTCGACATACTTGAAAATGATACACCCGTCGCCTAGGCAGTGCATGTCTTCGGAAGAGATGGAGCGCGGACACTCTTGTCCGCATCGACGCAGGGCGGCGAAACTGGTGTGTTAACTTGAGCCGTTCAATTTCACTAAGGTGTCCGATTTTTCGATACTGCTTTCGTGCTTCGCACTCATGCGGACAGGAGTGTCCGCCCTCCGCTACGTTTCCTTCAACTTGCCGCCGCTGATGGCGTTTGCGATGGCGAGGTAGCGTTTGGGGAAAAGGCGTTGTATCCAGCTTAGGAGTTGTGCGTCGGGGCCGACGATGATCCGCGGGCTGCGTTTTTTGATGCCGTTTACGATGATCTCGGCGGCCCGGTCGGGAGTGGTGGTTGAAAGGTTTCGGTTTATCCGCTTTAGCCGGCGTTCGATCTCTTCGGCGGTGTGTTCGGTATTTGCGGCGATGCGGGCACTGTTAGCGATGTTTGTTCGAACTCCGCCGGGGTGGACCGACGAGACGGCGATGTTCGTCCTCTCAAGCTCGTGACGCAGTGCCTCGGTAAACCCTCGGACCGCGAACTTGCTTGCACAATATGCCGTCTGCCCGGGCGGTGCGACAAACCCGAAGAGGCTCGAAATATTCACGATATGTGCCGAAGGCTCCTTTTCGAGGTAAGGCATGAAGAGTTTCGTTCCGTGGACCACGCCCCAGAAATTTATGCTCATCAGCCATTCGATCTCATCGAGCGTGACCTCTCGCAGGGTGCCGCCGAGCGCGACGCCCGCATTATTGATGACGTGGGTAACGCGGCCGTGTTCGCCGATCACTTCATCGACAAATGCCTGCATAGCTTCGCGGTCCGAGACATCTACAAAATGCTGCGACACCTTTTTATCGCCTAGCATCGCCGCCGTTTCCTCAAGCCCCTCGCGGTTCACGTCCGCTATCGCAAGGCCCGCAATGCCTTCGGCCGCGAGCCGCTTAGCCAATGCCCGTCCGATGCCCGAACCGGCACCTGTCACCACCGCGACGCTATCTCGTCTGATCGTCATTTGAACTCCATCGTGCCGTCCTCGAGCCGGCCATAGCGGAGCATCTTGAGGTCCTTTGCGTAGTTCTGATGCAGCCGCCAGGGGTGTTTCGAACCCTGGCTCGGTATCTCGCCGAGCGCCCGCAGCACATAGCCGGAATTGAAATCGAGTGCCGGTTCCCTTGTTATGCTCTCGTCATTCAGCCGCGGCGTGCAGCTCCGGAACCCGTGTTCGTCCATGTGCTTTATCAGGCGGCAAACGTATTCGCTCGTCAGGTCGCACTTGAGCGTCCATGAAGCGTTCGTATAGCCAAAGGCCTGAGCCAAATTCGGCACGTCGTTGTACATCATCCCCTTGTAGGCGATCTTTTCCGAGAGCACGACCGGTTTGCCATCGACCGCGAGCTCGAGGCCGTCCATTATCTTGAGTACGAGGCCGGTCGCCGTCACGACGATGTCCGCCTCGATCTCCTCGCCATTTGTGAGCCGCACGCCGGTCCTCGTAAATGTCTCGATCTCGCCGGTCACGACCGACGCCCGTCCCTCGCGGATGGCCGCAAAAAGGTCCGAATCCGGTACAAGGCAAAGCCGCTGATCCCAGGGGTTATAGTTTGGCCGGAAATGCTCGAGCTGCTCTTCGCCCAGTTCGGCCCGGACGCCTTTCTCGATCAGCCGCTTCATCGCCGAAGGCCGCTTCTTCGCAAGGCCGTAAAAGAACATCTGCCGCAGCACGTTCTTCCAGCGCGTCGCCGCATAGGCGGCCTTTGCCGGCAGCACAGCACGAAACGCATTGGCGATTCGATCCTCAGACGGCATCGAAACAACATAGGTCGGCGACCGCTGGAGCATCGTTACGTGTGCTGCAGTTTCCGCCATCGCCGGCACAAGCGTTACGGCCGTCGCACCGCTGCCGATCACCAGCACCCGCTTGCCCGCATAATCAAGCTCAGCCGGCCACTTCTGCGGATGCACCACCGTGCCCTCGTAATCCCCAAACCCCGCCCACTCCGGCGTATAGCCTTCCTCATACCGGTAATAACCGGTGCACAGAGAAAGAAAGCTGCAAGTGAACACGACCGTTTTGAGTCCCGCCTTTAGGCGGCCATCCGTTGCCCCCGAAGCGTCTTTCTCCGAGGCGGAAGCCCGCTGAAGCGGGGACTCCAAACTAGCCACCTCAACCTCAACCCGCCACTTCGCCTCCGCCGAGTCCCACTCTGCACGCCTAACGCGATGCCCGTACCTTATCTCTTTCTCGAGGTCGTATTCGCGGGCCGTCTCGCGGATGTATCTCAATATCGAAGGCCCGTCGGCGATCGCTTTCTGCTCTTTCCACGGCCGAAACCGATATCCGAGCGTGTACATATCCGAATCCGACCTCACGCCCGGATAGCGAAAAAGGTCCCACGTCCCGCCGCTCGCCTCGCGGCCCTCA
>ERZ761602.6657-NODE-6657-length-12781-cov-4.055713_pt1 | contig 12781 bp, 13 predicted proteins | sample MGYA00512165_ERZ761602 | MGnify/ENA primary metagenome ERZ761602 (study PRJEB28899, sample SAMN02445085) | bioreactor sludge metagenome | biome: EBPR sludge; isolation source: Thorneside wastewater treatment plant | place: Australia: Brisbane, Thorneside...
CGATCCGAAGGTGTTGCCGATCGCGGCCTGGATGTCGGCGGCCGTGGGGCTGCGCGCCATGCAGGTCGTGTTGGAGAGCTTCTGCTTCTTGATCGTCCTGATTTCGCTGGCCGTCAGACCGCCGCCGGAGACGCTGACGATCGACCCCGTCGTCACCCAGACCGCTTTGGTGGAGACCGGCGCTGTCGTCTTTGTCGTCGTTTTCGGCGCCGCCACCGCAGACGTCGCAATCCATGCAATGCAGACACCTGCAAGCAAACGTTTCATACCTGAGACCCCTTATCGTTCACCAGACGGCCGTTCCCTTCACCGACTCAGGACACACTGCGCCCATCTGGCATTTCGCCCCTACGCCCCCCATAGTTAAGCAATGACAAACATCCGGATTCGCACGTCGCTGACCGACCCGTCGGAGCAGCCGGTGTTCCAGCCCCATCGTCCCGAGCGCCCGGAGAAGTCCGAAGGCGGGCGGCGGTTCGAGCTGGCGAGCGATTATCAGCCCTCCGGCGACCAGCCGCAAGCGATCGAGGAGCTTGTTTCCGGCATAACGGCCGGGGATCGCGACCAGGTGCTGCTCGGCGTCACCGGCTCCGGCAAGACGTTCACGATGGCGAAGATCGTGGAGGCGATGCAGCGGCCGACGCTCGTCCTCGCGCACAACAAGATCCTCGCCGCGCAGCTTTACGGCGAGTTCAAATCGTTCTTCCCGAACAACGCGGTCGAGTATTTCGTCAGCTACTACGACTACTACCAGCCGGAGGCCTACGTGCCCCGATCGGACACGTACATCGAGAAGGAAAGCTCGGTAAACGAGGCGATCGACCGGATGCGCCACTCGGCGACCCGCGCGCTGCTGGAGCGCGACGACGTGCTGATCGTCGCCTCTGTCTCGTGTCTCTACGGTATCGGCTCGGTCGAGACCTATTCGGCGATGACCTTCAAGCTGAACAAGGGCGAAAGCGTCGATAATCGCGAACTCATCCGCAAGCTCGTCGCCCTCCAATACAAGCGCAACGACGCGAACTTCGTACGCGGCAGCTTCCGCGTGCGCGGCGACAGTCTGGAAATCTTCCCGAGCCACCTTGAAGACATGGCGTGGCGTATCAGCTTCTTCGGGGACGAGATCGAGGAGATCGCCGAGTTCGATCCCTTGACCGGCGAGAAAGGCGCGCGGCTCGATACGGTGAAGGTCTACGCGAACTCCCACCACGTGACGCCCGGCCCGACGCTGAAGCAGGCGACGATCGCCATCAAGGCGGAGCTTGCCGAGCGGCTGAAGGAGTTCGAGGCGGAAGGCAAATTGCTCGAAGCCCAGCGGCTGGAGCAGCGCACCAATTTCGACCTCGAAATGATCGCCGCCACCGGAAGCTGCGCGGGCATCGAGAACTATTCGCGCTTCCTCACCGGCCGCATTCCAGGAGAACCGCCGCCCACGCTCTTCGAATACCTCCCCGAAAACGCGCTGCTGTTCGTGGACGAAAGCCACCAGACGGTGCCGCAGATCGGCGCGATGTCGCGCGGCGACTTCCGGCGCAAGCTGACGCTCGCCGAATACGGCTTCCGCCTGCCCTCGTGCATCGACAACCGCCCGCTGAAGTTCGACGAGTGGGACGCGATGCGCCCGCAATCGACCTTCGTTTCGGCGACGCCCGGACCATGGGAAATGGAACGGACGGCAGGCGTTTTCACCGAACAGGTGATCCGCCCGACCGGCCTCGTCGACCCGCCCGTGGAAATCCGCCCCGTGGAAAGCCAGGTCGACGACCTGATCGGCGAAATCCGCGAGACGACTGCGCGAGGCTATCGCACGCTCGTCACCACGCTCACCAAGCGCATGGCCGAGGATTTGACCGAGTTCCTGCACGAGGCCGGCATCAAGGTGCGCTACATGCACTCCGACGTGGAGACACTGGAGCGCATCGAATTGATCCGCGACCTGCGCATGGGCGTCTATGATGTGCTCGTCGGCATCAACCTGCTGCGCGAGGGGCTCGATATCCCCGAATGCGGGCTCGTCGCCATCCTCGACGCTGACAAGGAGGGTTTCCTGCGCTCCGAAACCAGCCTCGTGCAGACGATCGGCCGCGCCGCGCGCAACGTCGACGGCCGCGTCATCCTCTACGCCGACACCATCACCGGCTCGATCGAACGCGCGCTCGCCGAAACGGACCGCCGCCGCGCCAGACAAGTCGCCTACAACGAGGCGCACGGCATCACGCCGCAAACCATCCGCAAGAACATCGGCGACATCATCGCGCATGTGACGGACAAGGCCGACCGCGTGACGGTCGACATCGACGAGGAGACCCCGCACCTCGTCGGCCACAACCTCAAGGCCTACATCGCCGAACTCGAAGAGAAGATGAAAGCCGCCGCCGCCGACCTCGAATTCGAAACCGCCGCCCGCATCCGCGACGAGATCAGGAAGCTCGAAGCCTCGGAGCTTGGGCTTCCAGCGGATTTGCAGGTGGCGAGACCCAAGGGTCGGGCGATGGAAGGCAAGCCGGGCACGCGGAAGACCCGGTTCGGGAAGACGCGGGCGCGGAAAATGGGGATTTGATTGCCTGCCAACGAACGGTGGACAAAGCGGCGAACGCCAACAGACCGGGAGGATGAAATGCCATTGGTCGAAGTGTTCGACAGGGAAAATGCATTACAGCCGCTATTTGTAGCTGAATTCAGCTTTCTACCTCGTCCCGGCGAATACCTCTCTCAAGATGCTGGCGGCTACTTCCAATATTACAATGTCTTAGAAGTTTGGCATCGGCAGGACACTGCGAACGCTCCCTTTCAAGCGTGCATCCGCGTTAGACTAAGCGATTGACCATGCACGAGGCTTTTCTAACAAAATCAACGCTATAATCTCTAGCTCTCCACCAGCAACTTGAGACGCGCCAAACGCTGGCGCCATGCTGCTTTCAGCCGTTCGAACTCCGCCTCCGCTGAAGCGAGTCCATCGGCATCGAGTGCCCACACATGCTCGCGGCCGCGGATCGTGCCCTGAACCAGCCCGGCGCCTTCCAGCACCTTGAGGTGCCGTGTTACGGCCTGACGCGTGACGCCTGCGCCGCTGCTGAGGTCGCTGATCGAGGCTTCGCCGCGCGCTGCCAGCGTTTCCACGAGGCGGAGGCGCTGTGCGTCGCCGAGGGCGGCAAATTGCGCGGCGCGATCGGGTGCGCGTTCAGCCTGCGCTTTCAAGGTATGTCCTCAGCGATGCGGCCTGTTCGAGCCAGCCGTTGACGTTGTCGCGGAACACCGAGGGTCGCCGCGCCGCGTTGATCGCATCGAAGCCGGTTTCGGTGACGGTGAGCATCGTGCCTTCCGCGTGCGGCACGAGATCAAAGGCCGTCGTCGTCTTCGGTTCCTTCGTATAATCGAGGCTGTGATCCACCCACCCCGGATGCCAGTGCCACACGAGGCGGCGGGGCGGTGTCATCTCGAGGATATCGACCGTGAAGCGTTCGCCGAGGCAGGTCATCGAGACCGTGCGCCCTTCCGCGAACGGCGCGTCCAGCTCGCTCGCGAACCATGCGCTGAATTCCGTCGCATCCGTCAGCGCGCGCCATACGCGTTCGGGTGTCGCAGCAAGATAGACGCGCTGTTCGATCCTGTCGGTGTCGGTCATGCCCGCCTCCTTTTCATGCAATCATTTTGTTGCACGTAAGCACTCATCATGCAATCGATTCGTTGCACGAAATCATCAGCTGCCCATGCGCGCTGCGTTTCGATAGAATCGCATGTGGGGAGGACGGATCATGACAGAGACGGTTTTCGGCGAGCGGATGCTCATCACGCGCGGGGCCATCGCCGTGACCACGCGCGACAGCAGACCACTGCCGGAGGTGGGTGACGGCGACGTGCTCTTCGCCATCCACCGCATCGCGCTCACGGCGAACAACGTCACCTACGCGGCGGCGGGTGAGATGCTCGGCTACTGGCGCTTCTTTCCGGGCCCCGAGGGCAAAGGCGTCCTGCCCGTGTGGGGGTTCGGCGAGGTGGTGGAGAGCCGCGCGCCGGAGTTTGCTGTGGGCGACCGCTTCTACGGATACTGGCCGCTCGCGACGCATCTTCTGGTGCAGGCGCCCGTATCGGCCCCCGGCGGCTTTACCGACGCCGCGCCGCACCGGCAGGGCCTTGCCGACATCTACAACCGCTACAGCCGTGTGGAGCCGCGCCTTGCGGGCGAGGAAGCGCTCGATGCGCTGTTCCGGCCACTGTTCATGACCGGGTGGCTGATCGACAGCTTCCTTGAGGGTGCGGGCGATTTCGGGGCCGAACAGGTGATCCTGTCGAGCGCTTCATCGAAAACCGCGATGGCGGCAGCGTTCAACCTTTCGAGGCGCGGCGCGGTGCAGGTGATCGGCCTGACCTCTGCGGCGAACCGTGCCTTCACCGAAAGCCTCGGTTCCTACACGCAAGTGCTCACCTACGATGACGTCAACACGCTGGAGCAGAAGCCTTCGGTATACGTGGATTTCGCGGGCGACCGCGCGCTGACGCAAAGCGTGCACGTGCGGCTTGGCGATGCGCTGAAACACAGCGCCATCGTGGGCATGACGCACTGGAGCCATGGCGGCGACACGCCCCTCCCCGGCCCCACGCCGACATTGTTCTTCGCGCCTGCCGTCGCCGAGGCGACGGTCGCGAAGCTCGGCCCTGCCGGTTTCGCGGACGTGACGGGGCGCGCGTGGGCGAAGTTCGTGCCCGCCGTGCGGGACAAGCTCGCGATCGAGACGCTGCATGGTCTCGATGCCGCCGAAACCGCCTATCGCGATCTTGCCGCCGGCAGGATCGGCGGCGCTTCGGCGATCGTGGTGGAACTGGACTGAAGACCCGAACTCAGGTGCCGTCCGGGCCGAGCGTGGGATCCAGATCGCGCGGGCGGATGAAGCGGACGAGTTCGCCCGTGGCTTCGTCGATATCCTCCCAGCGATCCACGTCGAAACGCATCTCGGCAAGCGTGGCGGTCGGGTACTTGATGTCGACCTCCTTGCGGAGCGTATTGCTGCCCGCGGGCGTCAGCATGAAGATCAGGTCTTCGAGACCGGGGTTATGGCCGACGAGGAGCAGGGTTTCAGCCTCGGCGTCGGTTTCGTGGACGATGTCGAGCAGCGTCGGCGCGGAGGCCATGTAGACGCGCTTGTCGAAGGTGGCGCCGAGGCGGCGGCCCGCGCCGCTTTCCACGCCGTCCAGCGTCTCGATGACGCGCACGGCGGGCGAGGCGACCACGCTGTCGAAGGCGAGGCTCTGTTCGCGGAGGTAGCGCCCGATCGTCTCGGCGGCGCGGCCGCCGCGCGTGTTGAGCGGGCGATCGAAATCGCGCTCGACAGGGTCGTCCCAGCTGGATTTGGCGTGGCGGAGCAGGAAGATCGTCTTCATGTGGCGGCGCTGATGCCCGATGTCGCGCCCGGTGTCATCGGAAGATTTCGTGTCGGCGAAGACATTTCACGCACGATGCGCACGGCCTCGTCGAGCGGGACGCGCTCCACCTCCACGCCGTCCGGGAAGGCCTGGCAGAGGCGGCTCGGCACGGCGGCACCGAGCAGCACGAAGGTGCCCTTGTCGCTCGCACGGCGGATGAGGCGGCCGAACGCCTGCGCCATGCGGCCCGAGGCGACGAGGTCGTCGTAGGTCTTGCCGCCAAACGCGGCGCGGCGCGCGGCGTGAAGCACGGTGGGGCGCGGCCACGGCACGCCTTCGAGCACGACGAGGCGGAGCGAATCGCCGGGCACGTCGACCCCGTCGCGCAGCGCATCGGTGCCGAGAAGCGACGCGGCGGGATCGGCGCGGAACATGTCGACGAGCGTGCCCGCATCGATGGGATCGATGTGCTGCGCGAAGAGCGGCAGGCCTTCGCGGGCAAGGCTTTCCTCGATGCGTGCGTGAACCGCCTTCAGCCGCGAAATCGCCGTAAACAGGCCGAGCGCGCCGCCGTGCGACGCGGAGATCAGCGCCTTGTAGGCCCCGGCGAGCGCGGGAACGTTGCCGCGCTGCACATCCGTGACGATGAGGACGCGGGCCTGCCGGGCGTAGTCGAAGGGGCTGTCCGCCGAAAAGCGCACGGGCGGCAGCGGCAGGTGCGAGGCGCCGGTGCGCGCCTCGCTGTCGCGCCAGTCCGCATCGGGCGCGGCATCGTCGGTGATGCGCGAGCGCAGCGTCGCCGAGGTGATGACGGCGCCGTGCGCCTGTTTCAGCACGGCCTCGGCGAACGGCTTCGTTGGGTCGAGCCAGTGGCGGCGGATACCGACGTCGATCTCGCGCCCGTCGATGCGTTCGAGCGCGAGCCAATCGACGAAATCCGGATCAGCGTGCCCGCCCATGCGCGCGAGGAGCTGCACCCACGCGCCGATCAGCCCGAGCCGCCACGTGAGGCCGGAGAGCGCGCCTTCGACGCGGGCACGGCCGGCGCCATCGAGCCAGTCCGGCGATTCCTCGACGAGCGCTTCAAGGCGCTGCGAGAGCTTCATGAGCGGCACCGCAATGGCTTCCAATGCGCGCGCCGCCACCTCCGCCGCATCGACGAGTGCGGGCTGCAGCGCGACCACCTCTGTTTCGAGGCCGTAGCCGGTCTCCGCCGCATCGGCGCGGGCGTAGACCTGCGCACGCACGGCAGCGAGCAGGCGTTCGAGCGGGCCTTCGGGCGTGCCCTCGACGACGCGGCCGAGCCAGCCGTCGGCGGGGAGCGCGGCGGCCGTGTGCACGGCGTCTTCGAGGAGGATGGCGCCTTCGCTGTCGAACGCAACGAGATCGCCGAGCCGCGCGGCGAGGCCCCGCCGGCGACCCTTGCTGCGCTTTTCGGGGCCGATGATCCAGCGACGCAGCTCGATCGCCTCGCCGCCGGTGAGCGCCATCGCGAAGGCGCTGTCGGCGGCGTCGAACAGGTGGTGGCCCTCGTCGAACACGATGCGTTTGAGGCCCCGCCCCTCCGCTTTTCCGCGTACGGCATTGACCATGACGAGCGCGTGGTTGGCGATGACGAGGTCGGCGTCGGCAGTGCCGCGCACGGCGTGCTCGATGAAGCAGCGGCGGTAATGGGGACAGCCCGCGTAAACGCATTCGCCGCGCCGGTCCGTGAGGCTGGCGCGCGCGTTCCGCCCGAACAGGCCGGAGAGCCAGCCGGGAAGATCGCCGCCCACCATGTCGCCGTCGCGGCTGTACATCGCCCAGCGCTGCACGAGCTGCGCAAAGATCGCGGCGCGGCCCGCGAAGCCGCCCTGCACCGCGTCTTCGAGATTGAGCAGGCACAGGTAATTCTCGCGGCCCTTGCGCACGACGACACGCGCCGCCTTCACGCGCGGATCGGGGTAGAGGCGCGCGGTTTCGTGGTCGAGCTGACGCTGCAGCGCCTTCGTGTAGGTGGAGAGCCAGACGGTGCCGCCGGATTGCTCTGCCCAGAGCGAGGCGGGCGAGAGATAGCCCAAGGTCTTGCCGATGCCGGTGCCTGCCTCGGCGAGCACGACGTTCGGGGCATCGCGGATTTCGCGCGGGCGGAAGGCGGCCGCGGCGGCGATCGCGTAGGCGCGCTGGCCGGGGCGCTCCTCGGCGCCGCTGCCGGTGAGCTGCGCGAGGCGGTCCGCAGCTTCATCGCCCGTGACGACGACCTCGCGCACGGGGACAGGCGGCGCGCCCTCCTCCCATTTGGGCAGGCTGGTGAAGACGGAACGGTCGTGGCCCTGCGGCTCGCCGAGCGCGGCGAGGACGGCGGGCGCCCACGGCCACTTGAGGCGTGAGAGGGCGCGCGCGGTGTTCCACGCGCCGCCCGCGCGCTCCCACTTGCCGCCTTCGATCTGCGCAAGCAGCGCCTGCGTGACGGCGCGGAGCAGCTTCGCCTCCACCGCGCCTTCATGCGCCGAATCGAGGCCGAGGACGGCGGCGAGACCGTGCACGGTCGGCACCGCAAAGCGCGCGGGATGCACGAAGGCGAACAGCTCCAGAACATCGAGACCCGAGGCTTCCGGGTAGCCGAGCTTCGAGGCGACGAGCGGCGCGTTTATCAGCAGCGTCGGCGTGTCGGCGAGCAGGCGGACCGCCGCCTGCCGGTCCACCTTGCGCGCGCCATCCGCATCGGCAAGCCAGATGCCGTCGAGCCCGATGTGAAGCGCGGGCCAGGGGATGGGAACTGTCGTCACACCCCGTTTTCGGCCAGCGAGTGTTGCCGGCGCAAGCAAAACCTCAAGCCGGCGTCATCGTCTCGCGCAGTCGGGAAACGAGCACTTCGACACGCGCCACGTCGGGAACGCTTTCGAAAACGAACGTGTCCGTGGTGCGATCCCCTTCGCTGTCGCGGTGGCTGCCGGTTTCGATGGAGAGCGTACCGTGACCGTTCTCCCGCTGCCGCCGCGTTACCGGCCCGATCGACGAAGCCTCGACGCTGCGCACCTTGAGGTTGCGCCCCGCGACGAGTTCCACGATGCGACGGTCCGTAACGCCGTAAATCGTGCGGCGTGCCGTGCGATGTGCCGAAAACGGCGCGGCCATCATGGCGAGGCCGATCACCACGAACGGCAGCCCGAACAGTACCATCACGAGGCCCATCAGCGCCGGTGCGCCGGTGAAAGCCATGCGGATCGCGATCCCCTCCCAGAACAGGGAAAATGCGGTCCACGGCACCGCGAAGAGGTAGAAACCGAAGGGTTTCAACATCGCGCGCCGCGCCTCGGGTTGGCCGGACCAAAGCAAGCGTTCGCCGAGACGCATTTCGCGCGCCAGCAGGGCCGGAAGCGGTACGGATGGCGCCGAGTTCATGCGGCACGCGCTAGCACGCGCAAGCTTGCCGCCGCGTAAACGGTTGCGCGCGTCCGCTGCTGCCGCTAGCGCCTGTCCCCGCTATGACAGATGACCTTCGCGCCGCCGCCCTTGTTTCCAAAGCCTGGCCCTATGAGGAAGCTCGGAAGGTGCTGGCGCGTCTGAAAGGCGGCGTACCCGCGAAAGGCAACGTCCTCTTCGAAACCGGCTACGGACCTTCGGGCCTGCCGCACATAGGCACGTTCAACGAGGTGCTGCGCACCACGATGGTGCGCCGCGCTTTCGCGGAGATGTCCGATGTGCCGACGCGGCTGCTCGCGTTCTCGGATGACATGGACGGGCTTCGCAAGGTGCCCGACAACGTTCCCAATCAAGCGATGCTCACGCAGCACCTCGGCGAGCCGCTGTCGCGCATTCCCGATCCGTTCGGGAAGTTCGAAAGCTTCGCGCACCACAACAACGCGATGCTGCGCGCCTTCCTCGACCGCTTCGGCTTCGAATACGAATTCGCCAGCTCGACGGATTACTACACCTCGGGCCGGTTCGACGATCAGCTGAAGAACGTCCTCGCCAATTATCAGGCGATCATGGACATCATGCTGCCGACGCTGCGCGAAGAGCGCCGCCGCACCTATTCGCCGGTGCTGCCCATCAGCCCGGTTTCGGGCAAGGTGCTGCAGGTGCCGATCGAGGTGGTGGATGCCGCCGCGGGCCTGATCCGCTTCGAAGAAGACGGCACCACGCACGAGCATTGCATCCTTTCGGGCGGCGCCAAGCTGCAATGGAAGGTCGACTGGGCGATGCGCTGGGTGGCGCTCGACGTCGATTACGAGATGTACGGCAAGGATCTGACCGATTCCGGCGTGCAATCCGGCCGCATCGCCAAGGTGCTCGGCGGGCGCAAGCCGGAAGGTCTGATCTACGAGATGTTCCTCGACGAGAAGGGCGAGAAGATTTCGAAGTCCAAGGGCAACGGCCTCGCGCTTGAGGACTGGCTGACCTACGGCCCCGGCGAAAGCGTCGCCTTCTACGCCTACCGCGAACCGAAGAGCGCCAAGCAGCTGCATATCGGCGTGATCCCGCGCGCGGTGGACGAGTATTTCCAGTTCCGCGCCAACTATGCCGAGCAGCCGATCGACAAGAAGCTCGGCAACCCCGTGCACCACATCCACGGCGGCAAGGTGCCGGACGCGCCGATGCCGGTGACGTTCGGCCTGCTGCTGAACCTCGTGGGCGTGATGGGCGCGGACGCGGACCGCGCGCAGGTTTGGGCGTATCTTGGCAATTACGTGCCGGGCGCGAGCGCGGAGGCATATCCGGAGGTCGACAAGCTGATCGGCCATGCGCTGGCGTACAACCGCGATTTCGTCGCGCCGACGCTGAAGCGCCGCAAACCCGACACCCGCGAGACGGCGGCACTCCGCGATCTCGACGCGCGGCTCGCGGCACTGCCGGAGGGTGCGGAAGCCGAGGCGATCCAGAACGAGGTCTACGCGGTCGGCAAGGAAGGCGGCTTCGAAAACCTCCGCGACTGGTTCGCGGCGCTCTACGAAACGCTGCTCGGTTCGAGCCAGGGCCCGCGCATGGGCAGCTTCATCGCGCTGTACGGCATCGCCAACACGCGGCGCCTGATCGCCGAGGCGCTGGCCTAAACACCACATCGTTGCACAGGGCGTTCGCGAGCGCCCTTGTGCTTTGCCCTATCACGCACTAATTGAAGTTACATGAAACGCGACAGCCGCCTTTCGGGCGTGCTCCATGTGCTCCTGCACATGGCCGAGCACGAAGGCCCGATGACATCCGAAACGCTTGCCAAGGCGATGCAGACGAACCCGGTGGTGATCCGGCGCGTGATGGCCGGGCTTCGCGAGGCGGGCTACGTGCGCTCCGAAAAGGGGCACGGCGGCGGCTGGACGCTCGCGTGCGATCTCGGCGCCGTCACCCTGCGCGACATCTACGGTGCGCTCGGCCACCCTTCCCTGCTGGCGATCGGCAACCGCACCGAATCTCCCGGCTGCCTCGTCGAGCAGGCGGTGAATGCCGCGCTGAGCGATGCTTTCCGTGATGCGGAGGCGCTGCTGCTGGCACGCTTCGAAACCGTAACGCTCGCCGCACTCAGCGCCGATTTCCATGCCCGAATGAAACAGCGCGGGCCCCTTCCAAAGGATCACGATCATGGCGACTAAGGCAGACGACGGCGCGCAGCAGTTCATGAAGGCCTTTTCGGACCCGGTCGCCGTGGCGCGCTATGCCGAAGGGCCGCCGCGCTTCGTGCCCGGTTTCGATGCCCTGCACCGAATGACCTCGGTGCTGCTCGCCGAGCACGCCCCTTCCGACGCGCGCGTTCTCGTGCTCGGTGCGGGCGGCGGGCTTGAATTGAAAGCCCTCGCGACCGCCCATCCCGGCTGGACGTTCGTTGGCGTCGATCCCGCGGCCGAGATGCTCCGGCACGCCGAACGCACGCTCGGCCCGCTGATGGCGCGTGTCGAGCTTGTCGAAGGTTATATCGACGATGCGCCCGCCGGTCCGTTCGATGCGGCCACGTGCCTGCTCACGCTGCATTTCCTTGGCGCTGCCGAACGCGAACGCACCGTCCGGGCGATCCACGCGCGCCTGAAGCCCGGAGCACCGTTCGTCGCGGCGCACGGCAGCTATCCGCAGGACGCATCGCGCGACCTCTGGCTTTCGCGCTACGCCGGCTACGCGGTCGCATCCGGCGCGAACCCGGAACAGGCCGAGATGGCAAGGAGCGCGGTCGCGACCGCCGTCAATATGATGAGCCCGGAAGACGACCTCTCGATCCTGCGTGCAGCCGGCTTTGCCGATGCCGAGCCCTTCTTCGCCGCCTTCACGTGGCGCGGCTGGATCGGCCACGCCTGACGCGCCGGGCTAAGCGCCTTCAATCCGTTACGGTTTGCGCCATGGCCTCGCGCTGACCCGCCCAGGTGAGCAGGGCATCGAGCGCGGGGCACAGCGCCTGCCCCCAATCGGTGAGGCAATATTCCACCTTGGGCGGCACCTGATGATGAACGATCCGGCGCACGACCCCGTCCTTCTCCATCTGGCGGAGTTGCTGGATCAGCATTTTCTGCGAAATCGCCGGGATCGCCCGTTCCAGATCGGAGAAACGCAGCACCTTGCCGCCGAACAGATGGAACAGGATCACGAGTTTCCAGCGCCCCTCCAGTATCCGAAGCACCTGCTCGACACCATCTGCAGCCGAAACCGGCGTCAAATGGCTATTCTTACCTTCGGGTAAGTTCCTTACGTTTTCGTGCGTTCTTGTCATTTCAGAAGGCTAGACCCACGCTCCGCGGCGATCAATCAGCCGGAGACCTCCCATGCCCCTCGACCTGCCGAAGCCTATTGCCGCATATTTCACAGCCGACAGGGCAGACGGCGAAGCCATCGCCCGCTGTTTCACCGAGGATGCCGTGGTGAAAGACGAGGGCCGAACCTATGTGGGGCGCGCCGCCATCGCCGCGTGGAAGAGCGAGACCTCGACCAAGTACACCTACACGAGCGAGCCGATCGCGCTCGAAAACGCCAGTGACACGACCATCGTGACCAGCCACCTCGTCGGCGACTTTCCCGGTAGTCCGATCGACCTCCGCTTCATCTTCACCATCGACGAGGATCGGATTGCGTCCCTCGAAATCAAAGCGTGAGGATGCCGCCTACTGCGAAACCGCCGCCACCTGCTGGTTCTGCTGCCAGTCCCGGAGTTCCGCCTGGAATGCCTCTATGCGGCGGAAATGATCCTGGAAATCCTGCTCGATGTCGGCGAGCGCGCCGAGCGACCAGGTTTCGAGATCCTTTGAGGCCATGGCGTTCGCGGCCGTGAGATAGCGCGCCGTCTTCATGCAGAACGCGCCCTTCACGGGCGGATAGGCGTAGTGATTGTAGAGCTTCGTCATCCGACTGTCGCGGAGGCGCAGGCCGGCGCTGCCGTGCTCGCGGCGATATTTGGCGTCGATCGCCTTGTTGGCGTTCGCAAGTACGGTCTTGTGGAGCTTCAGGAAGCGATTGTAGCCGT
>ERZ761602.6659-NODE-6659-length-12776-cov-5.387548_pt1 | contig 12776 bp, 11 predicted proteins | sample MGYA00512165_ERZ761602 | MGnify/ENA primary metagenome ERZ761602 (study PRJEB28899, sample SAMN02445085) | bioreactor sludge metagenome | biome: EBPR sludge; isolation source: Thorneside wastewater treatment plant | place: Australia: Brisbane, Thorneside...
CGGACCGGTCCGCAGCGGCTTGAGGACAAGCCGCTCCACCTTTCAGTGCGGCCGTCTTCATGGCTGATTTGAAGTCCCGCTGCATGAGTCCGCTCAGCCCGGGCGGCACGGCGGCGGAAAAACGGCCAGGCGGCCCATCCTATTCCCCCACCACGGTCACGATCACCCGCCGGGTGTGCGGCGAGCGGCGGTGTTCCCAGAGGAAGATTCCCTGCCAGGTCCCGAGCAACAACTGGCCGCCGGCGAACGGCACGCTTTCGCTCGTGCGGGTGAGCGCCATCTTGATGTGGCTCGGCATGTCGTCCGGGCCCTCGAGCGTGTGCGTGAAATGCGGGGCGTCCTCGGGCACCAGCCGGTCGAGCCACGCCTCCAGATCGCGCCGAGCGGGCGGATCGGCGTTCTCCATGATGACCAGCGAGCAGCTCGTATGCTGGCAGAAGACCGTCGCGACCCCGTGCCGGAGGCCGCTCCGCTGGAGCTCGCGCGCGACCAGCTCCGTGATCTCGCTGGTGCCGGCGCCGCGGGTCGGCAGCGTGAGGGTGGCCTGATGAACGGGCATGGGAAAAGGGTCGGGCGGAGCGGGCGATGCGGCGATGGGAATCTGATTGGGGGCTGGGGGCGCTGTGCACTCCTCAAGGCCCGGTCATGCCGCGCGGGTCGAGCGCGCGGTCGAGGGTCTGGACATCGAGCAGCCCGCGCTCCAGCACGACCTCACGGAGGCTGCGGCCGCTGGCGAACGCCTCCTTCGCCACCGCGGCGGCCGCGTCGTATCCGATCAGAGGATTCAAGGCGGTCACGAGCATGAGGGAGCGGTCCACCAGTTCGCGACAGCGCGCGGGATCGGCCTCGAGGCCGGCGACGCAGCGGGCATCGAAGGTCTCGGTGCCGTTCGCCAGGACCTGGATCGACTCGTGCAGGCAGTGCGCGAGCAGCGGCAGCGTGGCGTTGAGCTCGCAATGCCCCTCGCGGGCGCACAGGAGGGCGGTCTGCGTGAGGCCCTGCACGTAAAGGCCGACCTGCACGAGCATCTCGCTCATGACCGGATTGACCTTGCCCGGCATGATCGAGGAGCCGGGCTGGGTGGCCGGCAGCCGGAGTTCGCCGATGCCCGCGCGCGGGCCGGAGCCGAGCAGGCGGATGTCGTTCGCGACCTTGGTGAGCGCCGCGGCGATGGCGGCGAGGGCGCCCGCCACCTCGGCCAGATCGTCGCGCGCGGCCTGGGCCTCGAAATGGTTCGCGGCCTCGACAAAAGGGAGGCCCGTCTCCGCGGCCAGGATACGGCATACGGCGGTGGCGAAGCCGGGCGGACAATTGAGCCCCGTGCCCACGGCGGTGCCGCCCACGGCGAGCTCGCGCAACCGCGTCGCCGCCCGTTCCGCCCGGTCCGCGGCCTTGAACGCCTGCGCGGCGTAACCGGAGAACTCCTGCCCAAGGGTGAGCGGCGTCGCATCCATGAGATGCGTCCGGCCGAGCTTCACGATCCCCGCGAAATCCCCGGCCCGCGCGTCCAGGGTCGCGGCCAGTTTTCGCAGCGCGGGGGCCAGCCGGTGGTGCAGCGCCACCGCCACGCTCACATGCAGCGCGGTCGGGATGATGTCGTTGGAGGACTGCCCCAGGTTGACCTCATCGTTCGGATGGAAGGGGCGGCCGGCGTCGGGTGCCAGCTGCAGCGCCCGCCGGGCAATCACCTCATTGGCGTTCATGTTCGTCGAGGTGCCGGAGCCGGTCTGAAAGACGTCCACCGGAAAGTGTGCGGTCAGCCGGCCTTCGGCGACCTCGCGGGCGGCGGCCTGCAGCGGCCCGCTCCGCGCGGACGGCATCAGCCCGAGTTCCTCCGCCGCCCGCGCGCACGCCAGTTTCACCAGGCCAAGGCTGCGCACGAACGCCTCGGGCATCGGCCGCCCGCTGATGGGGAAGTTGAGCACTGCACGCTGCGTGCTCGCGCCGTAGAGCGCGTCGTCCGGCACCGACATTTCCCCCATCGAATCGCGTTCCGTGCGCATGCTACAGCGTAGCCCGAAATCGGGCGGAAGCACAGGACCGACCGGTCGAAATTTGTGTGGCCCGGCAGGCCGCCAAAAAAAACCCCGCCGGAAGGCGGGGTACGGAAAAGGGCCGGGAAAGGGTGGTCAAAACTTCACCTGCAGGCGATCGCCCCGGGCGCCAAAGCGCTGGATCTGGTCGTAAACCCCTTCCTCCGCAAACCGGTTCGCCGCCCGTTCCGTGGACCGGGAGGACGTCTCGAGCGCGGCGGTCGACACCATCGCGGTGAGCAGGCGGGAGCGGCGGGACTCGCCGGGGGGCGTCATCTGCTGCAGGGGATCCACCTTCGTCCGCGCGGGCATGACCCGCGACTCAAAGCCATTTGCACCCACGAGCACGCGACCGGCGACCGCCTGGTCAGGATCGCGGAGGGCGGCGAGATTGGCGGCAATATGCCGGGCGGACGGCGATTCTTCGTCTTCGACCGTACTCACCGCCCCCCCGCCCAAAGCCACGATCGCCGGAAATGTGTCCACCACCACGGCCTCGGTCGCCGCCGGCTCGGCCGGCCCGGCTTCCGCCACCGCCAGGGCAGGCGCGCCGAGAGTGGGGGCCGACTCGACCGCCGGGAGCGCCGGAGCGACCTCGGGTGCCAGCGCCAGGCCGGTCACCGCCCACTCGGCCGTGGGCACCGCCTCGACCGCCTGGACCTGGGCCAACCCATCGGAACCCGGCGCGGGGTCCGACGAAGGAGAGCGGTCAGGCAGGGCCAGCAGGGCGAGCACTGCCACCGTAGAGCCTCCGAGCACCAACCGATATCGCACCAGCACCGGCGCCAGGCGGGGCAGGCGCTGCCACCACGGCCGTTTGGCTACGAGGGCCGCGAGCTGCTTTTCCCGCAACTTGCGGTCGAACTCGCCCCAGAATTCAGCCGGCGGACGTTCCGCCTGTTTCAGACGCAACAAGTCTTCCAGGGAGACAGGACGATTCCGCTCAGGATTCATCGGCGAATGTAAGGCTGCAGCTCGGACTGAAGGAGCTGTTTCGCGTAGTGCAGGCGGGAGCGGACGGTGCCCACCGAACACTCCATGACTTCGGCAATCTCTTGATGGCTAAGGCCGTCGATTTCGAAAAGGGTCACCACGGTACGATGCTTGATAGACAATTTCTGCATCGCATCGTTCAATTTTTCCTGCAGCTCCCGCACGTAGGTGTCGCGCTCCGCCCCCGTCTTGTCCGTCAGCGCCGCGATGACCTCCTTGGCGACCGGCGCTTCCGAATCCAGGGTTTCGAGGCTGAAGAATGCCCTGAGGCGGGCCTTCCGGAGGAAGCTGAGCGTGGAATTGACCCCGATACGGTAGAGCCAGGTGAAGAACGCCGACTGGCCGCCAAAGCGGTGGATGGACTGAAACGCCTTGATGAAGGTGTCCTGCGTGAGATCGGCGGCATCCTCGCGGTTGGCCGTCATGTTATAGATCACGCCGTAAACCCGCTCCCGGTACTTCACGATCAGGCGGTCGAAGGCAGCCACGTCGCCCGCCTGTACCTGGCGCACGACCTCCAGGTCGGCATCGGCTTCCAGGCGGCGCTCAGGTGACGCCACCAGGCTCTTGCCGAGAACTTTCGTCGCCTCGATCACGGCCACACGGAAATTCAAGCCCGCGCAGGGCGCAAACCGAAAAGCATCGGTCAACGCCGGGCCTGCAGGGCCTGCACCTGTTCGCGCAGGATGTCGCCGAGCCCCAGCAGGAGCGGGGTCGGTGCCTCATCCGTCCACTGCGAGAGGGCCGAGGCGGCGGCGTCAACCTCCTCGTGCACCGCCTGGGCGACGGCTTCGAAGACGCCGAATTCGTGCATCTGCCGGAGGCGCAGGACCAGCTGCGGCGGGCGTTCGCCAGCGACCTCGCCGGCCAGGTCCGCGGCTTCGCCGGCGGGGAGCCGCTCGAGGAGGACAAGCAGCGGCAGAGTCAACTTTCCGCTCGCCAGGTCGGTGCCGAGCGTCTTGCCGATGCGCTTTTCCTCGCCGAAGAAATCCACCAGGTCGTCGTAGATCTGATACGCGATCCCGAGATGACGGCCGAAGCGGCTGGCCGCATCCACGAATCCTCCCGCAAACCCCGCCAGGCGGGCGCCGAGTTCGCACGAGACCCGAAACAGCTCGGCCGTCTTCAGATCGACGATCCGCTGGTAGTCGGCGCGCGTGATGTCGGTCGAGCGCCGCCGCAGCGTCTGCACGATCTCACCGGCGCACACGCGGCGCGTGGAGGCCGACACCGCCGCGCAGACCTCGGTCGTGGGAAACTGCGTCGCGAGGTGCAGCGCGTGCGCGAACAGCGCGTCGCCCAGCAGCACCGCGGCCGTCGGGCCGTACTCGCGCGCCGCCGTGCGCCGGCTGCGGCGTACGTCCGCCTCGTCCATGATGTCGTCGTGCACGAGGGTGGCGAGATGCACGAGCTCGACGACGGCCGCCACGCGCACCAGTTCCGGCTGGACCTGGGCGGGCCCCCGCCAGCCGCTGAGGAACGCCAAGGCCGGACGGATGCGCTTGCCGGAGGTGTCGATGCAGTAATCCACCATCGTCCGGATCTCCGGCTCGAACGAGCCGAGCTGCGCGTGAAGGAACCGGTCGAGCTCCGCGAGGTGCGGCGTCAGCAAGCCGAACACCCGCCCAAACGCATGGGGTTTAGGAGCGACGGCCGGACTCGCGAGGCTGCTCATGGGAGCGCGAACCTAGGTGTGAAATCCGAAATGACCACCCAATACTCGCGGCAGTAGCCCGGCTAAAGAAATCCTGCAGCCGTTTTCCGGCGGGCGCCGTTTCGGCGGGGTCGCAGGCGACGGCGCGCGGCCCGGCCGCGTCCCCGCGGGAGGAATCCAAAAGCCCCGACCGCCGGGTGCGCCGGGCGTCCCTCTCGCGGAAAAAAAGAGGCCGCGGGGGTGTCCCGCGGCCTCGAAAACCGATGCCGGCCAAGGCTCAGCGGTCGGCGTCGTAGATTTCCAGCAGCACGGTGCCGGTCGAGCCGCCGGCGCCCGACACCTGGACCGTGTAGGCACCCGGCGCGAGCTGGAGCACGAGGGCGGCGTCGCGGCTGTTGGCTTCGAGCGGGAAGGCGCCGACGACCGGGGCGGTCGCGAGCACCTGGCTCATGGACGCGGAGTCGGTCCAGTCGTTGTTGCCGGCGATGACGGCGCCGCCGGCGATCACGTCGAGCTTCGGATCGGAGAGCAGGCCGGTGAGGCCGAATCCGGCGAGCGTCGGACCGACCGCGCGGATGAGCACGCGCTTGCGCATGTCACCGGAGATCACGAAGCCCGCGAGCAGCGACTCGCCCGTGCCGATCTGGCCGCGCGTCGAGAGATTCGTGATGCGCGCGGCGACATTGGGTCCGGAGTCCGTGTCGTACACCTCGATCAGCGCGGCGCCCGGCGAGGCGGTGCCGCCGCCGACGACGGCGGTGTAGGAGCCCGGAACGACGGACGCCTGCGTCGCCGCGTCGCGGCTGCCGGGCGTGAGGGTGAACGCCCCCACCTGGCCGAAGAGCGTGGTGAGCGCGGCCGAGCTGCCCCAGTCGTTGTTGGACGCGACCGGGAGCGACAGCCGGGAGAGCACCTCGATGCTCGGATCCGCGAGGGGGTTGGCCACGCCGAAGTTGGCCAGCGTGGGACCGACCGCGCGGACGAGCAGGGCCTTGGAACCGCTGCCGGCGACGACGAAGCCCGCCATGAGCGTGCGATCGCCGACGCCCGCGAGCGTGCGGGTGGAGATGTTGGTGATGCGGCTGGTCTGGAGGCGGAGCAGGTAGTTGCCCGCGACTCCGCCGGCGACCGTGCCGCTGACGATGGCGACGTTGTTCGCGACCGTGCCGGTGAACGACCCGACGCCGGGAGCGGCGATCGTGTAGGCGCCGGTGGCGGAGAGCACGGCGCTGCCGACCACGCGGTTCGCGCCGGTGGCGGCGTCGAGCGTGATGGAGCTGTCACCGCCGACGATCGCGACGATCTGGCTGCCCGCCACGCCGGTCACCGTGCCGTTGACGAGCAGCGGCAGGAAGGAGCCGGTCGAGGGCGTGATCGGACCGATGAAGGTGCGATCGCCGAACGTCCCGGAGACACCCGTGGCCGAGGTCTGGCCGCTCACGAGCACGGCGCCCGCGGCGTCGCGCACGGCGAAGGTGCCGTCGGGATTCACCGCGATGTCGTTCCAGAAGTAATGGCGTCCCGTGGGCGAGGTCGAGTACCCGATGAACGTCGCGCGGTTGTTGCGGTTCACCGCGAGGGCGAACTTGCCGCTTTCGGCGAGCGAACCGTAGTCGCCGCGGAAGACCGTGGCCGTGACGTTGGCCTGCGCCGGCCCGCCGACCGTCGGCGGATCGACGATCATCACGACCGCCTCGGAAATCGTGACCTTGCCGCCGTTGTCGGTCGCCTTGGCCGTGAGGCTGTAGGTGCCGGCCACGGAGGGCGTCCAGGCATACTGGAACGGGCTCGACGTCGCGGCGCCGATGCGCGTGCCGTTGGCGAAGAACTCGACGGACTCGATCGTGCCATCGGAGTCGGCCGCGGAGGCGACGATCGTGGTCGCGACGTTGACGCCACCGGAGCTTTCGTTCGCCGGCGAAGTGATGCCGACGACGGGAGGCTGGTTGGCCACGACGTTGACCGTGATCTCGGACGAGGTGATGGAGATGCCGTTGGTGCCGACCACGCGGGCGGCGAGGCGGTGCGTGCCGATGCCGACGTTGCTTTTCCAGTTGAAGATGAACGGGGGCGCGAGCACGGGCGGCGGAGGCGGCGTGTCGCCGCCGGTGGGGGCCGCGGCCTTGGGCAGCGAGTCGTTCACCTGGCCGTCGACGAGGAATTCGAGCGTGCGCAGCGAGGCGACGCCACCCTCGGCGCCGAAGGCGCGCACCGTGACCGGGACTGTCGAGCCCTGCACGACGGTCATGCCGCTCATGGGCGGATCGATGATGCTGACGGTGGGAAAGTCGCCCGTCGCGGTCAACGAGACCGGCGCGGACGCCACGGCGTTGCCCTTGTCGTCGGTGCCGATGGCCACGATCGTGTACCTGCCCGGCACCTGCGGCGTATAGGACGCGGTGAAGGGGAACGTCTGGGTGGCCGAGAGCCGCACGCCGTTCACGTAGAACTCGACGTTGCGCATGAAGCCGCCGACCGAGGTGGCGTTGACGATCACCGGGACCGGAGTGCCGGCCTGGACGCTGCTGCCCGTCGCGGGATTGGCGATCACGACCTCGGGCGGAATGCCGATGGGCGCCACCGTGCGGACGCGGAGCACCGCGGTGCCGGTGGGCGAGATCTGGTTCTCGTTGTTGTCGAAGGCGCGCGCCTCGACCGTATGCTCCGTCGGCGACGTGCTCGAAGGCGAATAGATGAACGAGTACGGGTACGTCGTGTCGGTCGCGGAATCGACCCGCGTGCCGTCGACGAAGAACTCGACGCGCTTGACGAAGGCGTTGGGACCGAGCGGCTGGGCGATGGCGGTGGCCTGGACCACGACCGACGAGCCGTAGGGCACGATCGTGTTGTTGGTCGGGCCCACCATCGCGGTGCCGTAGGCGAAGAAACGCACCGGCGGGGTCGTCACCGTGTGCGTGCCGTCCGAGGCGGTCACGGTGAGCACGTACGAGCCGGGCACCACCGGCAGCCACGAGACGCGGCCGGGCCCGCCGCCCGGAGGCTGCGGGTTGGTCGACTGGCCGATGACGATGCCGTTGACGGAGAAGTTGTACGTGAAACCGCCGACCGGGAACGTGCCCCGGGCGAGCGCCTCGATGGTGATGTACGATCCGATCGGCCCGAAGGACTCGTTGAGCGGATACGTGCCGGGAAACGTTTCGCCGTTGTTCACGGTGATGCCCGTGATATCGGCGGCGAAGACCGGCTCGGCCTGGGCGTGGGCGGCCTGCGGCACGGCGAGTGCCACGGCGGCGCCGAGGCCGAGGAGGCGAAGGAGAGTTTTCATGTGCGTCCGAGGTTGGTTGGGCGGTACGCGGGATCAGGACTTCCGCTGCGTCGGGGGCAGGGCCGAGACGAACGGATTCGAGCCGTCGCGATGGCCCGGGAGATCCTCGCGGCGGAGGTCGAGGCCGCGGACGCGCTCGGAATCGAAGACCTGCTCGACCGTCGCGCCCTCGGCGCTGATCGTCTTCGCGGTGATGAAGATGATGAGGTTGGTCGAATCCGAGTTGCGGCTTTCCGACTTGAAGAGCCGGCCGACGACCGGGATCGAGCCGAGCACGGGCACCTTGTTGGAGCCGTTGTTCGACTGGGACTGGACGAGGCCGCCGATGCCCATGGTGAAGCCGTCACGCAGCGACACGGTGGTCGTGGCCTTGCGCGATTCGACGATCGGGATGGCGGCACCGTTGAAGTTGGCGTCGCGGTTGGACTGGCTGACCTCGGGTTCGACGGTGAGCTTGATCAGCCCGCGCGAATTCACCTGCGGGGTGACCTTCAGGATCACGCCGATCGGCCGGTAGGTGAAGCCGCTGACCTCGTACACCCCGCGCTCGGAGTTGTAGGTGTAGTTCGGGATCGGCCGCTCCTGGCCGACGTTGATCACGGCCTGCGAATTGTTCAGCGTGACGATGGTCGGGTTGGACACGACCTTCGTCTTCTGCAGCGACTGCAGGGCGCTGAGGACCACGTTGAAGTCCGAGGCGGAGAACACCGCGCTCAGGGCCCGCGACGTGCCGCCCGAGTTGAGCAGCGAGTTGAGGTTGTCGAGGGTGTTGGTGAGGCTGTTCAGCGTGGTGCCGGTGGTCACCGTGCCGTTGTTCTGCGTGCTCGTGTTGCTGAGGTCGCCGGTCGTGCCGGTGGTCGAGGTCGTGGTGGTGCCGCCGCCGCTCGCCGTCACGGTGCTCGCGGTGGTCGAGCCGTTGCGCTGCGTGGTGTCGCGCGCGGTGCCGCTGGTGTTGCGCACCTCGTTGGTGCTGCCGTTGGAGCTGCCGTTGTTCTCGCTGCGGTCGGCCCGCGCGATGGAGTCGCGGTTGCGCAGGTACTCGTTCTTGATGCCGCCGACGCCGATCTGGTAACCGGCGAGCGAGGACCAGTTGACGCCGATGTTCTTCACGTCGGTGTCGCTGACCTCGACGAACTTCGATTCGATCATGACCTGGTCGGTCGCGCGATCGAGCTGCTCGATGATCGGGCGCACGCGGTTCATCCGCGACGGGCGCTCCGTGATGACGAGGCTGTTGCTGCGGACGTCGACCACGATCTTGCCGCCCGCGGCGGCATCGACGAGCGAGTTGACCGTGGGGAGGATGTCGCCGGCCTTGGCGTAGTTGATGAGGAACACCTCGGTCGAGAGCGGCTCCTGCGTCAGGCTCTCGTTGCTGACGATCTTGATGATGTTGCCGTCCTCGACGTAGGTGAAGTTCACCGGCTGGAGGACGCTCTGGAAGATCTGGCGCCAGGTGACATCGCGCAGCTTGATCGTCGTCTTCCCCTGCAGGGCGTCGGGCATGATGATGTTCAGCTCGAAGAGGTCGGCGACGTTGCGGAGGATGTTGCGGATATCCTCGTCGGGAAAGTCGACCGAGAGCGTGTCGCGGCCCGAGCCGTCGCGGCTGCGCGTGGTGGCCGCGGCGGGCGCGGCGGGCGCGGACGCGGCCGCGGGGGCAGCGTCGGCCGCGGCCTCGGCGGCCGGGGCGGAGGGCGCGGGGGCGGCATCGGGTGCCGCCGCTTCCGCGGCCGCGGGTGCGGCCGGCTGCTGCGCCAGCACGCGGGAGGCTGGCAGGGCGGCCAGCAGCGCAAGGATAATGGTCTGGGGCGTGCGTGTGTTCATGTTATCGAACAGGTTTGATGGGCCGGGTGATGTCTTCGCCGCGGTAGCGGAGCGTGAAGGTGGTGCGATCGATGGCCACGAGCTCGAGCTCGTAGTCCTGGTTGTTGTACGAAGCGGTGAAACGGGTCCCGACCTCGAAGGGCTTGCTGCCGATGATCAGGCGCGGGTTGTCGCGGAGCATGATCATGCCGGAGGGCGTGATCTGCGCGGCGAGCAGCTCGAGCGTCTCCCGCGCAGTGAGGACGCGGGGCGCGGGCGCGGTGTTGCGGGCCGGGCCGGCCACCGGCGCGACGGGGCCGTCGGGCTGGTCGAAACCTGGCGGATTGAACGGCGAAGGCAGGCCGGCCGGCAGCGGGGCCGGGGTCCGTTTCTCGGCGAGCCGTTCCGCGACGGCGAGCGACGCCTGCCGTTGCTGCGGCGCGGGCAGGTCGGGCTTCACGCGGTTCGCCAGCACGACGACGGGCGCGGCCGCGAGCAGGGCGGCGCCGGAAAGATAGCGGCGGAGGCGGGTCGTCATGGCTGGCCGAGAAGTTCGAGGGTGAGCGCCAGCGTCAGCGGCGAGGTGCGCGCGGAGGCGTTGGCGGTGCAGGAGGCGGTGAGCACGCGGCCGTAGTGCACGCCGTCCTCGAGCTGCCGGAGGAAGCCGAGGATCTGCGGGAAGGTGCCCTGGACGGTGACGGCGAAGGCGACCGGGCCGAAGGCGCCCTTGGCGGGTTTCGCGAGCGTCGCGGTGGTCTGGCGCAGATCGAGGATCTTCACGCCGGTCGCGTTCTCCAGCTTGTAGAAATACTGCGTGTTGTTGCCGAGCTCGCTGGCGCGGACGATCCGGCCCTCGACGGCGCCGGTGGCGGACCGCAGCGTCTCGGTGTGCTCCTTGAGCTGGTTGGACAGCTTGATGTTCAGCGCCAGCCGTTCGGAGGCGGCGGTCTTCTGCGTGAGCTCGGCCTCCACGTCGGGCAGCGCCTCCATCCGGAGGTAGGAGCCGAGGGCGAGCACGAGGCTCAGCGCGCCGCAGGCGAAGCTGAGCGGATTCTTCCGGATGAGAACCAGGGCCTCTTGATTCGTCATGATTTCTTTCCTCCCGGAGCCGGCGTCGCCGGCTTGAGCCGCAGCAGGAACTCGACGGACATCCGGCCGGTGGACGGATTGCGCGTCGGCGTGCTGGTGAACGTGAACTGGTCGAACTGGGCGAGCTCCTTGTCCGCCCGCAGCTGCTCGAGGTACGCGGTCGCGTGGCCGCTGGCCGCCGCGGCGTCGCCCCGGACGGAGAGGCGCAGCGTGAGGCCCTGGTCGCGGAGCTCGAACGCATCGAGCGCGACGTTCTTCGGCAGGGTCTGGGCCAGGCGTATCAGCAGGGCTGACACCACCGGCTTGGACGCGAGGAACGCGTTGACCTCGGTGATCCGCGCCTCGTCGGCCTGGAACTTCTTGTAGAGCGCGATCGCCTGGTCGCTGGCGGCCTTGTCGCGGTCGATCTGCCGCTGCATCTCGACGACCTGGCCGCCCAGCACGCGGATCTGCCACTCGCGAAAACCCGTGTAGACGAGGAGCGCGACGGCCAGGAAGACCGCGAGCCCGTTGACGAAGAAGGCCGTCCGGACGACTTTGACGTCCGGCAGCTTCTCGTAGTTGCGGAAGTTGGGATGCCAGGCCGGGAGCACCGGCGCGGCGACCGCTTCACTTTTTTTCTTCAGCAAGGACAGCATGTTCCGCGTCGTATTGGGCCATCAGCGCCAGCAGTCCGAACCAGCGGGGGTCCTGAACCTGCGCAGCGAATTCCTCCGGCAGCGTGATCTGCCGCGATTGCAGCCACGACTGGACGTCGGGCCGCACGCTCTTGATCCCGAGCGCGCCGGCGATGGCGGCGTCGAGCCACTGGAGCTTGGGTGAAAGCTGGGTGCTCAGCAGCTGTCCGACCGACTGGCCGGTCTGCACCTCGTAGAAGCCGATCGAGGACTGCAGCTCCTTCAGCAGCCGCTTGATCAGGAGCGGACCCATGCCCGTGAAGTCGAAGGTGTTCGAATAAAAGAGCTTTCGCGCGGACTCCTCGTCCTTCAGGCCGAGCTCCTTCTGCACGATCGGCACCATCGCATCCAGGCCCTGCGGGATCGGCCGGGAGGCCTCGATGCCGTTGGCCGAGACGATGAACGAGTTGACGCTCTCGGTGCCGATCTCGAGCAGCAGCGTGGGGGTCTTCGACTTGCTGTGCGCCAGCCAGTCGGCCACTCCGCCCAGCGTCGCGACCGAGCCGAGCTCGATGCGCTCGGGGTAGATGCCGGCCCCGAGCAGCGCCGTCTGCAGCGCGCTCGCGTCCTCGAGCGGCAGCCCGCAGAAGATGACGTCCTTCTGCGCGGAGCGCCCCGCCTCGAAGTCGAGCCCGTCGCTCGCGTTGAGCATGGCCAGCACGTACTTGTCCTGGTCGATGCGGAACTGCTGGGTGCAGATCTCGGAAATGTAGCCGTTCTCGCGCACCCGCTTCGACTCGACGGTGTGGCGGCGGATCACCCGCTTCGGCGGGTACACGCCGACGGTGGCGTGGAGGTAGCCGCTCGGGCCCTTCTTCGGCTGGAGCTGCGCCAGCGCGGCGGCCAGCTCGGCCGGATCATTGGGCGCGCATTCGCGCAGTTCCTCGACGACGAACGGCGCCTCCGGCGAGGAGGTGCGGGCGAAGAGGACCGAATGGTCGTTCAGCTCGACGAAGAATCCCTTGGACTTTTTCTGGAAAAGCATGCGGCGCGATCGGGTGGCAGTGTGGCCAGCAACTCATCGGGCGTTACAACCACAAACGTGGTACGTTTGCTGATACGGACCCGTATTTACGCTTTATTGAGCAGTCCGGGCCTACGCGCTGGCAGCCCGGCACTTCCGCGGTTCCGCCGTATCCACATTTCAATGCCGGCCCGGCCCCCGCCGCCGGCCGCACGGCCGGAAATGCGTATCCGCCTTCCGGATGCCGGCCAGCCGCCCCGGGCCGGGCACGCCC
>ERZ761602.6660-NODE-6660-length-12771-cov-6.667899_pt1 | contig 12771 bp, 8 predicted proteins | sample MGYA00512165_ERZ761602 | MGnify/ENA primary metagenome ERZ761602 (study PRJEB28899, sample SAMN02445085) | bioreactor sludge metagenome | biome: EBPR sludge; isolation source: Thorneside wastewater treatment plant | place: Australia: Brisbane, Thorneside...
AGGCCGTGCACGTCCGACAGCGTCAGGTCCAGCAGCACGAGGTCGAAGCGGCCGGCCGTCTGCAGCGCCTGCACCGTCTCGGCCAGCGAGCCGGCGAGCTGCACGCGCAGCGCCGGCAGCACCTCGCCGATCAGCAGCTGCAGGCCGTGGCGCACCAGGCCGTGGTCGTCGGCCAGCAGGATGGAGCCGTGGGGGTTCATGGCGTTCATCGGCAATCGGGACCCGGCGATGCTGCGCGGCGTGCGCTTTGCACGGTACGGTACCAAGGTATCACGCCGGACCCCGGATCGGTTCGGCCGGTGATACCTCGGTCTCCTGTTCAGCGGCAGCCGCCGGTGTCGAAATGGCGCCACCGGAGCCCACCGCCTCCGGGTGTCGAGGAGACCGCCGTGACCACCCTGCGCCTGATCGCCGTCGCCCTGCTGCTGTCGCTGCTGGCCCTGCTGGCGGGCCCGGCGCGTGGCCAGTCCGCCGAGCAGCTGAAGGCCGACTTCGCGCGCGCCGTCTACCTGAACTCGGCGACCCGCGTGCACCAGGACCAGCCGCAGCCGCTGCTGCGCGCCGTCGTCGTGCTGCGCGTGCGCCTGGGCGACGACGACCGCTGGCACGCGGAGGTCTTCCGCGACAACCCCGAGCAGCCCGAGCTGACGCGCGTGGCGCTGGAGTCGGTGGCGCGGCTGCCGCCGGCCGTCGGGCTCACGCACGAGGCGCGCCAGGCGCTGCGCGGCGAGGGCCTGATCGAGGCCTGGCTGTTCCAGAACGACGGCCGCTTCGCGCTGAAGACGCTGGCCCGGCCGCAGCGTGGCGCATGACGCGTCGGCGACGGCCGCACCGCGCGACGGCGTCGCGCATCGGCGTAGGATTTGTCCGCAGGGCGGCGCGCGCCGCCGCAGGAGAGCACGCATGAAGACCTTCTTCGAGACCGCCCACCCGGCCCTCGCCGGCGCGCTGTGCGCCGCAGTGCTGGCCGCCGCGCCCGCGCTGGCGCAGGAGAAGCTGCTGCGCGAAGGCCAGGTCACCGAGAAGGCGCTGATCGACGCGCTGACGCCGCCCGAGGCGGCGGCCTCGGCCGCCGACGAGCGCCCGCTGACGCGCAGCTTCCGGCCGGCGATCCGCCCGGGCGCGGCGGCGGCCGGCACGGCGGCCGCGGCGGCCGGCGCGGGCAAGGCCAGCATCCTGGTCACCTTCGTCACCGACTCGGCCGAGCTGACGCCGCGCGCGCGCAGCGCGCTGGACGTGCTGGCCGGCGCGATGAAGTCCGACCGCCTGGCCAGCCAGCGCTTCACGATCGAAGGCCATGCCGACCCGCGCGGCAGCGACGAGCACAACCTGCGCCTGAGCCAGGCGCGTGCCGAGGCGGTGCGCAGCTACCTGCTGACGCAGCACGGCCTGGCGGCCGAGCGCGTCAGCGCGGTCGGCCGCGGCTCCAGCGCGCTGATGAACCCGTCGGACCCGGCGGCGCCGGAGAACCGGCGCGTGACCATCGTCACGCAGACGAACTGAGCCCTCCACCTCAAGGCCGGACTGCACCCGACCCGCCCCCGACGGGGATCGAGCTGCCCGGCCGAGCCGGTTCAGCTCGAGACCACGTTCAGCCCGTGCCGGCGCCCTGCGCGCGCCGGCGCGCGAAGTCCACGTACCAGTCCAGGCTGTCGGCGTTGGCCATCGCGTCGCGCTTGAGCACCGTCTCCGGCGCGGCGCCCAGCAGCAGCTTCTTGACCGGCAGCTCCATCTTCTTGCCCGACAGCGTGCGCGGAATGGCGGCGACCTGGAAGACCTCGTTGGGCACGTGGCGCGCGGACAGCGCCTGGCGGATCGCGGCCTTGATGCGCGCCTTCAGCGCGTCGTCCAGCCGCAGGCCTTCGCGCAGCACGACGAACAGCGGCATCCAGCTCTCGCGGCCCAGGTATTCGAGGTCCACGACCAGGCTGTCCAGCACCTCGGGCAGCGCCTCGACCGCGCGGTACAGCTCCGCCGTGCCCATGCGGATGCCGTGGCGGTTGATCGTGGCGTCGCTGCGGCCGTAGATGATGGCTCCGCCGCGCGGGGTGATGCGTATCCAGTCGCCGTGGCGCCAGACGCCCGGGAACATGTCGAAGTAGCTCTCGCGGTAGCGGCGGCCGCCTTCGTCGTTCCAGAAGTACAGCGGCATCGACGGCATCGGCTTCGTGCAGACCAGTTCGCCGACCTCGTCGACCAGCTCGCGGCCGTCCTCGCTCCAGGCCGCCACCGCGGCACCCAGGCAGCGGCACTGCATCTCGCCCTTGACCACCGGCAGCGTGCGGTTGCCGGCCACGAAGGCGCCGGCGAAGTCGGTGCCGCCGCTGATCGGGTTGAGCCAGATGTCGTGCCCGTCGACCTTGGGGCAGTGGTCCCAGATCCACTGGTAGCCCTCGTCGGACAGCGGGCTGCCGGTGGAGCCGATGGCGCGCAGCCGCGACAGGTCGCCCTCGCGCACCGGCTCCACGCCGGCCTTCAGGCAACTGGCGTAGAAGGCCGCGCCGGCGCCGAACCAGGTCACGCCGGCGGCCGCCGCGAAGCGCCACAGCGTGCCCCAGTCGGCCGGCCGTCCGCTGGCCGGGTTGGGCCCGCCGGGGTTGCCGTCGTACAGGCAGATCGTGGTGCCCGACAGCAGGCCGCCGACCTGCGCATTCCACATGATCCAGCCGGTGCTGCTGAACCAGTGGAAGCGTTCGCCGAATTCGTAGGGCAGATCCGGCTTGGCCGGGCTGCCCGGTCCCCCTCGGGGGGCGGCGGCCTGCGGCCGCCAGGGGGCCCCTTCGACACTGGGGGCGATGTCGTTGTGCAGCCCGCCCTTGAGCATCTCCAGCACGATGCCGCCATGCCCGTGCACGATGGGCTTGGGCAGGCCGGTGGTGCCGCTGGAATAGACGATCCACAGCGGGTGGTCGAAGGGCAGCCACTCCGGCTGCCAGTCGCCGGCGTCGCCGGCGGCCCAGTCCTCGAAGCGGTGCAGCGCGCGGCCCGGCGCGGCGAAGTCCTCGGCATTCGCCGACGGGTCCACGTCGGCCAGGAAGACCAGGTGGCGCACCGACGGCAGCGCGTCCAGCACCTCGCGCAGCACGGCGCGGCGGTCGTGCACGACGCCGCCCCAGACCTGGCCGTCCACGGCGACCAGGACCTTCGGCTCGATCTGGCGGAACCGGTCCAGCACCGCCACCGGCCCCATGTCCGGCGAGCACACGCTCCACACCGCGCCGATGCTGGCGGTGGCCAGGAAGGCGACCACCGCCTGCGGCGTATTCGGCAGGTAGGCACAGACGCGGTCGCCGCGCTGCACGCCGGCGGCACGCAGGCGCTGCGCAAAACACCCGACCTGGCGGCGCAGTTCATGCCAGGACATCGCCACCGGTGCGGCCAGGCGTTCGTTCTGGAACACGAGGGCCGGGTGACCGGCGGCCTGCGCCGCGTCGGCATGGCGCAGCGCCTGGCGCGCATAGTTGAGCTGGGCACCGGGGAACCATCGTGCGCCGGGCATCACCTCGGCCTCGATCACCGCGCTCCACGGCGTCGGCGACTCGATCGCGAAATAGTCCCAGATCGACGACCAGAAGCCCGGCAGGTCGCTCGTCGACCAGCGCCACAGCGCGTCGTAGTCGTCGAAGTGCAGGTCGCGGTGCTGCGCCAGCCAGCGCTGGTACAGCGTGATGCGGGGCGTGGGTTCGCTCATGTCGTGGCGCGCGTTGCTCAGGCGCCGTCGGGCGCGATGTCGACCCAGCGGAACCAGTCGCTGTTGAACGGGTGGCGCACCGGGCCGCGCACATGGGCGTGCAGCAGCTCGGTCTGGATCTGGTGGAAATGCGGCAGGTAGGGCACCCAGGCCAGCATCATGCGGTTGGCGCGCTGCATCAGCGCCAGCCGCTCGGGGCCGTCGGGCAGCACGCGCTGGCGCTCGTACAGGCGGTCGTATTCCGCCAGCTTGAAACGCGCGTCGTTGCTCTGGTCGGCATTCGGCCCGTAGGCCAGGCCGAGGAAGAAGTCGCCGTCGGGCGCGCCGGCGCCCCACTGGAAGCCCCACATCATCAGCTGGCCGGCGAGCGCGCGCTTGATCAGCTCGGCGAAGGGCGCGAATTCGAACTGCGTGCGCAAGCCGAGGCGCCGCATGTGCTTGAGCCACAGCTCGCTGACCGCACGCGCGCGGCGGTCGGGCGTGAAGGCGATGCGCAGCGTGAGCGCGCTGCCGTCGGGCTTCTCGCGCAGGCCGTCGCGGTCGCGGTCGGCGAAGCCGTAGAGGTCCAGCAGCGCATTGGCGCGCGCCGCGTCGCCGCGGCCCATCTGCGACACCAGCGCGGCGTCGTAGCCGTAGCAGTGCGGCGCGATCATGCTGGACGCCGGCACCGCCTGCCCGCGCATGACCAGGCGCACCTCCTCGCGCGTGTCGTAGCCGATCGCGATGGCGCGGCGCAGCGCCACCTGCTCGGGCGTGTAGCCGCCGACCACCGGGTCGTCGCAGTTGAAGAAGGTGTGCGAGATGCTGGGCGTCAGCGCGCGCTCGGCCTGCACGCCCAGGCGCTGCAGGAAGGGCGCCGGCTGGCCGCCGGGCATCGCGAGCTCGCCGAATTCCGACGGCAGCGTCAGCACGTCGTGGTCGCCGCTCAGGAAGGCCAGCCAGCGCGGCTGCGACTCCTCGATGACGTCGAATTCGAGGCGGTCGACCAGCGGCGCGCGCCGGCCCTGCAGGCGCCTGGCGGTCGCGGCGCGCGCGGCCTGGCCCGGCGCGTCCAGATCGGCCACCGTCGCGAAGCGCTGCTCGCGGAAGTTCGGGTTGCGCTCCAGCACCGTGCGCGAGGCGCGCCGCCACTGCACGAGGCGGAACGGGCCGGTGCCCACCGGGTGCGCCATCGTGTCGTCGGCATAGGCCTCGATGACCTCGCGCGCCACCGCGCCGCAGGTCCAGCCGGCCAGCACCTGCAGGAAGCGCGGTGCCGGCTCGGCGAGGCGGATCTCGAAGCGGTAGCGGTCCAGCGCCCGCAGCCCGTCGACCTCCACGTCGTACGGGAACGGCGTCTTCTCGGCGATCACGCGCCGGCGCAGCTCCGACAGGCCGAGGATCTTCGCGTTCTCGAACTGGTACAGGTACTCGGTGCGGTTGGCCGGGTCGTAGTGGCGCTTGATCGTGTAGACGTAGTCGGCCGCCGTCAGCTCGCGCGGCTTGCCGCCGAAGGCCGGGTCGTCGCCGAACAGGATGCCGCGCTGCAGCGTGACGACGAAGCGCCGGTGGTCGTCGGACACCTCCGGCATCGCCGCCGCGGTCAGCGGCACCATGCGCGGCGGGTCGGCCAGCGGGTCGTAGGTCAGCGGCGGCTCGAAGATGTGGGCGATGACGCGGATCGAGCTCTGGTCGCCGACACGCACCGGGTCGTAACCCGACTCGGCGGTATTGGCCGCGAAGCGCAGCACCTTGCGCGCGCCGGCGGCCGGCTGCGCGCGCGCGAACGGCAGCGCACCCAGCGCGGCCGGCGCGAGCAGCAGCGAACGCCTTCGCAGCCGGTTCACGCCGCCTCGCCGGCGCCGTCGGCGACGTCCACCATGTGCCACCAGTCGTTCCAGAACGGCGGCCGCCGGTAACCGACGACGCCGGCCTGCACCAGGTCCACCGCATGGCGGTGCACGTGCAGCTTGTACGGCGCCCAGGCCACCGCGACGCGCTTGGCACGGTCGAACAGCGCGTTGCGCTCGGGGCCGTCGGGCAGCGCGGTCAGGCGGTCGAACAGGGCGTCGAACTCCGGCCGCGCGAAGCGCGACAGGTTCTGCTGCCCGGCCTGCGCGCCGTGGTAGCGGCGCAGCATGTCCTGGCCGTCGCCGCTGGTGGCGCTGGAGCCCACGCCCCACATCTGGAAGCGCCCGGCGCGTGCGGCGCGCAGGTTCTCCGGCCACTTGGCGGGGCGGAATTCCAGCCGCACGCCGATGGCGTCGAGGTTGCGCTTCCACAGCTCGTCGAGCTGGCGGCTGACCTGGTCGGGCTGCGTGGCCATCGCCAGCACCAGCGGGCGGCCGTCGGGCAGCTCGCGCCAGCCGTCGCCGTCGCGGTCCACGTAGCCGTACAGGTCCAGCAGCGCCTTCGCGCGCGCCGGGCTGTAGTCGCTGTTCTCGCTCTTGAAGGCCGGGTCGTAGCCGCTCATGTGCGGCAGCACCGGGCTCTGCGCCGGCACCGCCAGGCCGCGGCGCGCGGTGCGGATCTCGCGGTCGATGTCGACGGCCAGGTTGAGCGCGCGGCGCAGCGCCACGTTCTCCGGCGCATAGCCGCCGACCACCGGGTCGTCCATGTTGTAGACGGTCATCGCGATGTCGGGCTGCAGCACGCGCTCGCCGCGCACGCCGGCCTTGGCGAGGTTGGGCGCGATCACGCCGCCGGGCATCGCGAGGTCGCTGAACTCGGCCGGCACGCGCTCGATCAGGTCGGCCTCACCGTTCAGGAAGCTCAGCCAGCGCGGCTGCGCCTCCTCGATGATGGAGATCTCGACGCGGTCCAGCAGCGGCAGCCGGCGCCCGCGCAGCCGCCCGGCGATGGCCTGGCCCGCGCCGTCGCCATCGGCCGGCTGCGCATGCCAGCGCCGCTCGCGGTAGGCCGGGTTGCGCTCGAGCACGATGCGTGAGCTGCGCCGCCACTGCGCCAGCCGGAAGGGCCCGGTGCCCACCGGGTGCTCGCCGATGCGGTCCCCGTAGTGCCTCACCACCTCGTGCGCCACCGCGCCGTACTGGCCGGGAATCGCCAGCGCGTCCAGCAGGCGCGGCCGCGGCTCGTCGCAGTGCAGCTGCAGCGTGTGGCGGTCGAGCACAAGCAGGCCGGGAATCGGCCGCGCATAGTCGAACGCGGTCCGGCCGTCGATCGCCGCCCGCCGCGCCGCGGCCAGGCCCGCGAAGCCCAGCAGCGCCACGTTGGACCACAGCGGGCTCTTGGTCGCCGGGTCGGCGCAGCGCTTGAAGGGCAGCAGGAAGTCGGCGGCGACCAGTTCGCGCGGCCGGCCGCCGAAGGCGGGGTCGTCGGCGAAGAAGATGCCCGGCTGCACGCGCACGGTCCAGGTGCGGAAGTCGGCGCTGACCTCGGGCATGCCGGCCGCGGTGAGCGGCACGATGCGCGGCGGCCGCGCGAGGTGGTCGTAGCCGTACAGCGACTCGAAGACATGGCTGATCACCGTGCGCGAATAGACGTCGGTGATCTGCGCCGGGTCGAAGCTGCTCTCGGCCACCGGGAAGGCGTAGCGCAGCACATGCGGGCGCCGCTGCGGCGCGGCGCGGGCCTGCAGCGACGCGGCCGGCCACGCGGCACCGGCGGCCAGGCCGCCGGCCCAGCCCAGCGCGTCGCGCCGCCTGAGCGTCATCACCGCGGGGTCAGTGCGCCCCACCCGCCCCGCGCCGGCGCTGCTCGTCGAGGTCGATGTCGACGTATTTCCAGAATTCGCGCACGAAGACGTTGCGGTCGTAGCCGACGACCCAGGCATGGGCGAGGTCGGTCCACACCCGGTGCACGTGGATCTTGTAGGGCATGTAGGCGACCATCAGCTTGGCCGCCGCGGTCATCGCGGCCTGGCGCTCGGGGCCGTCGGGCAGCCCGCGCTGCTTCTCGTACAGCGCATTGAAGGCCGGCAGGTTGAAGCGCGAGTGATTGGCCTGGCCCTTGTTCGGCCCGTAGCCCAGCGCCAGGAAGGTGTCGCCGTCGGGCGCGCCGGCGCTCCAGCCCACGCCCCACATCATCAGCTGGCCGCCGCGGCTGGCGCGCAGCTGCTCGGGCCACTTGCCGGTCTTGAACACGATGCGGATGCCCACCGCGTCCATGTTCTTCTTCCACAGCTCGCTGGCCTGGCGGCTGAGCTGGTCGGGCTGCGTCGCGTACTCCAGCAGCAGCGGGCTGCCGTCGGGCTGCTCGCGCCAGCCGTCGCCGTCGCGGTCCACGTAGCCGTGCATGTCCAGCAGCGCCTTCGCACGCGCCACGTTGTAGTCGCTCATCTCGGTCTTGAAGGACGGGTCGTGGCCCCAGGTGCCGGGCGCGATCGGCCCCTGCGCCGGCACGGCCTGGCCGCGGCGCAGGATGCGGATCTCGCGCTCGATGTCCACCGCCAGGCTGATCGCGCGGCGCAGCGCCACCTTGTGCGGCTCGTAGCCGCCGACCACCGGGTGCTCCATCGCGAAGTAGGACACCGAAACGTCGGCGCGCGCATAGCGCACCATCTGCACACCGCGCCGGACCAGGTGGGGCGCCAGCTCGTTGTTCGGGATCGCGGTGCTCGCGAATTCGGAGGGCACGTTCTCGGTCAGGTCCTGCTCCTCGCCGAGGAAGCTCAGCCAGCGCGGCTGCGTCTCCTCGATGACGGAGATGTGCACCTCGTCGATCAGCGGCAGGCGCTTGCCCTTGAGCCGGTCCACCGCCTTGACCAGGCGTTCGTTGCCGGCCGGCGGGGTCTCGTTCCACAGCACCTCGCGGTAGTTGGGGTTCCGGGCCAGCACGATGCGCGAGCTGCGCTTCCAGCTCTTCAGCACGAAGGGCCCGGTGCCCACCGGGTGCTCGCCGATGCTGTCGCCGTAGGCCTCCACCACCTCGCGCGCCAGCGCGCCGGTGAACGAGCCGTCGGTGAAGTTGTAGAGGAAACGCGGCGACGGCTCGGCCAGCCTGACCTGGAAGGTGTAGCGGTCCAGCGCGCGCAGGCCCTCGACCGGCGTGTCGTAGTCGAAGGGCTTCTTCTCGTCGAGCAGCCGGCGGCGCAGCTCCGACAGGCCCAGGATCTTGGCGTTCTCGAGGATGTAGAGGTTGCCGCTCTTCCAGCGCGGGTCGTAGTGGCGCTTGATCGAGTAGACATAGTCCTCGGCCGTCAGCTCGCGCCGCTGGCCCTTGAAGGCCGGGTCGTCGGCAAAGTAGATGCCCGGCTTGATGCGGAAGGTGAAGGTGCGGAAGTCCTCGCTGACCTCGGGCATCGCGGCGGCGGTATTGGGCCGCATGCGCACCGGGCGCGCCCAGTATTCGAACTCCAGCGGCGCCTCGAAGAAGCCGACCGCGACGGTGCGCGAGTACAGGTCGGTGATCTGCGCCGGGTCGAAGTTGCTCTCGGCGATCGGGAAGGCGTAGCGCAGGATCTTGGGGCCGCCCGCCTGGGACAGCGCCGCCGGCGCCGCAGCCAGCAGGGACAGCGCGGCCAGCAGGGGAAGCAGCAGTTGGCGGACTTTCATCGCTCGGGTCTCCGGCGCCGGGGCGCCCCGGGGGTTCAGTGCAGCGCCGACGCCGGATCGACGTCGAGGTAGCGCCAGTATTCGCGGACGAACGGGTGCGGCACGTAACCCTGCACCTTGGGCTGCGAGACCCACTGCCCGATCACGTGGCCGGTGGCCTTGATCGGCATGTAGGCCACCGACAGGCGCAGCGCCTGCTGGATCAGCGCCTCGCGCTCGGGGCCGTCGGGCAGCAGGCGCTGGCGCTCGTACAGCGCATTGAACGCCGGCAGGTCGAAGCGCGCGTGGTTGGCCTGGCCCTTGTTCGGGCCGTACAGCACGTCCAGGAAGTAGCCGCCGTCGGGCAGCGCGCCGGCCCAGCCGGTGCCCCACATCTGCAGCTTGCCGGCGCGGCTGGACTTGATGTTCTCCTGCCAGGTGCCGGTGCGGAAGGCGACGCGGATGCCGATGTCGCGCAGGCTCTTCTGCCAGACCTCCTGCAGCGCGCGGTGCAGCTGCGAACTCTCGGTCGTGAATTCCAGCGTCAGCGCGCTGCCGTCGGGCTGCTCGCGCCAGCCGTCGCCGTCGCGGTCGGCATAGCCGTAGAGGTCCAGCAGCGCCTTCGCGCGCACCGGGTCGAAGTCGCCCATCTCGGTCTTGAGCCTCGCGTCGAAGCCGCTGACCAGCGGCGGCAGCACGCTCTGCGCCGGCATCGTCTGGCCCTTGCGCACCAGCTCGATCTCGCGCGGCACGTTGTAGGCCAGCGCGATGGCGCGCCGCAGCGCCACCCGGTGCGGCTCGTAGCCGCCGACCACCGGGTCCTCCATGCCGAAGTAGGTGTACCAGGTCTGCGGCACTGGCGAGCGGTGCAGCACGATGCCCTGGCGCGCCAGGCCCGGCGCCAGCACGCCGCCCGGCGCGGCCTGGGTGGCGAATTCCGGCGGCACCGGCACGAGGTCGAGCTCGCCGTTCAGGAAGGCCAGCCAGCGCGGCTGCGCCTCCTCGATGATCGCGAACTCGACGCGGTCGATCATCGGCAGCCGGCGGCCGCGGAAGCGCTCGGCGATCGCCTGGCCGGCGCGGTCGCCGGCGGCCGGCGTCTCGTCGTAGACGGCGTCGTGCAGCGGGTTGCGCTCCATCACGATGCGCGAGCGCCGCTTCCAGTCGACCAGCCGGAACGGCCCGGTGCCCACCGGGTGCTCCATCGCGCGCGCCGGGTTGCCGTGCACGATCTCGCGCGCCACCGCGCCCGAGAGCGCCGGCGTCGCCAGCACGTAGGGCAGCCGCGGCGCCGGCCGCGAGGTGCGCAGCTCGAAGGTATAGCGGTCCAGCGTGCGCGCGCCGGCGACCTCGGTGTCGTAGGGGAACGGCGTCTTGTCGGCGATCGCCTTCGCGCGCAGCTCCGACAGCCCGATCAGCCCGGCGTTCACGTAGTGGAACAGCGTCGGGCTGCGTGTCGCCGGGTCGTAGTAGCGCTTGATCGAGTAGACGTAGTCCTCGGCCGTCAGCTCGCGCTTCTGGCCCTTGAACGCGGGGTCGTCGACGAAATACTGCCCCGGCCGGATGCGGATGACGAAGTGCGTGTGGTCGGCGTTGATCTCCGGCAGCGCCGCCGCGGTGCGGGGCTTGAGCTTCATCGGCCGCGCCAGGAAGTCGTAGGTCAGCGGCGAGTCGTACAGGCTGCCGACGAGCGCGGCGGACACGGTGTCGCTGACCTGCGCCGGGTCGAAGCCGTTCTCGCTGCCGGGGAACGACAGCCGCAGCACCTTGGCGGGCGCCGGTGCGGCGGCGCCGGCGGCACCGGACGTGGCCATGGCCGCCGGCAGCAGCAGCGCGGCGGCGAGGACGATCAGGACGGGGCGAAACATCGGTGCGCGCGGAAAACGGAGCCAGGCGGAAGTCTACGGCCGCACCGGCACGGGGCTTGCTGGTGATCCCCCCGGGACCGCAGGGGTGCCGGCGGCCGAACGGGAAACCCCCGTCGGGCGCACCGGCGCCGGGCGCCTACACTCGCGGCTTCGCGAAAAGGGGCCTCGCCGTCACGAGCGGCGGCCCCGGAAATGGTTCTTCATGGCGGCATACCTCATCAGGCGCCTGTGGCAGATGGTCCCCACGCTCGCGGGCGTGGTGCTGCTGGTGTTCTTCCTGTTCAAGTATTTCGGCGGCGACCCGGCGGAGGTGCTGGGCGGCCTCAATGCCAGCCCCGAGCAGATCGCGGCGATCCGACAGCAGCTGGGCCTGGACGAGCCGGTGCTCTACCAGCTGTGGATCTTCGTCAAGCAGATCCTGACCTTCGACTGGGGCAAGAGCTGGGCCACCAACGAGGCGGTCAGCAACCTGTTCGCCACCCGGTTGCCGGCGACGCTGACGGTGATGATCCCGATCCTGGTGCTGGAGGTGCTGCTCGCGCTGCCGATCGCGATGTGGGTCGCCTACCGTCGCGGCAGCCTGACCGACCGCATGATCATGGTCGTCACCACGGTGGCGCTGTCGATCAGCTTCCTCGTCTACGTGATCATCGGCCAGTATGTCTTCGGCTTCCAGCTCGGCTGGTTTCCGGTGCAGGGCTGGAGCGACAGCTTCTGGAAGAACCTGCTGACCTATGCGCCGCTGCCGGTGCTGCTGGCGGTGGCGGTGAGCCTGGCGCCGCAGACCCGGCTGTACCGCAGCTTCTTCCTGGACGAGCTGGGCCAGGACTACGTGCGCACCGCGCGTGCCAAGGGCATGACCGAGGGCGTGGTGCTGTTCCGCCACGTGCTGCGCAACGCGCTGATCCCCATCCTGACCAACATCGGGCTGCTGCTGCCAGGCATCTTCGTCGGCAGCTTCCTGATCGAGGTCTTCTTCTCGATCCCCGGCCTGGGCCGCGAGGTGCTGCTGGCGGTCAACCGCAGCGACTTCCCGGTGATCCAGGCGGTGACGATCTACCTCGCCGTGCTGACGATGTTCATCAACCTGATGACCGACCTGGCCTACAAGCTGGTCGATCCTCGCGTGGTCCTGAAGTAGGGAGGCGAGCATGAGCGCAGTCCTCCCCGCCGACGGCTCGCTGGCCGATGCCCAGCAGAAGAGCGAAGGCGTCTGGCACGCTGCCTGGCGCCGCTACAAGAGCGACCGCGTCGGCCTGGTGTCGATGTTCGTCGTGCTGGCCTTCGTGCTGCTGATCCTGCTGTCGGCCTTCGGGCTGGTGGCCAAGAACTGGCAGGCCGAGGTCGGCGTGCCGAATGCCCCGCCCACCATCCTGGGCCCGGCGCCGCCGGCGGCCATCGGCGCCATCGAGGTGCCGCAGGGCCCCAACGTGGACCTGTCGGACGTCGACCCGCTGGCGCCGCGCTACGAGGAATGGGAGCGCCGCGCCAAGGAGTTCCAGACCACCGAGACGGTGAAGGCCGAGACCCTGCCCTTCGGCGGCGACCGCCTGGGCCGCGACGTGCTGGCCAAGGCCATCAAGGGCACCGAGATCTCGGTCTTCGTCGGCGTGATGGCGGCGCTGGCGGCGACGCTGATCGGCACCCTGCTCGGCGCCACCGGCGGCTTCTTCGGCGGCAAGGTCAGCGACTTCCTCGAGTGGGTCTACAACGTCTTCGAGAGCATCCCCAACATCCTGCT
>ERZ761602.6661-NODE-6661-length-12771-cov-4.602627_pt1 | contig 12771 bp, 11 predicted proteins | sample MGYA00512165_ERZ761602 | MGnify/ENA primary metagenome ERZ761602 (study PRJEB28899, sample SAMN02445085) | bioreactor sludge metagenome | biome: EBPR sludge; isolation source: Thorneside wastewater treatment plant | place: Australia: Brisbane, Thorneside...
GTTTACACCCTCGCGTCTTTGAACAACTAACGGAAAGGGTAGCGTCCGTATTTTTCACAGGCAATATTATATGAGGCGTCTTCCTTTCTGACAACCCCAAATTGGGGACGGGATGGCGCCTTTTTTTTGGCTGTTCTCATATTTGCCGATTAAATCGATCAATAGTTAGGAGATTCGAAAATGAAAAATGAAAATGAGCATGAAATTTTTGTTCACGGTGAAGGAATGAAAGAGCCGAAGCTAATTCGTCTCTTGAAGTCTGCGCTTCACGACCTCGAAAAAATATTGCGAGAGGTCGGCGTGATTTCAGGAAGTGAACAGCGGTGTTTTTTTCGTGAGGACGATGCTCAGGAGCTTGATACAAACAGTATCAAAAACCATGACATTATTCACTGTCATCGCTGCAAAAATGTGAAGGTATCTGTGGTTTATGAAAGCGGTGTAAAAACACATGCGTTTCCACCTTCAGCGACAATTAAAAGGATTCAAAAGTGGGCGGAAAAGGAATTTGGTCTTTCGCCCAAGGATCATGTGTTGCGCACTGGACCAGACGGAAAAGAGTTACCGGGTGATGCTCATATTGGCTCATTCGCGCACTTTCCTGATTGTGCGGTCAAATTATATTTGACGCTCGAAGTTTTGGTGAACGGCTAATGCTCCCCGATGAAAGCCTCTTCAGGGCTCATCTTGAAGAGGCTTTTTTTCGGGTGGGTGTTGTTAAAAGCAAGTGGGATCTTCACGGTCAAATTAATTGGCCCACTGCAATTTTTTGGTGTAAAGCCGCGACTGGTCAAAGCGAAATGGAAAAAATTTTCTTGAGGTTTGACTTTTCTGGATATCCGAATGCTGCACCTACTGCTTGCCCATGGGATATTGTAAAAAACCAAAGGCTTGATCCCGCGCTATGGCCTAAAGGGCGTCCCGCTGTCGACAAAGTTTTTAATGCCGGTTGGAGAGCAGATGCTTTATATGCTCCCTGTGATCGAATAGCAATGAACGGACATGAGCCCTGGCGTGACCAACACAAAGCATATTGGTGGACGCCAGAATCGAACCTTGTGACGTATTTAACTTTTATATTTGAATTGCTTAATAAAGGTGCTGAATGAAAAGCTTAAAAATTCCAATTTTGACGTGGAAAAAATTACTAAAAACTCTAAGAGCGCGCGGACAGGGTCGACGTGAAAGCGGAGCTTTTCTTTTGGGATCTTCGAAATCAAATAAAATTAAAATGTTTGTACCGTTCGATGATCTTGATCCGTCGGCATTGGATGAAGGAAATATTATGTTTAAAGGCAGTGCATTTATTCCTTTATGGGATATTTGCGTAAAGCATAAACTTCAGGTTCTGGCGGATATTCATACGCACCCAGGTTCTTGGACTGATCAAAGTGGAACTGATAAAGCTCATCCCGCAATGGTACGAGCTGGACATATGGCGTTGATTTTACCCAGATATGGCTTCCTGAAAGAATTAGAAGAAGTGGGAATACATGAATTTTTAGGGGATGGAAAATGGAAGCGCTGGCCAGTGAAATCACGCAAAGTGGAATGGACTCTTTTATGAATCGATCATACACGGTTGATAATGCCAATCGTTTGCTGAAGGCACTAATTGAAAAGTACCAGTTACAAAAACCTTCGGATGCTGAAGCTTTGTTAAATGAGCTCCGTTTGGGTGTGGTTTGCGGCGAAAAAATTCGAAGTTCTGCCGCCTTTCAGTCCGCATTGCTGACGATAGTAAATACGGGGAAGCGAGCGTTTTTAGGGGGCGTTTTTGTTTCATTGCCTCCCTATGTTGAACTACTTGTTCCTTGGCCGGAATGCAAAAGTTTAAATGAAGTAATAAATAAATTGGGCGGGAAGGAAACGAAAGTGAATCTGGATGAAATGAGTTTTGGACTTACTATTGGTTGTCACTCTGATCGCCCGAATTCACTGGAAATATTATGCAATGGATGGGTGGGCGGAGTAACTTCTTTACCAAATTATGAGGTGCCTTTAAAGCCGGACTTTGCTTTGGGTGGAGTGTTTGCGGGAGCATTAGGAGTTGGCTGTGCCTTTTTAAGAGCATGCGGACTTGATAATACGGCTGCTTTTAAGCCGATGGGGTTTTCTCTCTGGAAACCCAATTTAAATTGGCTTGATCCGGAAGCGTCAGGCCCAGAATTAATCAGAATACCGAAGAAAATTTGGGTATTGGGCTTGGGGCATCTCGGACAGGCTTACTTGTGGTGTTTAGGCCTTCTTTCTATTCCTGAGATTCAACAAATGGAATTTATGCTGCAAGACTTTGATTCAATAAACAAAGCAAATCTCAGTACGGGCGTGCTGTCAGAAGAAGACAGCCTTCAGAAACTTAAAACGCAGAATGCGGCAGACTGGTTGCGAAGCAGAAAATTTAATGTAAAAGTGACGGATCGGAGATTCGACAATAAAACCCAAACAAACGGGGATGAACCATATGTCGCATTATGCGGTTTTGACTCATTAGAATCCCGGCAGTTATTGGACGAAGCTGGCTTTGACGTCATCGTCGAGTGTGCCCTTGGCGCTACTTTGGAAAATTTTGATAGTTTTTCGATGCATGTCTTACCTTGCTCTCGTTCAGCCAAGGAGATCTGGGCGAAACACTCATCGCAAAAAGTAGAGCCGGCTGTAGTTGAAGCTTTTGAAAAAGAGGCGGAGGCAAATAATTGTGGCGTGATTATGGCAGCGAGAGAATTAGCGGCCAAGGGAATTTCTAGTTCTTTTGTCGGGTGTGTAGCTGCGGCGGTAGTTATTAGCGAACTGATACGAGCGTGGCACGAAGGTGATGGCTTTGAATCTATAAAAGGACAGATGAGAAACTTAGATATCTCAGCAGTTCCCGCTACTAAACCGCTCAATTGGGCGCGTAACGGTTATGTGGGGAGAGTCGAAATGGCTAAGATGGAGCTCGAAAAAAAGACAGATTTATGAAAAGAATGAAAGTGGCTTTTTGTAAAGCTTTGCGTAATATTTTAGCTCAGTAATATCGACGCGTCGTTCACCAGATTCGCATTTTGAAACATATGACTGCGGTTTCCCCAGTTTTTTGGCGATTTCAACCTGAGTTAGGCCTGCTTCAGTTCTTGCCTGTTTAAGCTTTTTAAGAAAAGCCCTGTAATCCTTTGACCAAATTTCCATATTGGTCAATAAGCTATATCCTGTCTTGGAATATCCCAAAATAGGATATTATTCTTGCTATGACTTTTAAGTAGAGGTACTATCCGGCAGTTCAACAAATGGAGGGTTTATGCCTAGTTGCCAAGGTAGATTTAATGATCATATATGCGCTGGTTATGTTTTTCGGTGTAAAAAATGCGGAAGCGTTGGTTGTGACACAAATGGATGTAACAATCGGCGATTTGATGGGTACAAGTGTTTGGCTTGTGGAACAAGCATGACAAAAGAAACTTTAAAATAATGACAGAGTTAGATGAGTTATTTGAGAAAGCAGTTGATTTGGTTTTAAAGCGAAAAAATGCTTCCTCAACGCTCATACAAGACCATCTCAAGTTGGGTTACACACGCGCTGCACGAATCATGGAACAGCTTGAGAAAATGGGGATGATAGGCCCTACTCGCGGGGCCATGCCACGAGTCATTTTAATAACAAAAGACTCGTGGCTTCTTGATCGCAATGATTGGATAGAAGGGAAGTATGCTCTGCCTGAGCAGGAACCTGATTCAGAACAAAGGGGCGAAGACCCTGATCCAGTCCAGCAAGAGTCCGAATATAGTTTATTAGGCGTGTCAGATGCAGCCTCAATTGAAGACGTTAAAAAGGCTTATTACCAAAAAATGAAGGAATACCATCCAGATAAAACATCTGGATTAGGCGAAAAACTTAAAAATTTAGCGTTGGAAGAATCCAAGAAAATTAATGGGGCCTATGAAGCGATTAAGAAAAAAAAAGGATTTTAGAAAAAATGGGCCATCGGTTTCGGCCAAATCTGAGAGAGCGGCTGCTGAAAGTTGGTTGGGCAAGCAGATCAAAACGGCCGCAAAGCAAAAAAGTAATTCCAAGCTCCAACTTCTAATCAAAGCTTTTAAGTCTCTTTTTCCTCAGCAGCCCCTAAGTCCCCAGATTTATCTTTTCGAAGCTTATTGGGAGATAAAACAATATCGTAAAGCCATTCGGATTTATCAAGGAATGGGTTGTCCATTTTGGTATGCAGAAAAAGTCGGAGCGTATTACGAGCGGCGTAACCAGGCTGAATTGGCAATGATGGAGTTTGAACGACTGGTTAAAGAATATTACAAGATGAGAATATTACCTCTGCCAAGAGGCCCGTTGGAGCTCTTTAAACTTGGGCGATGGTATGCCAAAAGAAACCCCAAAAAGGCCAGTAAATATCTGACAACGTACCTAAGTGCAAGCACACAGCCGACCGGCGGTACGAATTTTGTTCGCTATAAAAAACAAGCTCAGAGCCTGCTAAAACGTATTAGCGAATAAGTCATTTTCCTCGTTTCTTGTGCCTGTGTCTTTTTGGCTCGAAAGATTTTCAAAATAAAAGTCTAAAAATTCACAGCGCTTCTTATATCTCCTTTTGATGACTAATAAAAAGTCATTTTCAACACCAAAGCCATGTCTATTGGCAAAAACAAAAGGAAAAGTATGAATATTCAAAAAATAAGCACCCAGCTTATTAAACCAGCCCAATACAACCCGCGTGTCGATTTAAAACCCGAGGATGCAGCTTATCAGAAACTCAAAAGAAGTCTTAATGAGTTTGGTTATGTCGAACCACTTGTCTGGAATCAGCAAACAGGGAACCTTGTCGGTGGACATCAACGCTTCAAAGTTCTAATGGAGCAGGGCCTAGAAACTGTTGACGTTAGCGTCGTAGAGCTTTCTCCTGAAAAAGAAAAAGCTCTAAATATTGCCCTCAATAAAATCGAAGGCGATTGGGACGAACAAAAGCTGGCCGAGTTGCTTGATGAACTCACCAAAGTCCCGGACTTTGATGTAACGTCGTCGGGTTTTGATCAAACAGAGGTTAATTCTTTATTTGATGAACACCTGTCATTGGACCTTGATTTACCAACTCAAGACGAGCCCGACACCAATGCTATCGCTATCACGCAACCTGGCGATCTCATCCAATTAGGCTCTCATCGTCTGCTTTGTGCCGACTCAACTTCTATTGATTCGCTCAAAACCCTTCTTGGCGATCAAAAGATTAAATTGCTTTACACAGACGTACCTTATAACTGCAACTATGACGCTTCTCGTCGTCCTAGCCAAACAGCAGGCGATACAAAGTGGAAAGCGATCCAGAACGATGCTCTCGATCAAAACGAATATGAGAATTGGCTTAAGACTTTCTTTGAAGTCATTAAACCATTTCTATCTGCAGGTGCACCTGCTTATATTTGGAATGGTCATCGTCAATTTGGTCCCATGCATTCCATTCTGACTGGACTTGATTTTCACGTTTCAAATGTAATCACTTGGGTTAAGCCTTGTGTTGCCCCAGGCTATGCTGATTACCAAATGCAAAGTGAGTTCTGTCTTTACGTTTGGCTCAAAGACAACGGCTCACATCGCTGGTTTGGTCCCACAAATGAGACCAATGTTTGGGAATTCGGACGTGATGGTGCTACCGAACTGATCCATCCCACACAAAAGCCTATTTCATTAGCTCAACGTGCTTTTAAAAACAGCTCACAGCAGGGTGATTTGATTGTCGATTGTTTTGCTGGTTCCGGTAGTTCGCTTATCGCAGCTCAAACTTTAAAGCGCGTTTGCTATGCCATGGAAATCGAGCCTACCTACTGCGACTCTATCGTGCGCCGCTACATTCGTACATTCGGTCCTGATTCCGTTTTACCGGATCTTTTCCAAAAGTACAACGCTTAAGGAGGCGTTATGAAGAAAGAACTTTCAACATTGGAAATTCTCCAAAAAATAAAAAATAACGAGCTCACGGGTAAAGACCTTACCCGTGAGCTACGTCTTGAGATCGTGGGGCATCTTAGTCTTCTCGGCTGGACGCCACCCAAAATCGCTACAGTTATTGGCTATAGTGATCGCCAAGTGCAGCGTTTTGTTCAAGAATTTAAAAAAGCAAACCAACTTACCGTGACATCAAGTTATGGCCCAGAATATGTTGGTTATTGGATTCAGAGAATGGAAGCTTCAATTGCTTTTTTTACTCGAACTTATAATGATCCTAATCAATCTATGCAGACGCGTATGTTCGCAGCTGTTGCAGGTACAAAGGTTCTGATTGATATGACAACAAAGTTGCAAACACTTGGTTATCTGCCCACACATAAATTTGACGCCAGCAAATTGCTCAATTTACAGCCTTCTAGCCAAGATCAAGAGGCTAATACTAAGGAAGCGCAACTTGACCCCTTAATGGCAAAGTCTTTTGACATGTTGCATCCAATGGATCGGGAACGTTTGATTGAAATGTACCGCAAAGAGATGCGTGAACTGAATGACCGAATTAAAACAAGAGAAAACATGCAAAATATTTATGACGAAACCAAAAGGTTACAGTCTCCCGACACATCTATGCCCGGAGGTTCATAACTTGATAAAAATTTGAATTTATGGATGTATATAGGCGTCCTCGCAGATAAGTCTTGCGGGGACGCTAAAACATCTTTGCGTAGAAGGGAAATGTCGGTGTTGCCAAGCTCATTTTGAAGTATTATTTACCGGAAACCGAATCACTGTAATAACAACTCTGAAAGAGGCCAGTGGTAAAAAGAACTATCTCCAAGAGTCGGTATTTGTCGGGTTTGCAGTGTTCCAAATTATTATGGAATAAGACCCACGCGAAGGATCAACTTCCGCCCATTGATCCTGAAACCCAAGCTATTTTTGATCAAGGCCATGTTGTAACAGTTTGGGCTCAAAAACTCTATCCTAACGGTATTGAAATTATAGGCGATCCTGAAGACTACGATTCTCTCTTTAAGCAAACCGAATTAGCCCTCAAAAAGGGCAAGCCACTTTTTGAAGCCGCGTTCACTTATAAGAATGCTTTTGCACGCCCTGATATTCTCAGTCCAAATGCAGATGGCAGCTGGGATCTTCTTGAAGTCAAAAGTTCCACCGAAGTTAAAGATGTTAATTTGCATGATGTGGCTTTCCAAGTTTATTGCTACGAAGGTGCCGGGCTTAAAATTCGAAAAGCAAATCTCGTGCTTATCAATAATGAATATGTCCGTAAGGGGGCAATTGATGTGAATGCTCTTTTTCACGTTGAAGATTTAACGGCTAAAATACGACCGATGGTTTCAAGAGTGGAAAGCAATATTGAGAGTATGCTCCAAACGCTTGATTTGAAAGACGATCCGAAGGTGCAAATCGGACGGCATTGTCTTGAGCCTTATGATTGTCCTCTTGTAGAAAGATGCTGGAGTTTTCTTCCGAAAGCGCATGTTTTAACGCTCAATCGACTTATTCCTAAAGAAAGAGGATTTAAATGGATATATTCTGGAATCCAGAAAATCGTAGATATTCCCGCGACAGAAAAATTAACGGATAAGCACATTATTCAGCGCGAATGTGCACGGACGGGAACGCCTTATCAGGATAAGGAAGCTATCAAAGGCTTTTTGGATTCAGTCAAATTCCCAGTTTACCTAGTAGACTTCGAAACCTGTACAAGCGCTGTTCCTCTTTACGATGACTCGCGTGCGTATCAGCAAATACCTTTTCAGTTTTCGATTTTAACTTGGGAAAGTTGGGATGCCGAACCTAAACACACATCTTTTCTTTGGCGAGAAATGACTGATCCGCGCGCAGAATTCATAAAAGCACTTAAAGATGAACTCGGCGATAAGGGTAGTATTTTGGCGTACAACTTTAGTTTTGAAAAAGGTCGAATTAAGGATATCGTTGAATTGATGCCACAGTATAAAGAATGGTGGAGTGCAACTGAAGGTCGTTTTCAGGATTTATTAACACCATTTTCAAAATTCCATTATTACCATCCCAATCAAGAGGGCAGCGCTTCAATCAAAGCCGTTTATCCGGCAATGGTAGGCGGATCTTATGAAGGATTAGCAATCGCTGACGGTGCTGCTGCTAGTCGTGAATATACGCGGTTTGTAAATGGGGGAATGCCCAAAGAAGAAGCTCAAAAGCTTTTTGATGCGCTTGAAGTTTATTGCAGTCTTGATACTAAAGCTATGTATGACCTTATGAAAGCTCTCAAGTCGATTTCAAATTAAATTCCGCCAAGTTTCTACCAAGTTAACATATCAAAATCCGGATTTTTTTGTATGCCCGCTCTTACAATTCCCTGAACCTTTAGCATTGTCTTTTTAGAGAAAAAAACCTTGTTATTTTTTTTCGATCGCCGTGAAGATTGTGGACCTGCAATAAACTGAGACAGACACTTTCGTATTAATATCGGCTGCCACATATATGGTTTAAAACTTGAATGAAGGAATATATTTGCCCAAGTATAAATTCTTTGTAAGGTGGAGATCGACACTGTTAAGTGATAATCATTTTTTGTCTTTTCAAGAGCATTAAATATTGGTCTCATAGTTAAAGGCTCAATTGCGTTTGTTTTTATGTTAACACTTCCTACTATTCCTGTTAATAATCTCAAGCGGACTTCAATCATCATTCTGATGATGGCTGCTGAGAATTCAGGCGTAGTGTCCCATTTAGAATTAAAAGATCTTTGCCCAAAAATTAACTGATCAACTGTAATTAAATAATCTAGTTGGTGGATTACTGGATACTTGCCTAGATGGAACCGAGAAATTTTCTTCTTATGCAAGTCCATTTCAATTTCTCTTAAAATTAATATGCCATCAAATAATATGCGCCTCAAGGAGTGATAGTGGTTGAAGATCAATAAGTCTTTTGAGGTCGGAGTATATTTTTCCAGATGGCTGTGTAATTTATTAATTAACAAAGGTAAGACTGTCAAAAAAGATGTGACGTTGGCTATGTAATAGTTTTTTGAGTTTGTAGCGGAGGGCATCGAGGTAGAAAGCGACTCTTGGATTAATTTTTCTACAGGGAGCCGGGGAATGGTCTTTTTGCCGTTCTTATTCAGTAGTGTTGCCGCCTCAGTTTCATAGTTTTTTAAGCCGGTCGTTTTCAAATATATAATTTTCTCAAGCAGGCTTTCTTTGGTTTCGTCTAATTTTATAAACTCTTGCCACCACGTCATTAATTATGCCCCGGTTTCAAATTTGTTTGGCAGATCTCTATCGAACAGTATTTTACGGAGTTAGCACCAAACAACCAATGTTTATCAAATGTCCGCCCAGCCTAGCTGGACATTACTGATCTTATTCATCAATATAGAGTTAAGAAAAAATCAACCCTCTAAAAGCGGACAAATCGGACATATTTATACCCTTATTGCTAGAAATGAGGCGCGGTTTTAAGACTTATCTCTAGTTTGCTCCAGCCACTGATTCAAACTTAGAGAGGTATTTTTTTAGTTTTGCTGAACCGTAAGCGTACACTGACTTTTAGAGGGCGAACGACATTGGATGGGGCAATTTTTCCCCTTAGGATGGGTTAAAACTCATATCTCCGTTTTGATATAAGTCCTGTATTTTAGCCAGTGCATATATAACGGCATCGACTATAATGGGTGAGATAGGCCTGGTTCCATGACATGAGTGGGACGCCACGATATGTATAGCCTGTGACCCGTAAACAACGGTCACAGGCTTTTTTGTTGTGAGTCCCAAACGGATTTGAAGTGAGCTTCGCAATTCATAAAGTTGAGCGGATCGAGAATCTGACCCATGTCAGATTCGAGAGAGCGAAAACAAGGTGAAGCAGTGGCCGACCCGTAGTGAGTGGCGCGACCAGCGCACACGAAAGGAGGGCGCCATTAATCCACTTGGGGACGCTATTAATTAAAAAAAGCGAGTTTTTTCAACCTCGCTTTTTTTAATTAATGGCTATGCCACAGTTTTGTTTTAAATATCCCCATGAGTTACAAGCACTTAGGAGCTATTTTTTTTGTCTCCGCTTCCGTGGATGTAAACGTACATAATAATTTGATAACTACCCGGTTGTTTCAAAGACGGTATTTTCCTGTTAGTATTTAGAGCGGAACAGAGACGAAATGACTCTCGATTCGTTTTTGGATTAAGGTAAAAATCCGCTTTTTACGCAGTCGATAAACCCTAAGTAATTGTAAGATTCAGCGAATAGGGGGCATTTATTTGACCCAACAAAAGCTCTTTTTAAAGCAGTTCCGACTGCGTAATCTTCTGATTCCCCATAAGCTGGGGTTGATTGCCGCTATTTTTGTTTTAATTATCTGCATTTTACTCTCTCTCAGTTTATTCGGCATGGGCGTGCTTTCCGATGTTCGCGCCTATGTAGCGGGTGAGGGCCTGTGGTCCAAATCTCAAAAAGAAGCGGTCTATGGCCTTGTGCGTTATGTTATTTTTCATAACGAAGAAGATTACCAAAGATATTTAAATTATCTGCATGTGCCTCTGGGTGACCGCAAGGCCCTGATCGAGCTTTCCAAGGAGCGGACGGATTTTCGTAAGGTGGATGCCGCGTTTATTGACGGGCGTAATCATCCCGACGATGTGCGCGGCATGGGATATTTATTTAAGCGGTTTTATTTCATTTCATACATTCGTGACGCCATTACCGCCTGGAAAGAGGCGGATCGATTATTGGATGAGCTCATCCGGCTGGGAGAAGAAGTTCGGGAGTATGTTCTGTCCGAGAAAACCTCGAATAAAAAAACCATGCAGTTTTTGGAAGATATCGACGCGGTTAACAGTAAATTGGCGCCGCTTGAGGACGCTTTTTCGTATCGGTTGGGAGAGGGCGCGCGCTGGTTGAGAAATCTTTTGGTGTACACCATGTTTGGCTTAACGGGCGTTTTGCTCGCCTTCGGAATTCTTCTTTCTATTTTTATCGCCCGGCAATTGATCAGGGAAATTCATCGCCTCCGCGATGTGTCGGCTAAGATTGCCGAGGGAGATTACAACCAATCGATTGACACGGAGAATTTGGATGAAATCGGAGATCTGGCGCGCAGTTTTAAGCAAATGGCGATTCAGCGGGAACACGCCGAGCGCGTGAAAGATGATTTTTTTGCGACCGTGTCGCACGAACTCAGAACTCCGTTGACGCTGGTGATTACCCCATTGGAATCCCTTTTGACGGAAGAGCATGGGCCTCTGCCTGATGAGGAGCGGCGGATTTTAGAGGTGATGCATAACAACGCGGTTCGACTGCTTCAAATGGTGACCGGTTTACTTGATTTTTCAAGGTTTAAGGCGGGACGGATGGAAGTGAACCGCGAAGCAACTGATTTGATTGCCGTGACGCAATCCATATTGAATGATTTTAAAGCCATTATGGATCAGAAGAATCTTAAGCAGCGCTTTAATGCCAACTTATCTGTGATATTCGTACAGATGGACCGCTATTTTTATGAAAGGATTTTATTTAACCTTCTCGCGAATGCGGTTAAATTTACTCCGCAAGGCGGTGAAATTTCTGTTTTATTGGATTGGTATGACAACCGCCTCAGGCTTTCGGTATCGGACACCGGAATCGGAATCTCAAAAGAAGATCAGCGCTATTTGTTCGAAAAATTTAAACAAGTTGAGGGCGCTTCGACTCGGCGTTTTGAAGGCGCCGGTTTGGGGCTTGCTTTGGTTAAAGAGTTTACGGAACTTTTAGACGGACGAGTTGATGTTCAGAGCGAAATCGGAAAAGGGACAACTTTTGTCGTGGAGTGTTTTGCTCCCGCAGCGGATTTAAAGCAAAAGAATCTCACTGCCTTTTCTCGCCCCAAACGAAAGCTGGTTCAGCCGCATGTGCTTGACGTTCCGGTACCTTTGAATTCCGATGCAGGGTCCCGCAAAGAATTGCCCAAATTGCTTGTGGCTGAGGATAACCAGGAGTTGGCGTCCTATTTGGCTTTGCAAATGCACGGCATCGCGCAAGTTCGCATCGCTCAAGACGGTGAAGAAGCACTTGCAGTGGCAAAGGAATGGCTACCGGACCTGATTCTTTCGGATGTCATGATGCCGAAACGGGACGGACTCAGTCTCTGCCATGCCGTGAAGAGTGATACGCGTTTGATGGAAACCCCCGTGATTTTATTGACCGCGTTAACGCATCGCGAAGCGCTTTTGAAAGGGTGGGAAGCGGGCGCGGATGAATATTTGTTTAAACCGTTCCATCCCACGGAGCTGCTCACAAGAATCAAGGCCGTGCTTGATAGCCGCAGGGAGCGTCAAAAGGCTCAGAGAGCGTTAAGGGCGTCGCATGATCAGCTTGAGGTTAAAGTTCATGAAAGAACAGAAGAGCTTTTGGCGGTCAATGAGCGTTTGAAGGAGCTGGATCAACTCAAGACCCAGTTTATTTTGACGGCATCTCACGAACTAAGGACACCGCTTACTTCCATTAAAGGCTATGTTGAAATGATTTTAGATGGAGAGGCGGGGGAGCTTAATTTGGAACAAAAAGAGTTTCTTGGATACGCAAAAAACTCCGCGAACCGTTTGCAGAGACTATTGCAGGAGCTTTTGGATGTTTCAAAAATGGAATCGGGCGGCGTGAATATCAATCGTGAATTGACCGACTTAAAAATTTTAATTGAAGAGGAGCGCGCCCTTTTTCAACCCCAAGCCATGGAAAAAAATATGCGGATTGATTCGGCGGTAGCGCCTGATCTCAAATCGATCTATTGTGATTCCGATAAAATCCGTGAGGTGCTGGATAATTTACTGAGTAACGCGGTTAAGTACACACCCACAGGC
>ERZ761602.6662-NODE-6662-length-12768-cov-6.858255_pt1 | contig 12768 bp, 10 predicted proteins | sample MGYA00512165_ERZ761602 | MGnify/ENA primary metagenome ERZ761602 (study PRJEB28899, sample SAMN02445085) | bioreactor sludge metagenome | biome: EBPR sludge; isolation source: Thorneside wastewater treatment plant | place: Australia: Brisbane, Thorneside...
ATTCCGGTGGCGGAAGCCAGCGACCTGATCGTCGATCTTGGCGACTGGATGCTCGAAGCGGTCTGCCGGCAGCTCGCGATCTGGCGCGAAGCCGGGCTACCGGAGCTGACGGTGGCGGTCAACCTGGCGGCTCGCCACTTCCGCGATCCGGGCCTGATCGCCCGCCTCGAAGGGCTGCTCGCCGCCTGCGGGCTGAATGCCCGGGCGCTGGAGCTGGAGTTGACCGAGTCCACGCTGCTGGAAGCCGGCGAGCGGACAGTGCAAACGCTGCGCGCGCTGCAAGCGTTGGGGATCGGGCTCGCCATCGACGATTTCGGGACCGGCTACTCGAATCTCGGCTATCTCAAGCGCCTGCCGATCACCGCGCTGAAGATCGACCAGAGCTTCGTGCGCGACTTGGTGGCCGACTCCGACGACCGCATCCTGTCCGCCACCATCGTCAACCTGGGCCACAGCTTGGGGCTAAAGGTCGTGGCCGAGGGCGTGGAGACCGAGGAGCAGCGGCGCATTTTGCTGGCGCAGGGCTGCGATCTGGCCCAGGGCTATCGGTTCGGCCCACCCGTGCCGGCGGATCGGTTCGTCGGATGGTTCGAGTGTTCGGCCGCCGGTCTCGCAGTCGCGGGTTCGGTCGCCGAATGAAGCGGCCGATCGCGGCGCCGGCTCACGGTTGCCAGAACGGTTTTTCGCCTTCCCGCAGCGCGTCGGCGCGACTGATGCCGATGTCCTTCAGCATCGCGTCGCTCAAGCCCAACAGGGCGCGGCGCTGCCGATAAACCTCGTGCCACTCGCGCAACCGGGCCAGCGCCGCGCCGAGGCGAACCCGGATACCGGGAGGGTTTGCGGAGGGAATTTCCAAGCGTAAAGCGGCATCGCGGAACATGGGGTCATCCTCGCTGATGTTGGTCCGAGGTCAGTATGCCGCCGCACGATCTATTCATCAAACGAATAAGTTTGATATGATTGATCTATATCTTTGATGGGAAGTTCTCGCCATGTCCGCCCAGCTCGATCCGGATTTGCTGCGCACCTTCGTCGCCATCGTCGATGCCGGTGGCTTCACCCAAGCCGCCAGACAGGTGCATCGCACCCAATCGGCGGTGTCCATGCAGGTGCGCCGGCTGGAGGAGACGCTGGATCGGCCGCTGTTCCAGCGCGACGGGCGCGGCGTGCAGCTCTCGTCCGACGGCGAAGCCCTGCTCGGCTACGCCCGTCGGCTGTTGAAGCTGCACGACGAGGCGCTCGCCGCCCTGACCCGCCCCGATTTGTCGGGTCTGGTGCGGATCGGTACGCCGGACGATTACGTCGATCGTTTTTTGCCGGGAATCCTGGCCCATTTTGCGCGCGCCTTCCCGCGCGTGCAGTTGGAAGTGAACTGCGAGCCCAGCGTCAACTTGCGGCGGATGCTGGCCGAAGACCGGCTCGATCTGGCGTTGATCACCTGCACGCCGGGCGCGGAAACCGGCGAAGTGGTGCGCCGAGAACCGGTCGTGTGGGCGACCGCCGAACGCCATCTCGCCCACGAAAACGAACCGCTGCCGCTGGCGCTGTTCCAGCCCGGTTGCGCGTTTCGCGATTGGGCGCTCGCCAGCCTGAACAAGCGGGCGCGGCCCTATCGAGTCGCCTACACCAGCGCCAGTATCAGCGGCGTTCTGGCTGCGGTGACGGCAGGGCTGGCGGTGACGGTGTTGTGCCGCGGCGTGTTGCCGACCGGCGTGCGCCCGCTCGGCGCGGACGAGGGCTTTCCGCCGCTGCCTTGGGCGAGCATCGCCCTGCACCGGGGCAGTTCGGTTTCGGCGGTGACGGAATGTCTCGCCGGATACATCCGCGAGGGTTTCGGGGCGGACGCGCCGCCGATTCCGGCGGTCGATGGCGCGTCAGTGGCCGCCTGAGGCGCGCAAGCCCGCCAGATAGGTGTCCACCGTGCCGGGCGCGTATTCGGCCAGCGGGAACAGCGTCGGCTCCAGCGTCCAGTTGACGACCAGACCGTCGAGCAGCGCGATGAGCCCGACCGCCGCTTGCCGCGGGCACGCGCTGGCCGGCAACTGGCCCAGCGCCTGAGCGCGGCGCATCGCGTCTTCCAGCAGCGCGATGAAGCGGCGACCGCATTCCAGATGACCGTCGCGGATGGCGGCCATGTCGGCCACGTACTCGCACTTGTGCCAGGCGATTTCGAACACCCGCTGATAGCGCGGATCCCGCGTCACTCGCTGCAAGAACGCCACCGCCAGATCGCGGATAAAATGGAGAGGATCGTCGCCCGCCGCCACGCCGGCGTTGCAGCGCGCCTCCTCCGGAGCGAGCACTCGCTTGATCATCGCGTCGTACAGGTCGGCCTTGTTTTTGAAATGCCAGTAGATGGCGCCGCGCGTCACGCGCGCTTCGCCCGCGATATCCGCCAGGGAGGTGCGGGAAACCCCTTGACGCTGAAACACCTGCTCGGCGGCATCCAAAATGCGGTTGCGGGTTTCTCGAGCCTCTTCTTTCGTTTTTCTCGCCATCGGTGACCTCCCGGCGCTGCCGAGACTATTTACATACATGCGCGAATGTATGTATTGTTCGCCATTATGGCTCGCAATTCAAACCCGGCCGCGACCCGTTCGGGACTGAACCGATAGCGCCCGCCTCCGTTACCCCGGAATCGGGATTTTTCCAGATTTCCGAAGTCTCTTGAAAATAGCCCCACGGCCATGACTCGCCCGGAAAGCCCATGATCAAGAAAATCGCCCTCACGCTCGTCTTCGTGCTGGTTCTGGTGGGCGCGCTCGCCGGCATCAAGGGGTTGCAGTTCAAGACGATGTTCGCGCAGGGCGCCAACTTCGCGCCGCCGCCCGAAACCGTCACCACCGCCGAGGTGAAACGGGATACCTGGCAACCCACCTTGACGGCCGTCGGTTCCGTGGCCGCCGTTCAGGGGGTGATGATCGGCGCCGAGATGTCCGGCACGGTCAAAAACATCGCGTTCGAGTCGGGCGCGACCGTGCGGGCGGGGGAGTTGCTGGTGGAACTCGACGCGTCGGTCGAGCAGGCCCAACTGCGCTCGGCGATGGCCAGCGCCGATCTGGCCCGCCTCAACCTGGAGCGCGCCCGCGAGCTGCGCGAAAAAAAGATGATGTCTCAGGCCGATCTCGACAGCGCCGAGGCCCAGGCCAAGCAGGCCAGCGCCCAGATCGACAACATCCGCGCGGTGATCGCCAAGAAAACCATCCGCGCGCCTTTCGCCGGCCGGACCGGCATCCGCCAGGTCAATCTCGGCCAGTTTCTCGACAACGGCGCGGCCATCGTCACCCTGCAATCGCTCGATCCGGTGTACGTCGATTTCGCCCTGCCGCAGCAGGCGCTGGCCGAGCTGAGCGCGGGGATGGCGGTGCGGGTCACCACCGACGCGTTTCCGGGGCAGAGCTTCGAGGGCAAGCTGACCGCCATCAACCCGGAGGTCGATGCCGTGACCCGCAACGTCCGCCTGCAAGCGACGCTGGCCAATCCCGCCGGCAAGCTGCGGCCCGGCATGTACGCCAACGTGGTCGCGAATCTGCCCCGGACGGAGCGGGTGCTGGTGATTCCCGCCACGGCGGTGCTGTACGCGCCCTACGGCGATTCGGTGTTCGTGGTGGAAGACAAGAAAGACGAGAAAACTGGCGCGGCCGGCAAGGTGTTGAACCAGAAATTCGTGCGGCTGGGCAAAGCGCGCGGCGATTTCGTGGTCGTGACCTCGGGGCTGGACGCGGAGCAAACCATCGTCACCACCGGCGTGTTCAAGCTCCGCAACGGCATGAGCGTGGTGATCGACAACAAGCTGGCGCCCGGCTTCCAGCTCGCGCCCAAGCCGGCCAACTCGTAGGCTCGCGCGATGAAAGCCTTCACCGACCTGTTCGTCGGCCGGCCCGTGCTGGCCATCGTGGTCAATCTGGTGATCATCATCGCCGGCGTGCAGGCCATTTTTTCCCTCAACGTGCGGCAATATCCGCGCAGCGACAACGCCAGCGTCACCGTCACCACCGTCTACGTCGGCGCCAGTGCCGCTCTGGTGCGCGGTTTCATCACCACGCCTTTGGAGCGGGCCATCGCGGCGGCGGACGGCATCGATTATCTGGAATCGCAAAGCACGCAGGGCTTGTCCACCATCCGCGCCCGCCTCAAGCTGAACTACGACGCGACCAAGGCGCTGGCCGAAATCGGCTCCAAGGTCGATCAGGTGCGCGGCGACTTGCCGCCGGAAGCCGAAGTGCCGGCGATCAACATCGAATCGGCCGACAGCCAGTTCGCCTCGGCCTATCTGAGCTTTTCGTCGGACATTCTCCAGCAGAACGAGATCACTGACTATCTGGTGCGGGTGGTGCAGCCCCGGCTTTCGGCGATCGAGGGCGTGCAGCGCGCCGAAATTCTGGGTGCCCGCACCTTCGCCATGCGCGTCTGGCTCAAGCCCGACAAGCTGGCCGCGCTCAACGTCAGCCCGGCGCAGGTGCGTCAGGCGCTGGCCGCCAACAACTATCTCGCCGCCATCGGCCGCACCCGAGGCTCGCTGATCCAGGTCAATCTCACCGCCAACACCGATCTGCGCTCGGTGGAGGAATTCAAGAACCTGGTCATCCGCCAGCAGGGCGGGGCGCTGGTGCGCTTGGCGGACGTGGCGGACGTGGCGCTCGGGGCCGAGGATTACGACGCCGAGGTGCGCTATTCGGGACAGACCGCCGTGTTCATGGGCATCTTTCCGTTGCCCAACGCCAACGCCATCGACGTGATCAAGCGTATCCGCGCCGAAATGGCGCTGGTGCAGAAAGAATTGCCGACTGGCCTGGAGGCCCGGGTCGCCTACGACGCCACCGATTACATCAACAACGCCATCCGGGAAGTCGTCACCACGCTGGGCGAGACGCTGCTCATCGTGGTGGTCATCATCTTCCTGTTTCTCGGCTCCTTGCGCTCCGTGCTGGTGCCGGTCATCGCCATCCCGATTTCGCTGGTTGGCGGCATCTTTCTGATGCAGGTGTTCGGCTTCACCATCAACTTGCTGACGCTGCTGGCCATCGTGCTGTCGGTCGGCTTGGTGGTGGACGACGCCATCGTTGTGGTCGAGAACGTCGAGCGCCATTTGCGCGAAGGAAAAAGCCCCTTCGACGCGGCGATTCTCGGCGCCCGCGAGCTGATCGGCCCGATCATCGCCATGACCGTCACCCTGATCGCGGTCTACACGCCCATCGGCCTGCAAGGCGGGCTGACCGGCTCGCTGTTCCGCGAATTCGCCTTCACCCTGGCCGGCGCGGTGACCATCTCCGGCGTGGTGGCGCTCACCCTGTCGCCGATGATGACCTCCAAGCTGCTGATCGCCGAGGACGAGCAACACTGGCTGCCGGTCCACATCAACGCCGTTTTCGAGCGGTTCAAGCGATTTTATGGCCGGGTGCTCGACAGCGCCCTGAGCGCGCGACCGGCGGTCTACCTGATGTGGGGCGCGCTGTCGGTGCTGGTGGTGCCGATGTGGATGTTCTCGGCGGAAGAGCTGGCCCCGGGCGAGGATCAAGGCGTGATCTTCGGCGTCGTCGATGCCTCGGCCAACGCCACGCTCGACCAGACCAGCGCGTTCGCCGCCGCCGCCAACGAGGTGTTCACGGGTGTGCCGGAAACCCAATTCACCTTTCAGATCACCTTTCCGACCTCGGGCTTCGGCGGCATGGTGGTCAAGCCGTGGGACGAGCGCGAGCGCACCGTCCAGCAAATTTTGCCCGAAATTCAGCAGAAGTTGCAGGGCATTCCCGGCATCCAGATGTTCCCGGTCACGCCGCCCGCGCTGCCCGGCGGCGGCCAGTTCCCCGTGGAGTTCATCATCGCCTCGACCGCCGACACCCAGGAGATCCTGCAAATCGCCCAACAGGTTCAGGCCAAGGCGCTGGCGAGCGGGATGTTCGCCTTTCCGCCGATCATCGACGTCAAGATCGACCAGCCGCAGACCGAAATCGTGCTCGACCGCGACAAGGTGGCCGCGCTCGGCCTCAATCTCCAGCAGGTCGGCGCGGATTTGACCGCCGCCGTGGGCGGCAATTTCGTCAACCGCTTCAACATCGCCGGTCGCAGCTACAAGGTCATTCCCCAGGTGGAGCGGGTCGGCCGCCTCAATCCCGAGCAACTGGAAAACATTTACGTGACCGGGCCGAACGGGCAACTGATGCCGCTCAGCACCGTCGCTTCCCTGCGCAACAGCACCGAACCGCGCTCGCTCAACCGCTTCCAGCAGCTCAACGCGGTCAAGATCAGCGGGGTGGCGATCCGGCCGCTCGATCAGGCGTTGCGCTTTCTGGAAGACGAGGCCGCCAAGCTGATGCCGCTCGGCTACACGATCGATTACACCGGCGAGTCGCGCCAACTGCGCCTGGAGGGCGGCAGCCGGTTTTTCGCGACCATGGGGTTTGCCGTCATCCTGATTTTTCTGGTGCTGGCGGCGCAGTTCAACAGCTTCCGCGATCCCTTCGTCATCCTGCTCGGCTCGGTGCCGCTGGCGATGTTCGGCGCGCTGCTGTTCACTTTTCTGAAAATGCCGAACCCGCAAATCCCGTTCCCGCTGACCGAAGGCTGGACCACCACGCTGAACATCTATTCCAAGGTCGGGCTGGTCACGCTGATGGGCCTGATCGCCAAGAACGGTATTTTGATCGTGGAGTTCGCCAACAAGCTGCAACTCGAAGGCCGCGCCAAGCTGGACGCCGTGCGCGAAGCGGCCCTGATCCGGCTGCGGCCGATCCTGATGACCACGGCCGCCACCATCGCCGGCCACTTCCCGCTGACGCTGGTGACCGGCGCCGGTGCCTCCGCCCGCAATTCCATCGGTCTGGTGCTGGTCGGCGGCATCGCGGTCGGCACCGTGTTCACCTTGATTTTCGTGCCGGCGCTCTACATGCTGATCGCCCGGGATCACGCCCGCGACCGGGAGGCGGTCGAGCGCGCGGCGGCTTTGTCGGCCGCGTGAGCCGAGCGTTTTTCAATTCGATAAACAGATCAGGTCACCGGAATGTTTTTGGACAAACAGATTCTGCTTTTTGCCGCCGCGCATCGGTCGGAGGGCCTGGACGCGCTCTTTCGCGGTATCACCTGGCTGGGCTCGCTGTACCTGCTGGTCCCGCTGGCGTCGGGGGGTGTCGCTGTTTTGCTGTACCTGCAAAAACGCTGGGAGGCGCTCTTGCTGGTGGTGGGGCTCGCGGGCGCCACGCTGCTGGTTCACCTCATCAAGCTGGTGTTGGCCCGCCCTCGGCCCGCCGTGGCGGAGCGCTTGGTGGCGTTGCCGTGGGACAGTTCGTTTCCGAGCGCGCACACCATGCAGATCACGGCGTTCGCGCTGTGCGCGGTGGTGATCGTGCGGCGAGTTTGGCCGGACTGGTGGGCGCTGGCCGCCGCGATCGCCGTGACGCTGATCGTCCTGGTGGGCGCTTCCCGCGTCTACTTGCAGGTCCATTATCCGTCCGATGTGTTGGCCGGTCTCGCGCTGGGCATAGGTTGGGTCGTGCTGGCGCAAAAAATCGTCTGACGCTCGGTCGGACACGCCATTCGGGAGTCGCCATGCGAAATAAATTTCTGGGTGCTGACGTGCGGAGCTATCACCCGCTGCGCAAGCTCAAAGTGATCCTGTCGGGGTTGCGGTTCGCGGTGCTGTACGATTTCAGCGTCGCCTACAAGTTCGTGGTGTCCGCCATCGTGATGGTTTTGGGCATCATTTTCGATCGGTGGGTCGACGTGCAGATGCTGTTGCTGGCGACCGGCCTGGTGCTGATGGCCGAGCTGTTCAACAGCGCCATCGAGGCCGTGTGCGATTTCATCGAGCCCAACAAAAACGAAAAAATCGGCGTGATCAAGGATATCGCCGCCGCTGCGGTCGCCGTCATCATGGCGGTGTGGCTGGTGGTGGTGATCAACGACGTGATCCAGATCGCCGGGGCGTTCGCGAAGCGCTGGGCGGCGTGAGCGGGGCGAGCGCCGCCGGCGCGCGTCGGGGTGCGATCCTCGCGGGTAGCGCCTCGCCCTCACTCGCCGGCGCGCATCGGCGCGGAGATCGGTTCGAGCCGCGCGATCTCGCCGTCGGCGGCATCGGTCAGCAGATAGAGATAGCCGTCGGGTCCGGCGCGCACGTCGCGGATGCGGCCCAGCTCGCCCTTTAGCAGACGCTCCTCCCGCACCAGCTTTTCCCCGTCGAAACGCAGCCGCACCAGCATCTGGTCCTTGAGCGCGCCGACGAACAGATCGCCGCGCCAGTTGGGAAAGCGGTCGCCCCGATAAAACGCCATGCCCGAGGGCGCGATCGACGGCACCCAGACATGCAGCGGCTGCTCCATACCCGCCTTGTGGGTGCCCTCGCCGATCTTGGTGCCGATCACGTACTCGACGCCGTAGGTGATCACCGGCCAGCCGTAGTTGCGCCCGGCGCGGATCACGTTCACCTCGTCGCCGCCCTGGGGGCCGTGTTCCTGCGCCCAGAGTTCGCCGGTGTCGGGATGCAGGGCCGCGCCCTGGACGTTGCGGTTGCCGAGCGAGTAAATCTCCGGTCGGACGCCGGGCCGGTTCGCGAACGGGTTGTCGGCCGGTATCCGGCCATCGTCGTGCAGCCGGACGATCTTGCCGGCCAGATCGTCCATTTTCTGCGCCCGGTCCTGCTCGCCCCGGTCGCCCAGCGTGATGTACAGGTAGCCCTGCCGGTCGAACACCAGCCGCGAGCCGAAATGGCGGCCGGTGCCGGATTTGGGCTGCTGGCGGAACAGCACCTCGACGTTTTCCAGCCGGTGATCGACCAGCCGGCCGCGCGCCACTTCGGTGCCGACGCCGCCTTGGCCGCGCGCCGCGTAGGATAGATAGACCAGGCCGTTTTCGGCGAAGCGGGGATGCAGGGCCACGTCCAGCAAGCCGCCCTGACCGTGGACCGCGATGGGCGGCAGGCCGGTGATCGGACGGGGATCCAGCGCGCCATCGGCGGCGATCAGGCGCAGCCGGCCCGGCCGCTCGGTCACCAGCCGGCGACCGTCGGGCAGAAACGCCAGACCCCACGGATGCTCCAGCCCCCGCGTCACCGTCACCACGCGGAAAGCGTGCTCTTCGCCGGAATTGGCCGGATCGGCCGCGCCGCAAGCCGCCAGGGTCGCGGTCAGCATCGAAATCGGAAGCAGTCTTCTGGCGGGTTTCATGAGATTTGGAATCCTCCGCGAGAGGTCGCCGCGCGCGGCGGCGCCCGGAAAGCCGCGACCAAAACGAGCCGGATCCGGTGGATGCGGGCGGAATGTGAGGGCATCGAACGGCGCGATGACAACCCCGCGCCGCGCGACCGGGGGTGCCGGCCGCGCCGGAAATCGTTCAGCCGCCGCTCAGCACCTCGCGCAGCTTGTCCAGCCGGATCGGCTTGATCAGGGTGATGACCGAGCGCAAGCCCTTGAATTCCGCCAGCAGGCGGGCGTCCTTGGCGTAATCGGGGTTGTAGCCGGTGATGATGATCAGGTTGGCGTCGTAGTGCTGCTCCATCAGCCACAGCACTAGCTCGTTGCCGTCCATCTCGGGCATCACCATGTCCATCACGATGGTGGTGGGCCGCAGTTCGCGGTAAGCGGCCTGGAAAGCGCGGCCGTCGGTGGTCACCCGCACCTCGTAGCCGAGGCCGGTGGCCACCTTGCGCACGAACTCCCCGATTTCCGGTTCGTCGTCGATGACCAGGAGGCGTTTTTCGCTCATGTGGATTGCCCTGCAAATTACCCGGCGGAAGCGCCGATATGGTGGAGCCTGAGGGTGACGTGCTTCAAGCCGGGGTCTTCGGCGTCGGAGTGGATGGCGAAGCCCAGCGCCTGATTGAGCTGTAGCATGGGCGCGTTTTCCTTCAGCACTTCACCGTAAATTTCGCCGATGCCGCGCGCCCGACCGTAGCCGATGATGCGGCGCATCAGCAGGTTGCCGAGGCCCATGCCGATCAGGGCCCGATCGACCAGGATGGAGTACTCGGCCCGCTCGTTGTTCGGGTCCGCGCTCAGGTTGACGATACCGTAAATCTCGGCCTTGCCCGGCAGGCCGGGGCCGACCGCCACCAGCGCCATTTCCCGGTGGTAGTCGATCTGGGTCAAGCCGGCGGCCATCTCGTGGGACAGTTCGCGGATCGGCTGGAAAAAGCGCCGCCGCAGATCCTCGGGCGAGGCGCGCGACACCAGCGCGTGCAGAGACGGTTCGTCTTCGGGCAGGACCGGGCGCAAGCGCAGTTCCAGGCCGTTGGACAGGAAGATGGTTTCCTCCAGACGCTTGGGGTAGGGGCGGATCGCCAGCCGCTCGGCCGGGATGGCCTTGCCCGGCGTCAGTTGCACCCGGGCGTCCAGCGCCACCACGCCCTGCGCGTTGACCCACAGGGGGTTGATGTGCAGTTCGGTCAGCTCGTCCAGATCGACGACCATTTGCGAGATTTTGACCAGGGTCAGGGCCAGCGCGTTCAGGTTGGCGCGGCGCAGCAGGCTGTAGCGCAACCGCCGATAGATGCGGGTCTGCGCCATGATCTCGCGGGCCAGATGCATGTTGATCGGCGGCAGGCCATAAGCGAAATCGTCGATGATGTCGGTTTCGGTGCCGCCCTGCCCGAAGTAAATGACCGGCCCGAACCCACCGCCCGGGCGAATCCCCAGGGTCAGCTCGTAGGCGCCGTCGCGGGGGATCATCGGTTGCAGCACGAAACCGTCGAAGCGTGCCGCCGGCGCCACGCTGCGCAACCGGGTCAGCATCGCCGTCGCCGCCTGTCGCACCGCGTCGGGCGCGTTGAGGTAGCGGACCACCCCGCCGATTTGCGACTTGCTGGCGATGTCGGGCGAGATGATTTTCAGGGCGACGGCCTGGTTGAGTCGCCCGGCGATGTCGGCGGCCTCGTTGGGCGAGCGCGCGGTCAGGGTTTCCGCGACCGGGATGCCGTAAGCCGCCAGCAGTTGCGCGGCCTCGTACTCGTTCAAGGTGGCTCGACCGCCGGCCAGCGCCTTGGCGATCACCGCCTTGGCCGCCACGCTATCCGGGGTGAATTCCTCCGGCAGCGAGGGCGGCGTCTCCATCAGCAGCGCCTGGTTGCGCTTGTACTGCACGATCCGCATGAACGCCTGCACCGCGTCGCTGGCGGTTTCGTAGGTCGGGATCTGTCGTCCCAGCCGCCGCCGCGCCTCCGCGCCGGTTTCGGGGCCGGGAAAGCTGGCGATGATGCAGCGGTGGCTGTCGGCGAGGCGCTGGAGCAGGGCGTCGGCCACCGCCACCGTCTCGCCGAGGGCGCTGGGCGTTTTGATGACCAGCACGCCGTCCACGCCCGGATCGGCCAGCAGCAAATCCAGTGCTTGGCCGTATGCCTTGGGGCTGGCCTGATCGCCGAGATCCAGCGGGTTGGGGAGGGCGCTCGGTTCGATCAGCGGTTCCAGGCCCTGCTGGGTGGCTTCGGAGATCTGCGCCAGCCGGCCGCCGAAGTCGTATAGGACATCGGTCGCCAGCAGGCTCATGCTGGAGCTGTTGCCGAGAATGGCGAGGCGGTCGTTGTGCACCAGCTTGGCGGCTTTCAGCACCTCGACCATTTGCAGCAGCTCGTCGCTGTCGTCCACCCGCAGCAGGCCGGCGCGACGGAAAGCGGCCGCGTACACCGCGTCGTCGGGCTCGGCCGGAAAGCGGCGCGGTTTCAGGACGATGACGGGTTTCACGCGCGCCGCGCGCCGCGCCGCCGACATGAATTTGCGGGCATCGCCGATGTGCTCCAGGTAGAGCAACACGGCTCGTACCCGATAATCCCCGGCCAGATAGTCGAGCGCGTCGGCCAGGTCGATGTCGAGGCTGTCGCCCAAATGGATCAGATGGCTGAAGCCGAAGTTGTAGTGGTTGCCGATGTCGAGGGCGGTCTGGCCGATGGTGCCGGACTCGGTGATAAAGGCGACCTGTCCCGGCAGCAGCGGCTGGCGGGTGAGGCTGACGTTGAGATTGGCGAGAGGAACGCTAAAGCCTTGGGAGCTGGGACCGAGCACCCGCAGCAGAAAAGGCTGGGCCGCGTCCAGAACGGCTTGAGAGAGAGCGTCGCGCTCGCCGCGAGGCATGCCCCGCGTTTCGGCGATCAGCGCGGCGCCCCGCGCCCCGCGCTCGCCCAACTGCCGGATCAGCGCCGGCACCTGGGGCAGCGGACGGGTGATGATCGCCAGGTCCGGCGCGACCGGCAGGCTGGCGATATCGCGGTAGGCGAGGGCACCTTCCAGCGCCCAGCGCTTGGGATCGACCGGCATGATCGGCCCCTTGAAACCGCTTTTCATCAAGTTCCGGGCGATGATCACCTCGCTTTCGCCGCCGTCGCCGATCAGGGCGATGGCGCCGGGTTTGAACAGATAATCCAAATTTCGGATGGTCATGCGGGTAGAGGGCTCGTTCGCGATAGGAGCGCGCGGACGTTCGGGTGGGGCCGCGCCCGAACTCGCTCGGTCGCCGCCGCCGTCGCGCACCTGCGCGGAAAGGCGCGGAAGGGAGTCTGCGATCTGGGCATCGGTGTCGGGTGGGCGTGCCAGGTTGGTCGAGGGATAATATAGCAATCCCCGGAAGAGCGAGGCGATTTTCCACGGCTCGCGGCGGTGTTCACCTTCTGGCGATATTCAGCTAACGTTAATAAGCTGTTTCACAACATGCGCCCCAGTTGGCCGCGATAGATTTGGCCGGCGTGATGTTGGTTCTTTTGGACAATGAGGCTCCAAGGCCCTGGAGGTTGATCGTGAAACTGACGAAAACGATGATGGCGCTGGGCGTGTTGGTGTTGGCCGGCCAAGC
>ERZ761602.6663-NODE-6663-length-12766-cov-8.270710_pt1 | contig 12766 bp, 12 predicted proteins | sample MGYA00512165_ERZ761602 | MGnify/ENA primary metagenome ERZ761602 (study PRJEB28899, sample SAMN02445085) | bioreactor sludge metagenome | biome: EBPR sludge; isolation source: Thorneside wastewater treatment plant | place: Australia: Brisbane, Thorneside...
CTGGAGTGGGGTCAGGTCTTGCCTTTTGCCTGCCGTCAGCCTGTTGCCTCGAGGGTCCGAGCTCGAGCCCCAGTGACCACGCGGAGCCCTGCACCCCAGTGCGTAGCCGCGTTGGCAAGGGGCAAGACCTGACCCCGAACCCCGCATCCGTCTGCGCAAGCTCGCCAAGCCGGGGCCCTGATGGGTCAGCAGCCCCCCGACCATGGGGGAATGTCGAGCACACGCCATTGCTGTGCTGGGCTCTCCCTCCTGCACTCGCGGCAAGAGCGGCTCGGCCATCCGGTTCGAGAACGCCATCGTCAGGGAATGCACATGACACGCCTCAGGATTGCCCGTTTCGCCGCTGCTGCGGCCATGATCGGTTCTTTGGGATTCGCAGCCTCCGCCGGCGCGGCGGTGACCGTCTTCTCGAACAGCTTCGAGAACGGCGCCTTTGTCGATACCGATGCTGGGGCGCCGGTGGCCCACAAGCTTCCGCTGGGCTCGACGGCAATGACCGGCTGGACCGTGAGCGCAGGTGCACCGACCGACGCCGTGACCTGGATCCAGGAGGTCTCGTTCGGCCTGTCGACGCCGAGCGGCGAGAAGTTTCTCGACCTCACCAGCTACCAGAACAACGGCCGCGGCGGTGTGTCCACGACGCTCGCGACCTTGAGCGGCTGGACGTACACGGTGCAGTTCGACCTCGGCACCTCGTGGAACTACAACGGCGCAACGGCCGCCGGCATCGAAGTCAAGGCTGGCGCCGCTCCGCTGGGCACCTTCAACTTCGTTGCGCCGGCGAACCAGAACAACCTCTGGCAGACCCAGACCACCAGCACGTTTGCCGGCACCGGCGGAAACGTCGTCCTGAGCTTCACCGGCACGTCGGGCGTCAACTACATCGGCCTGGACAACGTCGTGGTGACCGCCGTGCCAGAGCCTCAGGCCTACGCGCTGGCGCTGGCAGGCCTGGGCCTGGTCGGCTTCGTCGCCCGTCGCCGCAAGCAGGCCTGACCCCGACGGGGCACCGCCCCGGATTGCACTCCACTCCACACCCGACGCCCTGCCTTCGTGCAGGGCGTCGTCGTTTCCGTCAGGAACAGCCGTCAGCAGCAGCAGGTCTTGCCTCTTGCCCGCCCCTCGGGACCATGCCTCGAGGGCCTGAGTTTCAACGCCGGCGAGAGCGTGCCCTCCCGCGCGGCACCCCGTGGACGAGCGGGCAAGAGACAAGACCTGACCCTGAACCCGGACCCGAACCCACGATGACCCCGAACCCGCGAGGCTTTCGCGCCAAGCCCAAGCCCTTGTCATCAATGTATCCCATGTGATACAAACGCGCCGTGATCGAAGTCCGCCAGACGGCCGAGTACAGGGACTGGTTTGCGTCACTTCGGGACCGTCAGGCCAAGGCGCGCATCGACATCCGCATCCGGCGTCTGTCCCTCGGGAATCCGGGCGATGTCAAACCTGTCGGTGAAGGCGTCTCCGAATTGCGCATCGACTACGGCCCTGGTTACCGCGTCTACTTCGTCCAGAAAGGGAACGTGTTGATCGTCCTGCTCGCTGGCGGCGACAAATCGACCCAGGTACAGGACATCCGAGTTGCCAGGCAACTGGCTCACGAACTGCCGGAGTGATCTCGTGCGCAAGACCAAGACAACCGTTTGGGACCCAGCCGAGCATCTGGAGTCCGAGGCCGACATGGCGGCCTACCTGGAGGCTGCACTGGAGCAGGGCGATGCCGCGCTGGTGGCTGCCGCCCTGGGTGACATCGCTCGCGCGAAGGGCATGACGCAACTTGCGCGGGAAACGGGCCTTGGCCGCGAAAGCTTGTACAAGGCTCTGTCGCCCTCGGGGAATCCGGAGTTCGCGACGGTCATGAAGGTCGTCGCCGCCCTCGGGCTCAGGCTTCACGCGGCGCCGGCAAGCGCCGGCTGACGGGGGAAAAGGGGGTCAGGTCTTGCCTTTTGCCTCCCGCCCTGGCTGTCTGCGTCAAGAGCCCGATCGACGAAGACGACGATGCGCGCCCCGCCCGACCCGCACGTAGCCGAGTGGGCAAAAGGCAAGACCTGACCCCCACATGCTGCCGCTGATCTTCACCCACCACGGCGCCGTCGACGGCGTCACCGGCTCGTGCCACCAGCTGACGCTGCCCGGCGGCGATGCGGTGCTGGTGGATTGCGGGCTGTTCCAGGGTGCCGAGACCTCGCCCGATGGCCGCGCCGGCGCGGGCCGGCTGGCCATCGAGTTCCCGCTGGAGCGCATCCGCGCGCTGGTCGTCACCCACGTGCACATCGACCATGTCGGCCGCATCCCGTACCTGCTGGATGCCGGCTTCGCAGGGCCGATCGTCTGCAGCCAGGCCTCGGCGCAGCTGCTGCCGATGGTGCTGGAGGACGCGCTGAAGGTGGGCTTCACGCGCGACGAGGCGCTGATCGGCCGCGTGCTCGCGCGTCTGCGCCGCCAGATCGTCCCGCTGCCCTACGGCACCTGGCATCCGCTGATCGGCGGCGCGCCGGCGCCGCCCGCGCGTGCCCGGGCAGCGCCCACGCTGCGCGTGCGCCTGCAGCCGGCCGGCCACATCCTCGGATCGGCCTACGCCGAGCTCGAGGCCGAGCACCGCGGCAAGACGGCGCGGGTCGTCTTCAGCGGTGACCTCGGCCCGCCCAACACCCCGCTGCTGCCCGACCCGAACCCGCCCGAGCAGGCCGACGTCGTCGTGCTGGAGAGCACCTATGGCGACCGTGTCCACGAGAGCCGGCTCGACCGCCGCGAGCGGCTGCAGCGCCTGTGCGAACACGCCTTCGGCAACGGCGGCACGGTGCTCATCCCCGCGTTCAGCATCGGCCGCACGCAGGAGCTGCTGTGCGAGATCGAGGACATCCTCTTCCGCAACGGCACGCGCCGCGCCGCGCCCGGCAAGCCGTGGAACGACATCCCCATCATCGTGGACTCGCCGCTGGCCGCGGACTTCAACGCCGGCTACATCCGCCTGCGCGAGCACTGGGACGAGGAAGCGCGGCTGCAGCTGAAGAACGGCCGCCACCCGCTGGCCTTCGACCAGCTGACCACCATCGCCGATCACGCCACCCACCTGAAGTGCGTGCAGGCGCTGGCGAAGACCCACATGCCGGCCATCGTCATCGCCGCCAGCGGCATGTGCAGCGGCGGGCGCATCGTCAACTACCTGAAGGCCATGCTGGGCGATCCGCGGCACGACGTGCTCTTCTGCGGCTACCAGGCCGCCGGCACCCCCGGCCGCGCCATCCTCAGCCACGGCCCGCGCGGCGGCCATGTCGAGCTCGACGGCGAGCGCATCGACATCCGCGCCGCCATCCACACCATCGGCGGCTACAGCGCCCACGCCGACCAGCGCAACCTGCTCGACTTCATCGCCGGCATGCCCCAACCCCCGCGCCAGGTGCGCCTGGTGCACGGCGAGGAGCGCGCCAAGCGCGAGCTGCAACGCCGCCTGCAGGCCGCACACCCCGGCCTCGACGTCGTCGTGCCTTGAGGTGGGTGAGGTGGGGGTCAGGTCTTGCCTTTTGCCTCCCGCCTGACCCCCACCCCACCCCTCGAACACGGGGGGCAGGGGGCTCCAACGCCGCACCCGAGCGTACAGTGACGAACATCACGCTGCGCAGGCTCCTTGGCTCATCGGCCGGTCCGCGCGCAGGCAAGGGGCCGTCATGACCACCGCATCCGTTCTTTCCCGCTGCGCCGCCGCCGCTGTCCTGGCGATGGCCGGCTCGGGCGTGCACGCCAACCTGCTGACCAACGGCAGCTTCGAGGACAACCTCATCGACGCCCCCGGTGTCTGGGAGCACCAGAACCCGCCGCCCGGCTGGACGGTGAGCGGCAGCGGTTCCGGCCCGGTGATCTTCAGCAACTCCTACCTCGGCGGCCCCGTGGGCGCCGGCAGCCAGGCCGCCCAGCTCGAGTGGCACACCCAGGCGCTGTCGCAGCAGTTCGCCACGGTTCTGAACCAGCCCTACGAGCTGTCGTTCATGGTCTCGGGCTACAACGCCGCCCTCGCGCCGCTGAACGTCGCCGTCGGCCCGGTCTTCGGCAACTACGTCGGCGCCAATGGCACGTGGACGACGCACACGCTCAGCTTCACCGGCACCGGCAGCCCGATGACGGTGACGTTCACCAACACCGGCGGCGCCGCCGGCACCTACGGCTTCTACCCGCACATCGACAACGTCAGCGTCACCGCCGTGCCCGAGCCCTCGGCCTACGCGCTGGCGCTGGCCGGCCTGGGCGTGATGGGCCTGCTGGGCCGCCGTCGCAAGGCGGTGTGATCGTCGCGCTCGAGCGTCACCGCCCCACCGCTGAAGGCCGGCACTGCCGGCCTTTCTCATGCCGGCGGCCGCAGCCGTGCCTCCAGGTGACGTATGCCGCCCCGCGACCCGGGGGATCCCTCCCCACCGCAGCCACGCGAACCGGCTAACCTGCGGCCTGCCTGACAACACGAAGAAATCGCCGGCCCACGCGCCGCTGCATCGCGCTCCTGGCCGCGGTGCAGCGGGTTGCACCGGGCCCGGTGCAGCGGAGCACCCCATCATGAAGGCTTTGATCTCCCTGGCTGCCCTGGTCATCGGCACGGTGGCGTTCGCGCCGCCTGCGCAGGCGGTGACGCGCGTGTTCCTGCTGGGCGGGCAATCGAACATGGCGGGCCTGGGGGGATACGACGTGCCCGTGCCGCCCACCTACGGCACGCCGCCGGACACGCTGAACCTGGGCACGCCGCCCGCCAACGTGTTCTTCTGGAACTACAACACCCCCACGCCCACGACGGCCTGGCCCTGCGACCACCAGGTCTGCCCCGGCGTCGGCAACGGCTGGGTGCCGCTGACGCCCACCCTGGGCGTGTTCGACAGCCCATCCCAGCCCGACACCTTCGGCCCCGAGCTGAGCTTCGGGCACCGCCTGAGCCAGTTGTTCCCCACCGATCAGATCTACCTGGTCAAGCAGGCCGTCACCGCAACCGACCTCGCCGTCGACTGGAAGCCCGGCACGCCCGGGGGCGTGATGTACACCCGCTTCAGGGAGCGTGTCGACGCGGCCTTGCTCAACCTGACCGGCAGCGGCGCCACGCCGGTGATCTCGGGCATGGCCTGGATGCAGGGCGAGAGCGATGCCCTGAACCTCGTGCCCGGCGCGGCCGCCGCCTACGAGACCAACCTGCTCAGCTTCATCCAGAACGTGCGCACCGTGTACGGCGCGCCCGACATGCCCTTCGTGATGGGCAGCATCCTGCCCTACTGGGACAGCCTGGGCACCGTCCGCTCGGCACAGGCCAACGTCGCCGCGATGCCTGGGATGAACGTCGCGTTGGTCGACACCGGCAGCTTCTCGACCCTGCTCAGCGGCTACCCCGGCCACTTCGGCACCCAGGGCCAGCTCGCCCTGGGCATGGCCTTCGCCAACGAGATCTACAACCTCACCCCGGTGCCCGAACCCCAGGCCTACGCCCTGGCCCTCGCCGGCCTCGGCCTCGTCGCCTTCGCAACCCGCCGCCGCCGCGGGGGTCACCGCGGGGGTCACCGCGGGGGTCAGGTCTTGCCTTTTGCCTGCTCCTCCGCGCGCTCGACTGCCTCAGCCTGAGCTCGAGTTCGGCCGGCAAGTCAGCGGCCGGCAGCGGGGGTCAGGTCTTGCCTTTCGCCCGCAGCGGGGGTCAGGTCTTGCCTTTTGCCTGCCGCAAGCCGGATCTAGCTCGAACTCCCGGATCAGCTCTCTGACGGCGACTGCCTGTCCTTTCGCAGCCTGGCAAGCCCATCGGGGGCAAAAGGCAAGACCTGACCCCCACGATGACCCCCACGACGCAGCAGGGTCAGCAGGGCGGCGCCGGCGGCCATCAGCACCCAGGCCTGGGGCTCGGGGACGGCGCTGATCCACTGGATGGTCTGCGGCGCCGGGCCCACCGGGGCGTAGGCGGCCAGCGTGGTGTCGATCCAGTTGCGGTAGCTGGCCAGCTGGACGAAGCCGGACATGTTGAAGGCCCCGCCGGCGTCGGTGCCGGAGATGAAGGCCGAGGTGATGCCCCACAGCGGTGACGTGGAATCGGTGACGGTGCCGAAGAAGAGCGCGCCGCCGCTGTCGCCGCCCTGCACGTAGGGCGCGGCGGCCCGGTCGGGCAGCTGGTAGGTGATCAGGTAGTTCACCGGCACCAGGCCGCGCGCGCCGGCGCCGTCGGGATCCAGCTGGTCCGCCACGCCGCGCACGTTGGTGTGCGCATAGCCGCGCGGCACCTGGTTGCCGTCGGTGGCGATGGTGGCGGGCAGCGGCGCGGCCAGCAGGCCGGCGGGCAGCACGTCGCCGATGATGGCCAGGTCGGGCGCCGCCAGGATCCCCGTGCCCAGCCGCATCAGCGAGAGATCGTGCTCGGGGAACACCGAGCCCGGGCTGTAGTGCACCACCAGATCCACCAGCGAGGACCCGTAGCCGTTGCTGTACGTGCCGCCCACGCCCAGCGCCACGTGCCGCGCCGTGAGCACCCAGTTGTCGGTGACCTGCACCCCGGTGCCGACATGGCCGAAGGCCGTGGTGCTGGTGCCGCCCACGATGGCCTGTGCGGGGCCGCCCAGCGCCAGCAGCGCCGCGGCGGCGCTGCGCAGCAGGACGCTGCTCGTCAGACGTGACATGGCTTCGGCCCCGGGCGAGTTCACCAGCCGTGGAGTGTTGCGCAGCCAGGCCCGTGCGTGCGCACGCCGGCCCACGAATGAGGGAGGAGCGGGGGTCAGGTCTTGCCTTTTGCCCGCACCGCCGCGTGTTCAACCGTCAGGCCTCGGGCCTGGGTTCGTGTTGTGGTCTCCCAAACCCCCTGCGGCTACCCCCGCCCGCCGAGGCAAAAGGCAAGACCTGACCCCCAACCCCCCTCAAGCCGCGGCTTCGGCCTGGTGCGGCTCAGGCGTCTCGGCCGCCGGGATGTCGAGCAGGATGTCCACCTCCAGCTGGCCGGCAGGCCCGCCCGGGCGCACGGCCGCGGGCGGTGTGCCCGCCAGCGCCGTCACCGGCTGCCCGCCCACCTCGCGCCGCCGCAGCACGGCCTGGCGGAAGCTGGCGCAGCGTGTGCTGCCGGCCGCAGCCAGCAGCCAGCCCAGGCGGATGCCGTCGGCCACCTGCACATCCCAGCGATAGCCCCTGCCCGGCGACAGCAGGGCGCGCGCCAGGTGCACCGCCTCGTCGAAGCGCCCGCAGCGGCGCAGCATGTCCACCAGCATCACCTGGTCGCGATCGGGCTCGGCCTGGATGGTCTGGCCCAGCTCGTGTGCCTGCTGCAGCAGGGCCACGGCCTCGTCGCGGAACGCGCTGGCCAGGCTGGCGGCCTGCGCCGCCGAGAGCACCGCCGGCGCGTCGTCGCCCCCCGCCGCGCCCGGCGCCGCGCGGGCGCGGTCGTGCGCGGCGTCGTCCATCGCCCAGGCCGCGCCCAGCATCGAGAGCGCCGCCCGCGCCCACTGCCCCAGCTCGCGCTGCAGCAGGGCCTGCGCGCGCAGGTTGCGCGCCACCTCCGGCAGGCCGGCATCGGCCAGCAGCTGGCGATAGCCCTCGGATTCCAGGATGCCCTGCGTGCGCGGGTGAGACGGCTCCTGGATGTCGGGCCAGCAGTAGCCGCAATGCTCGCAGCGGTGCACCATGTCCGAGGGCGGCGCCTCGCCGACGATGGCGGAAAGCCGGAAGTCCAGCGCCGTGTCGCCGCAGACGGCTCCGCCGAGCGATTCCGCATAACGCGTGCGCCGGCCGCAGTGCCCGCAGCTGCGGTGCTCGCTGACGATCAAGGTCATCCCGGGGTCTCCTTGTTTCCCTGCTCGATGGTTAACGGCAGGCCACGGCCGGGCTTGAGGCCCCGGCGGCGCCGCAACCGCGCCCGCCGCGGCCCGCGTTACGGCCCGACACCAACTGCCCACCCCAGCCGCTGCTGCACCCCCTTGCCTGCGGGGATCGGTGTGGCCCCATGCCCACACGAGACCGGCGGAAACTCACGGAACCGGCGCCAACCGCCCCAAGCCACACCGGCATCGCGCGGCGCCGCCCACCAGGGGATTGCCATGACGCAGAACAAGTTCCTCACCCACGCGCTCGCCGCCGCCGCCGTGCTGGCCGCCAGCGGCGCCGTCCACGCGCAGGTGACCAACGGCTCCTTCGAAGACCCGCTGGTCACCTACCAGGCCACGCCCCCCGCGGGCTGGACGGGCTCTGCCGAGCACTTCAACCCCTTCGCCTACGACCCCGCCCTCGGCGCCGCCCAGGACGGCGTGATGGTGGTGGACCTGGCCTGGGCCTCCGGCGGCTCCATCGCCCAGCAGCTGGCCACCAGCGTCGGCCAGCAGTACCAGGTGTCGTTCTGGATGGGCAACTCCAACTACGTCGGCCGCGCCGGCGCCTCGCAGATCGACGTCTCGGTGGATGGCTACAACGGCAGCTTCAACATCGGCGCCGCCACGCAGAAGGCCATCGCGTGGCAGCCCATGTCCTTCCTCTTCACCGCCACCACGGCCACGCCCACGCTGACCTTCTCCAACAGCCAGGACCAGCTGCAGGTCTTCGCGTTCATGGACAACGTCACGGTGACGGCGGTGCCGGAGCCCTCGGCCTACGTGCTGGCGCTGGTGGGGCTGGGCATGCTGGGCTTCATGGCCCGCCGCCGCCAGGGCTCCTGAGCGGCCGCGGGGGCCGCGCGCCAGGCACGCGGCCCCTTGACCCTGCAGAACAGGCGGGCAATGCCCGCCTTTTTCGTTGCGCCGCGCGTCACCAGCCGCAACAAGGCGCGTCCATTCCGGCCCGGGCCGGCGCGCCTGAGGCATCTGGAAACACTCGCCCCCCCGAGATCGTGGGGGATCGTGAACTTGGGTGTTCAAGATTCACGCTGGATGGGGGACTATTGCGCTCAGCGCCCCATAGAAGGGCACTCTCGTGCGGGCCGCAGCAGCGGCCCCGTTCATCCAGGGAAAGACAACAAGCCATCATGGAGCGCCCCCAGGTCAAGCCGCCCCTCCTGCATCTCGTCGCCGGGGCGCGGCCGAACTTCATGAAGATCGCACCCATCGTGCGTGCGCTGCGCGCCGACGGGCGCCTGGCCTTCAAGATCGTCCACACCGGCCAGCACTACGACCGGGACATGAGCGAGGTGTTTTTCGAGGAACTGGGCATCCCCGTTCCCGACATCCACCTCGGCGTGGGCGGTGGCAGCCACGCCCAGCAGACGGCGCGCATCATGGTGGCCTACGAAGAGGCCTGCGCCGAGCACCGCCCCGATGCCGTCGTGGTGGTGGGCGACGTCAACTCCACGATGGCCTGCGCCATCGTCGCCAAGAAGCTGCACGTGCCGGTGGCGCATGTCGAGGCCGGTCTGCGCAGCGGCGACATGCGCATGCCCGAGGAGGTGAACCGCGTGGTCACCGACAGCATCGCCGACTGGTTCTTCGTCACCGAGCCCAGCGGGCGCGAGAACCTGGTGCTGGAGGGCAAGCCCGAGCACGGCATCTTCCACGTCGGCCACGTGATGGTGGACAACCTGCGCTACCAGCTCGAGCAGCTGCAACGCGCCGACACCGCCGCCTTCGCCACGTCGGCCTACAAGGCCGCGCACCCGCGTTACGGCGTGGTCACCCTGCACCGGCCCAGCAACGTGGACGACCAGGCCACCCTGGCCGGCATCGGCAAGGCGTTGCGCGAGATTGCCGCCGAGATCCCGCTGGTCTTCCCCGTGCACCCGCGCACGCGGCGCAACCTCGAGGCCTTCGGGATCGAGCTGGGGCCGAACGTGACCCTGCTCGGGCCGCTGCCGTACATGCCCTTCCTGCACCTGTGGCGCGACGCCAAGATCGTGCTCACCGACAGCGGCGGCCTGCAGGAAGAGACCACCGCGTTGGGGATACCGTGCGTGACGATCCGCGACACCACCGAGAGGCCGATCACGGTGGAGCTGGGCAGCAACGTGCTGGCCGGCACGAACCCGGAAGCGATCGAGCGCCTGGCGCGCCAGGTGCTGCGCAACGGCTTCCGGGCCGGGCGCACGCCGGAACTCTGGGACGGCCACTCGGCCGAGCGCATCGTCCAAATCCTGGCAGGGGAGCTCACATGCAGAACCAATTCACTGCCGATGCCCGGGTTGCGCGCCAGCGGCCACCGGCCCAGGCCAGGGCCGAGGGCCGCAAAGGCGCTCGCGAACACGTAGAGCTCTTCGGTTGCCGCATCGACAACACCACGATGGCCGAGACCATCGAGGTGGTCGACCGTTTCGTGCGCTCGGGCGAGCCGCACCAGCACGTGGTAGTGAACGTCGACAAGGTCATCAAGGCCAGCCGAGACCCCGAGCTGCGCCGCATCATCAACCACTGCCCGCTGGTCAACGTGGACGGCATGCCGGTGGTCTGGGCCTCACGGCTGCTGGGCAAGCCGCTGAAGGAACGCGTGACCGGCATCGATCTGTTCATGCGCCTGATGGACGAGGCGCCGGCACGCGGCTGGCGCATCTTCCTGCTCGGCGCGCAGGAGGAGGTGGTGACCGAAGTGCGCCGGCTCTACGAGCAGCGCCACCCCGGCATCCAGATCGTGGGGCACCGAAACGGCTACTGGAAGCCGGAGGACGAAGCGGGCGTGGCGCAGCAGATCGCAGACGCGCAGCCTGACCTGCTGTTCGTGGCCATCACGTCCCCGAAGAAGGAGCAGTTCCTCGACCAGTACCAGCCCGTCATGCGGGTGCCGTTTGCGATGGGCGTGGGCGGCAGCTTCGATGTGGTGGCCGGAAGGATCACGCGGGCGCCGGTGTGGATGCGGGAAGCGGGCCTGGAGTGGTTCCACCGGTTCCTGAAGGAGCCGCGGCGGATGTTCAAGCGGTACTTTGTGGATGGGATGGCGTTCGTGCCGATGGTGTGGCGGGAGGCGCGGCGCAAAACGTAGTCGATGCTCGTGGGGGTGTGCCAGATAATTGCGCATCCCCGCGAAAGCACACTACGTCCAGATAATCGCATCACCGTGCGTGATCTACACGCGACCGTAACAGTGGCGCCAAGAGGTTGGAGTGGTCGATCAAGGGAACGTGTATCGACCGAGAAGCGTTGGTTCATGACCTCTCTGGACATACTCGGCTGTCTCGACCTGCGGCTCGCGGCGCCTAAGCGATGGTCGCTACTTGGAATGAGACCTGCGATTCATGAGTGATGGCTCCCGAAGAGGTCCTGCAGCGACTCCGGCAAACGAACGCCGTTGGGGCAGATTGATTCGTTGCGGACGTGGCATCGGTCGGCTGACGGAAGCGATTGACTGGACTCGTGTCGGAACAGGCGCATGGAATGCTTGCCTCGAGACACAAAGCGTCAGACGCCGAAGCATAGTGATGGGAGCCCTGCTTGTTGGGCTGGTTACGGGGACGGAGGCAGGCCTACCTCACCCCGACCCCACATGGCCGTCGATACTTGTAGACCGCAGCCTCAATAGCAATGAGAGTTTCAAGCTCTTCTTGAGATCTCGCGGCTATCCCGCGGAAGGTGCTTTCTCTGAAGTGAATCTCCTGTTCATGCCGGGTGTGCAGATAGTGCTCGACAGGCCGCTTCACTTCAGAGATGCGTATATTGGCGCATATAACGACGCAGGTGCGAAGCCAATTCTTCGATGGACCAATGAAAGCGGCGGAATTGTCAGTGAAGGTGGCAGACTGGCCGTGGTTGGCCTCCAACTCGAAGGAGGTGAGCGAGCCCGGTACAAGAGCGCGGGCGTAAACGCAAGGAAGGCAGATATCGTATACGTTGTCTCTTGCGTAATTGATGGTTTTGCTAATGGAATTGTATTCGCGGGGCATGGAGGAGAAATCAAGGACAATCAGATCCGGAGAGTCACCAACTCCGGCATCTTCGGCGGTTGGGCACCTCGCCCCGCACCATCGAACTTCCTGATTGATAACAACTTCATCGACGCCAGGGGAGCGACGAATGATGGAATTACTCTCCATGACGGAACGTCTCTTGGACTCGGCAACAGGATTAGTAGAAATGTAATCGAGGGTCCCGCAGAGAATGGAATAGATATTCTTGGGCAGTTTGCAGGAACTATAATACAAAAGAATCGGATCTCAAACACCGGTCTGTATGCGATTATCACTACCAAGAACCCGACGGGTGACAAGGTAACCCAAACGCAGATAGTGGAAAACGAGATCAATGGCTCAACTCGAGCTGGCATCTATTCCCGGACACTCCGCGCGTTAGTTCGCGGCAACAAAATCTCCGGCATAGAATCGATTCGTGCGGCAGCTGGGGTAGCCGTGGAGGGCCCAGCAGAGATCACCGACAATACCATCATGGTCCCGAAGGGGGCAAAGCGCCCAGCGATCGCCGTCTTTGGAGTGCCTGAAAGCTCTCAGGGAGGTTTAATCTCGAGAAACAGGATCGAGAACGCTTCGATCGTCCCGATCTTCGGCTTCCATGCGTCGACCGAATCACCGGATCAGCTCATAGCCAGATGGAATATAAACGACAATCACTACGTGCTTCAAAGTGTATCTAGCCAAATGCTGGTAGGCCAAGACCCATACCATTGGATACAGCGTATTTGGCGTCACGATGGTTCAGCTCATCGTAAAGACACGCGTTCGAGATTCGACTTCACGGCAGAGGAATTGTCAATCAGAAGCCCGCCCGCGAAGAGCCCGTAGTGATGTTGGGAGCAGCCAAACTGCGATCTGCAGATACGCAACGCCGCTCTTTCTCTATAGACGTTCGCATAGGCCGACGATTCTTTCCACTCCCTGTCGGAACCCTGGGCCCGATAGTCAAATACTCCT
>ERZ761602.6666-NODE-6666-length-12757-cov-3.786018_pt1 | contig 12757 bp, 8 predicted proteins | sample MGYA00512165_ERZ761602 | MGnify/ENA primary metagenome ERZ761602 (study PRJEB28899, sample SAMN02445085) | bioreactor sludge metagenome | biome: EBPR sludge; isolation source: Thorneside wastewater treatment plant | place: Australia: Brisbane, Thorneside...
CAGCATGGGTTCAGGAGTTCAGGATCCGCCTTCGTACCAGCGGAGCTTGCGTCTGAGCGTCGCGTAATAGCTCCAGCCGGTGGGGTGCAGGAATTGCGCATGGTGCTGGCTGCGCTGCACGGTGACGCGGTCACCATGCTGCACATGGGTCAGCGACTGCATGTCGAAGTTCACCGAGGCGTCGCGCCCGGCCACCACTTCCAGGCTCACCACGCCCCGATCAGGTAGCACGATGGGTCGGTTGGAAAGACCATGCGAGGCGATCGGCACCATCACCCAACCGGCAATCGAGGGGTGCAGCAACGGCCCGCCGGCACTCAGGGCGTAGGCGGTGGAGCCGGTGGGCGAGGCGACGATGACACCGTCGGCGCGCACATTGGCCACGAAGTCCTCGCCCACATGGATGCGCAGCTCCACCATGCCGGCGGCGGCGCCACGGCTCACCACCACATCGTTCAGCGCCAGGCCGGAGAAGATGTTCTGGCCGTCGCGCCACACCGCGCCTTCCAGCATGGAGCGCTGCTCGGTCTCGTAATCGCCCGCCAGGATGGGCGTGAGCGCCTCGCGGAACTGGTCGGCCGGGATGTCGGTGATGAAACCCAGCCGGCCCTGGTTGATGCCCACCAGCGGGATGCCGTAGCGCGCCACCTCGCGGGCGAAGCCCAGCATGGTGCCGTCGCCGCCCACCACCACGGCCAGGTCGCATTGCTGGCCGATTTCCTGTGCGTCCAGTACCGGATAGCCGGCCAGGTCGGCGGACTCGGCGTTGTTTCGCTCCAGGCTGACCTTCAGCCCCTGCGCGCGCAGGAACTGGCGGATCTGCTCGACGATCGGGCCGCTCGTCGGGGCCTGGTGCTTGGCCACGATGGCGACATGCTTGAAACGGGTGCCTGGCATGTCCAGAAGAAGGGTGAAGTGCGGGGGCCGGCCCCGGTGGGCCGCCTGGGGCGCGGCACGGCCAAGAATTACAGCATGGGGATATTGCGTGGCCGTGGCGCCGAGGGGCTTCCTAGAATCGCCCCCATGCTGGACGAGCGCGCGAGATCCCTGCTGAAAACCCTGGTGGAGCGGTACATCGCCGACGGCCAGCCCGTGGGCTCGCGCACCCTGTCCAAGGCCTCGGGCCTGGAGCTGAGCCCCGCCACCATCCGCAATGTGATGGCCGATCTGGAAGACCTGGGCCTGATCGCCAGCCCGCATACCAGCGCCGGCCGCATTCCCACCGCGCTGGGCTACCGCCTGTTTGTGGACACCATGCTGACCGCCCGCAGCAGCCTGCTGGCGCAGGAGGTGCATGCGCTGGAAGGCCAGCTGCAGCCCGATCAGCCGCAGCGTGTCATCACCCACGCGGCGCAGATGCTGTCCAGCCTGTCGAACTTTGTCGGCGTCATCACCGCGCCGCGCAAACCCTCGGTGTTTCGCCACATCGAATTCCTGCGCCTGGGCGAGCGCCGGGTTCTGGTGATCCTCGTCAGCCCCGAGGGCGATGTGCAGAACCGCGTGGTGATGACCGCACAAGACCACAACCAGGGCGAGCTGACCGAAGCCGCCAATCGGCTGAACGCCCAATACACCGGCCTGGCGCTGGAAGTGGTGCGCGAGCGCATCCGCGCCGAGGTCGAGCAACTGCGCGGCGAGATCGCTGGCCTGATGAGCGCCGCCGTGCAGGTATCAGACGAAGGCGAGGCGCAGCAGGAGCAGGTCGTCATCAGCGGCGAGCGCAACCTGCTGGCGGTGCAGGATTTCGGCCAGGACCTCAGCAGCCTGCGCCGCCTGTTCGGCCTGTTCGAGGAGAAGGCCCAATTGATGCGCCTGCTCGACGTCAGCAGCCGCGCCGAGGGCGTGCGCATCTTCATCGGCGGCGAAAGCCAGGTGGTGCCCTTCGAGGAGCTGAGCATCGTCAGCGCCCCCTACGAAGTGGACGGGAAGGTGGTGGGCACGCTGGGCGTCATCGGCCCCACCCGCATGCCCTACGAACGCATGATCCAGATCGTCGACATCACCTCGCGCATGGTGGGCCAGGCCCTGAGTCAGGGTCGGCCCTGACGAGAGCGCGCAACAAGTTGCGACAAATCAAGCCCGGCCGGACGACCAGCCGCTAGGCTGGCGGCATGAGCGACGGCCCCGAGCACGACACCGTTCCCGCAGCCCTGGACGGGCTGGCAGAACCCGCAGGGGCCGCGCCAGCGGTGTTTGGTGGCGATGCCGAGCAGCTTTGGGCCGAGCTGGCGCGTGAACCCGAACACCAGGCGCCGCATCTGGGCGATGCGCTGGTGGAAGCCGGCTTGCTGCGCCCCCAGCAACTGCGCCAGGCGCTGCGCTACCAAGGGGCACTGGCCCAGCATGTGCCCTTCGGCGAGGTGCTGGTGCTGCTGGGCCTGCTCACGCCGGCCCAGTTGCGCACCATGCTGGCCGCCTGGATGGGCGTGCCCACCGTCGATCTGGCGCAGTTCCGCCCCGAGCCAGAGGCCTTGGCCTGCGTGCCCGCCAGCCTGGCCGACCGCGAGGCCGTGCTGCCGCTGATGATCCGCAACGACACCCTGGTGGTGGCGGTTTCCGACCCCTGGGACCACCGCCTGCTGGAGATGCTGCGCTTCACCACCGAGCTGCGCGTGCGCCCGGTGCTGCCCCTGCCCGGCACGCTGGCTCCGGCGCTGGCACGGGCCTACCGCCTGACCGCCGAGCTGCCCCGCAAGGCCGTCGCTGCGGCGGCCCCGCCCGTCAGCCTGAGCGAGCTGGCGCGGGATCTGGCCCATGACGACGAGCCCGAAACCACGGCCGAGGTGGTGTCCGAGTCCGACAACACCCTGGTTCGCCTGGTCAATCGCCTGATCCAGGACGCCATGGAGTTGCGTGCGTCCGACATCCATATCGAGACCTTCGAGCCCCCGCACCCGGTGCGCGTGCGCCTGCGCGTGGACGGTGAGCTGCGCCGCCACCTCGACCTGCCCGCGCGCGTGCGCTACGCCATCGTGGCGCGCCTGAAGATCATGGCCGAGCTGGACATTTCCGAACACCGCCGGCCGCAGGACGGCAAGCTGGACTTCGCCCGTTTCGGCGGCGTGCGCATGGAACTGCGCATGGTCACCGTGCCCACCAGCGGTGGCCTGGAAGATGTGGTGCTGCGCCTGCTGGGGGGCGTCAAACCCCTGCCGCTGGACGCCATCGGCCTGGCGCCGGCCAATCTGGACGGATTGCGCCAGGTGATGGCCAAGCCCTATGGCCTGCTGCTGATCTGCGGCCCCACCGGCTGCGGCAAGACCACCACCCTGCATTCGGTGATGCGCGAGCTCAACCAGGAGCAGCGCAAGATCTGGACCGCCGAAGACCCGATCGAGATCAGCCAGGAGGGCCTGCGCCAGGTGCAGATGAATCCGCGCATCGGCTGGACCTTTGCCGCCGCCATGCGCACCTTCTTGCGCGCCGACCCTGACATCATCATGATCGGCGAGATGCGCGACGAAGAGACCGCTCGCATCGCCGTCGAGGCCTCGCTGACCGGGCATCTGGTCATGTCCACGTTGCACACGAATTCGGCACCCGAGTCGGTCACGCGCCTGCTGGAGATCGGCCTCGACCCCTTCATGTTCTCGGACTCCCTGCTGGCCGTGCTGGCCCAGCGCCTGGTGCGCCGGCTCTGCCTGGAATGCCGGCAGGCGCAGCCGCTGGATGAGCGCACCGAGCGTTCGCTGCTGCGTCTGTACCTGCAGGGTCAGCCGGCAGCCGATGAAGCGGCTGTGGCCGCGCGCTGGCGGCGTGAGTTCGGCGTGGAAGGGCAGTTGCGCCAATTCCGCCGTCAGGGCTGCGGAGCCTGCGGGGGTAGCGGCTACCACGGCCGCCTCGGCATCCATGAGCTGGTGCTGGCCGACGACGCGCTGCGCGAGCTGATCCGTCGGCGCGCGCCGGCCATCGAGATGTTTGCGGCCGCCCGCAGCGCCGGCATGACCAGCCTGCGCCAGGACGGCATCGAAAAGGTGCTGGCCGGCCTGACCGACCTGCCCGAGGTGCTGGCGGCCTGCAGCCAGTGATTCACGAGGAGCCCCCCATGCCGATCCCCCACGCCCATCCCTCGCCGCTGGCCGGCGTTCCCCCCAGCGTGCTGGGCAGTCTGGGCGAACGCCTGAGTGCGCTGGCCATCGAGCTGCAGCAGGAAGCCCAGCTCAGCCCGAACGGACGCGAGCGCGTGGGCCGGCTGGAGCAGCTGGGCCTGGAACTGCAGGCCCTGGTGCACGCCCTGGGAGCCGCCGGCTGGCAGCCCCAGGAGCAGGTGCCCATCCTGGAGGCTGCGCAGGCGGCGCGGCGCAACTGGTTGCCCGAGCTGCAGCGCCGCGGCCTGAGCCTGCAGGTTCAAGGCGAGCCGGCCTGCCTCGAACTGGAGCCCGCGCAGTTGCAGCACGCGCTGGATTTGCTGATTGCCCACGGTTTGGCCGGCGGTGCCGCCTTGCAGCTGCGAGTGCTGCCGGCGGCCAATCCCGCCGAGGGCGTGGTGATCGAGCTTGCTGGGCCCGGCCCAGGGCCCGGCGCCACCGAGCTGCACGGCCAACTGCTGCAGTGGCTGGCGCGTGCGCAGGGCTGGCGCTGCGAGCGCCCCGCCCCCTTGCATGGCAGTTGGCTGTTGCGCCTGCAACTGGGGCAGCCGCTTGGGGATGTGGATACCCAGGGTCTGCCCCGTTTCAAATGGAAGCAGGGCGCAAGGGTGCTGATCGTGGAACCCGACGACCGCTACCGTGTCCAGGCCAGCGAACTGCTGCGCAAGGCGGGACTGGAGGCCGATGGCCTGGTGGGCCTGGGTGAGCTGCAGCGCGCCTTGCAGGACGGCGATCCCTTTGCCATCGTCAGCGGCATCGCCCTGGATGAACCCGAGGCGCGCGCGGTGTACGAACCCTTGCGGGCCCGCTTGCCCGGCTTGCGTTGGGTGGAGCTGGTGGATGCTCCGCACCTGTTTGCTGCCGGTAGCCCGGACGGCCAGATCCCGGCCCGCATTTCGCGTGCCGATCTGGCGCATACCCTGCTGCCTTCGCTGGCGCTCTGAGAGAATGCGCGCCCCCTGGGGCCGTTAGCTCAGTTGGTTAGAGCAGAGGACTCATAATCCTTTGGTCGTTGGTTCAAGTCCAACACGGCCTACCAGGTTGGGCCAGGTCTTCCCAGACCCGTAAGAAAGTACCGCCACCAAGGGCCTGCTCCAGCAGGCCCTTGGTCTTTGTGCTGAAACCGGCAGTGGCGCTGCGGGCTGGCATCAAGACAGAAAGCGGCAGGATTCCTAACGTTCGCGGCCCGTGCAACGGCCCCCGAACTCCGAAGGAATCCCGTGAAATCCCCCGCGTTGTCCCCCCTCGTCAAGGCCTGCCTGCTGGCCTGCGCCGCCCTCAGTTCCCCCGCCCTGCTGGCCCAGGCCCAGCCCCAGGTTCAGGCCAAAGATCCCAACACCCTGGAGCGGGTGGTTGTCACCGGTTCGCACATCAAGCGCAGCCTGGCCGAGACTTCGCAGCCCGTCACCTCGATGACGCGCGAGGACATCCAGATGACCGGCTCGATGACCCTGGGCGGCTTCCTGGGCACGCTGACGAACAACGACGGCAGTGCCATCAGCGAGCTCAGCGGCGCCAATTCCTGGGCCAGCGGTGCCAGCGGCATCTCGCTGCGCCATCTGGGCGCCGGCGGCACCCTGGTGCTGGTGAACGGGCGGCGCCTGCCCAGCTACGGCTTCGCCGACGGCCTGCAGCTGAATTTCACCAACATCGATGCCATCCCGGCCAACATCATCGAGCGCGTCGATGTGCTCAAGGATGGCGCCTCGGCCATCTATGGCTCGGACGCCATCGGCGGCGTGGTCAACATCATCACGCGCAAGAACATCACTGGCCTGACGCTGAACCTCAGCGCCACGCAGAACACCGAGCACAGCTTCCTGAACAACCAGAAGACCGGCTCTCTGACGGCCGGCTACGGCACCATGGACGCGCAGGGCTTCAACGTCTACGGACATCTGGAGTTCTACAAGCGCGGTGGCTACAAGGACAGTGACATCCTCCCCCTGCTGCCCGATTGGTATCTGGCGCAGAACCCGGCGCGCAAGGATTACTCCACGGGCGCGTTCCCCGGCAACTACGTGGGCCGCTACCCGGCCAATTACTCTGAGGCCGCGCTGGCTGGCACGCGCATCAGCCAGGCCGCGCCGGGCTGCGCCCCCGAACTGCTGCGTGACGGCCTGTGCTGGTACGACTACTGGAAGGACAGCGATTCCATGCCGCCCAGCGAGCGCCTGACGGCACTGGCGGGTGGGCGCCTGAAGCTGAACAGTGACTGGACTGCCTACGTCGAGTTCCAGGGCGCCGACATCAAGACCGACTACCACACTGCTCTGCCGCGCAGCAATGTGACGGGCGTGCCCCTGACCTGGTATGACTCGATCAAGGGTGAAATTCAGCAGTTCGTGGATCCGCAGCTGCCGGTGGGCCATGCCAGCAACCCCTTCAGCTTTCCCATCGGCCTGAACTACCGCTTCACCGATCACCCCGATATGTTCAAGAACGTCGGCTCTTCCACCCAGTACCGGCTGGTGGCTGGGGTGGAAGGGGTGTGGGGTGACTGGGATGTGGACACTGCCTTGGGTGTGATGCGCTCCAGTGCCTCGCAGCGCCAGCACCTGTACCGCGATCGCTATGGCTACTACGACGCCATCGTCAGCGGTGAGTACAAGTTCGGCCAACAGAACTCGCGTGAGCTGTTGGAGAAGATGTTCCCCCTGATGGGCTCGGACGGTCAGTACCAGCAGCAGTTCGTGGACCTGCGCGCTTCGCGCGAGCTGATGCGCCTGGGCGACCGGCCGGTGATGCTGGCCCTGGGCGCGGAACTGCGCCACGAGGAGTTCTGGCACCGCAGCATGGACAACATCCTGCAGGCGCGCATCGTGCAGTTCTCGGGTGTCAGCATCAATGGCGAACGCGACCAGGTGTCGATGTTCAGCGAGCTGGCCGTGCCGCTGGGCAAGACCCTGGAGCTGAGCGCTGCGCTGCGCGGTGACAAGGATCTGGATGGCTTTGGCGCGGTGACACCCAAGCTGTCGCTGGCCTGGCGTCCGGTGAGCGAGCTGCTGGTGCGCGGCACTGTCACCCAGGGCTTCCGCGCGCCCAGCCTGCCGGAGACCGGCAACGGCGGCGCCTCCTGGTTCAACAACGGCTATGTGGACCCGAAGCGCTGTGAAACCGCCAAGCAGATGGAGGCCATCCTGAAGACCGGCAATGCCGGCGATCAGGCCATGGCCAGCACCGCGCGCGCGCTGGGCTGCAGCGTCAGCTTTCCAGCTGCCGTGACGCCCAATCCCGACCTGAAACCCGAGCACAGCAACAACATCAGTGCCGGCTTCGTGTGGCAGGCCACGCAGGCCCTGAGCCTGGCGGTGGATTACTACAACATCAAGCGCCGCGACGAGATCGGCACGCGCGACGTGAACCGCGTGTTGGCCGATGAGGACCGCCTGAGCGGCCTGGTGCAGCGTGGCGCGTTGACGGCACAGGATCTGGATGTGGCCGATCGCATCAAGGAGCTGACGGGACAGACCCTGGGCTTTGCCGTCGGCCCCATCAGAACCATCGGCGCGCAGTACCAGAACCAGAACCGCAGCAAGGTTTCCGGTGTGGATGCCGACCTGCGTGGCAAGTGGCGCACCCCCATGGGGCAGTTCGAAGCCGGTGCCGAAATGGCCTACCTGATCAGCCAGCATGGCTGGGACCAGGTGGACAACACCTACTCGCAGAACTACGCCGGCTGGCGTGGCGTGCCGCGCGTGGCCGCCGGCGTGCGTCTGGGCTTCAAGCAAAGCAACTGGGGCGTGGGTACGCGCATCTCGCACGTCAAGGGCACGCACCTGGGCTGGGGCTTCCTGGATTCGCAGAACAACGACGCCGGTTGCGCCCGCCGAGGCGTGCCGGAAGGCGGCTGCGTGATGCCCAGCACCACCCGCACCACCCTGTGGGCGCACTACAGCCCCATCAAGGACTTGAAGTTGTCGATGAACATCTTCAATCTGTGGGATCAGAAGACGGCGGAACTGAACATGCCGGGCACCGCGCTGCCGCTGGATGGCCGCGTGGTGAAGCTGGGCATGGAGTGGCACTTCTGATGCGCGCGCGCTCGACCTTGACGAGCGCGGTGCTGGCCCTGGTTGCATCTGCTGCAGGTGCGACCGGGGCCGCCCCGGCCCAGGCGGCCGAAACCGATCCCTACCTCTGGATGGAGGCGGTGACCGGCGCCGATGTCGACCCCTGGGTGGCGCAGCAGCGCGAACGTGCCGAAAGCCTGCTGCAGCAACTGCCGGTGTACGCGCATTTGCAGCGTGACATCCGCGAAGTGCTCGACTCGCCCGCACGCATTCCTGCGGTGCAGCAACTGGGCGACGGCAAGCTCTACAGCTTCTGGCGCGACGCCGCGCACCCGCGCGGCATCTGGCGGCGCACCAGCCTGGACAGCTTCCAGAGCGCCGACCCGCAATGGGAAACGGTGCTGGATCTGGACCAACTGGCCCGGGCCGATGGCGAGAGCTGGGTCTGGCAGGGTGTGAGCTGCCTGGCGCCCAAGAGCCAGCGCTGCCTGGTGAGCTTGAGCCGGGGCGGTACCGACGCCCGCGTGGTGCGCGAGTTCGACACCACGACCCGCGCCTTCGTGCCCGGCGGCTTTGTGCTGCCCGAGGCCAAGGGGGGATTGAGCTGGGTGGACGGCAACCATGTGGCCGTGCACACCGACTTCGGCCCCGGCACGCTGACGGAGTCCGGCTACCCGCGCCAGCTCAAGCTCTGGCAGCGCGGGCAGGCGCTGGACGAGGCCAGGCCGCTGCTGGAAATTCCGACCACGGACATGAGCCTGTGGACCTGGACCGACAGCGGGCCCGAGGGCAGCCGCGTGGTGGTGGAACGTCGCCGCGGCTTCTTCGACGGCGAGCAGTACCTGCTGGAAAAGGGCAAGCTGCGCGAGATCCCCAAGCCCCTGGATGCCTCGGCCACGCCCTTTGGCGACCAGCTGCTGATCGAGCTGCGCTCCGACTGGCAGGTGGCCGGCCGCCGCTTCAAGGCGGGCTCGCTGCTGGCCACGCCGCTGGCGGCCTTCATGGCGGGCAAGGGCAAGGACTTCCAGCTGCTGTTCGAGCCCGGTGAGCGCAGCGGTCTGCAGTCCGTCACCCGCACCCGCGACGCCCTGCTGCTGGTGCATATGGAAGAGGTGCGCCAGCAGCTCACCGAGTGGAAGCGCGAGCGCGGCCGCTGGGTGCAGCGCCGCATTGCCACGCCGGAGTTCGCCTCGCTCTCCGTGGCCGCGCTGGCCGGGCGCGGCAGCAACGGCTACCTGCTCACGCAGTCCAGCTTCCTGCAGCCCACCACGTTGGAACTGGGCGAGGCCGGCCGCACGCAGCGCCAGAGCCTGCGCACACTGCCGGCCTTTTTCGACGCCGCCGGCTTGCAGGTGCAGCAACTGCACGCCACTTCGAAGGACGGTACGCGCGTGCCCTACTTCGTCGTGGGTGCGAAGCAGTCGAACGGCCCACGCCCGACGCTGCTGTACGGCTACGGCGGCTTCGAGATTTCGATGCGCCCGAGCTATAGCGGCATCACCGGCCGGGCCTGGCTGGCGCGCGGTGGCCAGTACGTGCTGGCCAATATCCGCGGCGGCGGCGAGTTCGGTCCGCGCTGGCATCAGGCGGCCCAAAAGGCCGGACGGCAGCGCAGCTACGACGACTTCATCGCCGTGGCCGAAGACCTGCAGCGCCGTGGGCTTACCACCCCGAAGCAGCTTGGCATCCTGGGCGGCAGCCTGGGCGGCATGCTGGTGCAGGTGGCCATGCAGCAGCGGCCCGAGTTGTTCGGCGCCGTGGTCAGCCAGGTGCCGCTGTCGGACATGAAGCGCTACCACCGCATGCTGGCCGGGGCCTCGTGGATGGCCGAGTACGGCGACCCCGATGTGCCGGCCGACTGGTCCGTCATCGGCGCCTACTCGCCGTACCACAACAGCAAGCCAGACGCCCAGTACCCGCCCATCCTCTACACCAGCTCCACGCGCGACGACCGTGTGCACCCCGCGCACGCCCGCAAGATGGTGGCGCTGATGCAGAGCCAGGGGCACAAGGTGCTGTACTGGGAGAACGGCGAGGGCGGCCACGCCGGTGCGGCCAATAGCGCGCAGGCGGCGTCCATGTGGGCGCTGAGCTATTCGTTCTTGATTGATCAGCTGATGAAGCAGTGACTGCTTCGAGTGGCGCGTGATGTCCTCCGACGCCAGCCTAGCGGCTGGCGTCTCCTCCTTGACTTCACTGCACAGGGCAGCCCACCGACCTGACTCTGCATGCTCGGTCTGCGGACGCGTCAAGCCGCCGCACGCTGCGAAACCAGCCCGCGGTACTGACTCGGCGTCAAACTGGTCGTGGCCCGGAACTGGCGCGTGAAGGCGCTGTGGTCGCTGTAGCCGCACTGGGCGGCAATGGCGGCAACGCTGAGCCTGGGCTCGTTTTCCAGCAATGCGCGGGCAGCGTCCAGGCGGGCTTGCAGCAGCATCTCGCGTGGGGTGATCTCGAAGATGCGTTGGAACAGTCGTTCCAGGCGGTCCAGGCTCAGGCCGGCGCCGCGCGCCAACTCGGTCAGCTGCAGCGGCTCCGAAAAATTGCGGCGCAGCTGCTCGGCCACTTCGGCCACCTGAGGGTAGACGGGGTTGTTGCGGTCGGGCAGGCCCAGGTCGCGCGAAATGCCGGCCACACCGGCCACCTCGCCCTGCGCGTCGTGCAGGGGCAGTTTCTGCGTCAGGCACCAGCCGGGTTCGCGGTTGGCGTAGACATGCAGCTCCAGGTAGCGGTGGATGGGCTTGCCGCTTTTGATGACATTGCGGTCCTGGGCCAAGAAGTTCTCGCCCATCGCGCCGGGGAACAGCTGGGCGGCCGTGCGGCCCAGCAGGGCCTGTTTGCTGCGCTGGCCGCTGCGCCGCACCAGGCTGTGGTTCATGGCCACATAGCGGGCCTGCAGATCTTTGGCAAAGAACACCACATCGGGCAGCTGATCGAACAGCTGCTCTACCAGCTTGAGGTTGCACAGGCCCAGCAGCGACAGCTCTGCGCCTGCCTGCGGGCTGCGCGGCAGCAGCACGGGCGGCGGTCGCAGCGCGGTGAAGGGGGCGAGCACGGTTTGCATAATTGCATATTGGATCCAAATGTTATGCAAATGCCTCCCCAGGTTTTCTCGGGGTTGTGCTGCGCACACGACGCCTGCTTGGGGGTGGCTTCCGTCACTCAGACAAGGCTATGACAGGGGCCGGAGAACTCGCGCTGGCCGAGCAGGCGCAGATCCTGGGCGTCCAGGCAGTACCAATGTGCGCCGCTGCGGGCGAGCAGTTGCGCGCCCCAGGGGTGCAGGGCCTGCAAGGGGGGCAATGACCGCCGGGCCTGGGTGTGGCAGTGGGCGTCCAGGCGCCGCAGCTCCTGGCCCGCCTGCACCCACAGCGCGTCGGGCTGAGCCAGCAGGACATGAACCGCTGTGTCGCCGGGGCCCAGGGTTTGCTGCGCCCGCAGCTGTGCCGAGTCGAAATCGATCAGCAGCAGCTGCCCCTGCAGCGCCAGGGCCAGCACGGGCTGGCCCTGCCATTGCCAGGTGCAGGCCGCCTGGGGTGCGGCCGCAAGCTGCAAGCGGCCAGCGGGGCGGCGGGCGTCCAGGTTGAACATCTGCAGGCTGTGCGAGGCCTGCAGCAGCGCCACATGGAAGTGCGCCGGGTGTTGCCACAGGGCCAGCGCGGGCGCCGCCAGGGCCATGCGACGCCGGCCCAGAAATCCGCGTGTGGGCACGCCCTCGCCGAAGCGGAAGTCGTGCACCAGGCCCTCATAGAAGTCTTCGGCGCCGGGGTCCAGGTACAGCTCCCATAGCTCGGGGCGCTGCTGCGCGGCCAGCAGCAGGCTGCGGCGCTGGGGCAGGGCCAGCGGCGCGTGCAGGGGGCCCGTGCCGGCGTGGCGGGCGGCCTCGCGCAGCGTGGCGGCGTCGACGACTTGCCAGGCCTGCGCGCTGGTGGCCAGCAGCCAGGCGCCATCGGCGCTCAGGCTCAGGTCTTGCAGATCCGGTAGCAACTGGAGCTTGCGCGTGCTGCCGCCGGCCAGATCGAGACCGAGCAACTCACCCGAGCGCCGTGCCAGCCAGGCCATGCCGCCGTGCCGCAGCGCCGGCAGCTCCGGCCGCCAGGGCAGGGCATGGCGTCGCTGCACGGCCAGGCTGCCGGGCTGCAGCTGCAGCAGGGCTTGGCCGCACAGCAGCCAGGGCGCGGCGGGCTGAGCGTGAGCGGCCGGGCCCAGGCTCAGGGCGGGCAGGGTTTGCAGCAGGTGGCGGCGTTTCATGCGCTGTGGCGGTGGCTGCGGGTGTCCAGCGCGCGCAGTCGTTCGGGGGCGCGTGCGGCGTCGAAGCCGAGCACCTGGCCACCGCGTTGGCGCGCAAAGGCCAGCGCCGCAGTGGCGCTGGCGAAGGGCGGCAGATTGCCGTTGCGCATCGGGCCCAGCGCCGCCGAGCCGGCCACGTAATGCGCGGCCTGGGCCGGCAGCCAGTCGCCGCTGAGGTGGTCTTGCACCCAGAGCGCGCGCAGCTCATCGGCGCGCCGCCCAGGGCTGTGGCGCGGCACGGCCTGCAGCCACAGCATCAGCATCAGCGGGGAGTCGAAGAACAAGGCGGAGCCGTCATCGAAATGCGCCTGCGCGGGCCAGCGTGGCGCGCGCGCCGGGTACATGCGGCAGACCGGGCAGCGCGCG
>ERZ761602.6667-NODE-6667-length-12756-cov-253.844185_pt1 | contig 12756 bp, 8 predicted proteins | sample MGYA00512165_ERZ761602 | MGnify/ENA primary metagenome ERZ761602 (study PRJEB28899, sample SAMN02445085) | bioreactor sludge metagenome | biome: EBPR sludge; isolation source: Thorneside wastewater treatment plant | place: Australia: Brisbane, Thorneside...
GCAGGTCCATTCCCTCACGCAGGCCCGCGACGAGCAGGCCAGGGTCGCGGCGGACCGCCAGGCGCAGATCGCGACACTCACGCAGGCCAGCGACGAGCTGCAGCAGGAGCGGGCGGCCCTCATCGTCCGCCGCGAGGAACTCGAGAAGCAGGTCCATTCCCTCACGCAGGCCCGCGACGAGCAGGCCAGGGTCGCGGCGGACAGCCAGGTGCAAATCGCGGACTTGGTCGCCGCCGGAAAGGCTCTCGAGCAGAAGAACTCGACCATGGCCGAACAACGCACAGCACTGGAGAACCAAGTCCGGACGCTGACGCTGCGCCACGATGAACACGCGAAACTGGCAGCCGAACGGCAGCGGCAGTTGGCGGAGTTACAGCAGCAGATGGAAAAGAAGCAATCAGCCGACGCCGAAGTCTCTGCACGGCAGCAAATGTTGCATGAAGAAGTGGTGCGAGCTGAAGCGCAGATCGATCTGATCAAGGACATTCTCTTGCGGGAGCCGGGACTGTGAACCCGCTGCCGCCTGCTGCCACGTGCCTCGCAGCGCACCGTTCCCGCTTCGACCACAAGGCGCTGTCGCGTTGGCCTCACGACTCCAGCCCACCGGTCAGCACCGCTTTGCGCACTGTTCCGACCGCCCCGTCGCGTGCTGCGGCGGGCAGTCACGCGAGTGACGGGCTTTGTCCTAGTCGCGGCGATTCCTCGCCACCGAGTCGGTTCGACATCCTTCTCGTCACGACCGAGCGCCGTTCGGTTTCGCTGCAACGTGTGGATGGACTGAAGGTCGATGGCACTCCGGGCGGCAACATCCGGTGAAAGGAACTGGTCTGTGAACGGCACCAGCGACAGCGGCAAAGGCCCGCGGCCCGCCACACCGGGCAGCAAGGCACCGCCCAGACGCCGCGCCAAGGCGACGCCGGCGCGCGCGCCGAACGAGGACATTACGATCGCGACGGGTCTGGGAGCGGTGGCCACTCCCTACTTGATAGAGCGACAGGGCACCCCGGAGACAACCGATTCTCTCCCGCTTCCCTACGACGAAGACCTGCTCGAGCGGGCTCGCACGCAATGGCAGTTTGGCGACTGGGCGAGCCTGGCCAAGCTCGAACGAGAGACCCTGCAGCATCATCCTGACCGCGCCAAACTGGCTCTCCTGGCAGCAGGCGGCCATCTGCAGACGAGCAACACCGTCGCCGCCAGACAGTTCGTCCGCCTCGCGCAGGACTGGGGTTGCAGCAGGAGACTGGTGACGCAGATACTCGTGGCGGGCGTCCACAACAGCCTCGGCCGGGCCACATCCCTGCTCGGAAACCGGTCAAGATCACTCGAGCATTTCTCCGCATCGGTCGCTCTCGGCGCCGGTGGCGGTGACATGCATCTGCTGACGGATGCCAGGTTCTCTCATCAGATCCGCTCGCTTGGTCTGGACGCTGAAGACTCCGGACCCTCGCCCAGCGACCGCACGATGCTTGAGAAGACGCTGGTCGACTATCGCAAGGAGATCCTCAGATTACGGACGCTGGTGTCAGAGATGCGCGAGAAGCCACAGCTTCCAGAAAAACAGCCTGCGCGTGCTGGCAGTGCCTACAATTTGGCCGACCAGAACAACCGGGACTGGCTGGAGCGCGCACGGATAGCCGGCGCCCTGGTCATGGAGATCAAGGGCAGGTGCCGCGGCGCTCCCAAGGTGGCAGACATTGGCTGTGGAGACCAGAAACTTGAACGGGTATTGTACGAGCTCGATCCAGGAATCACGTATCAGGGCTTTGACCTCCTGCCGCAAAGCTCGTCGGTCATCCGGTTTGACGTGACGATCGACGACTTGCCCGATGGCTTTGACGTCGCCATCCTGCTGGGTGTCATCGAGTATGTCAGCAACGTGGATCTGCTCTTTCAGCGCCTGCAACCGAAAACGCCATACATCATCGTCAGCCACGTCCTTGATGATGGCCACACGTACAGCCCTGCGAGGCTGAAGGAACTCGGATGGGTGACCCATCTGACACGCGAGGCTCTTGCCGAGCATTGCCAGTCCGCCGGATTCCAGGTTGCCAAGAGCGTCTCCACACCGGATGGCAAGACGCTTGTCCTCTTGGCGACATCACGAATGCCGGTACCAGGTCCCGATGGCTGATGCAACCTCCCGCCGCGCTGACGGACTTGGGCGAGCGTGGCTTCCGTGGGCATGGGTCACCCATCGGCTGCGGCGTCCAGGCCATCTTCGCCGTTCTGAAGGGCTGCCCACCCAACCTGCGGCGGCTGCCACCATCCTGGTCACCGGCGCCGCATTGACCAACCAGCTTCACCGTATCGACTCGATAGAGACACCATGGCAAGCATTGCTACCGCTGACAAGCTGATCCGTGATCGCAACTACGCTCGTGCTGAGGCCGAGTTGCTCGACTACCTCGCCGCTCACCCGCAGAGCCTGCTGCCGCTGTTGCGGCTGCGAGACATCTACCGCCTGACCCGAGCCGACGCGAAGCTCGCCCATGTCAATCCTGCGATCGAGTCTCTGATGCGAGCCGCGGATCCCGCCGGCAAGCTGCCACTCCGGCCGTACGAAGGCTACCGCTGCCTGGTTGTCGACCCGATCTTCCGCGGCAGTCGCCTCTATTACACGGCCATGATCGTTGAGGCCGCACTGCAACACGCCATCGGTGCAGTGGACATTCTGACTCGCGCAGACTACGAATCCGATCTCTATGACTCCTACCGAGACCGCTTGCCACCTTCCTCACTCAGCCCGACCCTGCACGTGCCACCTGAACTCTGGTACGGCCAGTTACCGGTGGAGACATGCAACCAAATCGTGGACGTGCTGTCACAGACTGACAGGGGCACGCGCGTCGTATTCGCAGGATTGAACGAAATCTTCCCTTTCCTGCCGCAGGCGCTGCTGTCGTGCGGCAGGCACCTGCCGATTCACGTTTTCGCCTACGAGTACAACGCCGGCTCGCTACGCTCCCCCGAAAAGCGCAGCCTGCTGACGCAATGTGCCGGCACCGTCGACTCGCTGACCCTTTTTCTTCTCGACGAGAGCATCGCACCATCCGAGCTCGAACTGCCCGGAGTTTCCATCAGAATCGTTCCAGATCCAGTTCCGCACAGGCAGGACTCGCCCACGCTCGTCACGGCTCGGTCCTCAGCCTCTGCATTTCTCGATCCGCAGGGGGAGAACGCCGGGCGTCGATTTCTCGCAGTTGGCCGCCAGTCGGCGAGAAAGGGCCTGCGCGACATTATCCGGTCCGCCAGACTGATCGAGGAAGAGAAGCTGCCGATAAAGTACTACCTTAGCGGATTGATTCCCGACGACGAGGCCGAGCTGAGCAAACAGGCAGACCTCCTTTCGGCCGTCATCAGGCGACGCACGCAGTACGTCAATGACACGGAGATGCTCAGCACCTACAACTCCTGCGACTTCGTCCTGCTTCCCTACGCCAGAGACTTTTCCGGCTCGAGCGGCGTCTTCGCACATGCGATGGCTTTCGGAAAACCAGTGATCAGCACCAGCCATGGCTGCATTGGATGGCGAGTCCGCCACTATGATCTCGGCTGGACCTATGAGACTGGCGACGACCAGGCACTCTTCACTCTCGTCAAGGCCGCGGCCGCGATGACGGCAGCCGACTATGAAGCATACTCGAAGAGATGCCTGTCGTACTTTGTGAGCCACAGCTACGAAGCAACCCTCACAGCCCTCTCGACCGCCTTCGACTCCGCGCCGGGGCCACTGAAGCCGGGGCCTGCGGAACCTGAGACTGCAGAAGCCAGGGCGATCATCCACAAGCCGCGCCCCGAAACGGCGCGATCGCGTCCCTTCAGGCTACCATCGTTTTCCGACGTGAAGCAGGTATGCCTCCTGGACACCAGTGTCTCCTCGAGAAACATGGGAGATCACATCATTGTTGACTCCATCAGACGAGAGCTCCGTGCAATCATGCCAGGCGCCATCTTTGTCAACATTCCAACGCACGAATACCTGGGTCCGGAGTCCCTCAAGCTGCTCGACTCGTCGCATGCGCGAATCGTTTGTGGCACCAACCTCCTCGCGTCACATATGGACGAGTACAAGCAATGGAAGATCGGCGGCCTCGAGTTCAGCAGCCTGCGCGAGCTCACCCTGCTCGGATGCGGCTGGTGGCAATACCAGGACGCGCCAAACAAGTACACTCAGTTGCTTCTCGACGCCATTCTTTCCGAGTCGACGATCCATTCCGTGCGTGACGGCTACACCCTGCGACAACTGGAGTTCCTTGCTGGCAGGAGACTGTTGAACACCACATGCCCCACCCTCTGGCAGCTCACCCCGGACCATCTGGCCCGCATCCCTGAGACCCAGGCAAAGGATGTGGTGACGACGCTGACCGACTACAAGGCCGACCCGACGACCGATCGCTTAATGCTCGATCACCTCAGCTCGCGCTACGCCACGGTGTTCCTCTGGATACAGGGAACCGGTGACTACAAATACCTCCAAGCCTTGCTTCGCGACATGGCCGGCAACATTCGTCTGGTACCGCCGACACTCGAGGCTTACGATGAGTTGTTGACGTCCGATCTCGACCTTGATTACGTTGGCACTCGGCTGCATGCCGGAGTACGAGCCTTGCAGAAAGGCCGCAGAGCACTCATTCTCGCGGTCGACAATCGTGCAATCGAAATCGCGAGAGATACCGGGCTCCCCTGCATACCTCGCGAGGAGGCGCCAAGCTCCCTCGACAGCCAGATAGCCACCTGCTCCCCGCACAGCATCTCCCTCCCGATCGAGGCGATCGAGCTGTGGCGTGATCAGTTTCGCTCGTCGCTCTGACACCCCCCACCTGCATACCCGGACGACAATGCTTGTTTCCATCTTCAATACGACCGACCGCAGTGGCGGTGCCGGCATCGCCGCCTTCCGTCTCGCGCGCGCGCTCGAAACCCAGGGCGTGAGCTCACCCCTGCTCTGCCTGCACAGGAAGTTCAATGACGCCAACACCTTCCGCTACGAGGTACGGCGCAGTGAGCTTTCGCCATCGCTCTCGCTGCATCGCGAGGCCGTCGCTCGCGTCCAGAAGCGCTACATCAACAGCAACCGCTCAAGCGTTTCCCGAACCATCTACAGTTCGCCATGGGCGAGCGGCCACCTGGTCGCCGACAACCCGGTCATCCGGCACTCGCGAATTCTTCATTTCCACTGGATCAACCATTTTCTCGACATCCAATCGATAGCCGAACTCGGCAGGCTCGGCATCCCGTTGGTCTGGACCCTCCATGATGAGTGGCTTTACACCGCTGGCTGCCACTACACAACTGGCTGTACCCAATACCTTTCCCACTGCTCGAACTGCCCGCAGCTTCTGCGCGATCCCTACGAACTCGTCGAATACTGGTTCGCCCAGAAGTCTGAACTGATCGACCAACTCAACCTGACCGTCGTCACCCCCAGCGAGTGGTTGGGCGACCGTGCTCGACGTTCCCGGCTGCTGCGGAACAAGGACGTCCAAGTCGTCAGAAACCCCTTCGACACAACGACCTTCCGCCCATTGCCCCGGCAACGCCGGACCGAACTCCGCCAGGCTCGTGGCTTCGCTGACCACACGATCGTGCTCGCATTCGGCGCCCAGTCTCTGGCAGACAAGCGAAAGGGCTTCGGCCTGCTCGTCGAGGCACTCACCCGGCTCGCTGCGTCCACCGAGGTGTTCGATCGGTCCGATGTCGGGCTGCTGATCTTTGGTGGCCGCTCTGATGAACTCGATAAACTCGCCGGCAGAGTTCGGGTCTCCTTTGTCGGTGAACTGCACGTCGAGGAGGAAATATCGGAGGTTCTGTCAGTCTCGGATTGCTTCATCGTCCCGTCGCTCGAGGAGAATTATCCCAACGTGATCATCGAGTCGCTGCTCTCCGGCACTCCCGTCATCGCTTTCTCCTGTGGCGGCATCCCGGAGCAGATCGGCGACGGCGAGAATGGACTGCTGGTCGACCCGGTAGGCAGTGCACACGCCCTCGCCAGGGCCATTCAACGCTTTCTCACCGACCACTCCTTGCGGACTCGGCTGCGGCGCTTCGACCGCCAGGCTCTGGTGGCCAACCATTCCCTGGCGACGATCGGCTACAACACGGTAGGCTTATACACCAACTTGAATCCGAACTTCCTCGATCCAGTCGATACCCGCATCGCTGAGTATCTCTCGCACAAGGCTGCGATGCGTGGTCCCGCCCGTTCCTTCCAGGCATTGCCTTCGTATGCCTCGATTGGCAACGGCTTGGCGGCCAGCCAGCTGCTTCGCGATGAAGTTGCCGAGTTGCATCGCCAGGAACGTGAGACGACGATGCACGCTCAGCACCGTCTTTACCTCGGGTTCCTTGATGCCACTCATGATTTCGGACGCAGCGGCACGGCATCCCGCTTCCTCAACTTCGGCTGGAGTTCGCCGGAGGCGTCCGGAGTATGGTCGTGTGAGCGCACTGCCGGCTTGGTGTTCTTTCTCCCCAAGGAGATGCGGGGCCCGTTGCGCCTCGTCGCCACTGCACGATGCCAGGGCACCAGCCAGGTGACGATACTCAGAATAGGGAACCAGGAAGTCGGCAGAATAAAGGTTTCCTCGAAACTCGAGACTCATCGCCTGTCCCTAGCCATTCCCCCGTTCGTTGCCTCGGGCGGACTCGTCCAAGTGCATTTCGACTTTCCTCACGCACAACCGGAAAAGGCTTCATCCCGGTTGTTGGGGATCTTCCTGTCCAAGCTCGCCACTGATTGCTCGGACCCCACCTCTCAGGACCTTTCGCCGTGAAGAGAGTCAACTCACAAATACACACGGAAAAGAATCGCTACCCGCTTCTTTTCGGCAACGCATACTACCTGCGACGGAAGTATCAGGGATCCCGAATCAAGATCCTTTCGTTCGGCTGCTCGACCGGGGACGAGCTGATGACGCTCGCTGCGTATTTCCCGGGTGACAGAATATACGGCTGCGACATCAATCCCGAGGCTTTGGCGGCAGCGCGGGAACTGACGCAGCAGAGCGACATTTCGGTTTTCGAGTCCAACCGCGCGAATCTCGAGAAATACGGGCCATTCGACATCATCTTCGCCAACTCCGTTCTCTGCATCAACGCGCCGAATCCGGCACTATTGCGCGCCGAGTTTCCGTTCTCGAAGTTCGAGCAACTGGCGGTGCAATTGGCGAGGCTCCTCACGGCGGATGGCATGCTTTTCCTGTTCAATACATCATACTTTCCCGAGGATTCCGACGAGCTTTTCAGCGTCGTCAAGCCAGTGAGATCGCATTTCATATCAATGGGTTATGTGCCTCGTTTCGATCGCGACTCCAATCTCCTGCTGGAGCGCCAGATCGTTGACAAGCGCGGATTCTACTACACCCGCTCGGCTCAGAAACTGTCTTTCGCGGCGGTCGCCGACGTCATCTTTTCCCGATCGGAGGTCATTGTCGGAGAGGATCTGGACTACTCCTCCTTCAACGGCTGGCACGAATCTGGGGTCGGGATTTCGCCCCCGGCCGCGCTCAAGGCCGCGTCTGGGTCCGTCGTTTGGGAAAAGACCGTCTGGCATTATCTTGCAGATGAGTCTCGGCTTGACATGAATATTCGCCCCGACAGCGCGGCGCAGCTCGGGACGAAGTTCCTGCCGCAGATATTCTACCGGCTACCGCAGGCTGCGCGGGGATTCGTTCCCCTTTCTCATTATTGAGTCCACACTCGTGACAATTACACACCGGCCGCATGGCTCTTCACTGAAGGAAAACTGCCGTGATTCGAACGATTGACCCACCAGACATTCGCAATCTCCAGAGAGTTGGCGCTCCCAATTGGTCGGAGTTTCAGGCCGCCGGCCGGCGCATCAGCCGGCAGTTGCTTGTCGCAATATTGCAGGAAATGCCGCAATTTGCCTCTGGGGGCATGAACGTACTTGATTTCGGCTGTGGGTGCGGCAGAGTGCTCTATCCGATGCTGGAATTGCTTCCCGACCACCATTTCCATGGAGTCGATGTGGATCAGTCTGCGATTGACTACCTGCGAACACAGTTGCCCGACATCGACCTGAGGTGCACCGATTTTCAACCGCCCCTGCCCTTCACAGATCAGTACTTTGATCTGGTCTACTCCATCTCGATCTGGACCCATCTCTCGCCACCGGACCAGATGACCTGGCTCGCCGAAGTGGCGCGTGTCACCAAGAAGGGCGGATATGTATTCATCTCAACCTCGAGCTACAGTGCGCTGAAGGCGAGAAAGCTGCGCGGAGACCCTGGCTGGAGTCAGGTCTCCGAGGACGACCTGAATCGACGTGGAGTCATATTCATCCCTTATGCGGTGACCGGCGATTCACAGGATGTCTGGACACCCGGGATCACTGCAGATTATGGACTGACCGTTAACTCGCCGTCCTACTGCAGCGAGAATTTCGGTCAGGGGATGCAGGTGGAGAAAGTGATGGCGGACCATATTGATGGAGTACAGGATCTCGTCGTTCTGTCTCGACGATCGCTGGGTTGATCTGATCTTGCGGGTAACGGGCCACGGGACTGCCGAGCAAAAGCACGACGTGGTGCAGGATCCACCAGCGACTGGCGGCGACACCCAACGCCGGCGCCAGCACCGGATGGTTCCCTGCCTCGGGGCACGTGGAAGGCGTCCAGCGAGGATGCTTGGCCCGCTGGCCAACGTACTGCCGAGCGCGCGGTGCATTCAGGCAACCGGCTTTCATCGCCTTCCCGACACGCCCCTGCGCTCGCCAAGGCCTCCGTTCAGCCAGCGGTCGGCTGCCGATTGGGCTACCCGTCGGCGCTGGCGCAGAGACACGGCAGACAGCGCTTGACGAGCCGTTAAACGCCGGAGATACTTCCACCGAATCGGGCGTTCCGGCGTCCGTTTTGCCCTCGCATCTGGCTTCACCCTCCCTCCGACCTTCTCGATCAACCGAATCAGGACACGCAAATCATGAGTGCATCAGAAGTCAAACCCGGCGTCGCCACCGGCGACGAACTGCAGGCCATCTTCAATCTGGCGAAGGCCAGGCAGTTCGCCCTGCCGGCGGTCAATGTCATCAACACCAGCACGGTCAACGCGGTCATGGAGACCGCCGCCGAACTCAAGTCACCGGCGATCATCCAGTTCTCGAACGGCGGCGCGCAGTTCTTCGCCGGCAAGGGGCTCGACAACAGCAACCAGCGTTCATGCATCGCCGGTGCGGTTTCGGGCGCCAACCACATCCACCAGCTTGCCGCGCTCTATGGCGCGACGATCATCCTGCACACCGACCACGCGGCGAAGAAACTGCTGCCGTGGATCGACGGCCTGCTCGATGCCGGTGAGCAGTACTTCAAGGCGAACGGCAAGCCGCTTTACAGCTCGCACATGCTCGACCTCTCGGAAGAGCCGATCGAGGAGAACATCGAAATCTGCAAGCGCTATCTCGAGCGAATGAGCAAGATCGGCATGACGCTGGAGATCGAACTCGGCGTCACCGGCGGCGAGGAGGACGGCGTTGACAATACCGACGTCGACAGCTCGCGCCTGTACACGCAGCCCGAGGACGTCGCCTACGCCTACGAGGAACTGTCGAAGGTCAGCGACCGCTTCACCATCGCCGCCTCGTTCGGCAACGTGCACGGCGTGTACAAGCCGGGCAACGTCAAGTTGCAGCCGGTCATCCTGAAGAACTCGCAGGAGTTCGTACAGAAGAAATTCGGCACCGGCGCGCAGCCGATCAACTTCGTCTTCCACGGCGGCTCCGGGTCGACCCTCGAGGAAATCCGCGAGGCCATCTCCTACGGCGTCGTCAAGATGAACATCGACACCGATCTGCAGTGGGCCTTCTGGGATGGCGTCATGGGCTTCTACAAGAAGAACGAAGGTTACCTGCAGGGCCAGATCGGCAACCCCGAAGGCGACGACAAGCCGAACAAGAAGTTCTACGACCCGCGCGCCTGGATGCGCAAGGGCGAGGACGCCTTCCGCGCGCGCCTGAAGCAGGCGTTTGCCGACCTGAACAACGTCGGCACGCTCGGATAATCGGCTGCATGGCAGGACAGCGGGCTGGTCCAGAGGTGGGCTGGCCCGTTTTTGTGTCTGCCCCGTTCCCCACCAGCAATCCGCAACCGCCGCCAACGGGCCCGCTGCGCCGGCCCGGAGCAGGCAACCACGTAACCACACAACGTGACATAGAGGTCAAAGCATGAGTACCCTCGTAGAACAGCTCCTCAACACCGAAGCGCACCGGTCGATTTTCGAGACGGCCGTGCGCCAGAACCCGCTGCCGGTCTGTGCCGCCTTCGGCTCGTCCGACCATCCGCAGCCGGTCCGCTTCAGCAACACCAGCCAGGTTCTTGGCACCAAGGATGCCGACGGCGTTCGCGCGCAGTTCCCGCAGACCGTCGCCGCTTCCGGCAACGTCGTCCTCGCCTCGGCCGGCGCCAGCACCGCGGGCGTCACCGGCAAGCGGGTCGCCGTCCTCTTTTCCGGTGGGCCGGCGGCCGGCGGCCACAACGTCGTCTGCGGCCTCAAGCGCGTCCTCGGTGCCGGCAACACGCTGTTCGGCGTCAAGGCGGGCCCCAAGGGCCTGCTCAAGGGCTCGCTGTTCGAGATCACCGACGCCAACGTCGACTTCATCCTCAACACCGGCGGCTTCGACTTCCTCGGCTCGGACCGGACGAAGATCAAGTCGGCGGAGCAGTTCGCGCAGGTGCGCGAGACCTGCATCAAGCACAATCTCGACGCCATCGTCGTCGTCGGCGGTGACGACTCGAACACCAACGCGGCGGTGCTCGCCGAATCGCTGTTCACCGGCGTCAAGGCCGACGGTTCCGGCGTCCAGGTCATCGGCGTGCCGAAGACGATCGACGGCGACCTGCAGATCGCCGGCCTGCTGTCGATCTCATTCGGCTTCGACACCGCGACGCGGATCTACAGCGAGATGGTCGGCAACATCCTGCAGGACACCAGTTCGTCGCTGAAGTACTGGCACTTCGTCAAGCTGATGGGCCGCTCGGCCTCGCACGTCGCGCTCGAGGTGGCGCTGCAGACGAAACCGGCGATCGCGCTGATCTCCGAGGAGATCGCCACCAAGCAGGAGTCGCTGGCCAGCATCATCGACCGCGTCGCGCGGGTCATCGTCGAGCGCTCGCACAAGGGGATGAACTACGGCGTCCTGCTCGCACCCGAGGGCCTGATCGAGTTCATCCCGGAGATGAACGCGATGATCGCCGAACTCAACGACGTCCTGGCACACCACGCCGCCGAGTTCGCGGCGCTCGCCGACGACGCCAAGGCGGCCTTCGTCGGCAGCAAGCTGAGCGCCGACAACGCCGCCCTCCTCGCCTCGCTGCCGCACTACATCGTCAACATGCTGCTCGCCGAACGTGATTCGCACGGCAACCTGCAGGTCTCGCTGATCCCCACCGAGCAGTTGCTGATCGACATGGCGAAGAAGCGGGTGCGGGAACTCGACCCGGCCGTTCCCTTTGCCGCGCACAACCACTTCCTCGGCTACGAGGGCCGCTGCGGTGCGCCGACGCTGTTCGACGCCGCCTACACCTACAACCTCGGCCTCACCGCCGGCTCGCTGATCCTCGACGGCCGCACCGGCTACATGGCGACGATCACCGGCCTGAGCAGCGGTGGCACGCCGCAGGCGATCCCGCTCGCCGGCCTGCTGAACATCGAGCGGCGGCACGGCAAGGACGAGTTCGTGATCGAGAAGGCGCTGGTGAAGATGGACTCGCCGGCGATGAAGTTCTTCGCTTCCCGGCGTGACGAGTGGGCAGCGGGCGACCTCTTCGCCTCACCGGGTCCACGCCAGTTCTGGGGTCCGACGACGCACCAGTTGCCGATCAGCGTCGCGCTGAACTCGGGTGCCGATTCGCTGATGTTCCGCATCGGCTGAGCCGCACCGCCTGGCTGTGAGCGGGGGAGCCCGGCCCTGGCCGGGCTCCCCCGTCTTCATTTGCGTCCGCCGAGCAGACCGAGCAGGCTTTCGGCAAGGCGCTGCACGGTTTGCGGATCGGGAACCGGCAGCTTGAGAAAGACGCGGCAGTCGGCATCGTTGTGGAAGCGATCGACGAGGACGCCGCGCTTGTCGCCGGCAACGCCGCCGTGGCACGCTATCGAACGAACGTACGACTCCGCTGAGTGTGGAGTCTCCTCAGCGCCGCGCGAGTTCTTCGCGAATGACCTGCCGCAGGTCGGCTTCCAGGTGACCGCTTTCGATGACGCGGCGAAGGGTATCGTTGATGATCGTCTGGTAGCCACGCTCACCAGCCAGAGCCTTGAAGTGTTCGACGATTGGCGCGTCGAGCATGATGCTGATCCGCAACTTGCCGACGCGTTGGCGCACCGCTGCCTGCCACTCGGCCCGGCTGACATCCCTGCCGGCGATTCGCGGCCGGGCGCGCTCGAAGTCCGCTGGCGTGAGCTTCGGCGCGTCGTCAGAAGTATCCAGCGTTTTGCTGGAAGAGGTCCGTTTCATTGCTGTCCGCCTTGCGCATGGATATGTATGTCAAGAGAAACGGGTCGCCGACACCGAAGAGACATTGCACGCGCATACGCCCGCGACGGGGGGCTTGATGAAGGCGCATGAACTCTCGTTGGCTGAAGCTGGATTTCCTATCCTTCGAGTGCTCCCTTTCTTCTACTTGCGGCCGCCGAGCAGACCGAGCAAGCCCTCGGCGAGGCGCTGCACGGTCTGCGGATCGGGAACGGGCAGCTTGAGGAAGCGCTCGCCGGTCGCCGGATCGGTCTGCACCCACGGCGAGG
>ERZ761602.6669-NODE-6669-length-12755-cov-3.546929_pt1 | contig 12755 bp, 7 predicted proteins | sample MGYA00512165_ERZ761602 | MGnify/ENA primary metagenome ERZ761602 (study PRJEB28899, sample SAMN02445085) | bioreactor sludge metagenome | biome: EBPR sludge; isolation source: Thorneside wastewater treatment plant | place: Australia: Brisbane, Thorneside...
CCAACACCAAGGAGGAACCCATGCTGACCACCAACGCCACCCCCGCCCAGCAGCCCACCCTGCCGCAGCAGGACGATGCCGCTGCACGCAAGCAGCGCGCCTTTGATCTGTCGCTGGCGCGCACCAACTACAACTACATGCTGAGCTACCTGGACGGCGTGCCGATCTCGGCCGACCTGCCCAAGGGCGAGGAGTTCACGCCGGCCTACGAGATGAAAGTGTTCGAGGTCTTCGAACTGCTGGCCGACAACTTCAAGAACGCCGTGATGCTGCTGCTCAAGCGCCAGCTCGAAAGCGATCTGCCCACCGAGACCCTGCAGCGCGTCAAGCAGACCTACGAGCAGCTCAAGCAGGACTTCAGCCTGCTGCACCTGAAGCGCGAGGCGCAGGAGTTCGACGCCTTCTTGAAGGCCCTGTCCGAACTACCCGAGGCGCTGGAGGCCGTGATGCGCCTGCCCGCCGACCTGCTGAAGATGGCCACCGGCCTGAAGCAGGTGTTCGAGGACTTCAAGAAGGACGGCCCGACCGCCTTCCTCAAATCCACCCTGTTCGAGATGCTGGCCCAGACCCATGGCCGCAACTACCTGCTGGCCCAGAGCCTGGACGACTACGAGGCGCTCTACATCAACCTGCCCAAGCCGCTGATGCTGAGCATCGACCCGCAGCCCTGGATGCCGCAGGACGGCCAGAAGCCCTGCGAGCAGGACTGGTACTTCGGCCTGATGCAAACCGCCGGCTACAACACCACGCTGCTGCGCGGCATCGTGTTGGAGCCCAACCCCCATGCGCCGCAGGCGGTGCTGCTGGGCGAGCTGCAACGCAAGATGCCCATCAGCGACACCCTGCTCCAAAAGGTGCTGGGCGACCCGACGCTGACCCTGGCCGACGCGGTGCGCAAGAACCGGCTCTATGTGTGCGACTACGCCATGCTGGAAGGCGCCACCCCCGACGAGCTGCAGGGCGTGCCGCGCTACCTGGCCGCGCCGATTGCGCTCTTCTACTGGAATCCGCAGCCGCCGGCCGGCTCCCCGCCGCAGCCCGAAGGCGTGATGCAGCCCATCGCCATCCAGTTGCTGCAGGCCCACGACCCCGAGGCCGCGCCGATCTTCACGCCCAACGACTGCGCCGGCGCGCAGGACCCGAACGGCCTGAAGTGGCGGGTCGCCAAGTTCATCGTCAATGCGGTGCAGGCCATCCAGCACGAGTCGGTGGCGCATTTGGGCGAGACGCATCTGATGATCGAACCCATGGCGGTGGCCGCGCACCGCCAGCTGGCGCTGACGCACCCCTTGATGAAGCTGCTGATCCCGCACTTCCGCTTCACCATCAACATCAACGACTCGGCCTTGCACAGCCTGATCGCCCCCGGCGGCGTGGTGGCCACCAATGTCGGGCCAGCCATCGAATCGACGCTGGAGATGGTGCGGCTGGCGCATGAGGCCTGGCGCTGGGATGACAACCACCCCGAGCGCCTGTTCAAGCTGCGTGGGGTGGACCATCTGCCGGACTTCGCCTTCCGTGACGATGCGCTGCTGCTCTGGCCCGCCATCCACAAATTCGTGTCCGGCTACCTGCGCACCTACTACCAGTGCGACGCCGACCTGCTGGAGGACAGTGAGCTGCAGGGCTGGATCCACGAACTGACCGCGCCGCAGTACGGCGGCCTGCAGGGCCTGGGCGGGCTGACGGCCACGGGCAACCCGCAGCGCCCCTGGCGCATCGACAGCCTGGACTACCTGATCGACATGGTGGCGCAGATCCTCTATATCGCCGGACCGCAGCATGCCGCAGTGAACTACGCCCAGTACCCCATGATGAGCTACATGCCCGTGGTGGCCGGCACCATCTATGCGCCGCCGCCCACGCGCAGCACCGTCATCAAAACCAAGGAAGACACCAAGCCCTGGTTCCCGCCGCTGGACGTGGGCCTGTACACGTTCTCATTCGAGTACCTGCTCAGCGGCGTGCAGTTCGACCGTTTCGGCCATTACGAGCACAACCCGCGCGTGCCCTACTTCCAGGACGAACGCGTGCAGCCCTGCGTGGCCGAGTTCCAGGACGCGCTGGCGCTGGCGGAGATCGAGATCCGGCGCCGCAACCGCCTGCGCCCGCTGCCCTACCTCTACCTGCTGCCTTCGCACATTCCGAACAGCATCAGTATTTAAGCAACCCGGCTGCAGTTGCGGCCTGCGCGCTTGGCCTGGTAGAGCGCCTGATCGGCGGCGCGCAGCAGGCCTTCGGCACCCGACTGGGCGTCGGCCACGCAACTGGCGTGGCCGATGCTGAGGCTGACCCGGCCGCCCGCCGCCGAGCCCACGTGCGGGATCTCGCGTTCGGCCACTGCCTGCAGGCAGGCCTGGGCCACTTGGGCCGCCGCCTGGGCATCGGTTTGCGGCAGCAGGATGGCGAATTCCTCGCCGCCATAGCGGGCCACCAAGTCGCCGGCCCGCCCCGCCACCTGGCTCAGGGCCAGGGCCACGGCCTGGATGCAGCGGTCGCCTTCCACATGGCCATAGTGGTCGTTGAACTGCTTGAAGAGGTCGATGTCCAGCATCAGCAGCGACAGCGGCTGGCCCTGGCGCTGGCTGCGCCGCCATTCCAGCGCCAGGCGTTCGTCGAAGGCACGGCGGTTGGCAATGCCGGTCAGCCCGTCCTTCATGCTCATCTGGCGCAACTCTTCGGTGCGCTGCGCCACTTTTTCTTCCAGGCTTTCGTACAGGCGCGCGTTCACCAGGGAAATGGCGGCCTGGGTGCTCAGGGTTTCCAGGGTGCGCTGCTGGCGTGGCGTGAAGGCGTCCTCGAGCAGGCGGTTTTCCAGGTAGACCAGGGCCACCAACCGGCCCTGGGTGAGCACCGGCAGGCACAGCACCGACAGCGGCCGGTGCGTGCGCAGGTAGGCGCTGTGCGCGAAGCGGGCGTCTTCCACCGGCCGGTTCAGCACCAGGGTGCTGCGGGTGAGCTGCACATATTCGATGAGCGCCAGCGGCAGGTTCTGCTCGGCCTGTTCGGGGGCTTGGGCCAGGGGCAGGGCCAGCCGGGGCGACACCTGCACGCGGCCGGCGCGCACCGTGCCCTGAATCTCCAGCAGCAACTGGTCTTCGTCGGCGCTGACGATGGCCCCGCTTTCCGCACCGGCGTTTTCCAGCAGCAGGCCCAACAGGGTTTCGAGCAGGCTTTCCACATGGATCTGCTGCGACAGCGCCTGGCTGGCCTTCAGCAGCGAGCCCAGGTCGAGCACGCCGCTCGGGTCGTTGATCGAACTGCGCAGCGCATTGCTGCTGATGGATTCGCGCCGGTGCACGACGCGGAAGGACACCTGCTCCCACTCGGCCTCCAACTGGCGGCACTTCAGCAGCGCGCCCCAGCGGCGGTAGTGGTAGTAGGCCTCGCGGATGAAGTTGCCGGCCAGCTGCTTTTGCTGCAGGCCCAGCCAGAAGCGCGCATAGAGCTCGTTGGCCAGGCCCTCGTCGACGACGAAGTCGGCCTCGGCAGCGGCGTCGATGGCCTGGGCGTAGAGGTTCATGGCGTTGCGCTCGTCGCCCCGCACGCGCGCCAGTTCGGCGGCAATCAGGCGCTCGCGGGCGCGGAAATTGGTCTCGCAGTCGCGCGCCCAGGTGTCAAAGCGCTGCCAATGGGCCTGGGCGCGCTCGCGGGCGTCGGCCTCCGGGGCAAAGCCCTCGCGCAGCAGGCCCAGGGCCTCGTAGAAGCAGGCTTCCACATAGCTGGGGCTGTCGGGCAGCACCATGCCCACCATGGCCACATTGGGCGCGTGCTGGCGCCAGGCGGCAGCCGCGCCCAGCAGGTAGGCGTGGCGCAGCCAAGCGGTGCTGTAGAAGGCCAGCGGAATGCCGGGGCTGCGTTCGTCGCCCTTGAAGTACTCGCTTGGGCGGTACTCGGCGCTGTCGAAGCTGAGTGCATCGACGCTATGCCCGCGCAGCGCACGCAGCGGCTGCAGCACGCCGTTGCGCAGCATGGCCTCGGTATTGGGCTGGTGGCTGCGCTGCAGCAGGCGCAGCGCCTGCTCGGCCTCGGGCTCCAGCTCTTCGAGCGGCGCGCCGTAGATGAAGCGGTTCACCGCCCGCAGCAGCACGCAATAGCCGGTGGAGAGCGGGTTCATGCCCGTCAGCCCCAGCTCAATGGCGCGGTCCAGCAGGGGCACGGTGGCCTGCAGAGGCTCGCACCAGTGCTGGTAGAAGGGCGCGAAGTATTGGTAGACGGTGATGCGGTAGTGCCGGTCTTTCCGGGCTTCGGCCAGGCGCAGCGCCGTGCTGCCCATGGCATACACCTGGGCGTAGGGCAGTTTCATGGCCGACATGGCGGTGGTGTAGGCCACGCAGGCCACCGAGCTGAGATCGCACAGCCCATGCGCCAGGCTGGTGCGCACCATGCGGCAAGCATCGGTCAGGAAGGTGCCGAACCAGCCGCACTGGTAGCTTGAATGGGTCAGGCCCAGGTACAGGCGCATTTCCATCAAGCGGGCGGGGTCGCGCATCTCGGGCAGGTCCAGCCAGTCGCGTCGGTCCGGCGCGGCCAGGCTGGCCTGGGTCTGGGCAAATTCACCCGGGAAGGCGGCCATGGCCAGGGCATCGTCGTCCGGGAAGGGGCAGCCCACCAGGGCCAGGCCCTGGCGCAGCACCGGCACGGCTTCCAGGAAGCGGCCCTGGATGTTGAGCTGGTCGGCCTGCACCAGGCAGATCTCGGCGCGCAACACGGGGTCGGGGCAGGCCGCATGAACCAGCGGGTAGAGGGCCTCGGCAGCGGCGAACTGGCCGTTCAGGTACTCGGATTCAGCCAGTTCCTTGTAGATGCGCTGGGTGCCGGCCGGGTCCTGCTGCCAGGCATCGGCGGGCAGCAGCTGCAGGGCCAGGCGCAGGAAGCGCACCGCCGCTGCGTAGGCCGACGAGGCCTTGGCGCGCAAGCCGGCCTGCTGGTTCAGGGCGCACAGCTGCGCGCGTTCAAGCTCGCCATGCAGGCTGTCCAGGCCCTGGTTCAGGCATTCCAGCACCACGAACAGGCGGTCCTGCAGTTCGGCCGCAGTGCAGCCTTGCAGCAGGCGGCGTCCGCATTCCAGCTGCAGGGCGCTGCGCTCGGCCTCCGGTGTCAGGGCGTGGGCGGCCTGCTGCACGCGGTCGTGCAGGAAGCGGTAGCGCTCGCGTTCCAGCAGCTCGGGGCTGTCCTCAAACTTGTACAGCTCGCCCAGGGGCTGCACCAGGCCGGCTGCCAGCGCCGGCCACAGCCGGCGCGCGGTTTCGCGGCTGTCTTCTTCACTCAGCCGCATCAGCTCACGCAGGCTGAAGCCTTCACCCAGATGGGCCGCCTGAGCCAGCAGCAGCTGGGTGGCGGCGGGCAGGCCGCGCAGGCGCGTCAGCATCAGCTCGACGACGTTGTCGGTCTGCTCACGGCTGCGAATGCGCTCCAGCTGCCAGCGCCAGGTGCCGGCCGCACGCTCGTAGCGCAGATCACCCTGCTCGTACAGGCCGCGCAGGAACTGGTTGAGGAAGAAGGGGTTGCCGGCGGTCTTGACGAAGCACAGCTCGGCCAGGGGCAGCAGCAGCGTGGGCGGGCAGTGCAGGGTCTCGCCCAGCAGCTCGGCCACCTGCTGCAGCTCCAGCGGCGGCAGTTCCAGCTCTTCTACCACCCGCTGTCGGCTCAGGCCGTTCAGCAGCTCGCGCAGCGGGTGCGAGGCATCGACCTCGTTGCTGCGGTAGGCGCCGATGATCAGCAGGCAGGCCTCTTCGTCCGTGCCCAGCAGCTGTTCCAGCAGGCGCAGGGTGGGGCGGTCGGCCCATTGCAGGTCGTCGATGAAGAGCAGCACCGGGTGGCTACGCAGCGCCAGCGCGCGCACGAAGCGGGCAAAGGCCAGGTGGAAGCGCTGCTCGTTTTCGGCCGCAGGCAGCGGCGGCAGCGGCGGCGGCTCGCCCAGCAGCAGGCGCAGCTGCGGCACGATTTCCACCACCGCCGCAGCCTGTTCGCCCAGGGCGCGGCCCAACTGCTCGCGCCAGTAGTGGCGTCGCTCGGGGCCCTCGACGGCAAGCTGCTGCATCAGCGGCTGGAAGGCTTGCACCAGGGCCGCATAGGGCTGATCGCGGCTGAACTGATCGCACTTGCCGCGCAGGAAGTAGCCCCGCAAGGCCAGCACCGGGCGGTGCAGTTCGGCCACCAGGGCGGTCTTGCCCACGCCCGAGTGCCCGCTGACCAGCAGCAGCTCAGGGCGCCCGCCCTGCACCGCCTCAAAGGCGGCCAGCATGCGCTGGGTCTCGGCCTCGCGCCCCACCAGGCGCTGCGCCACGCTGAAGCGCTCGGGCACATCCTTGCGGGCCAGGGTGAAGGGCTCGATGCGGCCGTGGCGGCGCAGGCTTTCGGCGCATTGCTCCAGATCCTGGCGCAGGCCATAGCTGCTTTGGTAGCGCAGGTCCGGGCTCTTGGCCAGCAGCTTGTGCACGATGGCCGAGATGGCCTCGGGCACGGCGGGGTTGAGTTCGTGCAGAGGCCGCGGGCTCAGGGCGATCTGGGCGTGCAGCAAGGCCATGGCGTCGGTAGCCAGGAAGGGCCGCTGGCCGCCGAACAGCTCGTAAAGGGTGACGCCGAGCGAATAGAAGTCGCTGCGGTAATCCACCGCCAGATTGGTACGGCCGGTCTGCTCGGGCGAGAGGTATTCCAGCGTGCCGCGCGGCGGGCCTTCGCTGCTGCGGCGCAGCTCGCTGTCCAGCCGCGTGGCCAGGCCGAAGTCACACAGCTTCAGGCGCATGGCCTTCAGGTCCACCAGCACGTTCTTGGGCGCCACATCGCCGTGGATCAGGCGCGCCTGGTGCACGGCGCTGAGGGCATCGCAGAGCTGGATGGCCAGGGTCAGGCGCTCGGAAGGGTCCAGCAACTGGCGTTCGATCAGCTGCGCCAGGTTGTGCGGGCCGAAGTTTTCCAGCACCAGCACCAGGCTGCGGTCCACGCTCAGCAGATCGCGCGCCTTGATGACCCATTCCGAATCCAGGCCGCGCAGCAGGGCGTACTCATGCCGCCAGCGCGCCAGTTGCTCCGGTGCGGGCTGGTCGCTGTCCAGGATCTTCAGCACCACCGGCTGGCCCTGCGCATCGACCGCCGCACTGACCACGGTGTCGCCATGCGAATGGATCACATCCTGGAGCGTGAAACCGGCGATTTGCATGGCGCGGAGCTGCTGGGGCTGCAAGGAGAAGCAACACGGCAGCATACGCGCGCGCCGGCCGCTACCGACCCGGGAAATGCTTGGGGGCTGTCGGGGTTCGAAGCTGCCCCGCGTGGGGCTGCCAGGGCGGGGGTTCGAGCCGCCGGCAGGATGCGCCCGCATGTGGACAACTTTGTGCGCAACCTGCTGATTCGCGACCTAAGTGCTTGATTCATGCCGCCTTCGGGCATCGCCCGGCGCGCCGGGCTTGGGCGACAAACCCAATGCGATCAAGGACTTAGCGAAATGTGAAGCTTTCGTGGCGCAGGCGAGGGCGCTGCTTGTGCTTGATGCGCATTTCTGGGGACAAGTCAATCCCTTTTGGACTCTAGATTTCCGAATGGGCAAGCGCAGCGGGCTCGGAAATTCATGCATCGCTTCATGCTCAGGGCCTAAGTGCTTGATTCGTTTGATGCCACGCGGCTATTCACCGAAGCTGTGGATAACTTTGTGGGCAACCGCCTCGCAAGGCCCCGAAAGCCTTGAGCTGACGCGCTTTCTCTTGGCTTGCCCGTTTTTTGCGCAGGCCGGTGCGATCCTTATGAATCAATGACTTGGCGAAGTTGTCGCACATTGTTCTGGCGCTGGGGCTGCTGCGGCGCAGCAGGCGGCTGGCGGCGCCTCGTGGGCCGCCAACTGGGGGTAACTGGCGGAGGTTGCGGGAAAGTCCGGTGGCCGATGGCCTGGGGTGAGTGCACAGGCGGCACGGGGCAGGGGGTGCAGCCTCCTAGAATCCGCCGCTTTGCGTCCTGACCCTGCACAGGCCGCGCCTGAACCCCTGCCGCCGCGCATGTCCGCCCCTCGCATCGAGCTCAAGTCCACCCAACTGGCCGCCCTGCAACTGCCCCTGCGCACCCGTTCGGTGGACGAGTTGGCCGCGCAGTTGCGGGTGCAATGGGCCGACGTGGCCGGCGCCTTTGATGGCGAAGCCCTGTGCCTGGACTTGAGCGAGCTGCCCGCCGGCACGGGCCTGGACTGGGCTGCGCTGCTGCAGCTGCTGCGGGGCTGGAACCTGCGCCCTGTGGCGCTGAGAGGTCATGAGGTGCTCGCCGATCAAGACCGTGCGCAGGCCCTGGCTCTGGGCCTGGCCCTGAGCGAAGCCACGCTGGCTGCCCCCGCCGCTGCTGCCACACCGGCGCCTGCTGCACCTGAACCCGCGCCGGCCCTGGCCGCCGCCGTGGCGCCCACACTGGTCATCGACCGCCCGCTGCGCAGCGGCCAGCAGGTTTATGCCCGTGATGCCGACCTGATCGTGCTCGGACTCGTCAGCCATGGCGCCGAGGTGATTGCCGATGGCCACATCCATGTCTACGGCGCGCTGCGTGGCAAGGCCATTGCCGGCGCGCGCGGTTTTGCCGAGGCGCGCATCTTTGCGCACAGCCTGGAAGCCGAGCTGCTATCGATTGCCGGCATCTTCCGCACCTCTGAAAAAGGCCTGCCCGCCGAGGTGCAGGCCAAGCCCGCCCAGGTGCGCCTGGAAGGCGACAAGCTGGTGATGGAAGCCCTGAAGTTTTGATTGAAGCAACGAAAGACCGAAACGCATGACCAAGATCGTTGTCGTGACCTCTGGCAAGGGCGGCGTGGGCAAGACCACGACCAGCGCCAGCTTTGCCACCGGCCTGGCCCTGCGCGGCAAGAAGACCGCCGTCATCGACTTCGACGTCGGCCTGCGCAATCTGGACCTGATCCTCGGCGTCGAGCGCCGCGTGGTCTATGACTTCATCAACGTCATCCAGGACGGCGTCAAGCTCAGCCAGGCGCTGATCAAGGACAAGCAGCACGAGAACCTCTACATCCTGGCCGCCAGCCAGACGCGCGACAAGGACGCGCTGACGCAGGACGGTGTCAAGCGCGTGCTCGACGAACTGGCCGAGATGGGCTTCGACTACATCGTCTGCGACTCGCCCGCCGGTATCGAGACCGGCGCGCTGATGGCCATGCACTACGCCGACGAGGCGCTGATCGTCACCAACCCCGAGGTCAGCTCGGTGCGCGACTCCGACCGCATCCTGGGCATGCTGGCCAGCAAGACCCAGCGCGCCATCGACGGCCGCGAGCCGATCAAGGAACACCTGCTGATCACCCGCTACAACCCGAGCCGGGTCGAGGGTGGCCAGATGCTGAGCCTGGACGACATCCACGAGATCCTGCGCACGCCGCTGATCGGCGTGATCCCCGAGAGCGAGGCGGTGCTGCAGGCCTCCAACCAGGGCGTGCCGGCCATCCTGATGAAGGGCACGAACGTGGCCGAGGCCTACCTCGACGTGATCGGCCGCTTCCTGGGCGAGGACAAGCCGATGCGCTTCGTCGAGGCCGAAAAGCAGGGCTTCTTCAAGCGCCTGTTCAGCCGCTAAGCCCAAGGAGCAGTTTCACCATGGGCTTCATGTCCTTTTTCATCGGCGAGAAGAAGCAGACCGCTTCGGTCGCCAAAGAGCGCCTGCAACTGATCCTGGCGCACGAGCGCAGCGGCCGCAACGTGGCCACGCCCGACTACCTGCCGCAGCTCAAGGCCGAGCTGGTGGCGGTGATTTCCAAGTACATGAAGATCGACCCGAACGATGTGCTGGTGGAGCGCGAGCACCAGGACAACATCGAGGTGCTGTCGGTCAAGATCGAGCTGCCGGACGCCAAGTAAGTCAGCCTGCCCGAATTTGTGGCAGTTTGATGAAACGGTTGCGCTGACAAGCACTTAGCACCATGCCCCAAGCGCAATTCACGGACTTGTCCACAGTTGGCGGGGACAGTCCTGCGGTTCCACAGATCCTGCTCGCCCCGATGGAGGGGCTGCTGGACCATCTGCTGCGCGAGGAGCTCAGCGCCGTCGGCGGCGTGGACCGCGCCGTGAGCGAGTTCATCCGCATCACCGACCAGCTGCTGCCGCGCCGCGTGTTCACGCGCATCGTGCCCGAGCTCTTGAATGGTGGCCGCACCCAGGCTGGCACGCCGGTGCGCCCGCAGCTCTTGGGCTCGGATCCGGCCTGCCTGGCCGATAACGCCGCCCGCCTGGCCGAGCTGAATCCACCCGGCATCGACCTGAACTTCGGCTGCCCGGCCAAATGCGTGAACCGGCACCGCGGCGGTGCGGTGCTGCTGGATGAGCCCGAGCTGCTGCACCAGATCGTGCGCGCCGTGCGCGCTGCAGTGCCAGCCCAGATCCCCGTCAGCGCCAAGATGCGCCTGGGCAATGAAGACGCCGCGCGCATGCTGGATTGCGCCCGTGCGCTCGCAGCCGGTGGTGCGGCCGAACTGGTGGTGCACGCCCGCACCAAGCGCCAGGGCTACAAGCCGCCGGCCTACTGGGCCGAGATCGGCGCCATCCGCGCGGCGGTGAAGCTACCGCTGATCGCCAACGGCGAGATCTGGACCGTGCAGGATGCCCTGCGCGCCCGCATGGAGAGCGGTTGCCAAGACCTGATGCTGGGCCGCGGCGCCGTGGCCGACCCGGTGTTGCCCCTGGCCCTGCGCGCGCAAGACCTGGGCCTGGCCGCACCCACCCGTGCCTGGGCCCTGCTGGCGCCTTCGCTCTTGAGCTACTGGGCGCGCGTGAAGGCCCGCGTGGGAGCCAAGCACCAGGCCGGACGTCTCAAGCAGTGGCTGCACTACCTGCGCCGCACCCACCCCGAGGCCGAGGCGCTCTACACCCAGATTCGGACCCTGCAGCAGCCGGCCGAATTCGAAGCCGCGCTGCGCGCCGCCCTGCCAGCCCCCGCCTGCCGCAATTTGCAGCAGACCGAGTCTTTGCTTGTACAGACAAGCACTTAGCGCGCTCCCCCAGAACTCATGCACGAACTTGTCCACAGCGGACGGGGACATCGTGACGCAGTGCCTGTCAGAACGCGACTGACGGCGGGTCGGCGTCAACGCTGACAGCCTGCCGAGACTTATTGCCTCGAAGCCCGGGGTGCTGCCCTCTAAGCTGGACTCAAGGGCGCCGATAAACAGTCATGGAGCCCGAAGGAGTACGACATGGCACCCGCATCCCTTTCCCAAGCCCGTGTGCAGCCGGGGTTTGAGCTGCGCTTCCAGTCTCTCTTCAACGCCGGTCGCGGTCTCGCCTTTCCCTGCGATGCCGAGGGCCATGTCGATCTGGATGGCCTGAGCGACAGCGCACGCGAAAACTACCTGTTCGCCCGCGCCGTGGTGGGCCGCGACTACGCCACGCCCCAAGTCTGCCGGCGCTGAGCCCTGCCTAAGCCAGGCGCATCAACGCGGCCTCGATCTCCTCGGGGCGCAGTGCCGCAAAGCCCAGCAGCCAGCCCTCCAGGCGCGGGCCGCTGCACAGGGCCGAGAGCCGGGGCGTCTGCACCCCTCGCGCGGCGGCGCGCCGGCTGCAGCTTTCCTCTGTTCCCGGGGGCAGGGCCACGCACAGCTGCAGGCCGCCGGCCTGTGGTGCCACCGGGCGGGCCTGCGGCAGGTGCCGGGCCAGGCCGGCCAGCAGGGCCTGGCGCCTCTCCGCCACCCGCGCGCGCAGGGCGCGCAAATGCCGGGCGTAATGCCCGCCCGCGATGAAGTCCGCTACCAGGGCCTGCGTCAATCCATGGCCATGGCCGTCCTGCAGGCTGCGCAGGGCGATGGCTGGTTCCACCAGGCCGGGCGGCAGGGCCACATAGGCCAGGCGCAGGCCGGGCATCAGGGTCTTGCTGAAGCTGCCGAGGTAGATCACACGGCCGTCCGTGTCCGCATCCTCGGCCTGCAGGGCCGGCAGGGCCTGTGCGGCTTCGAAGCACTCGCTGTCGTAGTCGTCCTCAATGACCCAACTGCCATGCCGGCGCGCCAGCGCCAGCACCTCGGTGCGCCGTGCCGGGCTCAGGCGCACGCCCAGCGGGTATTGGTGCGCGGGCGTCAGCACGATCAGCTTGGGTGCGGGCAGATCCGGCGCAGGTGCCAGGCCCTCGGCATCCACCGGCACGGCCACCAGCTGCGCGCCGGCAGCAACCAGTGCCGCACGGCCGCCGGGGTAGCCGGGGTCTTCCACCCACACGGCGTCGCCCGGGTCCAGCAGCAACTGGGCCAGCAGCATCAGGGCCTGCTGGGAGCTCGTCAGCAGCAGCAACTGCTCGGCCGTGGCGCGCAGGCCGCGCGCGGTGGCCAGGTGGGCGGCCAGCAGCTGGCGCAGCTCGGGCCGGCCTTGCGGCGGCTGGTAGCGGCCCAGGGCGATGGCATCGCGCTCGCGGGCACGCGCCAGGCGCTGCCACACCGGCCAGGGGAAGTCGCGCAGGTCCGGGCTGCCGGCCGCAAAGGGCAGGGGCTGCAGCGGGTCCTGGCAGGCGCCGATCTGCAGCAGCTGGCGGCCGCGCACCGAGAGCTGCGCCGGACGGCTCAGCCCGCGCGCCACCGGGGCTGGCACGGGTGGTGGCAACAGCAGGCTGCCGCTGCCCTGGCGGCGTTGCAGCAGACCTTCGGCGGCGAGCTGCTGGTAGGCCTGCTCCACGGTGTCGCGCGCCAGGCCCAGGTCGGCCGCCAGCGCGCGCGTTGATGGCAGGCGCTCCGGGGCGTGGGAGCTGCGGGCGGCGCGGGGCAGCATCCGGCACAGCTGCTCGCGCAGGTTCACCTC
>ERZ761602.6670-NODE-6670-length-12754-cov-6.009922_pt1 | contig 12754 bp, 10 predicted proteins | sample MGYA00512165_ERZ761602 | MGnify/ENA primary metagenome ERZ761602 (study PRJEB28899, sample SAMN02445085) | bioreactor sludge metagenome | biome: EBPR sludge; isolation source: Thorneside wastewater treatment plant | place: Australia: Brisbane, Thorneside...
GAGCCGATAACGCCGAAAAGGTCAAACGCTCCCTCAAAGAGCGGCCCAAATAAGCCGCCCGGAAGTATCTGTCCGAGAACGTCGTTGATCTCTGCAGCCGGTCGTGTGTCCATTGAAAATATCTAAGGGGCGTTCCGGCTGCGTCAAACGAAAACCGAAACACCCCAATTGTAACCTATACAGCGCGTCTGCCGGTAAGCAGCCTTATCACAAAAATAACGAGTGCGACGAGAAGCAGGGTATGAAGAACACCGCCAAAGGTCGAGCCGCTGATAACGCCGATAAGCCAAAGAAGTAGAACGATAACAATAATAGTCTCAAGCATGGTTCCTCCGATTTTTCAAAAGATCACATTTCTCGTGTGGACACGCAAGGGTATTTTCAATCAGCGTGCCAAATGCCCTTGGGCACTATTTCTGCGTGCTCCACGGCTAAACATACCCGGATCTGACAACCCATCTATACAATATCGAATCAAAAGAATACACTAAGGCGTATCAGTTCAAGACGCGACAATTCGAGACACGGGGCGTCCAATAGCTCTGTATGAAACCGAAACACATTTGGCATACGGTCATTCAGATGGGTTACGAAAATGCCCGCAATTATTGGGTTCGATGGCACAGACCTTGCAGAATCATTCGGCAAATAATTTCATTTGGCGGGGGCAAAACGTTCTGAACGCTCTCGCAGACCTTGTAATCAAAGGCATTTTATGGGACTTAAAGCACTTGTTATCGATGACGACACAGTGACCCTCGATCTCTTGAGCTTTCAACTCAAGGACGAAGGTTTCGAAACGGCGACGGCCGTCTCCGGCGTCAAGGGCCTGGACCACATCAAGACTGACGAATTCGATGTCATTCTCACGGACCTTAACCTGCCGGATATCAACGGCATCGACCTGATCAAGCAATCAAAGCTGATCTCGCCGGATACGGAGATCATCATCATCACCGGCTACGACCGGGCAGAGAAGGCGATCGAAGCGACACGCGTCGGTGCCTTCGGCTACCGTGTAAAGCCGCTGAATCTCGAGGATCTGATGCTCGATGTCCGCAACGCGGTCGAATCAAAGCGGCAGGCCGTCATCAACCGCAAACAGGCCGCCGAGATCAAAGAACTTCGGACGAAACTGACGAGCCGCAATTCCTATGAAGGCATCATTGGCGGCTCGCGGGCGATGCAGAACATCTACGAGATAATCGAGAACGTCGCCGAGTCGGACGCAAATATTTTGATCCTCGGCGAATCCGGAACGGGCAAGGAGGTAATCGCCAACGCCATCCACTATAAAAGCCATCGGTCAGAAGAAGCGTTCGTCAAGGTGAACTGCTCGGCACTTCCGAAGGAGCTTATCGAATCGCAGCTCTTCGGCCACGTAAAGGGCGCTTTCACCGGTGCAAATGCCGATAAGATAGGGTTCATCGGCCAATCAAACGGCGGCAGCCTGATGCTCGACGAAATAGGCGAAATGCCGATCGATCTTCAGCCGAAACTCCTGCGTGTTCTGCAGGAAAAGGTCTATTACCGCGTCGGCAGCGACCGGCCGCAGGACGCCGATTTCCGTCTCATCGCGGCGACGAACCGCGATCCCTTCGAGGCGATCAAAGAGGGAAATCTCCGCGAGGATCTTTATTACCGGATCAACACCATCGAGATACGCATTCCGCCGCTACGGGAACGTACTGAAGACATCCCGATGCTCGCTGAACATTTTCTGCGGATCTACTCTGAAAAATATCGGCGTCCGGATGCCGAGTTCTCGCAATCGGCGTATGACCAGATGCTTCATTACAGTTGGCGAGGGAACGTCCGCGAGCTTCAGAATGCCGTCGAGCGCGCCGTCCTGCTCAGCAAATCGGGCCGGATCACAGCACTCGATATTCCCGGCGGGATCGGCGCCGAAGCCGAGGACGCAATGATCGGCGGGCAGACACACCCGGCATCGAACGGAAACGGAGTATATGCGTTCACTCGGGCAAAGCTTGGCCCGGAGGAACTGATGCGCGAGGCCGGTGCTGCGATCGTCGAAAGCCTGCCGGATCCCGAAGACGGCAAATCGAACGACGACATCTTTGAAGGCATCGAGCGTGAGGTCGTGACCGCCGCTCTTAAACGCACGAAAGGCAATAAACAGGCGGCCGCGAACCTGCTCGGGCTCTATAGGCCGCGGCTTTACGGAATGATAAAACGCCACGGGCTCGAGGTTTGATCAAACGTAAAAAATGCCGGGTGCGAAGCCCGGCATTCTTTTTCCCCTTGTTCAGTTCAATTATCGGCTGTTGGTCACGCCGGGCACTGTGACCTCGACCTCAACCTCATGCTTTTTCTTGCCGCTCAGGATGCCGCCGTAATACAAGGCCCCCGCGACCATTCCGACAATAATGATAAGAGCCACCGCCCAAATAAGATTATTTGCTACGCTTTTTCCTTCTGACATTATGAATTCCTCCCCAAAAATTAATCGAGCTAAAGACTACGCTAAAATAATAAGCAAGCTTTGTGCCACTTAAGGACACCTGAACCAACGGGAAAAGCCATTGTGGAAACAGGGCGAACTGTGCAAAAATATGAGAGTTCCGAACAATTTTATTTTCTAACAAAAAGGAGAAAGGTCTATGTTCAGCGCTATCGGTACTGTAATCGTCGGTTTGATCGTGGGCGTGATCGCCCGTTTTCTGCTGCCCGGTAAAGAAGCCCTGCCCGAGGGGCTGACAGGCATACTGCTCACCATCGTGATCGGTATCGCCGGTGCCTTTCTAGGGACATTCATCGGCGGAATGCTCTGGGGCGGCGAGAATTACGTCGCGGGATGGATAATGTCCATCGTCGGAGCTGTGATACTCCTGCTTTTGCTCAGGCTTGTCTTCGGCTCTAAGGCAGCTTAAAGGTCCCGCTTCAAGTTTCGTTTCGGCCCTGCTTTTCGCGGGGCCTTTTCATTTCGGCAGACGGTCCGCAGAAACACTGTGGAACCGGCGGCCAATTGGCGCTTTTATGGGACACGCAGAAAAGGTTTTGAGTTTCCACGCTCCGTTGCGCGTGGATCAGGAAAGGCGGACGGCATTTTTGAAGAGAGGTGCCGGCCGCCTTTCCGCGCTTTGGTGCCGTCAATACAGGTGTGACGCCTGTCACTTGACACGGAGGAGCATAATAGAAGTAGTGAAGCCGATAGAGATCGGCGACGGAGGTAAAAATTATGCGAACCCATCACAAAATTATCATTGCAACACTACTTATGGCGTTCGCCTGCGTGTCTGTGTTTGCCCAGGGCGGGCAACGCGAAACATATACCGGAACGATCGTCAGCTTCGGAAGCGGCCTTAACACACGGACGACGACCGCGACATTTACGCTGGATCTAAAGGGCAGAACCTCGGACGAGCAGGCGGCCAGGTTCATTGCAGTCCTTGCTGAAGGCGGCCAGGACACTCTTCTCAAGGAGCTGAACGACGAAGATCTCGGCTCTTTCTCGGTTGACGGCAGGCTCGGCCGGACGATCAACGCCGTCCGCGTGACCGAGATTGACGGCAAAACCCGGATCTTCGCCGTCTTCGAACGCTGGATAAGGTTTGCTGAGGTTCGCGGCGGTTACCGTTCGATTGACTATCCGTTCGGGATCATCGAACTTTTCATCGATCCGAAGACCGGCCGCGGTGAGGGAACCTACATCGCAGCCGCGAAGCTTCGCTGGAAACGCGACTCGAAAGACGGCGATTATCACGTTGAGATCGAGAATTTTGCGACGTTCCCGGCCCGGCTGATGGGTGTGACCAAGCGAAAGTAGCTCTGATCAACTAGCTGCTTCAGCGTGTTCGGGCGGGAGTTCCATTCGGATAAGCCCGTCAAACTGGATGTTGTAACCGACGCCTTTAAAGGGGAGCGACATTTCTTCCTCGGTCTTGCCCTCGGCGTTTGCAATGCCGATACTCGCGAAGTAGCACGAAGCCCCGTGTAGCTTGGCATGCCGGACAAGTGTTTCGAAGGCTTCCATGCCCTCTTCGAACCGCCCGCGTTTCGGGTAAACATCGGTTCGGACGACAAAGAAGGCAAGTTCGCCTTCTTTTTTTGCGACGATCTGCGGCTCGGTCCGGAGGTCTGCAAGCACGTCTGCCGAGTCGATCACCCAGCCGTCCTTCTGAAGCTGTTTATAAAGAATTTCGACACCGAAAGCATGGATGTCCGCCGGTGTCATCAGTTCACGTTCTTCCATTATTTTAATCGTAGCGTTCGCAGACTTAACCGCAAAACCAAAACAAAGACTTTATCTCTTCCGAAGCGGTCGGACGGCAATGCCCCGATTTCTCTTGACATATTTCCTACTTCACTCTATTTTCAATTCACAGTCAATTTCATTGCACCAAGCCGACTCGGTCACTCGGAAACCGAAAGTTTCCCATTTTTGGGGACTTCCGGCGACGCCCCCTCGACCATTGTCGGCTGTATCTGGATTCCGGGCGTGCTCGAACTACGCACACCGGAGAGGTTTCACTGAACTTATCTTTTGGAGGAGAAAATGATCAGAAATTCAGGTGTTTTCAAGCACTACCGATCGGTCGCCGCCGGTTTCTCACTAGCCGCGTTCTTTGCGGTCGGTCTTGCTTTGGACGTCGCCGAACCTGTTTCGGCAAATAAGGCACTGGCTGCAAAGGCTGAAGTACAGCCTGCGATCGGAGCCGCTGTCGTCGTAAACCCCGGCAACGGGCAATATTCGACCCTGACCGCAGCGTTTGACGCGATCAACGCAGGAACCCATACGGGAGCGGTGACCGTGACCATTTTCGGAAATACGACCGAACCCGGTTCGGCAGTGCTCAATTCGAGCGGAGCCGGTGCGGCATCTTATACTTCGGTTGTGATTCGACCGGCCAATGACAATGTAACTGTTGCCGGGCCGAGTCTTCAGGGCCGCGGCCTTATCGAACTCAACGGTGCGGACAACGTCACCATTGATGGAGATAACCCGAATACGACCGGGACGAACCGAAACCTTACCCTTCAAAATACGGCAGCAAATACCGTTACGTTCACGTCAGTGATCCGCGTCGCTCTGAATACGACAACGGTAGCTTCGGCTGATAATAATGCGTTTCGCAACCTGAATATCGCAGGAAGCTCCACCGGCCAGAACATTTCGACCGCGACGGCAACGACCGGGCCGCAAAACACGACGTTCGGCATTTTTCTAGGGCCAAATGCCTCTGGCGACGTGACAGCTCCAAATGCGATCACTTCGGTGGCGACAGGTGTAGGGTCGCCTGCGACTGCGATAAATCTTGAGATCGAGAACAACCGGATAGTGACTGCCGCCCGCGGTGTCTCAATGCAGGCGTCTGCGGCAACCGTGCTGACCGGCCTTGAGATCACGCAGAACGAGATCGGCAATCCGGTTGCGGGCGAGGTTGACCAGGTGACGGCCGCAGGGATCACCGTCGGCGGTTCGACCGGTGCTTTGATCAGCGCAAACACCGTCTATCTCGAGGGCTATGTTGCATCGAGTGCGGCAAACCACGGCATCGCGGTTGGCGTACTGAGCACGACGGCCACAGGGGCGGTCATCGAGAACAACAAGGTCAATCGGGTCAAGAACAACAACCCAGGCACCTGGTCGGCTTTCGGTATCAATCTGGGTGGCGGAAGCAACCACCTGGTCAGAAATAACTTTGTCTCCAACATCATCAACGACCAAACGTCCGGAACCGGCGGCTTCGGCACTACCTTCGGTGCCTACGGCATCCGCATCGCCTCGGGAACAGGACATTTTGTCTATCACAACTCGGTCCACCTTTCGGGCAGCATGGGCGGAACGACGAGCACGAACCTGACGGCCGCCTTCGTTATGACGGCCACCACACAGACCGGCGTTGATGTTCGCAACAACGTCTTCTCGAACCAGATCGCCGGCGGAAATCCTGCGGGAACACGTAATACGGTGATCTACCTTCCGCCGAATGCGACCAGCACAATGAACCTGACGCTGAACAACAACGGTATGTACGCCGGCGGCGATGCATTGAACACACTTGCCCAGTCCGGAACTACTTTTGGTACAAGCGTCAATTATCTGGTCGGAGATTTCAATCCGACCGCAACGACCCCGGCAACGAACCTGCGTGCTTATACGAGCACTCTTTCCGCAGCCGGGACGAACGACAATGCTTCGTTTGCGTTTACCGGAGCACCGCCTTTCGTCAGCAACACGGACCTTCATATCCCGGATGGAACGGCAACTCCGCTCGAATCACGCGGTACGGGCCTTAGCGTCGGTTTTGATATTGACGGCGATCCCCGAAACGCGACCACACCGGACATCGGTGCAGACGAATTTGCAGGAATCTTCGTAACCGACTTCCTGCCTCCAGCGCAGATATACACGCCTTTCGGTAACACCTCGCAGACCGGCAATCGTGTTCTTACGGTGACGATCACCGACGAAACGGGCGTACCTACCGCTGGCGGTACGGTTCCGCGGATCTATTTCCGCAAGAATGCCGGTTCGTACGTTTCGACCGCCTGTGCTCTAACGGGCGGAACCGGAACCAATGGAACCTGGGATTGTACGATCGATGTCGGCCTGCTCGGCGGGGTCGCGATCGGAGACTCGGTCTCATACTTCACCATAGCTCAGGACACGGCAACTCCGATCAATATCGGCACTAATCCGGGCGGCGGAACGGCAACGGACGTAAACACCGTTACCAATCCTCCGGGAACGCCGAACAGCTACCTTATCGTTGGTGCTTTACCACCGACTGTGAACGTCGGTACCGGTGAGACCTTCACATCGCTGACCAACGCGGGCGGTCTTTTCGAGGCACTCAACAGCGGCTTTACGCTTGGCGGCAATACGACGATCCTGATCACCTCCGACCTGACGGCGGAAACAGGCGCGGTCGGCCTCAATGAATTTGCCGAGGACGGCCCCGGCGGTTATACGCTAACGATACGGCCTTCGGGCGGTGCTCGTGTCATCAGCGGAACCGCGGCGGCGAGCAACGGACTGATCAACCTTAATGGTACGGATCGACTGGTCATCGATGGCTCGCTCACACCGGGCGGAACGACCCGCGATCTGACGATCACCAACAACCAGACCGGAACTTCAACCGTCATCTGGATGAAGACGATCGGAACCAACGGATGCAACAACAATGTCATCCGAAACACCATCATCAATGGTGCTCCGGGCCCGAACTCAACGACGACCGCCGGCATTCTTACCGGCAGCAGTGTCACCATCGGTAACGACGGCGAAGGGCCGCAGAACAACAATACGATCGAGAACAACTGGATCTATCGCGTCCAGAACTCGCTTTACGTTCGCGGCGGAACGGCAGCCAATATCGACCAGGGATGGACGATCATTCGCAACACACTGGGTTCGAACGAGACAAACGACAACAATATCTTCCGGGGTATGTTGATCGGCAACTCGAACAACTTCATCGTTGCAAACAATACCGTCAATGGAATTCGCTCAACGGCGACCACAGCAGCAGCGATGAGCGGAATTCAGGTAGCCTTGGCCTCGACGAATGGCGTTGTTGCGAACAACGTCATCCGCAACATCAAGAATGTCAGCGGCAGCGGCACAGGTGCGTTCGGCATTTCGGTCATCGCGACCTCGACGGCATCGAACGTGACGTTCGTCAACAACATGATCGACGACATCGCGGCCAATGGATCGGCAACCGTTGCGAGCAATGGCCACGGCATCTCGATCACCGGCGGTTCGGGCTGGAATGTTTACTACAACTCGGTGAACGTGGGCACGAACCAGGCGTCGGGAACAACGTCGGCAATGTTCGTCTCGGCGGCCGTTACGGCGGCGGGTGCTGTAAATGCAAGGAACAACATCCTTGCAAATACACAGACATCCGGTGCCACGCGTTTCAGCGTTTACAGCCTTGCCCCCGCAAGCATCTTCGGGACGATCAACAATAACAACTACTTCTCGTCGCAGAATGTAGGGTTCATTGGCGGTTCGGCCCGGGTGACGCTTGGCGACTGGCAGTCGGCAACGACGCAGGACGCGAACTCGCTGGCGGTCGATCCGCTCTTCGTTTCGGCGAGCGACCTGCACATCACTGCGAGCAGCCCGATGATCGGAGCCGCGGCACCGATCGCCGGTATAACGACCGACATCGACGGCCAGACCCGCGACGCAGCAACGCCGGATATCGGAGCGGACGAGTTCGTCTCTACTGCTCCGGGGCCGCCGGCAGTCATCTCCGGCCAGGTCACGGACGCCGGCCAGAACGGACTCGCGTTCGTCATGGTCACACTCGAAGGCCCGGCATTTGGTCCGGTCGGATTTACGGTGATGACCAACAGCTTCGGACGGTTCACCTTCCCGGCGGTGCCGACAAATGTAACTTACACGGTGACGGTCTCACATCCGCGGCGTTACGTTTTCGCCAATCCTTCGCAGCAGATCAACCTGCAAGGAGACGTCGATAACGTTAACTTCATCGGCAGCGAACCCTAGTTCGCGGCTACTTCGTTAAACCCGAGGGGCGGAGCGATCCGCCCCTCAGCCTTCCATTTTTCTTCAGTAGAACTACATTTGCATAGTGAGAATATGGCGTTTCTGTATATTGATTCATTCGTTCCCGGGGCTTCGGAACTTCCCGGGATAGTTGACGACAAGAATGCCCTGCTAAAGCGGATGAAGCTCGTAATGCTTCGCATTTCGGGCGAACCGGTGATCACGTCTTACGGCTACCTTTACCCAAAGCCCCCGAAAGGACTTAGCCGAAGCCGCGATCAACTGAAAGCAAACTACAAGAAGATCTGGGAGGACGTGATCATCGCCTTTGATTGGGACACTTACGGTGCGACGGCAAATACCCGTACCTACGAGGTCAATATAGGCGAGTTCTTTCTCAAGAAGGAGATTCCCGAACTCGATCTGCAGAAAGTGGTTATGCACGAGATCCTGCATATCTTCCTCGATATGCCGCGGTCTATGCATCACCCGCAGATCAATAAGATCATCAAGCATAGCCTCGGTCTGAAGGGTGAGCCAAATCCTTTCGGCACCGATTAATTGCCTGCAGCGGCTAAGATCCCTCTTTGTTCGGCTTTAGCCCGGCGAGCGGCTTTGGTAGTCTGTTCTGGTATGAAGAGCTTTCTTTTTGCGTTGATCTTCGCTGTTGCCATGACCATTCAAGCCGCCGGACAGGCGAACCCTAACCATTACACGATCTTTACATCGGACGGGAAGCCGGCCACGCTTGAGGACATAATGCGCGCCGTGGCGGCCTCCGACGCCGTTTTCCTCGGCGAATATCACGACGACACGGTCGCCCACGCTCTTCAGTTCGAGATATTCAAGCGGGCCGTCGAGGAACTTGGTACAAAGCGAAAGGTCCAGCTCTCGCTCGAAATGTTCGAGCGCGACGTTCAGGTCGTGCTCGACGAGTATCTAGCCGGGATGATCACCGAGGACCATTTCCTCCGCAGCTCGCGGCCCTGGAACAACTACAAGACCGACTATCGGCCGCTGGTCGAGCTGGCGAAAGAGAAGCGGCTGCCTGTCATCGCGGCAAACGCTCCGCGGCGGTATGTCAACATGGTCGCCCGGCTTGGGAAAGATTCGGTACTCTCGCTCTCGCCGGAAGCGAAGAAGTGGCTTGCTCCGCTGCCCTTTGGCGAGCCTTCGGAAGCCTATTCGAAAAAGTTCAACGCATTGATGGGCAAAATACACGACTCCACGCAGCCCGTCAGCCCGATGCTTTACTCGCAGACGCTCTGGGACGCGACAATGGCATTTTGGGTCGCCGAGGCCCTGAAAGAGCACAAGGGCTCGCTCGTCGTCCACCTTAACGGCGGCTTCCACACAGAATCTCGGCTCGGCACCATCGAAAAGCTCGCGAAATACCGATCGAAGGCGAAGTCCCTGGTCGTAACGATGCGTTACGAAGAGGATTTCCGCACCTTCGACCCCGCAAAACACACCGACCTCGGCGACTTCGTTATCCTGACCGACGGCAAACAACCCCGCAGCCAACGCTAGTTCAGCCTGTTCGGCATTTGACATTGCCGAGGTGTGCATCTATTCTTCTTGCAATTGAAAATCGTTTGCAATAAGAATTATGATACTCAAACAGCTAAAAGAATCGACTGCCGAAATGCATGAGCAGTTGGAATCGCTCGTCAGCGTTTTGGACGAATCCGGAACGATAAATAGCTACAAAGTACTGATCGCACGATTCTTCGTGCTTTATCGAGCGATTGAGGGTGCATTGCCTGCCGAGGAACTGCGAGCTAAAGGATACGACCTCTCGGTCCGAGCGAAGCTTCCAAGCCTGGAAAAGGATATCTCAGCACTTGGCATCGAAAGCTCAGAGGATCTTGCGGGAATTGCGGAGCCGTTGTCGATCGACATCCGAAGCCTTGACCGAGCTTTCGGGGCGGCTTACGTTCTCGAAGGAGCTACCCTTGGCGGGCAGGTCATCAGCCGCCACCTAGACGCGGCGTTGGGCATCGGGCCGGAGAACGGCGGAGCATTCTTCAACAGCTATGGCAAAGAAGTCGGGCCGATGTGGAAAGAGTTCGGAGCGGCGATCACCGCTTTCGCTGAAGCCGGCGCGGATAACGCGGCCATCATTGAAGGTGCGAAGGACACGTTCGAACTCTTCATCAGGTGCTTTGCTGACGGCCGCAAGAGTAGAAGTATATCTAATTAAGTCGGGCCTCGTGAGTTATTTATTCTAATTGCATTGGTATCAACTGTCGGTGATAGTCTGATTACCGACGAAAGGTCTAATTTCCCAGAATTCAGGAGCTATTATGCAAATCTTTATACGATCGTTCGAAGGCACGGTGCGAAGGGCATCGGCCTTGGCCATATTGGCGGCGGTCCTTTTCTTTAACGTGCCCGCCCAAGTGCCGGCGGGTGTGCGGATCACCGTCAAGGATTCGGCCGGTGCGGTCGTGTCCGGCGCGACCGTCAAGTTGACGACCCGGTCCGGAGTGACCCGGACGGCCGTTACCGGCGAGACCGGCGCAGCCGAGTTCGACCTCGCAGCAGACGGCGAGGTTCGCGTTGTCGTCTCCGCAGCCGGCTTTCCGGACAAGCTGGTTTCGCTTTCCGTCGATCGAGCGGCCATAGAATCCGAAGTCGTTCTCGACCTCGGCACGATAAATGAAACTGTCACGGTCACCGCGGCTAGGACGCAGATCTCTTCCGAAGAGACACCGGTTCCGGTGAGCGTTATCGGCAGCGAAGAGATCGCCCGCAAGGGCATCAACACGCTCGGCGATGTTTTCCGTACACTTCCGGGAACCTCGACCGTAAACGAAGGTGCGTTTCAGGTTCGTCCGCGTATTCGCGGGCTCGACAGCAACCGCGTCCTGATCCTGGTGGACGGCGAGCGGCTTAACAATTCGCGGACCTCAACAGGCCAATCGGGAATCGAGGGTGGACTCGTCGAAACCTCTCAGATCGAATCGATCGAGGTCGTCCGCGGCAGCGGCTCGGTGCTTTATGGAACCGATGCCCTTGCCGGCACGATCAACATCATCACCAGGGAAACGCCGGCCCACCGAGATAACGGGTTCAGATTCGGTGCCGCTCTGGATACGTTCTACAGTTCCAATGAGTCCGGCCGACGCGGCAATCTCGCCGTGACCGGGTCGGGCAAGTATTTTGCGTTCCGAGTTGCTCAGTCGCTCGAGCGATATGGCAATTACTCGACCGGCGATCCGGCTGGTCGTGTGATCGACGGTGTGACCGAGGACGGTGAAGTGCTCAACTCGCAGTCGCATGGCGGGAACACACAGGCGACCGGGCGTTTCTTTATCAACGAGACGAACACGCTCAAGCTCAATTATGAACGGCGTCGTGCTTCGAATATCGGGTCGCCGACACTTGTCGGAGTGTTCAACGGGTTCTTCCCGTTCTCGAACCGCGATAAGTTCAGCGGCCGCTACGACGTAGCAGCCATCACCAAGAACCTGCAGCGGGTCTCGATAATGGGCCACTATCAGACCCAGGACCGGAACTTTACGAATATCCTGACTGTCCCGCCGGTCCTGCCTTTCTTTCCTGGCCAGTACCAGTTCAGCGAGACGGTGACCGATACGGACAGCACAGGGTTTGATGTTCAGACCGATTGGATCTTCGGCACTCGGGTGAACCTGATCGCCGGAGCCAGCTATTTCAATGATTTCAATTCGGACCGCAGGCTTTTCATAACGGCAACGACGCCAGCCTCGCCGAATCGCAACGTCTCGACCACGCGGAGCGTCCCGGATGCTTCGCTCTCGAACATCGCCGCTTTCGCCCAGGGCGAAATACGTATCACAAAGCGGCTGAAGGCGGTCGCGGGCATTCGGTTCGACCGGTTCAGGACTTCGGCCAAACCGACTGCGGAGTTCTCGCTGCCCGGTTCGCTAACGCCGAGCCAGATCGAAGACCTTGGCCTTGCCGGCCTTACATCGGGCCTTTCGGTCGATAATTCAGCGGTAACGGGCGACGTCGGGCTTGTTTTTGTCGTCAACCCGTACCTGAATCTCTCGGCAAGGGTCGGACGGTCATTCCGGACCCCTAACATCTTCGAGCGGTTCTTTACGGATTTCGGCTCGGTCGGAGGGTTTCTGGTAGGTAATCCGAATCTCGACCCCGAGACAGGCATCAATTTCGACGCGACGGTTCGGTTCAAGACATCACGTTTCTCCGGTTCGGTGACCTACTTCAACAACCGGTACGAGAATTTCCTCGCGACCCAAACGGCTCTTGACCGCAACG
>ERZ761602.6673-NODE-6673-length-12751-cov-3.358538_pt1 | contig 12751 bp, 9 predicted proteins | sample MGYA00512165_ERZ761602 | MGnify/ENA primary metagenome ERZ761602 (study PRJEB28899, sample SAMN02445085) | bioreactor sludge metagenome | biome: EBPR sludge; isolation source: Thorneside wastewater treatment plant | place: Australia: Brisbane, Thorneside...
GAGTTGGGGTGCGCACTCGGGGCACGTTTCGATGTGCCGGCGCAGATCGGGTGAGATATCGCGTCCGAGGGCAACGGCTTCAATCAGTTCGGGAGATGGGTGGTGGGCGGGGTCCACGCGCGGAAAGTGTGAGCCGGGCAGTCACGCGGAAATACCTTGACATCCGGGCCGCGACACGTTAGGTTATCCGTGCGGGGATCGAAACGGGGAAAGGTAACACCATGAATGCGAACATCGCGGCCGGTCTTCTCGCGTGCGTGGCGGCAGGCTGTGCGCACGGTCAGGCGTGCCTTCAACCGGCGATACGGACTCAATCCGGAGGTGTCGTCTATTACCTCGAGCGCGACGGGTCGACTTCGTTGGACATCATCAATGACCATAAGGATCACGCCAGCACGATCGCGGCATTCCTCGTCGGGGAAGTCATCGTCGGCGAGTCATCGGGCGCGGCCGTTCGCGGCACGAGTTCGTGCCGGCTTCTGATTTCTCCCTCTCCCAGCCGCCCGTCCATCGACTATTGGAAGCCCAGGCTGGGCATCCCCAACGCAGCGCCCAACCAGTACCGGATCACATTCGTCGATGGCGCATCCACGCACATCGGCTCGCTGCTGGGGATCACGCAGACCAACGGAAACGCCAACCTCGGCGACTATGTGAGCCCCCTCCGCGCGGGCGATGGGCAACCCACCGACGACCTCACGTTCTCATCCACGGTCAGTTCGGGGAACCAGTCACCGGCCGCCGAGTTACTCGCGTCGTACCAGGGGAAGGAATCCCCCAACGCCGTGTACAGCGCCTCCCTGCGGTGCCTGCCTCAGAACTGCCCGCCGGTCAACGGTGGGCAATACCCGGCTTCGCCGGGCGGCACGGCGACGCTGCTCCTGGGCGCGGCCCAGAGCGCGCTCTTCAAGCGTGAACCGACCGACATGGAACTCATCGTGCACAATAGCGACATGACCCCCCGACCGGGCGACATGCACGACGATCCCGATTCGCTCCTCATCGCCCGCGTATACGGTGTGGGCGACTACTGCGTCGCCGTCTCCGACCACGACCTGGTGAACAACCTGACCAGCGACATCGCCGATGAGTCGTTCCGCGATGGCCTGCTGATCGAACAGCCGGGCATCATCCTCTGCACCAGCCCCGCGGCCCCTCTTGAAGACATCTCCTTCCGAGTCGGCACGGCGAACCGGATGGCCGTCATTTCCATCCGCAAGGACGAACCGTACGACGTCAACTTCGTTTCCTTCTCGGTGGTTCCGCAGGGAACACCGGTCCCGCCCACGGGCGAACCGCTCGCCCGCCCGGGCTTTGCCTCCAACTGCGGCGATGCCGCCGTGCTGCTCACGGTGCGGGCCTACGCGGGCCTCAACCCCACGAGCACCGACCTATCGGTGGTGGTCGACACCTCACTCATCGGGGGGCCCGCGTTGCTGGGCCTCGTCGATGACGGCACCGCGGGGGATGAGGCCGCGGGTGACGGCCTGTTCAGCGCGATCGTCCTCATCGCCGCGGGATCACCGGCGGGGCACGCGCGTCTTCCGTTCACCGTCGGCGATTCCTTCGGCCGCTCTGTGAGCGAGTTCATTCATCTCGACATCGACCCGTGTGCGCCCGATTGCCCGGCCTGTCCCGCGGACTTCAACTCCGACGGCGGGGTCGACGGGGCCGATGTCAGCGAGTTCTTCGCGTTCTGGGAATCCGGCGATGGATGCGCGGACTCCAACGAGGACGGTGGGATCGACGGCGGCGATGTCGAGGTCTTCTTTGCGCTCTGGGAAGCGGGCGATCCCCTCTGCACGCCATGAACCGCCGCTACAGATCCTCGCCCAGCCAGCGGCGTACCAGCCGCACTCCGTCCTCGCGCCCTGCCGCGCGATAGGCTCCCTCCGCGGCCTCGAACACGTAGCGCCAGTCGTCGGCATCGGGCCGCGCACGAACTTCCGGGAGGAGATCGTCCAGCGCGGTCGCCGCCTCTTTCGCCCTGCCGGCCGCGTTCAGGGCCATCGCTCGGTGGCAGCGCATGAGCAGCAGATAGGGCAGGGCAGCGGGCGCCGCGCTTGTGCGGGCACCGATCAGTTCGGCCAGTTCCACCGCGGCCCGGCCGTGACCGGCCGTGATGAGGGCCAGCACTTCCGTGTTGTCAATCCTTGCCTCCCGCATCTCGTCGCCGGGCGGCCCCGACCGCAGTTCATCGAGCCGCCGCCGCGCCTCCTCGTGCCGCCCGGCCAGGCACAGCAGTCGCGCCGCGTGCAGCGAGTCCGTGAGCTCCGGCGGCCTCCCGGGGTCGCTGCGTCGATCCGCGTCGAGACAGGCGAGTTTGGCCTCCGCGGCCTTTCGCCAATCACCCGCGGCGGCGCACGCCCGCACCCAGTGAGATCCGAATGTCTCGTGGTCGCGGTACATCTGTGGGGGTTCATAGACACGGGCCAGCGATTCGGGAGAACGCTTGGCGAGTTCTTCCATGACGCCGATCACTTCGCGCCGCATCCGGGAGGCTCCCCCATCGGGGAGTTCCGCCCGGGCGTGCAGGTCCGACTCCGGCGCGTCGAGTGCGCGGCGCACGATCGTGATGCCCGCACGCGCCAGATCCCACTCCGCACCGACCACCGAACGTGGGTCCGTGTCCCGCGGCGGAAGAGCGCTGAACGTAGTATGAATCAGCCAGCGGCCGAAGGCATCGGCGCCGACCGAGGCGAAGTGCGAGGCACAATCGCCGACCCGCGCGAGGATGCCCTGGGCGCTCCCATCACTCCACGCCCGGAGAAGCGCCGCGGCGTCTTCCGCGAACGGAGCGGCGATCCGTGTGAGCGGGCCTTCATCGGAGCCGTACGACCCGAAAAACTCCCCGAGAAACTCAAAGACCCCCGCGAGCGGATCGCCGCCGGCCGTGAGTGAGGCGAGCCGGCCCGCCAGCACCCGCCACGCCGCGTCTACGCGGCCCTCGGCGATGTGCGCCGAGACGATCGTCGCCGTCAACCGAGCGACGCACGCGCGGGCGGATTCGTTCGGCTCTGCTTCGGCGAGCGCTTCTTCGGCGACCGAGCGGGCCTCGGTCGCGAGGCCCGCCAGCAGTCTCGCCCGCGCCAGCACGTCCGCGGCATCACCCCGAGCGCACACGCCCGAGGCCGGATCGGCCCGCACCGCGGCGAGGGCCGTTTCCGCCGCGACCAGCGCCGTATCGGCCCGCATCCCGACCAGGCGGCTCGCTTCGGCGGCTCTTTCCGCGGGTGTCGCTGAGTCCGTCGATCGGATCATCGTCTTCGCGCGTACGGCCTCCAGTTCTCGTTCCACGAGATCGCGGAGAACCGGGTCCGTGCCGCCTGCCTCCAGGAGGCCGCGCGCCACTTCCAGTTGAAACTGAGCGCTCGACGTCAGGTTTTGCTCCAGCAGGGCGCGGGCGAACGACAGGCACACCTGGGCACGGGCCTCCACCGAGAGCGATGTGTTGTCCCGCACCAGGTCCACGGTGGCCCGCCGTGCCGCAACGTCCACCCGTCCCGCCGAGGCCTCGTCCCCCGGGCTGCCGATGGCGTTGAAGACCGTGGCCGACAGCCGTGAAACGAGTTCCACTTTCTGCGCCTGCTCCGCCGCCAGAAGTTTCGCCGACGCCGACCGCTGGTGCAGGAACACCCCCGCGCCCGTCCCCGCGCTCAGCAGCAGCAGCCCCGCGACCACGGCGGCCTTCCAGTGCTTGCGGGCCTTCTTCCGAAGCAAATACCACGCGCTGTCGCGGCGGGCCGCGATCGGCTCACCGCTGAGGAAGTTCTCGATGTCGCGCCGGAGGTCCTCGGCGGACTGATACCTGTCCTTGGGTTCCTTCGCCAGCGCCCGCAGCACAATTACCTCGAGGTCGCCACGCAGCGACGGCACGACCGTGCTGGGCCGAACCGGCGGGGAGATGCGGATCGCTTCCAGCCGTTCCCGCGTCGGGCCGATCATCGGATACGGCAACCGCCGGGTGAGCATCACGTACAGGATCACGCCCAGCGAGTACACATCGCTGCGCACATCCATCTCCGCCGTCAACCCCGCCGCCTGCTCGGGGCTGGCGAACTCCACCGTGCCGGTGAACTCGCCCGACTGCGTGATGCGGCCGTCGGGGTCTTCCTGGAGAAACACGGCGATGCCGAAGTCAAGGATGTGCGGCTCGCCGCGGGCATCGGCGAGAATGTTGCTGGGCTTGAGGTCGCGGTGGATGATGCCTCGGAGATGGGCGTGGTGCACCGCGCCGCAGGCCTTGGCGAAGACGCGCAGACGCGCGGCGCGGGTTCGTGCATCTTCGTGCCACCGCGCGGCGGTCGGCGACTTCGCCGACGGCGGCTCGGCGGAGACCGACACCGGCGTATTGGTGGGCGGATCGATCGTCGGGAGGTTCGAGAGCGCCGCCCGATCGCTCGGTTGAAGTTCGGATGCGCGGGCCTCGATGGATGGCGCACCGAGGGCCGCGCCGACCAGCTGCGCTGTCGTGTCGTCTCCCGTCCCGTCCGGTCGCCACTGGTCAAGCGGCACGCCGTCGATCAACTCCATCGCGAACGCCCCAAGGCCCGTCCGAAGTTCGACCGCGTCGTAGACGGTCGCGATATTCGGGTGATTGAGACCGCCGGCGATCTCGATCTCGCGCTCGAAGCGACGCCGCTGCCTGGGGCTGGCGAGCCAGCCGCCGCCGAGCACCTTGAGCGCCACCATCCGCCCTGTGCGTTCCTGCACAGCGCGGTAGACCACTCCCTGCCCCCCCGAACTGAGTTCGCCGAGGATGCGATACCCGGGCACATTCTCTGGAAAGCCATCAATCGGGCGCGGGCGGGTTCGCATCCCCGCGGCGAGGTCCGCCAGGAACAAATCATTCTCGCGGCGCTGCGCGACGGCCTTCGCGCAGGACGGGCACCCCTCCGCGTGCTTCTGCGCCTCGGCGGGAACATCACGTCCCTGGGCCAGGGCTTCGAGAAGATGATCCGCGAGATGCTCGCCCGAGCTCATGTGTCTTTCGCCGATTCCCGGCGGAGATTCGCCGGCGGCACGTCAATCCTAACACAGGTTCGCACAAAAAGGGAACAGGCCGCACCGGGGTGGAAGTGCGGCCTGCCCCAAACGGAAGCAGCGGGTTGTGAGTCGAGCGCCGCCGGAGAAAGGCCCGCCCGTCGAGGGTCGGGGTTCTACCGGCGAGCGCCGGTCACGGTTGCTTGTGCTCCGCGAGTTTCTTCTCGAGGTCCGCCAGGCGCTTGTTCAGGCGTTCCAACTGATCGGCGAGGCGGTCGAGTTTGTCGTTCGTCTCTGCCGCGCGGGGGGCCGCCGCCGCGCCCATGCCGCCGCGGGGCACCACGAAGGCACGCCCCTGGCCCTGCCTCGGTTCCACCCAGATTCTCGCCGATTCCTCCGCATCGGACTGGCCCCAGTTCTGGACCTTCATCCGCCATTCGCCGCTCGATTTCTCGATCGCGGCGAGGGCCTGCTCGAGCGATTTCTGAACGTCGGCTTTCAGCTTGTTCGTATCGATGCCCTCGGCTTTGAGTTCTGCCATGGCCTTCTCGATGGCCTTGCGGGCCTGGGCGCTCCAATCCTCGTTCATCGTGAGCGCTCCGGGGAAGCCCGGGATGCGGAGAACGTCCTCGTTGGGCTGAACCCCGGTCGCGGCCGCGCGGGCCTTGGCCATCGCGTCGGCGTCGTACGCCACGAGCGCCACGGTGAGCGTCTTTCGCGCGCCGTCGCGCTCGACGACCAACTCCAGCGACTCGCCGCCTTTCTTCGTGCGGATCACATCGCGCAGATCGGCGGATGATTCGACGATCCGGTTATCGAGTTTGATGATCATGTCCCCCTTCTTCAGCCCGGCCTTCGCCGCGGGCATGTCGGGGAAGACCTCGACGACCTCGATGGCGCCCTCTTCGGCGTTGTCGTTCATCAGCAGGCCGAGCATCACCGGGGGCGGCTCTTCCGCGACGGGCGGCACGGGCGGGACCGGGGCGACGGGCGCGACGGGCGGCTGGCCGAATCCGCCCGCCCACGCGCCGGTTCGGCCCGCGGGCATTGTTCCGACACGGAACGTGTGGAGCACATCGCCCTTCTTGTCCAGCAGTTCGACGGTGTCGCCTTGCCGGCGGATCCGTTCCTGCGGCACCGGCTTGCCGTTCACTTCGGCGCTGATTTCATCCCCCTCGATGCGGAGCGAATAGGTATTCTGGCCGTCGGATGCCGACGCCATCATCGTTGTCTGGTTCGACGTCGAGGATCTGCTCTTCTTGTTCAACGGCTTGGAAAACTCTTCCCACTTGCCGCCGGATTGGCCGCCCTCACCGGACTGCGCGGCCGCGAAGCCCGCCGCGCAGATCACCAGCGCCGCGGCGGTCAAGGGGAGAACCCGAAACGTGCGAGATTGAATGGTGTTGTGCTTTGTCATGTGCAAGACTCCTCGAACTGAAACCCCTGTGCGAGCTCACGAATGCCGGCGAGGAGATTCCCATGGTTTTGGGAATCCGGCGGTGACCGTTTCGCACCGCCGCAGTGCCTGGATGCGCCACCAGCGTCGCACCCGTCTTGATGAATATTCAAACCGCCGGCTTGGCCCGTGCTCGAACCGGTTGCACCGGCACCGGTGCGGGTTGACCGGACTCATCGGATGAGAACCGATACAGATCGACCACCCGCGCCCGCTCCACGATCTGTCGTATATAGATGACTTCGAACCCCTTCCCTTCGGGAAGGCGATTGACATCGACGAGTTTCATATTCGGCTGTTCACCGATCACGCTCCCATCGGCCTGTCCCTTTTCGAGGTACAGGCTAAGGGCGTCCGCGGCGTTCTGGATCCCGGAGCCGACACCAGCCGTCTGTCCGATGCCGGGGGAGGTTGCCGCGGGCTTGTTGATGAAGGCTACTCCCAGCGCGGCGGCGGCGGCCCAACCCGCCCAAGTAGCCACGCGCCGCGCTCGGAGCGAGACCTGCGCCTTGGCGAAGGAAAGATCACCCGCCGGCTCGGTCAACGCCGGAAGCGTCACGGACTCGGCCCGGATTACCTCAGCCCGCACCGAACCGCTCAAAAGCGTCGCGTCGCGCTGCGTCATCGCCAGTGCTTTCCAGACACCCGGATCGGCGGCGGCGTGTCGTTCCACGGCATCCCAGTCGGCAGCGCCGGCACGGGCGTCGATGATCCGAGAAAAATGAATGTCGAGTTCGCTGTGGTCCATGTGCGGCCCGGTGAAAAGTCGTTCCCTCTTATGAGGATGCGGGCCGAGGCTCTTTCCGTCGCGGACGCGGAATCAACCGGCCCGCCGCCCTTCCTGCCTCGGAAGTGACGTTTCCACCATGCTGCCGTCGTGTGTTCAGGCGTTTCGACGTCCGGACGGGTCGAATTTTCTTCTCAGCACCCCAGCCCCATCTCTTCCCGCTTGGCGGCCAGTTCCCGTAACTGTCGCCTACCCCGGGCGATCCGTGTCTCGATGGTCGTCTCCGGAAGGTCCAGAATCTCACCGATCTCGCGGTAACTCAGGTCGTGCAGCGCTTTCAGGAGCAGCGGTTCCCGATAGCCGTCAGGAAGTTGCGAAGCAAGGTCCATCAAGAGACGGCCTTGTTCTCGGTCGGACAGACTCATCGGTGCTGCGGTGTGATCCCGTGTGCGTCCTTCTCGAACATCATCACCGCCCTCCAGCGAGGACAGACGCTCATCCCCCTGCCTTCGCCTGCCCGATCGTGCCGCGGCGTGGGCCACATTGATCGCCACCGTTCGCAGCCAGGGCCGAACGGCCCTTGGATCACGCACTTCGCCCACTTTTCTGACCATCGAAACTGCCACATCCTGCAGCAGATCCTCGACATCCGCCCAACGGGGTTTGTGCGCCAGAAGGATCGCGGCCACCCAACGCCGGTTCGCCGCCCACAGATCACGAAGGGCATTCTGATCACCCGAGACCGCCGCAGCGGCCACTCGATCCGATGCGGTGCGCGCGGCATCCAACGCCCGTTCTTCGGGCGTGCCGGCGACGATTCGCCCCAACACGGGGGGTAACTCCTGATCCTGATCCTCCAACGTGGCTCCGTTCATGGTGTATGGATGCGCCATCAGTCCGCCCTTTGGCGGCCAAATCCGGAACCCCCTCCGTGGAACTGCAAGAATCCTATCACTTTCGGGTTTTGTACGAACAAGAGTTCAATCTATATCAGTGTCAATGGTCACGCGTGGAGCCAACCTGATGCGTCATAGAAACGGTGTCGAACGGCGACTGAGCGTGCGTTGAAACATCACAGGCAATTTACGGGCCGAAAGAACGGCGACGTTGCCCTCGACAGGCACCGCGGGGTGAGTGGACTCTCAGCCGCGTACCCTCCACGCCCCGCGACCGATGGCGACACCGAAAAGCCCAACATCAACTCCCGAAGCGGTGATGCCCCTGGGCGATCACCTCGAAGAACTGCGCAAGCGCCTCATCCGGGCGCTCATCGGCCTGGTGCCGATCCTGCTGACAGCGCTCATTTTCGGTCAGCCACTGCTTGGGTTTCTGCTCAAGCCGCTGCGACAGGCGCTGCTCGATGCGGGACAGACGCCGATCCCGCAGGCGACGGAGGTGCTGGAAACGTTCGGCGCGTACATGAAGGTCAGCCTGATCGCGGCGATCATGGTGGGCAGTCCCTGGCTGCTGTACCAGGTCTGGCTGTTCGTGAAGCCCGGGCTGTACGACCGCGAGAAGCGGTTCGTCTATTTTCTGATCCCGTGCTCGGTGGTCCTGACCACGGGCGGGTTGGTCTTCCTCTTCCGCGTCGTCATGCCGATCCTGCTCGCCTTCTTTCTCGAGTTCGGGTCGCAGATCGGCGTCGAGAAGCCGCGCCTCGTGGACGTGCCCGAGGGTGTGACGCTCCCGCTGGTGACGGTGCTCGACGGTGATCCGAAGGATCCCGCTGTTGGTGCTGAATGGATCAACCGCACGCTCAGCGAGCGGCGCGTCTGCATCGGCGTGGAGGCCGACGGCACACCCCGTATCCTCAGTTCACCCTTGCAGAAGACCGCGGGCATCAGGCAGGACTACCGCGTCAGCGCGTACGTGAGCCTGCTGCTGAGCACCTCGCTGGGCTTCGCCATCGCCTTCCAGACGCCCATCGTGGTCCTGCTGCTGGGATGGGCGGGGATGATCGATCAGGCCTTCCTCTCGAAGTACCGCAAGCACGCCTTCTTCGCCTGCGCGCTGGTCTCGGCCTGCCTCATGCCCGGCGATGTGCCCTCGATGATCCTCATGTGGGGTCCGCTGTACGGTCTGTACGAACTCGGCGGACTGCTGCTGCGTTTCTTCCCCGCGAAGCGCATCGCGACAGGCATCGCCGGCAAAGAGCCCGACGGCGAGGCGGACACCTGAGTTTCCAGCAGCGCGGCGGACCCGGCTTTAGATCTCGATCTTCACGCTCTTGACCGTCGTCTTGCAGCGCTGCTTGATTTCGAGCAAACCGCCGGAACGGAGCCAGCGGTCGAACTCGAAGGCCGTCGCCGAGTCCGAGGCCTTGATCGTCATCACCCCGTTGGCGCTGATCTTGTGAAGGCTGGCCCGATCCGCGAACTCTTCGGGCGCGATCTGACGCCAGGTGTCGTCCAGTTCGCTCACCGCCTTCTGCTGCTTCGTGAACGTCCTGTACAGGTCCGTCACGCTCTTCTGCATCGACAGGTCGGGGGCCATCTGGGCCTTGAACCGACGCAGACGGGCCAGTTCCATCGTCACGGGGGATTGTCTCATGCGAGTACCTTCGAGAAAACTCAGGAATCCAAGGACGTTCCGGCGCGGGAGTGAATCCGGCCGCCCCGTAGATGCACGAGAGACGGCCGGGGAGCCAAATACTACAGACATTCCCCCGTCCATGCAACCCTTTTTCAACAAACCTACATTCTGCACCCATGCCCACCCCACCAGCAAACAAACAGGGCGACGCGACGGCGATCACGATTGAGAATCTTTCTAAGATTTTCCCCGCCTCATCGGGTGGGAAGCCCTCCGCCGCGGTGGACGGCATCTCGCTGAACATCGAGCCGGGTGAACTGTTCTTCTTGCTGGGGCCATCGGGGTGCGGCAAGACCACCCTGCTGCGCATGATCGCCGGGTTCATCGAGCCATCCGGAGGGCGGGTTCTTTTCACGCGTGCCGGGGAGACCCGTGATGTCACGCACGCGCCCGCCAACGCGCGCGAGACGGGCATGGTCTTTCAGTCCTACGCCCTCTGGCCGCACATGAGCGTCTTCGAGAACGTCGGCTTCGGCCTCGACATCCGCAAGGTGAAGGGCGAGGAGCGCCGCAGACGGATCATGGAAGCGCTCGGATCGGTCCAGATGGCCGATTACGCGCAGCGCAAACCCAATCAACTCAGCGGCGGCCAGCAGCAGCGCATCGCGTTGGCGCGTGCCATGGTCATCCGACCCAGCGTCCTGCTCCTCGATGAGCCGCTGTCGAACCTCGACGCCAAACTCCGAATCGAACTCCGTTCCGAGATACGGCGGCTCTGCAAGGCCGCGGGCATGACCACCGTCTACGTCACTCACGATCAGAAGGAGGCCCTGAGCATGGCCGACCGGATCGCCATCCTCCGTTCGGGGCGCATCGTGCAGGTCGGGACGCCCGCCGGCCTCTACCGGCAGCCCGGGGACGCCTTCGTCTGTGAGTTTCTCGGCGAGACCAACTTCTTCTCCGGCACCGTCCGCGCCGTCGCCGATGAGACAACGCACATCGAAACCCCCGCCGGGGTTCTGCGTGCCGCATCGGCGACCTCCTCTGTGGGTTCCACCGTGCGGCTCTCCATCCGGCCCGAAGCGCTCTCCGCGGCGCCGGGCGAGAACACCCTGTCGGGCCGACTGGTCGAGACGACGTACCTGGGCGAAAGTGTCCAACTCGTCGTGGAAGTGGCGCCGGGTCTTCGGGTGCGCAGCGCGGTCTCGAACCCGGGCCCGGACCTGCCCGCCGCGGGGAGCGCGATCCGACTCAGCGTCTCACCCGCGGACATCGTGGTGCTGCCGGCGTGAGACACGAAACAAAGCACGCCGGCAGGGGCCGGCGTGCTCGATCGGTTTGATCTCTGCATCAGCGAGGCGGACTATTTCGGCGGCGTCACCGGCACGTTCTGGATCCCGTTCAGGCCCGACCACGCGGTATCGACGCCGAGGGTCACGTAGCGGCGGCCTTTGCTCATCGTGTAGCGCGTCGCCCGCTGCGACCAGTATGGATAACCGGCGAGTTGCCGGTGGATGTAGTCCGGGCCGTTGACAATGAGGCTGCTCTGGTAATACCTCATGCTGGCCCCGTCGCCGCCGTTCTCCACCCATTGTTCCGGCTCGACCAGTTCGGTCAGCAGGCGGATCAACTCATCCACCCGATCCTGCATGGGGCGCGTCGTCACCTGGTCCTGATCGCCCTGCTCCCGGAACGGTGACTGGCTGCTGCCGCCGCCCTGCCCGGAGTTCTGCAGGACGCTCTGCAGGTCAAAGTCCGGGGCGTTGGCGTAGTTGGGTATCTCGAGCAGCAGATCGCGCACCGAGTAGATCTCGATCCGTTTGAACCTGTTGAGCCGTTCCTTGGGGCCGACCTGAAGGGTCCCGGCCTCCGAGATCTGCCAGGTATTGCCGCCGGGGCCGTTGGATTCCGTCGTGGCTTTCTCGAGCAGACGCTCCAGCGCATCCAGCGCGGTGCGCCTCTGAATCTTCAGGTTGATGATCTTCTCTTTGTCCAGCCCGATGCTGTTCTGATCGTCCGACCACATGACTTCCATGTCCGCGCCCGTTACCTCGGCGATGAACTTCATGGCCGCCTCGAGCGTGACATCGGTGAAGTCGATCGTGATCGGCCGCTGCATGCGGATGAGCGTGTCGCGCTGCGGCATCCCCGACAACCGCATCGAGGGCGCGGCCGCCGCGGGGGCGGTGGTTCGCGCGGGGGCGCCGGCGGTCTGCGCGGACGCCATGCCCGACACACCGATCATGGCCGACACGGCCATCGACACGCGGCCAACATTCCGTCGCAAGAAAGTGGACATACGGCGATCCCTTCGCAAAGCGGCCCCGTTGAAGCCGGGGCCAGTCTCTCTATCGTACCACGATCACACCCGATCCGTTGCAGCCGTCGGGTTTTCGGCCTGTGCATCCCCTGATGCCGGTCTTTGACGCCCGAACGTCTCCCGAGTTCCCCGCCCTGCGAGTCAGCCCGACCTCTCTGCTTCCGGTCGGTCCGATACGGTCTGAGGCGATCACCCCATCGAATCCGATCCGCGGGCACGCCGCTGTCGATACACCCGCACCCGATTCCTTGTGAACGGGATCAGCCGTCGCCGCGGCCTGTGCGCGTGCGGCGTTCGCACCGTGCGAGCGCCCTGCTTACACCCGCTTCGGCGACCGACCGTCCCCTTCCTACGGGACAGAAAGACACGACGCATGAACAACTTCGGCACGTACTCCAACGGCACAGTTACCGGCAACCCGAACGAGACCAGCGCCAACCCCGTCAACGGGAACACGCCCAACTTCACCACTTCGCCCACCGGCCAGGCCTTCATCCCCGGGATCGGTCTCGTGCCCGTGTGGAACACCACCGGCAACAACACCAATCAGGCCTACAACCAAACCGGCACGCGGCACGTGAATCAGCCGACCGTGCAGCAGGCGTTCTTCCCCGCCCAGACCTTCGCCCCGCAGTTCACGCCTTTCAACTACGGGACGAACTGGAACACGCCGTTCAATACGCCCTTCAACTACGGGACGAACTGGAACACGCCGTTCAACACGCCCTTCAAC
>ERZ761602.6674-NODE-6674-length-12748-cov-8.511305_pt1 | contig 12748 bp, 12 predicted proteins | sample MGYA00512165_ERZ761602 | MGnify/ENA primary metagenome ERZ761602 (study PRJEB28899, sample SAMN02445085) | bioreactor sludge metagenome | biome: EBPR sludge; isolation source: Thorneside wastewater treatment plant | place: Australia: Brisbane, Thorneside...
CCCCCTGACCCCCTCCCCCTCTAGGGGAGGGGGAGCGGTTGAGCTGTTCCGTTTCCTACGCATCGGATGTCAATTTCTCACCGCGTAACGCACGCCCAAGCAACTGGAAGAACACCTGGCTCTGCGGGTTTTCGTGCGCCTTCCACTCAGGGTGCCATTGCACCGCCAGCACCGGCGCGCCGTTCACTTCCGCCGACACCGCTTCAATGACGCCATCCGGCGCCTTCGCCTCAACCTTCAGCCCAGCGCCCAACTTGTCGACGCCTTGATAGTGGACGCTGACGACATCGAGATCGTCGCGCGCGTAGGCGCGCTTCAGCACGCCCTCCTCGCTTAGAGTCACGGGATGGATGTGCTCGAAGTACTCGTTGAAGCTTGCGTGGCTCGGCGCATGGTGCGCGATCAGTTCAGGGTGCTCGGACATGTCGCGCCGTAGCGTGCCGCCAAAAGCGACGTTGAGCTCCTGGAAACCGCGGCAAATGCCGAACACCGGTTTGCCAAGCGCGATCATCGCTTCGATCAGACGCGAGGTCATCTCGTCGCGATCGGGATCGAACGGCCCGGGCGCGTCGTCGACGAGGTCGCCATAACGCTTGGGATCAAGATTCGACGGCGTGCCCGTGAGCAACAGGCCGTCCAGGCGCGGCGCGACGTCGCGCGCATGAAACAATTCCGGCATGGCCGGAATAAGCAGCCCAGCGGCGTCCGCGTAGGTCAGCGACGCGTTGAGGTAGCGCGTCATCACAGCCTGCGCCGCCTGATTGTCGATCGAGCGGTTGCAGCAAATGACGCCGAGAACGGGGCGGTGAGCATCGGTCTTCATGCAGCACCGGATGGTGGATCGATCTCGTCACTCCGGACGCGCGGAGCGCGATCCGGAACCCAGGGTATCGTCAAGCGCATTGTTGACTCCTGGGTTCCGGGTTCGCCTTCGGCGCCCCGGAATGACGAAAATAGGTTAAGCATCAGAAACGCACTCACGACAACAACACGGCGGGCGAGCACGCGTGCCAAGCAAGCCAAACCGGCTCATCCCAGGTGAAATCCTCTTGGTCGTAGCGCGTTAGGTTCGAGCGGAACGTCTTCACCCTGCGCCCACCTTCGAGTTCAACCTCGTAGTTGGTCTCGCTGCCGAGATAGACGATGTCGCGAATAACGCCGGCCACGACATTGGCCCCCTGCGGCGCGTCTTCCATCTTCATCGCGCTCGACCCAGCCGGGCGCTTGTGCATCTCGATCTTTTCCGGGCGCAACGCCACCCAGACGGTCGAGCCGCGCGCGCCGGTGACCCCATGGTCGAGATATACCGTGGCGGCGAGCTCGGGACACCGCACGTGCGCCTCGTTGGGCTCGTCCTTCTCAAGCACGCCCTCGAACATGTTCACAGAGCCGACGAAATCGGCGACGAAACGTGAGTTCGGGAACTCGTAGAGGTCGGCGGGCGTCGCCACCTGCGCGAGGACGCCGCGGTTCATCACCGCGCATCGCGTCGCGATCGCGAGCGCCTCGTCCTGGTCGTGCGTGACCATGATAAAGGTGATGCCGACCTTTTCCTGGAGGCTGGTGAGTTCGGAGCGCATCTGATCGCGCAGTTTGGCGTCCAACGCCGAAAGCGGTTCGTCCAGCAAAAGCACCCGCGGCCGCTTCACCAACGCGCGCGCCAGCGCCACACGTTGACGCTGGCCGCCCGAGAGCTGATCCGGCATGCGATCGCCGAACCCGCCGAGCTTCACCAGCTCAAGCGCCTCGGACACGCGCGTCTTGATCTCAGGCGCGGCGACGCCGTCCATCTTGAGGCCGTAGGCCACGTTGTCCGAGACCTTCATGTGTGGGAACACCGCGTAGGACTGGAACACCATGTTCACCGGCCGCTTGTTCGGCGGCAGCGCGGCGACGTCCTTGCCGTCGATCAAGATCCGCCCTTCTGTCGGCGTCTCAAAGCCCGCGAGCATGCGCAGCAAGGTCGTCTTTCCGCAACCAGACGGCCCAAGCAAAGCGAAGAACTCGCCCTCCTTGATCTCGAGATTCACGGTGTCGACGGCCACGACCTTGTCGAAGCGCTTGGTGATGTTCTCAAACCGTATGATGGCGTTGTCCTTCACATGCGGCGCCGGCTTCGGCGCGGGAGCATTGGAGGAGGCGTGCGCTACATCTGCCATTTGATCAGGCTTTCGCTTTGTCCGCTTCGGTGCGGTTTTGCATTTGCAGGCCGACCGCCGTCAGCACGACGGTGACCAGGATCAGCACGGTGGACGCCGCGTTCACCTCCGGCGTCACCGAGAAACGCAACATGGAATAGACCTTCACCGGGAAGGTGATCGTATCCGGACCCGCGGTGAAGAACGTGATCACGAAGTCGTCCAGCGAGAGCGTGAAGGCGAGCAAAGCGCCGGCGATCAGGCCGGGCTGCATGTGCGGCACAAGCACGTCCCAGAACGTGCGCCACTCGCTGGCGCCGAGGTCCTTGGCCGCCTCCTCCAGTTCGCGGTTGAAGGACGCCAGCCGCGCTCGCACCACCGTCGATACGAACGGGAACGAGAACGAGACGTGCGCGATGGTGATGGCGCCCAGGTTGAGCGGCCACGGCAGCCCCATCGGCCATGGCAACACCCGCGCGAAGAAAACCAGCATCGCGACGCCGAGGCAAATCTCGGGAACCACGATCGGCAGAGCCATGGAGCCTTCCACGGCGGTTTTGCCAGGAAACCGAAACCGCCAAAGCATCACCGCAGCGAGCGCGCCGAGGATCACCGAGATGATCGTGCACAGAAAAGCGATGGTCAGGGAGTTCACGAACGCCTGGAGCAGCGACTCGTTGTTGAAAGCCTTGACGTACCAATCGGTGGTGAACCCCTGCCATACCACGTTGCGGCGGCTGGTGTTGAAGCTGAACACCATCAGCGTGATCAGCGGCAGGTAGAGAAAGGCCAGGGTCGCCAGCACGATGACGCGCAACGGCCAGCGTTTGGTATATTCAAGCGGACCGGGGCGCTCCCTGCGGGCGCGCCTTTGCGAGAGCGTCGTCATCAGCGCCTCCGCTCGCTGCGGCGCTGCACCAACGCCTGCACCGCGATGGCGATGAAGGTCAGGTACATCAGCATGAACGACAGCGCCGCGCCGAACGGCCAATCGTTGGCGCGCTTGAACTGACGCTCGATCACGTTGGCGATCATCTGACTATCGGTGCCGCCCAGCAGGTCCGGCGTGAGGTAGGCGCCAAGCGCGGGAATAAAGGTGATGAGGATGCCCGAGGCGATGCCTGGCGCCGCGAGCGGCACAACCACCTGCATGATCGTGCGCATGTGGCCAGCCCCGAGATCGAGGCTCGCTTCCATCAGCGAACGGTCCATGCGGTCGAGCGCGGAATACAGCGGCAGCACCATGAACGGCAGGTGCACGTAAACGAGGCCGATCACGACCGCGGTGTTGTTGTAGAGCAAGGTGAGCGGCTCGAACTCCCCCAAGGGTTGAAGCCCAACGAGCGTCATCAACCCGCTTGCGTTGCTCCACAACCATTCGAGCGTGAAGTTCACGTACCCCTGCTCGCGCAACACGGCGATCAACGCGTAGGTGCGAATGAGCAGATTGGTCCAGAACGGCAGCATGATCAGCAACAGCAGCCACGCCTTCATGCGCGGACTGGCGAACGCGATAGCGAGCGCGACCGGGAACCCGACCAACAAACACAGGATTGTGGTCAGTCCCGCGACCAGGACGCTCTTCCAGAATATCTCTAGATAGAGCGGCTCCGCGGCGCGCATATAATTCGAGAAGGTGCCGGTGAAATCGATCGTGACTGGGCCAGTGTTCTCGCCGAACGAGTAGGCCCAGATCACCGCCATCGGCACAATGAAGAACAGCAAGAGCCAAGCGATCGGCGGGATCGAGATCGCCGCGAACGCCGCCTTCGCCTGACGCCAGGTCTGTTCCATGCGCTCCTCTTGGCGCTATGCCGCGTTCACCCGGGTGAAGATCTCCTCATAGAGCCGCGAGCGCTCATCGCCCTCGAACGCGCCGTACTCGCTCTTGGCCATGACATCCGCGGGCGGGAAGATCACGCGGTTGTTCTTATAGGCGTCGCCCATGAGGTCGGCGACAGCGCGGTTGGGCGTCGGGTACTGGATTTCCTCGGTGATCGCCTTCCCCGCTTCCGCGTCGAGCAGATAGTTGATGAACGCGTGCGCTTCCTCAAGATGCGGCGCGCCGGTTGGAATGCACAAGCAATCGGAGTTGATCAGCGTGCCTTCCTGCGGCACGACGAAGTCGAACGCCTCGCCGCCGGGACCGGCCATCAACTGGGCGATGTCGCCATTGTACTCCAGGACGATGTCGATTTCGCCAGACGCGAGCAGGTCCTGCCCGTCGTCTTCGTGGAACGCCTTGATGTGCGGCTTTTGACGGATGAGCATCTGCTCGATCTGCGTAAGCATCTCATCGGGGATATTGTTCACCGAATGGCCGAGATATTTGGCGCAAAGGCGGATCAGGTCGGCGGACTCCGAAAGCAGCGCGATACGCTGCGTGAACTGCGGCGAGTCGAACAGGTAACGCCATGAGTTCGGCACGAAGTTCGCCGGCATTTTGTCCTTGCGATAGGCGATGCCGAGCACCAGCCATGTGTACGGCATCGAATAGCGGCGGCCCGGATCGAACGCGGCGTCCTGAAACTCGGGCAGCAGGTTCGCGAAGTTCGGTATCTTGGAGCGATCCAATTCCTGGATCATCTGCGCTTGGCTCATCCGCGTGACGAACTCGTTCGACGGCACGATCACATCGAAGCCTGGATTGCCGGCGCGCAGCCGCGCGAATAGCTCATCGTTGGTGGCGAAAAGGCTCATATTGACCGGCACGCCCGTGGCCGCCTGGAAGTCCGCCAAGGTGGTGGGGCCGATATAGGTGTCCCAGTTGTAGAAATTCACGGTTGGCGCGCCGCCTCCGCGTCCGCACGCGGACAGCCCGCCGGCAAACGAGACGCCGATCGCCGCGGCGCCGAATTGTTGCAAGATAGAGCGCCGTGACGCGCCGCGCAGAGTTCTCTTATTCATGCCCTTCGCTCCCACTCTGGCCCAGCGGGACAGTGCCCGCCTCCGAACCGTGATCTAACAAGTGCGCAAATACCAGTCATAATCAACATCTGGGATCACACTTTGGAAGCGTTCTTGCTCAGTGCGCTTCACGGTGGCGTACATGCGCACGAAACGGGCGCCCAAATACTCCGGCAAAATCGCGGAATCAGCGAACCGATCTACCGCCGCGAACCAGTTGGTGGGGATCCGCTCGCCCGACTCCGCCGCCTGCGCGTAGCCGTCGCCAACCACGGCGGGACCAGGGTCGACCTCATTCTTCAACCCATGATGCACCGCAGCAAGCAATGCTGCGACTGCGAGCGTCGGGTGCGCGTCCGCGCCGGCGACGCGATGCTCGATGTGACGCGTGTGCGGCGCGCCGGCTGGCACGCGGAACGAAACCGTTCGGTTGTTGACGCCCCACGTCGGCGCCACTGGCGCATAGGAGTTCGCGCGGAAGCGGCGATAAGAATTGGCGTTCGGCGCGAAGATCGCCATCGAGTCCGCCAGCAATGCCTTCATGCCGCCGATCGCATGACGCACCGCAGGCGAGCCTTCGGGCGCATCCGACGCCATGATGTTCTTGCCCTTGGCGTCGTTGACGCTGACATGGAGATGCATGCCGGAGCCGGCGCGCTCGGCGAAAGGCTTGGCCATGAACGAGGCCTCGCATCCGTGCTTGAGAGCGACCCCCTTAGCGGCGCGCTTGTAGAGCACGGCGTCGTCCGCGGCGCGAAGTGCGTCGGCGTGATGTTTCAAGGTCAGTTCGAGTTGCCCGGGGGCGTATTCGCTGATCGCGCCTTCGAGCGGCACGCCGATCGCGTCGGCGGCGGCCCACAGATCGCGCAGGAAGGCGCTCGCCTCCTCGACCTCGCGCAGACCATAGACCTGATGCTGCGTGGGACGCTCCCGGGTCAGCGGCGACACCGGCAGCTGAACCCGGCCATCCACTGTCCGCTCCGCGTCGACGAGATAGTATTCCAGTTCGCAGGCGACGACGGGCGTAAGGCCGTCCGCCGCAAAGCGGTCGAGCACCCGCCGCAGGACGTGCCGCGGATCGAGGTCATGCGGCGACCCGTCGAGTTCGAACATCGCCATGGGAATTTGCGCTACGTCAGGCCCAAGCCATGGCGCGGGCGTGAGCCGCCCGGCGATCGGGCGCGCGATGCGGTCGGCGTCGCCGTCTTCCCAAACCAGCCCAGTGGCTTCCACGTCCTGGCCGGTGATGTCGTTCACCAGGATCGAGCCCGGCAGGAAGCGCCCCTGCTCATACACGGCCATGATCTCGTGGCGACGCAGGCGCTTGCCGCGCGGCACGCCGGCCATGTTGGTGAACACGATTTCGAAGAAGTTGATGTGCGGATGGGCGTCGAGAAACGCTTTGCACTCTTTGGCGTCGGCGATGGTCATGGAGAACGCTTATGGAGTGTTATCGCATTCGGCAACGGGCGTTGCGCGAAATCTCCCTCTCCCGCGGTGCGGGAGAGGGTCCAGCGCAGACGCGCAAGCTTGTTAGAGCTGACGCCACCCCCTCACCCTGCCCTCTCCCCCTTCGCAGGGGGAGAGGGTTAGGGCGCCACCTCCCCAGCAAACGCATCGACCGCGTCCACCAGGCGCGCGATCTGCGCTTCGCTCGTCGCAGGCGAGACCAGCATCATCATGTGAAACGGCGCGATCAGGACGCCGCGATTGATGAGATAGAGATGGAGCGCGTGATTAAGCTCGCGTTGAGCGAGGGCTGCGCGCATCTCGGCGGCGTTCTTCGGCGGCGCCGGCGCGAACACGATCTCGGCGCGGGCGCCGACGTGGACCACGCACCACGGCAACTTGCGGCGCGCGATGACGGCGTTAAGGCCGGAGACGAGCTTTTCGGTTCCCGCCAGCATGGTCTCATAAGCCTCCGGCGTGGCCACCTCCTTCAAGGTCGCGGCGATCGCGGCGATGCCGGCGGCGTTGCCAGCCAGCGTAGTGCCGATTCCAGAGCGGCCTTGACCTTGGGAGACAGAGGCTATGCGCTCCGCGAACGCCGCGCTCACGCCCCACACCGCCGCCGGAAAGCCGCCGGCGATGGCCTTGCCGATGCAGAGTGCGTCGGGCTCAAGATTCCAAGCTTTCGTCGCGCCGCCCGGCCCGGTCGAGAGCGTGTGGGTTTCGTCGATGATCAGCAACGCGCCGGCTTTCAGCGTCAGCGCGCGCAAGCGCTTGTGGAAGCCCTCCTCCGGCCGGATCATGCCGCAATTGGTCATCGCCGGCTCGCACAACACGGCGGCAACATCGCCTGGCGCAAGCGCTGCTTCGAGCGCGCCGACATCGTTCCACGGAACCGCGCGCGTGGTCTTCGTCATGTCGAACACTTGGCCGACGAGCCCTGCGTCCGGGCGCGTGCGGCCATGGCGCAATTCAACGAAGCAATCCTCGACCATGCCATGATAACAGCCGTCGAACACCACGATCACGGTCTTGCGCGTGACCGCGCGGGCCCAGCGGATCAGCGCGCGGTTGGCGTCGGAGGCCGAAAGCGTGGCTTGCCAGAACGGCAGCCCGAAGCGGTCGGCAAGCAGCGCGCCGGCTTCCGCAGCGCGTTCGGTCGGCAACATATACGTGGCGCCGCGGCGCAACTGCTCCGCCACCGCGCGCGCGACGGGGGCGAGCGCGTGGCCGAACATGCCCGGCGTGTCGCCAAGGCAGAAATCATCGTAGGTGTTGTCGTCGATATCGGTGAGCGTCGCGCCTTCGGCGTCTTCGACCACGATGGGAAACGGCGTCGCCCAATCGCGCATCCAGTGCGTCGGCGCGCCGGAGAGCCAGTGTAGTGCGAGCGCTTCTGCTTGCACCGCGGACTTAGGGTGCGCGGCGACGAAGGCTTCAGTCTCGCGCGCGATGAGGGGGGCTAGGTTGTCCGTCACAGAACACCAGCCTCGTCATTCCGGGGCCGCCGGAGGCGGAACCCGGAACCTAGGGGATCGTAGAGCACGGCACACTTGCCCCTGGATTCCGGCTCTCGCTCCGCGAGGCCGGAATGACGAACTAGGCTAGTCATGGAACAACTATGGACCGCCGGCGCCTCCGCCGGCAATGGTTGACCTTAGTACCGATTTCCGGTATCGCTACCGCGTGCGGTATGAATGGGACAAGGCGAAAGCCGCCGTGAATCTGCGCTTGCACGGTGTCGATTTCGCGGACGCTATCCCGGCGCTTGAGGACCCCAACCGCATCGAAGAAGCGGATGATCGCTTCGATTACGGCGAAGAGCGAGACATCGTCATTGGCATGTCCAGAGGCGGCGTGCTCTTCGTCGTCGTGACCAATCGCGACGAGAGAACCAAGCGCATCATTTCAGCGCGGAAAGCCACGAAGCATGAGCAAAACAGGTATCACGCGGGCGACCATGAAGTCTGGTAAGGGTCAAACGGATTGGACGCGACTGCAGGCCATGTCGGACGCAGACGTGCGCAAAGCCGCTCGCGCGGACCCGGACGCGCAACCGCTCAGCAAAGCGCGCTTGGCAGCCATGCGCCGCGTTTCGCGCGTCAAGGCGCTGCGTGAACGCATGGGGCTGACGCAGCGCGAGTTTGCCGAAGCATTTCATCTGCCGCTGACCACGCTGCGCGACTGGGAACAGCGCCGCAGCACGCCCGACGCCCCCGCCCGCGCGCTGCTGCTAGCGATCGAGCGCGACCCGAAGAAAATGATGGCGCTGCTGGCGGAGCGGGGCCCCTAAGAGTACGCTGTTTCAACAGACTGCTCCGCCATTCCGGACGCGTGGCACGCGCGATCCGGAACCCAGGAGCAAACGCGCTGTGCCTTGCGATGTGCCTTGCGATCTCCTGGGTTCCGGGTTCTCGGCTCTCGCCGAGCCCCGGAATGACGAACTCTTTTCATCATCGCACCAATATGGACCGCTGGCACCCTTGCCGGCAATGCACATCCGGCGCGTATGAGACAATCATGAAATCACAACGACCACATGCTGCCTCGCGTTCACCGCGCGATTGTAGAGCGTTTGCAGGCGTTTCAGCTGAGGCAAATAGAACTCATCGAGCTCCGTCGCTTCGTAGTCGCCCCCCATGCATAGCGCCTCCATCTCTGCGACATCGAAGCGACCCCGGAGCCATGCTTCGTCCAAGTCGTTGAGCGCCGCCGCTAACCGCTTCACTTCGTTTGGATCAAAGACAGCCGCGGCTCCCAGCCCGAGATCGGCAATGGTCGGGCCAGCGTCCCCTTCCCGTCGCCCTTGTATTGCTGTTAGCACTGGGTCTTGAGGAAGTCCGTCGAGATCGACGTACTTGCACCCCATTGATTCCAATTGTTGCGAGAGCGCCGCCTTCAAGGCATCGACCCCACGGATCGATGGATCGACTCCCATTAAAGCTGCTTGATGTCGCTCTTCAGCCCGCCCAGTTTCCGAGCACAACCACGACAACACCTGCCAATCTTTGTCGACATAGAGGCATTCGCTTGTCCCGATATCGGCTGTCTTGGTGAGGTCCCAAGACATTTCGTTCAGCCCCCAAAACTTCTCAGGGTCAGACTTCACCGCGTTCAGATCAGTGTCGTTCACACGCGCATAGTACGCGACAACGCTCATTTACCGCCTCCCGACGACAGACCACATCGCCTCACTCACGCCCGATACGTCACGCTGATCCCCTTCAGCTCGGTGTATTTCTCCAGCGCGTGCAGCGAGCGGTCGCGGCCGAAGCCGGATTGTTTCGCGCCGCCGAACGGCACCGTGATGTCGCAGGCATCCCAGCCATTGATCCATACCAAACCGCTGCGCAGCTTGCGCGCGACGCGATGGGCGCGGGAGATGTTGCCTGTCCACATGCCGGACGCGAGGCCATAGACAGTGTCGTTGGCGATGCGCACGGCTTCGTCTTCGTCCTTGAAGGCGATGACGCCCAGCACCGGCCCGAACACTTCCTCGCGCGCTAGCGTATCCGTGTTCTTGATGTTGGCGAACACGGTGGGCTCGACGTAGAAGCCCCCGCTCTCCGCGCGCACGCGCGAACCGCCAGCGACGAGCGTGCCGCCTTCGGCCTTGGCCTTCTCGACATAGCCGAGCACGCGCTTCATCTGACCTTCGGTGACCAGCGCGCCGGCGACGCTTCCCGGATCGAGCGGATCGCCCGGCATGTACTGCCCTGCTCGCGCGCGCACTTTTTCGATGAACGCATCCTTGATTGACGCTTCGACCAGCAAGCGTGACGCTGCGTTGCAGACTTCCCCTTGGTTGAAGAAGATCCCCCACGCGGCGGCGTCCGCCGCTTCATCCAAATTCTCAGCATCCGCGAACACGATTTGCGGGCTTTTGCCGCCGAGCTCCAACGCCACGCGCTTCAAATTGCTTTCGCCGGAATACACCATCAGCTTACGGCCGACTTCGCCCGAGCCAGTAAACGCGATCAAATCCACATCCATGTGGCGCGCCAACGCCTGGCCCGCACTTTCTCCGAAGCCCGGCACGACATTGAGCACGCCCGGCGGCACGCCGGCTTCGAGCGCGAGTTCGCCCAGTTTCAACGCCGTCAGCGGCGATTGCTCGGCGGGCTTGAGCACGATGGAATTGCCGGCCGCCAGCGCCGGCGCCACCTTCCAGCAGGCCATGTGCAGCGGGAAATTCCATGGCACGATGGCGCCGACGACGCCCAGTGGCTCGCGCACGACGAAAGACAGGCGTTCGGCCGGCGTCGTCGCCACTTCGCCGTACACCTTGTCGAGCGCTTCGGCGTACCAGCGGATAGAGTTGATCGAGGTGGGGATGTCGATCGACCGCGTGTCGCGGATCGGCTTGCCCATATCGAGCGTTTCTAGCAGCGCCAGCTCCTCGAGATCACGCTCCATCAACTCCGCCAGACGGAACATGATCTTCTTCTTCTCGCGCGGCGTTTTGAGCCGCCAACGGCCATCTTCAAACGCGGCGCGCGCAGCCTTGACGGCTGCGTCGACATCCTCGGGGCCGCATTCGGCGACCTGGTTGAGCACACTACCGTCACGCGGCGTCGTGTTGGCGAAGGTCTTGCCCGATTTGGCGGCGACCAGCGCGCCGTCGATGACAGCGTGGCTGGGCAACTTGAGCGCCGCGGCGCGGGCGAGGTTGTCGTGTAGGGTCATGCGCGCGCTCTTAGCGCAGCGCGCGCCCGGGCTCAAAGCGGCTTCTTGCCCTCGCACACACGGCGAAAGCCCGCAGCCGCGTAAGCGATCATGCGCGGCTCGAAGGCGGGGATATCCGTCGATTTGCAGACGCCGTCGGAGAGCCGGTCGATGCGGCCCGTTTCGGCAAGCGAAAGTGTGAGCGAGCCGGAGAGAAAATTGTAGCTCCAGTACAGATCCTCACGCGTCGCCTTCGGCATGGCGCGCTGCAACAAGTCGATCAAGCGGTGGATGACCGGATCGAAATAGCGCGTCATCACCTCCCCGCCCCACGCGGTCGATGAGTTCACCAAGCCCACGAGCGCAAAGTAGTTGCGCCAATGCGGTCCACCCGTCTGCAGCACATGCAGCACGGGATGGAGAAACGCCTCGATCGCCCCTTCCACCGTGACCTTGTCGCCAAGCTTGGATTCGTAATCATCCATCGCCTGGATGCGTTGGGCGTTGATGACCTCGGCCCGACGCAGAAAGACAGCGTCGAACAGCTCTTGCTTGGTGTTGAAATAATAGTGGATGAGCGCGGTGTTGACGTGCGCGCGGCGCGCCACTTCGCGGGTAGTCACCCCGTGAAAGCCGTGCTTCGAGAAAATTTCCTCGGCGACGTCGAGAATAGCGTCGCGCGTCTCCTTCGTTCGCGCGGCCGCTTCCGCCTTAGCGGGGCGGCCCACGCGGCTCTTACGGCGCCCGATCGCTTCAGACTGAATGCTCATGCAAGGCGCGTAACGGCTCTGTTGCGTCCAATCAACATGCTGCAACGCACAATCCGACGCAGCGGTTTTTGAGTTTGACTCTTTCACTCCGCCTGTAAACAAAATTAATCAGCCGATGAATTAATTCGCCGGGGAGGAGAAATCATGCGCCCATCGTTCCGTTCACTGTTGTTGGCCAGCGGCATGCTCGCGGGGTTTGGCGCGACCGGGCCGGCACTCGCCCAGGACGCCGGTGATGAGGAAATCGTCGTCACCGCGCGCAGAACCGAAGAGCGGCTACAGGACGTTCCGGGGGCGGTCTCCGCCTTCAACGCGGCGGCGCTTGAACGACTTGGCGCGACCGAAGCCTCAGGGCTCCAGGGCGCAGTGCCGAACGTGAATATCGTCCAGGGCAGAGGATCGTCGAACGCGCTCAACGTCTACATCCGCGGCGTCGGCCAGCCCGATGCGCTTCAGACATTCGATCCAGCCATCGGCTTCTACGTTGATGACGTGTACTACTCGCGCATACGCGGCCTCCAACTAGATCTCTTCGACGTTGATCGCATTGAAGTCTTGCGTGGGCCTCAAGGCACGCTGTTCGGCAAGAACACAATTGGCGGCGCCGTGCGCGTGGTGACGCGCCGACCGACCCAGGACACTCACGCCGCGCTTCAAGTCACAGGGGGCGACTTCGGACAACTGGAGGGCCGCTATTCGATGTCGGGCGGCCTGACAGACGAGCTGGCGGCGGGCTTCCAAGTCTTCGCCGCCGCGCGCGACGGGTATGATGGGGTGGACGGCCCCGAACGGCATCGATGTGCCAGACTGGTGTTGTTG
>ERZ761602.6678-NODE-6678-length-12739-cov-6.946389_pt1 | contig 12739 bp, 11 predicted proteins | sample MGYA00512165_ERZ761602 | MGnify/ENA primary metagenome ERZ761602 (study PRJEB28899, sample SAMN02445085) | bioreactor sludge metagenome | biome: EBPR sludge; isolation source: Thorneside wastewater treatment plant | place: Australia: Brisbane, Thorneside...
GTATGGGTCCACTGCGGCGAAGGCGTAAGCAGCGATGATTCCGTCGCGGACTTGTTCGCCAGAGAATGAGTCAAATGCCAATTCTTTTACTGGGATGGTGCAACGCGCGCGGGCAATGCGTCGGTCTGCGAGGTTGGAGAGAATGCGCAGGTGAACTTTCCCGCCGGTGATGGCTTCGATTTTCGGGGCGAGACGTTCACATGCAGTGTTGACCGCATTCGCACCCATCGCATCGCGCACATCATAAATGAGATGAACGACGAGAAAACCGCCAATGGGAGAGTCGTTGAAGATTCGTACTTCAAGGTCTCTTGCGCCGCCGCCAAATTTTTTGAGGATCGGGTCAATCGAATCCGCTTCGGCGAGCAGTTCGGCTTTCTTCTCATAAATTTTCAGTTTTGCTTCATTTAGGTTGATCACATTGATGACCTGCATCTGTCCGATCATGAGCGGGTCGGTGGTGGTGGCTTGGTAGCCGCCGCCAGCTCGGGCTAGCTTCGCCATGAAGGATGCGCCCGCTACAACGGATGGTTCTTCGAGCGTCATGGGCACAAGTACATCTTTGCCGTTGACCATGAAGTTCAAAGCAATGCCCAAAGGCAGGCTGTGTAAACCAATCACGTTCTCGATCATGTGGTCGGCGGCATCAGCGGAGATTCCGCCTGAGGTCCACGCACCAAGATCGGGCGGGGTAAGAGCCGCAGCGTCCGCTAGTTTTTGGCGGCGCTCATCCAAAGTCATGTTGTAAAAGCCGGAGATTCGGGAAGTTGTCATAATGTTTCCTATTTTAGGTTTTGCCTGCTGGCAAATTCTATCAAACTCGAGGGTATAATCCAATCGAGGAGTTTGGATGTTACTCACCCGCGAGCAATTACAGGAACGTCTCTTTGCGCTGCATCGAGCCAGCCTTGAACTGGTAAAGGATGTTTCTTTGGAAACCCTGTTGGAGCGAATTGCCGCAACGGCGTGCGAACAGGCGGGCGCTCGTTATGCTGCTCTCGGGGTCCTGGATGATACGGGGAAACTTGAAAAATTCATTGCTGTTGGCATGAGTCGTGACGAGATGAAACGGATTGCCCATCCGCCGGTTGGGAGGGGGCTGCTTGGCGAGATGATGGATACCGAAATTCCCCTGCGCGTCCCCGTCATTGAGGATCATCCCAGGTCTGTAGGATTTCCCGCCCATCATCCTCCAATGACATCATTTCTCGGTGTTCCGATCCGAAACAGCGAAAAGCAGATCGGTCAGATCTACCTGACCGATAAACTGGATGCCGATGCATTTTCTTCCGACGATGAAATGATCATCCAGATGCTTGCCACATATGCGGCTGCGGCGATCGGCAACGCGCGTGTCATCAACCAAATGAAGGAGCGCGATGCTGTCCTGACCCGCCGTAATGTGGAGATGAATCTTCTAAACGATATCGCTACCACTTTGACTGCGAGCCTCGACCTGAACGAAATCCTAAACAAAGCCTTGAGGCTTGTGATGAATTATATGAACGTGGAGGCGGGTGAGATATTCCTTCTGGAGGAAGATAAGACTACTTTGCGGATGATGCTTCACCGGGGGCAGGCTGCCGAGGCATTTTGGACCCGGAACGTCTTCGTATTAGGCGAGGGGTATCCGGGGATTGTGGCAAAAACCGGACGACCGCTCCTGAGTGATAACCTGGAAAACGATGAGAATTTCCTGCGAAAAGCAATTGTCGATGCCGGTTTCAAGCAGGTTTTATGCATTCCTTTGCTTTCGGGTGAGAACGTGATGGGTGTAATGAGTGTATCGTCGCGCTCCCGGACACCATTTGAGGATCGGAGCCTGCAGATGCTTTCCGCGGTTGGCGCTTGGGCGGGGCTTGCCATCGAAAACGCTCGTTTGCATACAAACGCGAGGCGATTGGCGGTGTTGGAAGAGCGGGACCGCATCGGTATGGACTTGCATGATGGCATCATTCAATCCATTTATGGGGTCGGGCTGGGGTTGGAAGGCGCGAAACACATAGTAGATGAAGATACCGAAGCTGCAAAGGCGAAGATCAATCATGCCATCAGCGGTTTGAACCAGGCGATCCGTGATTTACGTGCATATATTTTGGATTTGAGACCTCGGCAACTTGGAAATGACGGGTTTATGAACGGAATCAAGCGTTTGATCGCAGAATATCGAGCGAACACCTTCTCCGAGGTCAACTTTACAATGCCCGATTCCGACTTGAAAGAACTGACTCAGACCCAGGCATTGGCGTTATTTCATATCTGTCAGGAGGCATTAGCCAATGCCGCCAAGCATTCCAAGGCGAAAACCGTTCAAATTTCGTTTTGGACGACCGATGAGCGTGTTCTGATGGAGATCCACGACGATGGCAATGGCTTTGATACGAGTCAAATGTCTGCATCCATCGGTCATGGATTGGCAAACATGAAGACTCGTGCGCATGCATCGGGTGGTGATATCGATATTTCATCGGTTGTTGATGAGGGAACGACGGTTCTTGTATGGGTTCCGCGTGGAATCAAACAATGATTCATGTAATTCGATTTTATTTGCAAAATGAATCACAGGATTTCGAGACTTATCCGAATCGATTCGTGTATGGTATGCAAAAAGATTTTTTAAGATAGATATGCCGGTCATGCCCAGATTCAGCCCCTGATACCCATATATGGGGGTGCCTGGTTCGATGATGGGTGCTTTTGGCTGAAACGCCTGTTCTACAAAAAACCTGTAAATGCAGTGAAATCGAAATGATTCGTTAAGATGAGTCAATCTTAAAAAAACAAAATCTTTTAACTTCCCGTAGGTTGAACGACTGTTATTGAAGGGAATGTTCTGCTAGAATAGACGCACGCTGAAAGAACGGATGTGAGTTCGATCAAGTTCATCCGCAATCCCTGAAAGACCAATTGCAACAGATTCATGCAAAATATATTGGAAAGCCGCCCAAAACAGGCGGGTTAGTTCCATCTACGCTGGAATCTTACAAACCTGAGCACTGAGGAAACATTTATGAACGCTGAACAGGCATGGCAAACCGTCCTTGCACAACTCCAAATGGATATGCCGCGCGCATCTTTCGACACCTGGGTGCGCGATACCCGTCCCGTTGGTTACGAAAACGGGACTTTGACGGTTGGCGTTCGTAATGCTTATGCCCGCGACTGGCTTGACAGCCGTCTCGCTGCCTCAGTCAACAAGATTCTGATCGATACACTCAACTCGAAGGTTTCAGTAAATTTCATAGTTTCCCAATCGGAAGAAAACGCCTCATCCGAACCTGAGGCTGGTCCCGCCTCCATTCAGATCACCCCGCCGGAACCAAAACCCCGTCACGTGACTTTGAACCCTCGTTACACTTTCGATACCTACGTTGTCGGGTCTGGGAATCGGCTTGCTCATGCGGCCTGCCAGGCGGTGGCGGAAAAACCCGCGCGGGCATACAACCCTTTGTTCCTGTACGGAGGGGTGGGGCTTGGTAAAACTCATCTGCTTCACGCCATTGGCAACGCCTGCCATGCCAGCGGATTGAACATCCTTTACGTTTCCTCCGAAGAATTCACGAATGACATGATCAATGCCATTCGCTCGCACACCACACAGGCGTTTCGCGAGAAATACCGCTCTGCAGACGTGCTCCTGATCGACGACATCCAGTTCATTGCGGGCAAGGAATCTACACAGGAAGAATTTTTTCACACATTCAATACCCTGCATGGACAGGACAAGCAGATCATCGTTTCCTCGGATAGACCTCCAAAATCCCTGGTTACGCTCGAGGAACGTTTGCGATCCCGCTTCGAGTGGGGGTTGACTGCCGATATTCAGGCTCCTGATCTTGAAACCCGCCTTGCCATACTGCGCTCCAAAGCCGAACGCACCGGCAGGCAGATCTCCGACGAGATTTTGGAAGGCATTGCCGAGCGCGTCCAGTCGAACATCCGCGAACTCGAAGGCGCATTGAACCGTATTATTGCCTATGCCGACCTGAGCGGCGCTCCTCTCACACCCGATCTCGTGGAAGTGGCATTGGCGGACCTTATCCCATCCCGCAGTGACATCCAGCCAAGGCATGTGGTTGATCTCGTTGCCCGCAAGTTTGGGCTGACAGCTGAAAAACTTCTCGGACGCGACCGTACCAAGGAAGTTGCCCTACCGCGGCAGATCGCCATGTACCTTTTGCGGGAAGAGGTAAAGATCTCCTTCCCCCAGATCGGCGAAGTCCTCGGTGGGCGCGACCACTCCACGGTCATGTCTGCTTATGAAAAGATCAAGGAACAGATCCATGCCGACCGGAGACTCGAGCAGGATATCGTCTCCATCAAACAGCAGTTGTACAATCCCGCAGTTGCTGCATAGAGAAATAAAAAAACAGGCGCACATCAAGGAGCGCCTGTTTTTTTATTCGATAGTCTTAGCAAAAATCAATTCCGCTCCGTCCAGGCGGGATGGGCGTATTTTTCCTTGACCAATTCCTCTGCACGCTGACGCTCGGAGGTGGATAACTCATCTTTTTCAAAGCGGATACCCAATTCCGCCTCGAACCCCCGGACGAAGACTTGGGCTGCTCGACCCCAACTTGTCTCCACGCCTAAAACGGATTCTACAGTCGCTGCGCGTGCAAGTAGTCTGTCTCTTGCCAATTGTCTTGCGGCCTCATCTTCGAATACCAGCCCTTCGCAAATGCGCGTCAGGTCGCCGGTCAGGGGAAGCGAGCCGTGTTGAAGCACCCCTTCCTTCCTGCGCGCCTGTGCCGAGCCGATGAGCTTCTTTCCATTGACAGTGATCTCATATGTTGAAGGGACTTCGAAACAGACCGGGTTCATGTTCTGGGCAACAGGCAGGTTTTCGTGTTCTTTAACCTCAACAGGCAGGTTCAAAGATCGAACGGCATGGAGAAGCGCTTTCGAGAGGCGGTTATAGGATTCAAGTACGCCTCCTGCAAGGACAGCTTCTTCATTGGACCCGGTCACAGAGTAGGTCAACTCATCGGTGTGCAGAATCGCCCGTCCCCCAGTCAGGCGGCGGACAACATCCCAGCCCCAGGCGCGGAGTCGCTCCACATCCACATCCTTGAAAGATTGGGCGTGCCCGAGGGAGAGACAGGGAGGATCCCAGGCGTATAAGCGAAGCGTGGGCCTTGATTCGCCGCGGTGGATGTGTTCGAGGATGGCTTCATCCACCGCCATATTCCATGCGCCGGATGATGGGGGAGTGTGAAGGAGTCGCCAGTGGGTCATAGGGATTTGTAGTCACGCTTGCAGCGTGACGGCATAATTTATCATCAATATCATGTTTAAAATGTTGCCTACGTGATTTTCAAAAATTTTTCCGCCGCATCACCCAAGATTTTTTCATCCACGCTTTCCAACGGCGGACGGACAGCCCAATGTGGAAGTCCATGCAATTTGTGGAGCAAGCCTTTGAGAATGGGCGCGATCGGTGAAAACCCCTCAAGGAAATGACGTTGTTCCGTAACCTTTGCCTGCATATCCGTTGGATCTTTCCCCGCCTGAAATAAATCCCAGACTTCGCGCAAATTATCGGAGATGAGATTGGCAGGCGCGGTGATCGCGCCCTGGGCATTGTTTTTTAACGCGTGATGGAAATACGAATCCGTTCCGTTTAAAACGAGCAAATCTTTTCCGAAGCGTTGTCCAAGAGCGGTTGCAAAGGATTCGTCGTGCGAAGAGTCTTTGATGCCTGCAAATTGGTCGGGATATTTGGTTTTAAGCCGTTCGAGCAGGTCAAGTGAAAAGCCAACTCCCGTCATGACCGGAATGTGATAGCCGAGCAGGTGTTTCCCCGGCGGCACGGCTTGTTCGATCAACTCGCTGAACCATTGAAATAAGCCGTTTTCACCTGCTTTACGGAAGTAATACGGTGGAAGGACGACGGTCCCATCGTAGCCGAGGTCGTAGGCGAGTCTGGTCAACTCGATGGTTTCGCTCAGGCTGGGAGTTCCGGTCCCGACCAGCAACTTGAAATCGCGCACTTGATGCTTGATAACACGAATGGAACGGAGCAGCGCTTCGCGTTCCTTTGGAGAAAATGACGGGCCCTCGCCAGTGGTTCCGAACAGCAATGCGCCGTGGCATCCGCGCGAGGCGAGGAAATGAAGGAATATGGCGAGCGATTCGAAATCGAAGGCGGTATCGGGTTTTCCCGGTGTTCTGGGGTTACCGAGATGAGGTGTGACTGCCGCGGCATAAACGCCTGCAAGGGGATGGAGGGTTGTCATTAAATATTCCTTGTTGTACTCCGGTTGATTTACTCGTTCTCTTCGATGAACTGCTTTGCCGCTTTTTCCGGCGGCTGGAGCGGTTGACCTTCTTCTTTGTACAAATAATGCTGATGATCCAAAGTCCACAGGTACAAGTCGCCTTCGGTCTTGCCGGGGAAGTCTTCGAGAAGTCCACTATCACGGATTATGGTGGCGATCGGCAGGTAAACCGTATCGTACCAGTGTTCGACAGCTTCCTGTTCGGAGACGTCGCGTTTGAAATCCAGCCCCATAAAATAGCGGTGAACGGCGATGTGTTCCAACATGCGGGTGAAGCCGTCGGGGATGTTTACCTTGATGTTCGCGTTGGGGCGCAGCCTGTCCAAACCGGTGCGTTCAAGAAAGTCCACTTTTGCGCCGAGGATTTCGAGGTCTTCCGGTTTGATGTCAGGCGTGATATTGACACGCGTAGCGCATTCACGCACTTCGGCTTCGATAAATTCCTGTCCCTGTTCGCGCGCTACTGAGACCCGGTGGTGCCCGTCTACAACAAAATAAACCTCTCCCACTTTATAAAGCACGACAGGCGGGAGGTGGATGTCCTCATAGAAGGCGCGGTCGACCTTTGTCCACCTGCCCGCAAGTTGATCCTCTTTTGGAAGGAAGGCGCTATCGAACTCGTGATACCGGTTCAGACTCCCCGTAATCTGATTCACAAGCACGGTTTTCATGCCCCGATAAATGGGACCGCCGATCTTCAATTTCTCTTTGATGTCGTCGTAGGAAAGCAGGTTGTTGCGCTTCCCGGAAAGGACGGCGAAGGCTGAGTTGATAAAGGATTTGAAGCGCGCGCGGCTGAAATCGGCGCGTGTTCTGGAGTCGAGTTCATTTGACATGGGTTCTGCTCGCTTCTTGGCTGGTTATTTCGTGGGAAGACAATTCGATCACCTTATACGGATAAACGTTGATGATTTTGGTGTAACCGGACATCGACTCGCTCCGACTGATATTCCCACGGTAGAAATGAGTGTGGCCGTGGATGTGGATACGCGGGCGGGCAAGGCGAATCAGCCAGTTAATGGCGCTCAAGCCGTGGTGGGGTTTGTCGGTATCATCATGGATGCCCGAGGGGGGGGAATGACTGATCAGGATGTCGAGCGCGCGCCCATAACGTAGACGATTCGAAAGCAGGCGGGGTAACATCCGAAAGGCTCTCAGGTATGCCTCTTGTGCGGAGTATTGATTTGTGCCATCGGGACGGTAACGCACAGAGCCGCCAAAGCCGCCGATCAAAATCCCCTTGTGGCAGACCGTTTTCAGATCCAGGTTCGAGCCGCCTTCGGCTTTGGTCTGCGGGTCGTTGGGAATGAAATTCGGGTCATGATTCCCCGGCACATAAAACAATGGGACGTTTAGCACCGTTACAAGGAATTCAAGATAGGGATACGGCAGGTCGCCGCATCCAAGAATCAACCCGACATCGCTGAAATGTCCATTCGATGCCAGTGAATAGACGCGTTCCACGACCTGGTCACTTACAGCAAGGACTTTCACAGAAGGCATTGTGCCCCAGAAAACTCAACAACGCAAGGCTTGACTTCAAGAAAATGCCCAATAGATAAGCTTGGATTGTTACTTGAGTTTAGAGTAGCAAAGTAGCACACAAAAGATGTGCAATTGTACTGAACGATAAAAACTGAAAAGCAAATGTCAATTACGGACTGGCAGAAGTCGGAACTTGAGCTTTTTTGCTCTTGAACACCACCTGATAACGAGCGTGTGGTGGCGGACAGTAATTCTTTTGCCTGCCTGTGCCATTTCCAGCGGGTCTGGGCTTGGCAGCGGGTGTGCCCAACTCCAACAAAAATGCCAGGACGGAGCGTTGCACTTGATAAGGCGTAAGCCTGTCGCGTTGTGGTCTATGGCGGGGGTACCATGCAGGACGGTTTTCTTTCACGTCGTCACGCACTAACAGCAATTGCCAATACGTCAACGCACACAACCACATCCATTGTTGCCCACTGACCAGATTGGGAGAACGGTTGCTATTGAGACCCATATGCTGTTTCAAAAAGAGGAACATATGCTTAATGGCAAAACGCCATAAATACATGCGGCAGAGATCGGGTAAGGCAACATCCTGCGGTCCCGTCCAGAATAACCACATCGGACGTTTGTAGCGGGGTGTTCCATCCGCCTTCAAGAATTCCACTTGCACCAATGAGCTAATCAAATCAGCCAGCTTCTTGAAGTGCAGGTTCTGCCATAACAATACGCGGACAACCTGCTTGCCCAGTTCAAATGTTTCGGTGCGGTCAGCCGCGCGATGGGTCTTATGCAAGTGAAAGGACTTGCTGTGTTTGGCGGGTCTGCCCTTCTTGCCTGCTGGTCTCGGTTTAGGATTTTCATACAGAACCGATTGCTGGCAACACGCACCAAGGCAAACGTATTCTAAAACCATCGAAAAACGCCCAAAAACAGGTGATCCGCATAGCGACTGTCTGCGACCAACACTTTTTTCTGCGGGTCACGGATATCCAATTCCTTCACTTGAAATGACGCCACTTGGGCATCGGTCATTTCCGTGTCAATCCCCTCCACATCCACAGGCGCTGCCCACGATGTGCCGAAGTTAATCAAACGTACCAACCATGAATACTTGTGACCTAGCGCATCGGGTCTTTTTGATTCGATTTCAAAACCCTGCGGTCAGACAGGGTTTCCGCTTGTTCATGTTCGTTGGCTGTCGCGTCAGCCGCATAGATTTTGTAGCCTGCAATGGTTTCACTGTCGCTTGGAACACAATATAGCAACATGGACAGCAGATCATCCAAGTTCATCTCCCCGTTTTCCAAACCATCGACACGCTGGAAAACTTCCGCGCAAAGGGGGGCTCTTCACTCAATGCCACTGGCAAACTGACATGCCCCGCAACTGTCAAGGCGTCCACCAGGTTAAACAAGGTGTCTGCCCGTTTGATGAAGTTTTGGTACAATGCTTCTCAGAACTCGCTGATAGTTTTTGTCACAAAAAACTTTTACCAGCAAGTTCCATTTTGTTAAGGTGCTTTGAACTCTAAACTCAAGTTGTTATATAAACCGTTATAATGAGAAAAACTCAGTAATTTAAAGTTAAAATAATCCACAGGAGAATTAGATTGATAAATGGATAACAAATACTTGAATATTAATTTCATTTTGGCGAATCTTGTAATTCCGTTGGTCTCTTTGATGATTTATTGCTGGACGTTTGTAATTATTTCGTCATGGTTGATGCTTGAGGGAGTTAATTATCATTTCGCCAGGAGAACAGGCGGACTTGTTTTTTTTGCGACAATTGTTTTGATAATTATCATGATTGTAGGGATAAAAATGCGATGGTTTAAAAGCCCTTTCTTCGATAAGGCAATTCAAGGGAATATTACCTCGGTTGATATCCTGCTGATATTGTTACCTTTGACCCCCGTTACTCAATTTGTGATCACCAATCACGAGATTCTTGATGGCATCGATTATTTATACGCCTTAGCGCTTTTCGCCTTGTTTTCTTCTATATTTATTTTTTTTCTACCAATGGCATTCAATCTTTTGGCGCCGACCCGTGCCCCCTTTATCGTCGGACTGGCATTCATTTATATGATAGCAAGTATGGGTGCAATGACCGATTTTTTTTCATGGTACGAGATGGGTTCGTTGAAGATCCAGTTGTTGGTGTTTGGCGTTTTGACAGGTATTCTCTGGATGCTATACAACATGGAAAACAAAAAAATATTGCACTTTTTGGTCCTAATAAATTTCACGGTTGGCACGTTGATTCGTTTTGTTTCACTTGATGGCAGTATATCCAGCGCGCCCATCGAAAGCAATCAATTGATATCACTTGTTGAGGGTAAGAACGCATCTATTATGCCAAACATCTATTTGCTCGTTTATGATGCATACGTTCCTAATGAGACAATGATAGCGTATGGGATCGATAATATGGCTCAGGAGGAATTTTTAGAGACACAGGGTTTTGCGTTTTATCCCCATACCTACTCAGTCGGCTCATCGACCGTAGGCACAATGAGCAGGGTGTTCAATGCCTCTCCCGAATATTACGGGAATGTCAGACGAGGAGTTTCAGGTGATGGCCTGGCGCACCGAATACTTCATGACTTGGGCTACGAAACATACGGATTATTTTATTATGATTATATGTTTCGTGGAGTGGGTATACACTATGACCATTCGATGCCGGAGAGTTATAGTATTTCCTCTCCCTTGTTACTTAAGAGCGTTATACTTGGAGAGTTTCGGTTTGATATAGAAAAGGTGGGAGACTCCAAGGAAACTTTAAAACAATTGATTCAGGCAAAACGAGAATTTCTGAAAAAAGCTTCCAATGCGCAATCTTTTGTTTACGCACATTCCACTCAGCCATCACATGCACAGATTTCAGGGACCTGCCTGCCAGATGAAGTCGATTTATTTAACCACCGGTTGAACGCAGCAAATGATGAAATGAAGCTTGATGTTGACCTGTTGATAAAAAGTGATCCATCTGCCATAATAATAATTGCTGGTGATCATGGACCGTATTTGACAAAGAATTGCTATCAAACCAAGGAAGGCGGTTACGATATATCCGAAATATCCAGATTGGATGTTCAAGATCGTTATGGCGCATTTTTGGCAATAAGGTGGCCGACCAAAGATTACGACAGATATGACGAGATTACTGTGTTACAGGATTTGTTTCCTGCAATTTTTTCATATATCTACAAAGACGATAGGATTTTAGACGCAAAAATTGCGCCGATTACCTTGGAAGATTACGTTGTAAGTGGTGTGTCAGTCAATAACGGTATTATTATTGGCGGGATTGACGATGGTCAACCCTTATATATATCCGTTAAATGAGTTTTGGCAAAGTTTGATATAGATCGTTCTGGCTTGGCGGGAATTTTGACTAATAAAGCCAAACATAATTAAGGGTGTCAAGCGATTGCAAATAGATTTGTGTAATAGACTTTCCTTGGGATCTTGGGATTCGTATTGAGGAACCCGGCTTTAGGATTTTAATGTTCCATATATAAAAGTGAAAGCAAAGATTTGTAAATTTCTGCGATTACAGACGCTATGTATATTTTCCGTTAACTGTGTTTTCTGTGTTCTGGCTATGGAAATCTGGATAATTATGATAAGACTGTAGAAACGTCGTTTGAAACGGATTACCATTTGTGCCATTGACTGGACAATTTGGACGATTTTGGCGAATTTTGATGTGCAATATAAAGCGGAAGCTACCGGGTTCTGGACTTTGCTACAGCCAAGATAATCATGAAAGTTACTGTAACAAGGCTGGTGGGTTTCAAGCAAAAGAGACGAACTCCTTGTAAGATATTGGTGATCAAAGCCAATCGACAAGGAGTTCGTCATGTCCATTGTTGTACTAAACTTACCGGCTGTCAAGCGCAAAAGCGAGGATCGACCGAAGAAGTATGCCTATTGTGAAGGCGAGACCTTCCAGCGCTGGGGAGAGGTGGACAAGCGGGTGAAAGATACGCGGGTCAGACAGGTAAAAGTATATCGGTATCGTTGTTGCCGCTGTCGCAAGACCTTTCGATATTACCCTGGGGGGTGAGCCCTGCCCAGCAAAGCCAACGACTGATGAAGTTGTGTGTGATCATGTGGTCGCTGGGATTGAGCCATCGCAGCCTGGCACTGATCTTATCGGTGTTTGGGGTATCCCTGAGTCACATGAGTGGCTGGCGAGATGTGCAAGATGAAGGGCGGCAGATCCGTCGCAGATTGAAGTGGAAACCAGCACGGATCGTAGGGGTGGATGGGGCTTGGGTCAATAGCCAGGGCATCATGGTGGCAGTCGATCTGGGGGATGGGCCGGTCTTGGCGTTGGCAGAAATCGACGAAAAAGAGAAAGGCGCTGTTGAAGCATGGTTGAAAGGCTTGAAGCAACAGCACAACATCGGAGCGATTGTGACGGACGACCTGGCAACTTACAAAGAGATTGCCCGGGACCTTGAAATGGGACATCAAATTTGCCAATTCCATGTGCGCCGCTGGACAGGAAAGACACTGAAGCTCTTGGAGCAGGAACTTCCACCTGAATGGCGGTATGTCATTCCAAAACTCCAGGATCTGATCCATGATCTCCCCAGCCATGGCAGCAAAGTCTTGCATGAACTCTGGAAACAGATTCCTAGCAGGACAACCCTGCCGGATGAAAAACGCACTCCCTTGGAAAAACTACGTGATCTTGTGTTACGTTTGAGCAAAGATTGGGAAAGATACATTGAGTTCTACCATGATCCGGGCATCCCTTGGACGAATAATCGCACAGAACAGATCATTGGCAGATTGAAAAACAGGGCAAAACGGGTGCGGGGCTATAAAAATACTGAGGGTCTGCTTGCAGGCAGTCTGGTGGCCAGTCAGTTCTGGACCTAAAGCTGTGCTTTTCTCTTGGGGGAGTGTGCCTTCAGATCAGTTCCTCTATTTCGCCCACCGCCTTTGTTA
>ERZ761602.6679-NODE-6679-length-12739-cov-5.037764_pt1 | contig 12739 bp, 14 predicted proteins | sample MGYA00512165_ERZ761602 | MGnify/ENA primary metagenome ERZ761602 (study PRJEB28899, sample SAMN02445085) | bioreactor sludge metagenome | biome: EBPR sludge; isolation source: Thorneside wastewater treatment plant | place: Australia: Brisbane, Thorneside...
CGAGTGGACGTAGCGGTTCACAGCATGAAGGATTTTCCAGTGGTCCCGGCGGGTGGGTGTATGTTGGCAGCTTGTGTGGAGCGAGGAGAGGCGAGGGATGTTTTGATCAGCAGAAATAAAAACCCCCTTCATAAATTTACTGGGAAGATGAAACTGGGGACTTCAAGCTTGCGAAGGCGAGCGCAATTGGCGGCACAGAATTGTCAGGCGGAGATAGTCCCTGTTCGAGGCAATGTGGACTCGCGTGTCAATAAGGTAAAAGAGGGTGAACTCGACGGCGTAATTCTAAGCGCCGCCGGATTACTGCGGCTCGGATTGGAAAATGAGATCACCGAGTATTTTGATCCCAAAGTTTTTATTCCAGCCCCCGGTCAGGGAGCGATTGCGGTGGAGTGTCGCGAAGAGGATGAAAGTTTGCGTTTGAAACTAAGACGCATTCATCACGATGAGTCCGGACAAGCCACGCAAGCAGAAAGGACCTTCCTAAAAGCTCTCGGCGGGAATTGCACGCTTCCGTTGGGGGCTTGGTGCGAGATCGAACAATTTCAAATGCGACTTCATGCCTATTTGTCCGATCAAGACGGGCAGTTGGTCATGATGGATCGAGCAATTGCCCCGATTGGTTATGGCGAACAGTTGGGGGAGCAATTGGCGGAGCGTTTCATGAACTACGGTGCTCGAGGAATTTTGAAACGCCTTGAAAAATAAAGCTTCTCATCTTCACGCAATTCTCTTCAGTCCTGATATGGAGGTTGAGAAAAAGAGAGGAATAACGCTTCATCGCATTCCTGCCATTCGGATTCGTTTTTTGAAAACTCGTTTGCCTCAACGAAGTTTTGATTATCTTGTCCTCACTTCCAAGCACGCTCTCAGCCGAAAGGAGCTTTGGAAGATTCGCGCTAAAGAAATTGTGTGCTTAGGAGCGCAGACAGCGGCCCAACTTGGGATTCGAGGGGCGAGGGTGGTTGTACTCACTGAACAAAACTCAGCGGGGCTGCTCAAGTATTTTAGACGTCAAAGAAAGCGTTTTGCAGGCAAACGAAACCCGAGTATTTTTTTGCCTCGCTCGATGCGAGCAGATCCCATGACCGTAAGGGCGCTGCGCCAATCCAAATATCAAGTGACTGCAATGACCACTTACGTGACCGAGCTTCTCAATGTGCGAAGACCGGTCGAACGGATTCTAAAAAAATATCCATCGCCCACTTTTTTTCTCACGAGTCCCTCCGTCGTCCAAGCGCTCAAGCAATCCTTTGGAATTCGACGAATGAGGGCGTTGGCGGCAGAGCTAGATTTCATCGCGATCGGACCTACAACCCGTAACTACTCTGAAAGCCTTGGGTTTAAGGTAAGGGTGGCGAAAACTCCCTCCGGAACTGGGCTTCTAAAGGCGCTTCTGGTTTAAAGGGCCGCATGAAACACGGCACGCGGATGATTGAAGAAAATCAGCTGGAACCCATTCCGTTTAAATATCAGGATCCCAAAACGTTAATTTATTTCACCTGTCCTGAGGGTACGTCGCTGTGTCCACGTTCGGGTTTTCCTGATTTTTGGACAGCCCATTTGTGGGTCGTTCCACAAAATCTGATTGTGGAATTGAAATCTTTAAAACTTTATTTGAATAAATTTCGAAACGAGGACGTCTACCACGAGGAGCTGCCTCATCGAATATTGGCGGATCTCCGAAAGGCTATTGAGCCCGCGTATTTAAAAATCGTCATGGATTATACGAGAAGAGGGAACATTCAAACCGATGTGGGCATTGAATATGCGGTTCCCCAATACTCCGGCCCGCGAGCCCCAGAGTGGGCAATTCGATACGGACTTCGCTGATTGCAAGCGATTAACTGGGTCGAGTTCGGTGCGTTGTGGGTGCAGCGGATTTCAAAATGAGGTTCTTAATCTGATCTAAGAGGATCTTTTGCTCAAATCCGCGATACTTTTTGATAACGAGCTCAATGAGCTCGTAGGGGATTTCGATTTCTTCCTTCGTTTGTTTTTTTTCTAAAACAATTCCACCGTGAGAAGTTCGATAGAGATCGCGATATTCCTTCTCTAAGCCAATGGCTTTCAGCACTTTTGTGGTATCAGAAACAAAATTGGGATCGATGTACATAGACCCCCATTCTCGCTCAAAATATGGGCTGCAGCGACGTGCCAATTTTTCCGACCTTCGAATTTAGGATCGCGACAAATTTCGTCGCCAGTTTTCCGCAGGCACGTAACTCAGTGCGGTCGATGCTACGCCGTTAACCCAGGAGGGATCAGAAATGCGTTCTCTCGTGAGATTTTTGAAATCTTCGCTCACAGGTGTGCTCGGCAAAGGAATGAGCTTTCGGTTCCATGGGCAAACCTCCTGGCAAATATCGCAGCCCGCCACCCATCCCTGGAAGCTCTGCGGCGTTGAGTCTGTAAATGCTCCCTTGTGTTCAAGTGTCCAATAGGAAATGCATTTCTCGGCGTGAAGCACGTAGGGCTCAAGCGCTTCCGTCGGGCACGCATCGATGCAGCGGCGACAGGTTCCGCAATGATCCGTGACAGGAAGCTTTAACTCGAAATTTTCAAGAGAAAGCGATGTGAAGATCTCGCCAAGAAAAAGAGCACTTCCGAATTCCGGATGGAGTAGCAGGGTATTCTTTCCCTGCCATCCTAACCCCGCTTGCTTCGCAAAAACTTTTTCCAAGACGGGAGCTGTATCTACGCAAATCCGAGCAGAGAAGGGGCCAAAAACTTCGTGCAATTTTTCCAGCGTGAGCTGCAGCTTCTTTTGAAGAAGGTGATGATAGTCCTCCGTCCAAGCGTAGTTGGATACTTTCACAGGGCCTTCCGCCCAGCCTGGAAAATAATAAAGTCCAAAGCAAAGAACCGATTGCGCCTCAGGAAAATACTCTTTGGGATTCAAGCGTTCATTCGCACGCCGGGCAAGATAATTCATTTGTGGCCCCTTGTGTCGCTCGAGCCAGATGCGAAAGTGGTCGCGCGTGTCTTCCACGAGATCCGGGGCGGAAGCTCCCGCCACGGACCACCCTAAGTCGCGCGCCCAAGAATCGAGTTCTAATTTCACGGTTTCATCGCCCTTCTTTAAGAATGCGATGTAGTTTTACCTCATCATCCTTTGTCATAAAGACAAATCGACAGCCCATGCCGGTGGGCTTGAAAGGACTCCACTTTTTTTGAACCCAAACTACCTGAGCGGTGCCTCGGACATTGCGATCGTCCTCTTTGGAAAGGATAGTGAAATCAAACTTTTCAGTTCGTTCAAGAGGCTGACTCATTTTAAGGAACATTCCGTGAGCGCTGAGATCGATGGTTACAACTTGGTCGAGGATATCTCCGCCGACAGGGTTGCGAACGAGCACTTCTCTGCGGATTCTCAGCCTATCTCTTGAAACTGCTCGGCCCTGAAGTGCGCGTTTGAGAAAGGTCCAGCGACCTTTGAGATAAAAGCGATGCTTTAAAATAAGGGCGAGAGAAATGACTCCCACGACAAAGATAGCCATGCCCACGCCAAACAGGATCGATCTTGCATCTGCATCCGAGTCGCGGAAGGCTTCACCCATCGACGAGATAAAGTCTTTCTGATCTTGATTAAACTGCTTTGGCACTCACTCCATGGTCGCAAAGACAAGAAAGCTTTACAACTGAAGGCTTACAACAGACTCGATGTGATGGGTTTGAGGAAAGAGATCGACGACCGTCCATCTCGAAATACGATAGGGGCCTTTCTTGCAAAGCGCCGTCAAATCTCGGATGAGCGTCTCTAGGCTACAAGACACATAGGTAATTCGAGAGGGAAGAAGGGAATTTAGCTCTCGAGCGACTTCTAGTGCTCCCGTTCGCGGGGGGTCTAAGATAACCCAATCAAAACAGCGCCGTTGCTTTCGTAAGTTCTGAAGCGCCGCTTCGCTTTTCGCATGAATCCATTCCACATTCTTAATGGAGAGCGACTCTGAATTCTTTCGGGCCCAATGGAGCGAAGCTTCAAAGTCTTCCACGCCTACCACCGATCTTAAATTTTTTGCGAGAGGAAGAGAAAAGTTTCCGATGCCGCAGAATAAATCGAGAGCCGAACTGGCGCCTGGGTTGCTCAAGAGATTTCGATCGGTGAGAACTCTTTCAACAAGAAGTTCATTCATCGAGAGATTGCCTTGGGTAAAACATTGTGCGTCGTACTCAAGTTTTAGCCCTGCGACGTCATACCTGCCAGGGTTCCGGAGATCGACGAGGCGATTTTCGGAAAAAGATTGCGACCAATCCTTCGCATTTTGAATTTGAGCCGCTTCGACGCCGAGGAGCTTGAAGAAACCGTCTTCCAAAATAGGGCATTCCTCGACGGCAAACATTTTATGAGAATGCGGTAAAAAGTAATGAAGCTTACCCTCAGCGACCTGCATGCGGATGCGGTGGCGATAGCCGAATGGTTGAGGCGCAGCGATTGAATCAAATTGAATTTTCGTCAAATGGGGTTCGAGCGGAGAGCGCCGGATCCAATGCTTGGTCATCCGAATTTTCCATGCCAATTGCTCCTCGTAAGAGAGATGCTGAAAGTCGCACCCTCCGCAGGTAACGAAATGTTTGCATTTTGGAGTTTCTCTCTGCGGGCTCGACTGCAAAATCTCTACAATGTCCGCGCGCCATCTTCCTTTTTTTTCTTCCAAGATTTTTACTCGAAGTTGATCCTGAGGAGCGGCTTTTGGGACGAAAATTTCCTCCTCTCCCACGCGCCCGAGTCCTTCGCCGTGGCTACCGAGGCCTTGAATGGTGAGGGTGAGTTCCTCTCCGATTTTGAATGACCTTCTCTCTGACTTTTTCTTTAATGTGCTCATTTCGCAGATGGGGTCTTTAGCACAGAAAAGTCTATTTCGTCGAAGTAATCCGCTGGCATTGCGCTTTGACACGGAATTCTTTCGAGTCATCCCTCAAAGTCCGGGCGTTTATGAAATGCGAAATGAGGCGGGGGAAATCATCTATATAGGAAAGGCCAAATGCCTTCGGGATCGTCTCCGTTCTTATTGCCATGTCCATTCCATGCCGGATGTTTCACGAAAGACGATCCGATTGCTTCACGACGTTCGACAAATCAGGTGGACGCTGACAGCCACGGAGAAGGAGGCTCTCCTTTTGGAGAGTGAACTCCTCGGGCTGCATCAGCCTCGTTACAACGTGATCATTCCTCGTCCTGAATTCTACGACTTTATCGCGGTGATAGAGAATGAAGGTAATTTTGCGCTTCGATTGAAGCCTTGGAACGGGCTTCGGGAGAAAAATCAGCCACTGCTTTACGGTGCATTTCGAGGACGAAGACGAGTGAGGAGGGCGGTTCTGGCGCTCTCGCGGCTGCTTTATCTTTCGGGCCGCCAGCTAGAACACAGTATGCAACTTCCGGGACGACTACAGCGCGACTGGGTTCCCCAAGGAGAAGATGTTGCGCTGCCTCTACAGTCTTCCATTGAAGCGACTCTCTTTCGGCGGCATCTATTGAAATTCTTTCAAGGTCGCTCCAAGCGGCTCATTTCCTACGTGCGAGACACATTCCACTCAGAGAACTTTGGTACAAAATTTTGGGCATCGATGATTCAAAGTGATGTGGAAGCGCTCGAAGAATTTTACAAAAAGGGCCCAAAACGTCTGTGTGAGATTCGCAAGTTCTACGGACTTCGCCAAGTTCGCATTTCTTGCGAGGATCTCGATCACTACCTGACGGCTTTTCCTTTTGACGCTTCAACGTGACGCGTCCAAATATTCCGTCGACTCGTCGTAGTTGCAACGGAGCGTCGAACAAATCCGATGATAGAATTTAAGGAGAGAGTGGATGCGATGCAGACCTCATGGAAAGAGAAGAAAACAAAGTTGATTGATGCGTTGATGGCAAAGACCTCCTTTGCACTTCAAGCAGCCAACAACGGCGACCTTGACGCCGTCGAGGCGCGATTATTTGACCGCAATCATTTGCTTCACGAACTTCATCGTCATGATCAACGCGCCACCCTTAAAGATTTATTAGGAGCTTTTGCGGAACTTGAAAGTTGGGCCAAGCAATTTGAATCCATCTCAAATTGGGATCGCGATATCGTCACCAGCATTCGTACGCAGCAAATGAAAATTTTGGTGGATTTAAAATCTTCGCAGGAAGCGAAGCGCGGGGTGTTGGAAGAAGCTTGCATGACTGGGAAAGGGGTCCGCCTCGAAGTTCAAGGATAGATCGGATCATCGAAAGGAAAGACTGATATGGAAGCGTCAACGAACAAAAAAGCATTGGAACTCGACGGAGCGAGTCGAGAGTTTGAATCGCATCTCCCATTTTCTGCAGTTTCAAACGAACTCAAAAACCTTCTTGCTCCAGCCAGAGTAGTGACGGAGATCTACGTCAACGATAAGCCCGTGAGCATTCAAGAAGAAGAAACGCTTTCCACGGTTCCTTTTAAGGATTTAGGAAAAGTTGTCATTAAATCGAGAGAGGTGAATGAACTCTACCGAGAGTCGCTCAATCTTGCGCCGCAAATTTGTGAAGCGCTGAAGCTCGATGTTCAGGACGTGATCCGATTTTTCCAAACAGGTGATATCCAAACGGCTCAAGAGCGTGTGAGTGAAATGACGGCACTTTTGGAGTGGTTACTGCAATTGATTTCAGGTTTTCAAGCGATCGCGCAATTTAACTTACAAGAAATGAAGTTCTCAAAAGGGCTAGTCATGGAATCGGTCGATCGCATGCAAGCGCTTCTGACAGATTTGCATGTGAATTTGAGCGAACAAAAATGGGAGCCCTTTCAAACCCAACTTCAAGGTCCGTTCATTCAAGAGGTAGAGGTTTGGAAAATTCTCTTCGAAGAAGTGTCCACGAAAAAATGGGGGCCAGAGAACTAACGGCCTGAACCAGCGGGCGCTGGTTCGCTCAATTCAGCAAGTTTTAAGAAGTTTCTGATTTGCGCTCGAGTGAGATGAGGGATGCCGAGAGTATCTTCCATCACCTCTACGGTGGAAGGAAATGCACTCGTTTTCCACATATTCGCGGCTTTCATTACATTGAAGAGGTCCAGATTCACCTGGGCCAAATTTCCACCGCGAAAGAAATTAGACTGAGAGCTAACCAATTTGTTTAACCGTGCGAGCATCGCTGAAACAGCATAGGCCCCCGTGCGCCATCGGCCGTCGCTTAAGCCGCTCACGCTGAACAACTCGCCGGCGTCCTTCATCGAATTCTCATTCTGAAACAATTGAGAAAGGGTTCGGCGTATCAAAAACAATTTTAATCGACGTTCAATGGTTGGAAGTTGCGCTAGTAATTCATCGGCGGCAGCTTTACGTTCCTTAATGGGTGCTTTGGGCTTTCGTTCGAAGACTGCGAGTGCCTTTGCGATAGCTCGATTGGCAATGGACAAATCGAGTTGATCGATCCCATGCATTTGTCTTTCAATATAACCGTCTAAGTCGTCTAAAGTTTCCACAGCGGCAACGCAGTCAAAGAGATTGGGGATGGCTGATTGGGAAGAAACGGATTTTCCCGCCCAGGCGGTACTCCCGGCAACTAAGCTAAGAATTAATATGGCAAAGATCTTCCTCACGCTGAGGAGGAATTCTGCAAGGTCTGTGCCGCTCAAGTTACTGGATTTCCTTGGGGAATTTGATTCATGTCGAGACCCAATCAGCTCTCACTGCGGACTTTGCGGGCCATCAGTTCGTGTAGAGCTTTCTTGGGATCCTGCTGCATGTAGCAAATCCGATAGATCTGCTCGGAAATGGGGAGGTCCAACTTCTTTCGTTTCGCAATCTGATGGACTTGCGCAACCGTGTAGAGACCCTCCACCGGACCCGTCACACGCGCGCGCGCTTCATCGACGGACTTTGCACTCGTGAGTTGCACTCCGAATTGGCGATTTCGGCTGAGATCTCCCGTTGCCGTAAGCCAAAGATCGCCAACGCCGGCCAAGCCGTAAACGGACGCTGTTTTGCCGCCCATTTGCTTCGCCAGAATTTCCATCTCCTTGAGACCTCGCGTGAGCAGTGCGGCTCTCGCGTTCATTCCCAAATTCATGCCGTCTGATATTCCACACGCAATCGCTAGAACATTTTTAATGGCCCCGCAAACTTCTACGCCAATCGGATCGCTACCCACATAAGGACGAAAAAATGAAGTCGAGAAGATTTCGGCGACCGATTTAGCAAAAGCGCGATCCTGGCTTGCCACCACGCAGGCAGTGGGTCGGCGTTCTGCCAGCTCTTGCGCAAAGGTTGGGCCGGAAAGTGTTGCGGAGGGTGCGCGTAATTTTTTTGCGAGGCTTGTAAAGGTGAGTAGCGTCTTTCGATCAATGCCCTTCGAGGCATTCACGAGGCCCGCTATTTTATAGGGTTTCAATTGCTGCAAAATGGATTGCGTTGCTTCAAAGGGCACCGCCGAGAGACAGAGCGGCGGCGTTCGAAAGGCCATGTCCCAAGAGTCTTCAGCATCCAAACGGAACACGGGATGCCCTTTTCCTAGATTCTCCAAAAGCGTTTGGCACAGCGCCTCGCCCCATTTTCCAGGACCTATCAATACAATGGGACTCTCGCGGAGCGTCATTCGACCGGGCATGGCATAATAGAGACATGCCGGAGCCGGGGAAGCAACCTGAAAGAGGGAAGTCCTTTTTGGGAATTCTTTTTGAATGTTGCCATGTTTATTCCCGCGTTTACCGAAAAGAGGACGAGATGAAGTATGAGGGCCGCTGCCCAAAGTGCCTTCGAACTCTTACGGTAAAAATTGATCCGGTGGACGGGATCGAGGGGCGCTTTCTACGAGCGAAATGACGAGGATCGTCGCTGAGGGGATGAGTTTTGGCGAATACGTCTGACAAAGCAAAATCAAAAGACGCTCTGCTTTTGGCGGCCATCGACAAGCTTGAAGAAGAACTCGCCACACTAAAAGACTTCAATGAAATTTGCGGCCATTGCTTGAAACTTTCGGAATTGTACGATGAGCACCACACTTCAGATTCAAAGAAGCTCGCCAATCGTTATATTTTTCTCGCCGCTCAAGCGCTGTTGCGCTCGGGACGTATCGCGAGGTCCGTTGCACTTTTAAACGCGCTCAAAAAGCGGCCAGAGACGGAAGCCGAAGTTCAAATGTTAAAGCGTTGGGCAACCGAAATGTATTCCAAAACGAGTCGAGCTTCCGGCCCTGTCACGGGGGATGAGCATCTTCCCGTTCCGACCCCCTATCAAGAAATGAAGGGCGTCGTTGCTTTTGATGACGAGCCCACGGAAGAGTTAACCAATTTTGCGCGCCAGCAATTTGTAGGTGTTCCGTCGAAACAAGGCTTGTTCTCGTTACTGAATGAGAAAGAGTTTGAAGCCATGCTGGAGCTTGCCGTCGTGCGAGATCTTACCCCGGGTACCGTGCTATTTCGTGAAGGGGATCAGGCCGAAGCATTTTACATCGTTGCGGAAGGAGAGATGGAGCTGGAATCCACTCAGGGCGCTCGAAAGGTCTTTCGGGAAGGACAATTTTTCGGAGAGCTTGCACTATTTTCTAAAACACCTCGGACGGCCACGCTCTTTGCATCGAAGGCCTGCAAGCTGCTCGAATTTTCTGCGGAGGATTTAGAGACGTGTTTCATGCTCGTCCCCAATATGCGGGAAAAAGTGTATTCCTTCTATGAGCTCCGTTTGTTCTATCAAGCCGCCGCCAAGAATCGAATTTTTCAGCGATTCACTCAGTCCGAGTTAGAGGAAATCGCCGACTACCTTACTCCCATTCGAGTCCCCGAGGGGCGCGTCCTCATTGAAGAGGGTGCCAATGCCGAAAGTTTCTTTGTGATCGCTAAAGGATTTTTGGCCGTCACAAAAGAGGGCAATGAGATTTGCAAGCTAGGACCAGGTCATTTCGTGGGTGAAATCGGATTGATTTTAAACAAAACTCGAACGGCCCGCGTGCAAGCCATCACCGAATGTTACTTACTCGAATGCCAAAATCAGGACTTTGCCGAGCTTTTGAGAGATTATCCCAAATTTAAAAATGTCGTAGAGCAAGTCGCTCAACTTCGAGACAGCGATCACTCCGATGATCCTACCGATCCTGGATTCCGCCTGGATCCTCGCGCTCTTATGAAGCCCATCATTGACTAGGGCTCTCTATTCGGAGATTCAAAAGAGCATGGTTTCTGAAAATGGATTTTCAATGGTCGGCAAGCGCGCGCTCATTATGGGGCTCGCCAATGAACGAAGCATCGCATGGGGTATCGCTCGCGCGCTCAAATCTGCCGGCGCGGAATTGGGGTTTACTTATATTGATGCCGTGGAAAAGCGCATGCGCCCTTTGGCGGAGGAGCTCGGTGCGACTTTAATTTCTCGCTGCGATGTGAGCTCCGATCAAGATTTGCAAGCGCTGGGAGAAGTCGTGAATGACAAATGGGGAGGTCAACTCGACGTGCTGGTGCATTCGCTGGCCTATGCTGATCGAGAAGATTTGGAGAAAGGATTTACCGAAACTTCGCGGAGAGGCTTTCAAACGGCTCTCGATGTGTCGGCATTTTCGTTAGTGGCGGCAAGTCGCGTGCTAGCACCGGCGCTTGAAAAGGCGAAAGGATCGGTGATCACTCTGTCCTATTATGGCGCCGAACGAGTGGTGACGAATTATAATGTGATGGGTGTGGCGAAAGCCGCGCTGGAATCTTCCGTGCGTTATCTTGCCGCGGATTTAGGTCCCAAAGGAGTTCGCGTGAATGCGATTTCCGCCGGACCCATTCGAACTCTTGCCGCAAGTGGCGTAAAGGACTTCCGATCCATCCTCACCAAAATTGAAGAGCGTGCTCCGCTTCGACGAAATATCACCATCGAAGAAGTTGGACAGGTGGGCTTATTTTTAGCATCTAACGCTTCCTCCGCTGTCACGGGACAAGTTCTCTATGTGGACGCCGGTTATTCTATCATGGGACTCTAGGTACAATCCGAAGGAGAGAGCGAAAGCGCTTTAATTAGCTCTCGAGAAAATCCCAGTTGGCAGTAAGGGCGGCGGTGGCTTCTATTTCGTCACTTCCCCAGGCGAGGCCAAATTTTCCGCTCGAGTATTTCACACGCGTATCATCAAAAAGAGGATTCGCATCGAATTGTAGTTCTGCATTTTGACGAAGGTTGACGATACCCTCGATGAAGGAATCAACTTGAGATTTTGCGTCTGCCCCTAAATTCATATCCTCCGCGAAGCTTCTGAGATCCATGAGCGCTTCCTCGACGCCTTCTCCGGATTTGAGAGCCGCTCGAAGATTCTCCACCACGGGAATGATTTCCATGCCGAGGGCGGACTGAAGCTTCCGCACACCTTCGTCGATGTCAGCGCCCTCAAGGGAGATCTGATGCGTTCGAGTCTTAAAATTCGCCTGCGCATTCACAACGGCGGATGTGACAATGTCCTGCTCGGCATCCGTTTGCAAATCCGCGTACTCCAGTTGTCGTATGACGACTTCCGATCTACCAGCGCCGCGATTCTCTAATCGGACGTGAAATAAATCAGCGACTCCTTCACCAAAGACGGAATCCACGGCTGCCTGGAAGGTTTCTTCGCTTTGCGCGGGATCGACGAGAAGTTCTCTTTTCGAAAAACTAAAAATAGCGTCCCGCAGTTCCACCATGTCTTTTTGTGTGGGTTTGTAGTCGATGGTCGAGACCGAAGCGGATTCATAGGTGATGGCAAAGGGATGAATGGCTCCCACATCCTTTTCGGAAGTATTAGTAAGAGCGAGCGTCCGATCGCCCAATCCTTCGACCGCCGTCAGGCGTGAGATTTCGTCGTCCGTTTTCAGTTGATCGAGGACGATTGCTTGTTGAATTTCGGAAGAAACATTGCGCCTCACAAAGCTTTCGGTGGCGGCAGTGGTTTCAGAAGAAGAGGAGTCGAATTGATAGACTAGGGTGCTAGGAGCAGGGGTGCCGGTATCGTTACTCATGACTCGAGAAGCTCGCGATATCTCGCGAATTCCTCGGAGGATGGCTGTCATTTCGATTTTAGAGGTCATGCCAGCGTTCCCGATCATTTGGAAAAGAAAGCAGCACCAGCGCTATCCCCACTAAAAACCCCCAGCGCCAGTGCTACAAACATCAAACAATCAAACTACAATGAGCCTATCGACGCGCCGCAAAATAACTTGAGCGGAAAATGAAAGAATCCGAATTCTCCAATGGAAATGCCAAGTTAGAGTGCTCAAATTTCTCGTCGCACTCGTGCCTCGTGACAGGATTTTTCCACGAGCCTTTGCCGAGGATCGCGTAGCAATGCCTCATTTCAATACTCAGTCTTGGGACCGCTCCTCCTCGCCACTTTGCCTTTCTTTCTTCGAATTTATTTAAGGCTCGGAGAGCCTCTGCAAAAACTCTTCGAAAAATCCCGCCCCCAACCGCGAGTGCGACGTTGATCTCAGTCGATATTATTTATGTGAAGGGGCCGTACTTCGGGCGAATCCCAAATCCTCAGTGTGCAAGCATTTGCTGAAGGAACTGAGTTTCTACGTCGAAATTCTGGTTCTCTGAAGAACCGCGATAAACGTCCCGGAAGTGTTATGGATATCCGGCAGGAGCATGAAAAAAGGATCGTGCTCGGCCAGGCCGGCGAGTGTTTTTTCATCGATTTCGAAGCCATAGAAATTGCGCACATAGGGCACAACCCATTCTTTGAAATACGAAAATGCGGGAACCAATCGATAGGAATTATGCGAAGTGCGAAGGAAATGTTCAATCTGCGCTTCGTTCTCAGACTTGTTCAAGGTTGAGG
>ERZ761602.6681-NODE-6681-length-12735-cov-7.585726_pt1 | contig 12735 bp, 12 predicted proteins | sample MGYA00512165_ERZ761602 | MGnify/ENA primary metagenome ERZ761602 (study PRJEB28899, sample SAMN02445085) | bioreactor sludge metagenome | biome: EBPR sludge; isolation source: Thorneside wastewater treatment plant | place: Australia: Brisbane, Thorneside...
CGAACGTCCATCGCGGCGTTCACTACCTCTCGCAGCACGCGACCAATGCCTATGAGGCGGCCCGCGAGAAGGTGAAGCGGTTCATCAATGCCCGCGAGGCGGCCGAGTGTATCTTTGTCCGCGGTTGCACGGAGGGCGTTAACCTTGTCGCCTCGAGCTACGGCCGGCGGTTCATCAATGAGGGCGACGAGATCCTCGTCTCGCAGATGGAGCACCACTCGAACATCGTCCCCTGGCAGGTCATTGCCGAGGAACGCGGTGCCCGCGTGCGGATGATCCCGATCAACACCCGCGGCGAGATCATCATCGAGGAATACGAAGCAATGCTCAACGAGCGGACGCGGATCGTCGCCGTCTCGCATGTCTCGAACTCGCTCGGGACCGTTAACCCCGTCAAGGAAATGACGGCAACGGCGCACAAATTCGGCGTGCCTGTCCTGGTTGATGCGGCCCAGAGCGTTCCGCATTTTCCGGTCGATGTTCAGGAACTCGATGCCGATTTCTTCGTCTTCTCGGGCCACAAGATGTTTGCTCCGACCGGCAGCGGAGTTGCCTACGGCAAACGCGAATGGCTAGACAAAATGCCGCCCTATCAGACCGGCGGCGGAATGATCCGGACCGTCAGTTTTGAAAAGACGACCTACGCGCCGATCCCGGAAAAGTTCGAGGCGGGCACGCCGGCCATCGCAAATGCGATCGGGCTCGGAGCCGCGATCGATTACATAAACGGGCTCGACTTCAACGCCGCGGCCGAATACGAGCACTCGCTGCTTGAATACGCGACCGAACGGCTGGCGGACATCCCCGAGGTGACAATCATCGGAACGGCCGCCGAAAAGGCGAGCGTTCTCTCGTTCACCATTGAGGGCATTCATCCTCATGACATCGGCACCATACTTGACCAGCAGGGCATCGCCATCCGCGCCGGCCACCACTGTGCCCAGCCGGTGATGAACTTCTTCGATGTGCCCGCGACCGCCCGTGCCTCATTCGCCTTTTACAACACTCGCGAAGAGGTCGACAAACTCGCGGATGCTGTGCAGAAAGTTATTGAGGTGTTTGCTTGAAATCCTTATACTTGTGGCTATTTAGGAGTAAGAAAGTATGACAAAGTTAATCGGTTTGCTGTTTACCGTTCTCGCCGCAACAATTGTGGATGCAAATCAGAGAATAACGTTCACCGATCATGCCGTTCTCAACATAGCGGAGATGAATTGTTTAGCGGGCGATGTGCTCAATTGTGTAAGGACAAGTGGTCATCACGTATATGAGAAAGAGATAGAGTGTCCTATTGGCGGAGAGAGTTTCAAGGCTCTTTTTCTGGGAACGCATTCGACGTCCGGACTTCACCTAGACTGGGAGCCGGTCTCCTATATGCGTTTTCCAGTTCCGATTCCTGTGTGTCCGAGCAATGGTTTTGTTGTGACCAAGGAAAAATACAGTAATGAGGAGCTCGCAAAGTGGAAAAAGGCCGTCGAATTAAAAGCGTATAAGGAAATCTATGCTCAGAAGCACGCGACTTTTTATCTTTACGCCAAGCTCAAAGAGCTGGGCGGGGAGCCGGACGACGATTCTTGGTGGCTATATCTCAATGCGACCTGGGAAGCGGATAACTGCAAAGACAAGGATCGCTATAGGCAATATGCCCTGGAAACGATTGCGGCGGCCGGCAAACGGCGCGCCAAACTGAAAGATTCGGAAGAACTGTACTGGACGTTGAAGCTGATAACCGCCGAAATGCACCGCAGAATAGGCGACTTCAAGACGGCACAAGAGTTAGCCGAAGCGTTTGGCACCCCGGCGCTGGAAGACAAGGACGCCAACGAGTTTTTCCTGCTTGCGAAAAGACTCTTGCTAAATGCTATCAAAGATAAGAATACTACCCGGGTTCCTATCCAGGAAATCAAAGAATCCGAGAAGTAGTTCGGACTTATTTCTTTGGGGAAAGGTGGCCTGTTTTGTGAGATTGGTCACTTTCAATTCACGCGAATAGCAGCATAGTCCGATTATGCACTCTGATCTCTACATCGCCCAACACGCCCAGCTTCGTCCTGTCATTGAGATCGCCGAGCAGCTCGGGCTCGGGCCGGATGACATCGATCTTTACGGCAGCCCATACATCGGCAAGGTTCGGCTCGATGTGATCGAAAAGTTCAAGGATCGCCCGAACGCGAAGTATATCGACATCTCGGCGATAACGCCGACGCCGCTCGGCGAGGGCAAATCGACCACGCTCATCGGCCTCGGCGAGGCGATGAAGCATCTCGGCAAGCGGTCTGTCATCACGCTCCGGCAGCCCTCGCAGGGGCCTACATTTGGCATCAAAGGCGGAGCCGCCGGCGGCGGTTATGCGCAGGTCGTCCCGATGGAGACGTTCAACCTGAACCTGACGGGCGACATCCACGCCGTGACGGCGGCGAACAACCTGCTCGCGGCGATGATCGACAACAAGCTCCTCCGCGGAAATCCGCTCAATATCAACCCGCACAGCATCACCTGGAAACGCGTTGTCGATACCAATGACCGGGCGCTTCGCAAGATCATCGTAGGCCTCGGCGGCCGGATGGAGGGCGGCATTCCGCGTGAGACCGGATTCGACATTACGGTCGCGTCCGAGGTGATGGCGATCTTGGCTCTCACGACATCGCTGCAGGATATGCGGAAGCGGTTTGGCCGGATCGTCGTCGGACTGACCCACGACAAAAAGCCAGTAACCGCCGAGGAGATCGGAGCCGCCGGAGCGATGACCGTGCTGATGCGCGACGCCATCCGCCCGACAATAATGCAGACGCTCGAGAACACGCCCGCACTCGTCCACGCGGGCCCGTTCGCCAACGTCGCCCATGGCAACAGCAGCATTCTCGCGGACATGATCGGCATCAAGACGGCCGATTACCTGATGACCGAATCGGGCTTTGGTGCCGACATCGGTGCCGAGAAATTCTTCAACATCAAGTGCCGCTACTCGGGCCTCAAGCCCGATGCGGCCGTAATCGTCGCGACGATCCGGGCGCTGAAATCGCACAGCGGAAAATACAGGATCGTCGCCGGCAAGCCGCTGCCGCCGGAGATGCTCGAGAACAACGTCGCCGACGTCGAGGCAGGTGCCGCCAACCTTCGCAAGCAGATAGAGAACATTAAACTCCACGGCGTTACGCCGGTCGTCGCCATCAACGCGTTCGAGACCGACCATCCCGAGGAGATCGAGGCCGTCAAGCGGATCGCGATCGAGAGCGGTGCTCTAGGTGCCGCCGTTTCGACCCACTGGGCCGATGGCGGGAAGGGGGCGATCGAGCTGGCCGAGATGGTCATCGCAGCCGCCGAGGAGCCAAGCGAGTTCAGGTTCCTTTATGACCTTGACCAGCCGATCAAGGCGAAGATCGAGACCATTGCAAAAAAGATCTACGGAGCGGATGATGTCTTTTTCGAGCCTTTCGCGGCCCAACAGATCGCGAGCTATGAAGCTAACGGCTTTGGCAACCTGCCGATCTGTATGGCAAAAACGCATCTTAGCCTGAGCCACGATTCGACGCTCAAGGGCGCGCCGACCGGCTTCACGCTGCCGATCCGCGAGGTCAGGGCGAGCGTCGGTGCGGGCTTTATTTACCCGATCTGCGGCGATATGCGGACGATGCCCGCACTCCCCGAACACCCCGCCGCCGAGCACGTGGATATCGACGAGAACGGGAATGTTGTCGGGCTATTCTAAATTCGTAAACGAAATCGCGGCTATTGAGTTAAAATAGAGATCGTGAAGAAACAAGCACCAATCCGGGTCGGCGATTACAGCTTTACGGTTATTGTCGAGCCGAACGAACCAGACGGCTATCTTGTGACGTGCCCCGCTCTGCCAGGGCTAATAACCCAGGGCGATTCACTCGATGAAGCTTTTGCGATGGCCAAGGATGCCATTGAAGGCTATCTGATCAGTCTAATCAAACACGGCGACCCGATACCGGAAGACAAAATGGCATTTCCGGTCCGCGTGAGAATTGAAAATGAGCAAATTGCCGCGTGACCTGAAGCCGAAGAAAGTGTTAAAGGCACTTCAGCAGGCGGGATTTGAGATCGACCACGTCACCGGCAGCCACTATATTTTGAAGAAGGGGGAACTGCGCACGTCAGTTCCATTTCATCAGTCCGTTAAGACCGGAACGCTGCGAGCAATTTTGAACCAATGCGGTCTTTCGGTAGAAGAATTTATCGATCTACTTTAGTGAATGTCAGAACTTAACGAGCTTTATCAGGAAACCATTCTCGAGCATAACAAGAACCCGCGAAACTTCCGCGAGATCGAGGACGCGGACAAGACCGCCTTGGGCAATAATCCGCTTTGCGGCGATGCCCTGCAGGTGTTTGTAAAAATGGACGGCGACACGGTCGGCGACGTCGCGTTCAAGGGGTCGGGCTGTGCCATTTCAAAGGCTTCGGCCTCGATGATGACGCAGGCCGTTAAGGGCAAGACCCGCGAAGAGGCCGACCTGCTTTTCGACGAATTTCACAAAATGGTCACCGGCGAAATGGACATCGAAACCGAAGAAAACCACCTCGGCAAGCTGCGCGTCTTTGCCGGAGTACTCGAGTTTCCGGCCCGCGTCAAATGCGCCTCGCTTAGCTGGCATACGCTGAGCGCCGCTCTTCACGATGAAGGCGAGATCTCGACGGAATAGTAAAGGTTGCAAATGAACTTGGAGCTTGTCCGAGCCCCCAAATGGTATCGCTACGCGGCCGTGTTTCTTGTGAGCGCGGCCGCGATGACGATCATTCTCTGGGCACTCGGGCGGCTTTGGTGGTGCAAGCTCGGTGACGGTGCGATATACGTCAACGAGGCTTGGAACAGCAGCCACACTTCGCAGCATTTCCTCGACCCCTACACCTTTACGCACATTCTCCACGGCGTGCTTTTCTTCTGGATCGCCGGGCTGCTGCTTTCCAAGTACGGAACATTCTGGCAGTTCACGGCTGCGATCGTCGCCGAGGCCGGTTGGGAAGTACTTGAGAACACAAACTTTATCATCGAGAAATACCGCGAGAACACGGCTTCGCTCGATTATTTCGGCGATTCGATCGCGAATTCCATCGGCGACCTCGCCGCCTGTGCCATCGGTTTCCTTGTAGCGATGAAGTTCGGGATGTGGCGGTCGCTCGTCTTTTTCCTCGTTGTCGAGATCTTTTTGCTCATCTGGATCCGCGACAGCCTGCTTCTCAATATCCTGATGCTCGTTTTCCCGCTCGATGGCGTGAAGAGTTGGCAGATGTCCGTCTGACCTTAACTCGTCCTTAAATTTCGCCCGAAAGTTAACCGAAACTTACACAGCAACAAGATATTGTTGTCGGCCCTATTGACATACGCAAGACTTAGTGCGAGGTCAAGAGCCGGCTATGAGCGACGCAACTTATCAAACATCGCCACGATCGGATTCCTTTTCTTTCTGCATTCGTCCCGGTTCCTGGAACGCGGCCGCACTGCTCGTGCTGCTGACCATCGCCTGGCTCGTCGGTTCGGGCGGCGAGGTTTGGGGCGAGACGAACCTTTACTGGCCGCTTTCGGCCGAGGTCTGGAGCAGGCAAAATTCACAGCACCCGATCGACCCCTATACGCTGACGCACATGCTCCACGGGGTCTTGTGCTTCTGGCTGATAAAGCTCACGCTGCCACAGTTGCCGGTTCGCCGGCAATTTTTTTTGGCAATACTTTTTGCTTGCGGTTGGGAAGTGGTCGAGAACTCCTCGTTTGTCATCGACCGTTACCGGATGGTGACAGCCTCGGCTGATTATGTCGGCGACGCGGTTGTTAACTCGTTCATGGATATCGTGGCGTGCGGTCTCGGGTTCTTCTTCGCCCGAGCGGTTGGGTTCGGCATTTCGTTCGCCGTGTTCATTGCGGTCGAGGTGCTGATGATCTTTTGGATCAAAGACAATCTTCTCCTGAATATCCTAATGATCGTCTATCCGCTCGATAGCATTAAGTCGTGGCAGATAGGATCGTGAACTAGAGTAACTTGCAGGTTTTACGGCATCGCAAGATCGCGAATGCGAGAGAACCGATCATTACCACAATCAAGATCAAAGCGAAGATCGCCGGGTCTAATGTACTACCGGCAGCCGCCAAAACGCTTGCGGCAACAAAAATACAGACACCGCCAATGAGAAAGGATATTCCAAAATGGTGGTTCACGACATACCACAAGTTTTCGTCGGAAAGTGTTCTACGTGTCCTTACGCCGTAAAAATAATTTGGCGGAATCTTTTTCAAGATAAGCGGAATCGAGAGCAAGATAAAGATCCCCCCGACTCCAGCAAACAACAGCGATAATGCTACATTCTCACTCATAGATCGTACTATGAAGGTGTTATGTTATCACGCTCTTTAACGTTCCCCGCGAGCGGCTTCGACCTGTGTTTCTAGGTCAACGGCGAGTTTCCGCGAGCCCGGCTGGTCAAATGTCTCGATCCAGCGGAGCGATTCATCCAGCACTCTAAGCTGATATTCCCGCCATCCCGGTTGTCCCGCGACCGAGCCGAACTCGCCACTGTAATATGCCGTCCGCGGTGCCCGAACCTTGTCGGTGAGTTTGCGGTCAACCGAGAGAAACATTGTCGGGATGCCGCTCGCTTCGATGCCGCGGGCGAGCACACCGAGCGTTTGGTGGCAGAGCCGCGAGGCCGGTATCAAGAGGGCCGCTTGAACCTCGTAGCGATGGAGCCGCTCGGCAAGCCGCGGTCCCATTTCCTCGGCGACCCGTACCGCATTCGGTATCCACGGGCTCAGGCTCCACCAGACCGGATTGAGGATGCCGATAACGCTGTTCGCTTCGTATTCGTTCAGCCGGTCGATCGGTATCTGGGCATTGCGGTCGAGCTGAACGGCTTTCGGGTCGTAGCCTTTGGCCGCGTACCGCATATCCTCGGCGGCAAGTTCCTTCGGAAATTCACGAAACTCAAGGTCGCCGTCCTTTGCCTCAAGGTCAAAAGGCTCGGTGCCCTCGATGTAGGCACCGGCCGAACTGATGAGCGCAAGGTTGAGCATCGGCAACGCCCGGCGGACCGGCACGAAAGGAGCGGCCTGGTTCTCGACAAACGTATATCCGCGGAGTTCCTCGTTCGGCGACCAGCGGGCAAACATCGACTCGAAAAAATCGGCGTTTTCAATGAGTTCCATATTTTCCTAGACCTTAAAGTCCTTGAGCGGATCGAAATCGACCACGTTGTCCTTCTTTTTCGCGCTGAATTTGCGTTTGGCGATGATAAAAAATACGATCAGTGCCGCCGCCATCGCCGCCATCAGTACCCAGACCGAATATTCGTGCATCTGGTTAAATTGAACGCGGAGCGGGTCGTCGACGGCCACCTGGTCGATCGGTTTGCCCATCTCGTTGCGAAGCAGCATAAGCCACCAGCCGATAACGAACTGCCCGATCGCGGTCGCGGCCGCGAGCACGAGCAGGACGATGCGTTCCGTCCAGAGCCAAAAACGGTTGACCGCGGCCTGCCCGACGAGCGAAGTTGCCAGCAATATCAGGGCGATCACAAGGCCGCTGTAGTTCACGATCGCCAGCGTCCGGTTGACCATCGCACCGGCCAACTCACGCTCCGGCAGCACCGCAAAGGCACTCTGTGCGACAAAGATGAAAAACACCGCCGCACCGAGCCAGATAGCGGTCAAAAGCAGGCGAATATCGGAGAAGAACTTCATTTCCGTAAATTAGAACAACGAAACGGTATTATCTCGATTTTAAGGTGAAAGGGCAAAAGGCCGCGTGCCTAACCGAAAAGCCGTTTGAGATTCTCGGCGGCTTTCAGCCTCAGCAGTTCAGCCGCCGTTACATCGCCAAAATGGGCGACTGCCTTTTTATAGAACTCTATTCGATCGCCAAGCCCGAGCGACTTGCCGGCGGCGTATTTTAAACCAAAGTCGCGGCTGCCCTCGGCATTTGCCGCGTGCTGCCTGTAAAGCACGGTCGGCTCGCTGATGTACCCGATCTTGCCGTGCTTTGCCGTATTGACGGCGACCCAATGGTCGTGCATCATCTCGGGCAGTGCAAAAGGAAGCGAGGCCCGTGCCGCAGCCCGATTGGCAAGGATCGTACAGCCCGTCACTACATTCTGCGCCAGCAGGCGTTTCCAATCCTGCGAGATCTCCGGCCTGAGCCGCTGATAACGCCAGAGCGAATCGTCGATCGTCTCAAGCTGCTCGTTCACAACCTTGAGATCCGTAAAAACTAGCAGTGGCGTGTTCTGGTCCGACGAACTCTCGATCTTCTTCATCGCCTCGAGCGACCGTTCGATCTTCTCCGGCAGCCAAACGTCGTCCTGATCGGCGAACATAAAAAACTCGCCCTCGCTCGCCTCAAGCAGCCGCATGAATGATCTCCGCAATCCGAGATTTCCCTCGCCGTCCCGGAGCAGCGTAACCCGCTCGTCTCCGCGGCGAAACTCCTCGATCGCCGCAACGGTTCCGTCAGTTGAGCCGTCATCGCGGACCGCAAGCCGAAATTCGGCAAAGCTCTGGCCGAGGATCGAGCGAATCTGCTCGCCGATGTACCGCTCGCCGTTAAATGTTGACATCAGGATGTCGATCATCCGCCGACAGGATATGCCAACAGGTTTCGGTTTCCCAAACTTTCGCGATACGATTCTTTTTTTGCCCTCGCTCGGCCACTTTATGCGCATTGCGATACTCGGAACCCGCGGAATACCGGCAAACTACGGCGGCTTTGAGACATTTGCAGAGCAGCTTGCCACCCGGCTCGTCTCTCGCGGCCACGAGGTGACCGTCTATTGCCGCTCGCACCACGTCCCGAAAGCAATGAAAGAGCATTGCGGCGTCCGCCTCGTCGTCCTCCCGACGCTCAAGCATAAATATCTGGACACGGTCGTCCACACCTATCTTTCGGTGATGCACGCGATCTTTCAGCGGTTCGATGCCGTGCTGATCTGCAATGCCGCAAATGCCATCTTCATCCCGAAACTGACTTGGACCGGAACTCCGGTCGCGATCAACGTTGATGGCCTTGAACGAAAGCGGAAAAAGTGGAACAAACTCGGGCAGCTTTACTATGCACTCGGTGAGCGGGCGTCGGTCTGGTTCGCGACCGAGGTCGTGACCGATGCCAAAGCGATCTACGATTATTATCTCGCCGAATTCGGCGTTGATTCGACAATGATCGCCTACGGTGCCGACGTTGAGCGGAAGTTGGACGCTGAAGCCATCAGCGAGTTTGGCGTCGAGCCGGAGGAGTACTTTCTCTACGTTTCGCGGCTTGAGCCCGAAAACAATGCGGCGATGGTGATCGAAGCATTTCGCAAAACCAGGACCAAGCGAAAGTTGGTCATCGTCGGCGATGCCCCGTATGCCGAGGACTATAAAAAGTACCTTCGCGAACTCGCGACCGATGACCCGCGGATCGTCTTCACCGGTTTCGTTTTCGGTTCGGGCTACAAGTCACTCCAGCAGAACGCCTATGTTTATATCCACGCCACCGAGGTCGGCGGAACGCATCCGGCGTTGATCGAGGCAATGGGCTACGGCAACTGCGTTTTGGCATATTCGACGGTCGAGAATGTCGAGGTCGTCGGCAAGGCGGCTCTGACGTACGAGACTGTCGAGGAACTTTCGCGGCTCATCGGCGAGATCGACGCCGACACCGCTCGTGCCGCGGAGTATCGGGCAAAGGCTCAGCATCGCGTCGAGGCCGAATATAGTTGGGACTCGATAACCGACCGCTACGAAGCTCTCTTCGAAAAACTTGCCGCGAAGAAATGATCAGCCGGATAAAAAAGGCATTGCGAATCGTCCGGCGGGAAGGCATCTCGGCCGGTTATTCGGCGTTTCTGCGGCAGATCGACAAGGGCCGCCGCGACCGTGAATACCGTGATTGGGCCGAGCGTTACGATACGCTCGACGATGCCGGCCGCGAACGGCTTCGTGCGGTGGCCGCCGAGCTCGAAAACGGTACGCTGATCTCCGTGCTGATGCCGGTCTATAATGTCGAGGAGCGATTCTTGCGCGAAGCGATCGGCTCCGTCCGGGCACAGATCTACCAGAACTGGGAGCTTTGCATCGCCGACGACGCCTCGACCGAGCCGCACGTACGGCGGGTGCTCGAAGAGCTTTCGACCGCAGACGCACGAATTCGCGTCACGTTTCGCGAAATGAACGGCCACATCTCCGCTGCCTCGAACACGGCGCTCGAAATGGTCCGCGGTGAGTTCACCGCCCTGATGGACCACGACGACATCCTCGCCGAGGATGCTCTATTGCAGGCCGCCCGCGTCATCACCTCGCGGCCCGAGGTAAATTTGATCTACAGCGACGAGGACAAGATCGACGCAAACGGCGTGCGGTTCCAGCCGATGTTCAAGCCGGACTGGAGCCCCGAGCTGATGCGTTCGCTCAATCTGATCACGCACCTATGCGTCTTTCGGACCGAGGTCTTGCGAGCTATCGGCGGCTTTCGCACGGGGTTTGAGGGCAGCCAGGACTACGATCTTTCGCTCCGTTTTATCGACAGCATCTCGCCGGAGACGATCGTTCACATTCCGCACGTGCTCTACCACTGGCGGGCGATTCCCGGCTCGGTTGCGCTCGACAGCGGCGAAAAGACGTATGCCCACGAGCGGGCACGAACCGCGCTGACCGAGCATTACCGCCGCAGCGGTATCGCGGCCCGTGCCGTCCGTGGCCTCGGCGAGCTCCACCGGCCGGAGTTCCTTGGCGAACCGCCGAGGGTTTCGTTGATACTTTGGGGCGACGGGAGTTCTGATATCGACCACGGAAGCGTTCATGAGGTTCGCGAAGCCTCAGGCGATGTCGCCTCAATTGTCCGCGAAGCCAACGAAACCTCCGGCGATGTTCTGGTGTTTCTCCATCGCGATAGCGGCGAGCTTTCAGCGAACTTTTTTGCGGAGCTTGCCCATCGGGCGGCGATCAGTGGCGTCGGTGCGGTCGGGCCGAAGCTGCTTGATCCCGACCGACGCATCGCGAACGCCGGTTTCGTTTTTGGGATAATGAACGGAATCGGAAGGCCGCATTTCGGCATGCGGCGGGATGACTTTGGGCCGTTCGTCGGCCTCGCGGCGGATCGCAACGTCCTGGCACTTTCGCTTGCGGCGATGGCGGTCAGCCGGAAAGTATTTGACGAGGCCGGCGGGCTTGACGAGAGTTTCGGCGACCCGGTCACATCCGGAATCGACCTTTGCCTGCGGCTTCACGCGGCCGGGAAGCGAAACGTCTGGACGCCCTGGGCCGAGGCGACGTCGGGAACTGCGTCGCTTGGTGTCAGCGAGGAGGGCATCGCCCGGCTCCGTGAGCGATGGAAGAAGTATTTTGACCGCGATCCGTATTACAATCCGAAACTGACGGCTGAAGGCGAAGACCTGCGGTTTGCTGAACCGCCGCGGGCGACAAGATTTTGACGAGCGATAGATTCTGAAACGCAGCCAACCCAAAACCGAAACTACGCGCAAGGTACCGGCATTTGTGATGCCGCTTGTCACCGTGCTCATCGGTGCGGCCGATGCCGCTCTTGCCGGCGGAGCACTGATCGCGGCATTCGTCGTCCGCGAAGGTCTGCCCGTGCTCTCGGAAACGGCTTGGGCTTGGTCGCAGGAGTTCGTGCCCTATGCAGGCGTCTTTTGGTTTGCGATCGTGGTTCGCGTCGCACTTCTCGCCTATGAGGGCGTGTATCGCTTCAAGGGTGCGTTCTCCTATTCGCGTGAGGCGGCAAAGGTCGTCAAGGCGGTTGCCATCGGCTCGCTGCTGATCGTCGCCTGGGCGTTCCTTTTCCGCGGTGGCTACGCCTTTCGCGAGTTCTCATATTCGCGTGCTGTTTTCCTCCTCGATTTCGTTTTCGCACTCGCGCTCTTCCTTGCGTTTCACCTGCTTGTCCGTTGGGCGCAGGCGCGTATCCGCAGCCGCGGAATAAATCTGCTGCCAACGCTCGTCGTCGGCACGAACGCCGAAGCCGCCGGAACCATCGCCGAACTCCGCGATCGGCTAGGGCTCGGTTATCGGGTCGCCGGCGTCGTTGCGACCGGCGATACGACTGAGAGCGAATTTGCCGGAACGCCGGTCGTCGGCGATTTCTCGGAACTGCCGGAGCTCATCCGCCGCTACGGCATCCAAGAGGTGATCATCACAGAGCCAGACATCGGCAGCGAGCGGCTGTTCGATTCGATGATGGAGGTCGGCCGCGACCATCGCGTCGAGTTCCGCTTCGCTCCAAAGCTCTTCGACCTGCTTCCGCAGAAAACGGCTGTCGAGCAGATCGGTGTGCTTCCGATGGTCCGGCTCTTTCGTGAACCGCTTTCCGATGCCGGCCGGCTCGTCAAACGCGTGTCGGACATCATCATTTCGCTCGCAGGCATTGCTGTTCTCTCGCCCGTGCTTGTGTTTGTTGCACTCGCCGTCCGGCGAAGCTCAAGAGGCCCGATATTCTTCCGCCAGGAGCGAGTCGGGATGGACGGTCGCGTTTTCCTTTGCCTGAAATTTCGGACGATGTTTGCCGATTCGGATGAAGAAATTCACCGCGAGGCCTATCGCAAGAACATTTCCGGCGAGGCAGCAGGTGAGGTCTTTGGCAAGGTTGAAAATGATCCGCGGATAACTCCTTCGGGGCGATGGATCAGACGTTGGAGCCTCGATGAACTCCCGCAGCTTTTCAACGTTCTCCGCGGCGAGATGAGCATCGTCGGGCCGCGGCCGCCGATACCCTATGAGGTCGAGGAATACGA
>ERZ761602.6682-NODE-6682-length-12735-cov-4.636830_pt1 | contig 12735 bp, 9 predicted proteins | sample MGYA00512165_ERZ761602 | MGnify/ENA primary metagenome ERZ761602 (study PRJEB28899, sample SAMN02445085) | bioreactor sludge metagenome | biome: EBPR sludge; isolation source: Thorneside wastewater treatment plant | place: Australia: Brisbane, Thorneside...
GTCTGCGGGAGTAGATGCCGTGGATGACGTGGTTGCGGTTGCCGGGGGGCGCGCCGGTGAGGTCGAATCCGCCGTGGTGGGGGCAGCGGCCGGAGGCGTGGTTCGATGTGTTGGTGCAGGGGGTGGCGTTGGGAAGTCGGGCGCCGCAGATGCGGTGGTTTAGTTGGGTTTCGGTTGCGTTGACGGTGGTTATCCAGGATTCGGTCCAGGTGCGGGCGCAGGGGGTGCCGAGGGCAGTGGTTGTTGTGGACATGGTTGTAGATCTCCTTACTGCTTAGTCCACAGCGTTGCAGTTTAAGCGGGGAGTTGTCCGCAGATTGCACAGATGAACACAAATTGAAGTAGAAGGAGCGTGGGTATGATTTGCGATACGTGTGGTGCGCTTTTTAGTGCGCGTTGGGTAGGTGGGCGTAAAAAAATAGGTGGCTGTGGAGTTGGTGAAAAAGCCACCTTCTTCGCTGTCCCCTATTGATTGGTTAGCGCCTCCTAGAAAAACCGGAGATTCGATCGGAAATGCGTTGTCAACGCAGTTCCCTAGTGCTTAACCAACGCGAAGCGGCCTTTGCGGATGGCGGCGTCCGTTTTTGTGCGCAGGTCGGAGCCATGTATTTCCAGTGAGCTGTCCTGGAGTCGCCACACGCCGTCCTGTCGGACGAAGTGGTAATCAATGGCCCAATAGGTGGTGCGTTCTTCGAAGGTGGTAGCACGCATATACACCGTGCCACGCCCAACGGTGTCGCCGAACAGCACGTATTCGGGCGAGGCGACGGCGTCTACGGCGATCTCGGCGAAGCGGCATCCGTTCGAAAGGGAGCGCGCGTCATTCGCGAGCACGCTCATGTGATCACGCAGATCGGCTGCGTCAACGTACGCGGTGGCGTTAAGGTGGAGTCCGAAGGTGGCCAAGGCGAGGATTGTGGCGATCCAACCGGTGAACCTGGACGAACGCAAGGTGGGCATGGACTTTCTCCTCTCCGCGTCTGGAAACGCGGGAAAGTGTCGAGCATCGTCAAGGTAACGTTGGGCGGGCGCGATCTATTCGCGGACGAGGCGCGGGGCTATGTAAGCGGCATGCCGCTGGCCTGGAGGAGGGTCTTTTGTACGGCAAGGTCATGCGCTTTTGCGTATTCAAAGGTGCGTTCCCCCCGAATGCACGCGGCGAGATCGGCGAGGTCGGCGGCGTGGCGCGGCAGGTCTTCGAAGGGAATTGTGTGCGATCCCGCGGCATACTCGCCCACGGCCTCGCGCAGTACGAGTCGCGCTGCCGGCGGCTCGAGCGGATTGAGCGTAATCGTCCCGCGCGTGCCGGAGACCTTGAAACGGCGTGATGCGAATGCGCTCGGCTCCATCGCGGCGGACTCGACGGAAACCAACGCGCGCGGATACTCGAGGACCGCAAGCGTGTTGTCCGCGAGGGCATCCTGCGCGGGACTGTCGTGGCGAATGTGCGCGGTGACCTTGTCCGGTGCGCCAAGCAGCAGGACGATGATGTCGATGAGGTGGCAGGCGAGTTCGAACATGATGCCGCCGGAGAATGCGCCGATGCGCGCGCGTTTGAACGCGTCGAGATCCGTGCACATGCTCGCGTGAATGGCGTAGATATCGCCGAGCCAGCCTTCGCGCACGGCGCGGCGAATGAAATCGAAGCCGGGGTTGTAGCGAAACATGTAGCCCATCTGCACGAGCAGGTTTTTCTTCTCCGCCGATTCCAGCAGCGCTTGAAACGATGGCAGGGACGCGCCGGCAGGTTTGTCGAGATGAATGTGCTTGCCCGCTGCGATGGCGAGGTGCGCAAGATCGAGCAAGCGCGAAACGCCGGATTCAATGGCGATCATCTGGATCGATTCGTCTTTCAGTAGATCATCATTCGACAACCAGCGAACATTTTGCAGCGCGGGGTTGGCCTCGAAACTTTTGCGGACGGACGCGTCGGGCTCGCATACACCGACCACTTCAAAGTCCGGCGATTTCAATGCAACCTTCAGGAGATCAATTCCGTGCGCGTGATCGATGCCGAGTATGCCGCAGCGGATTTTTGGCGCGGGCGCGCCTTGCGCGATGTTTGCGATGACACCGCTAGCCGCGATGGATTGAAGGAACGATCTACGGTTCATGAATTCTGGTGCTCCATGCGGACGTTAAGCAGTAGGGCCACCAGCGGCATGCTCTGTGGCAAGCGCATTCACATAGTCCGGATCCAATTTTGGAAACAGCACTTCTGGTGAGTTCAGCGGCGCGCCGGAGGGGAGGCCGGCTTTAGCTGCGTGCCAGCCATCGTCGCCGCCGTCGGGCCCGCCTTTGGGATGCGTAACGTTGAGAATGCCCGCGAGTTTTTCTGCGCCGTCTGGCGTGAACGGTACGAGCGCGGTGCACAGCGCGCGCACGACCTGGCAGCAGACGTAGAGCGTGGTGCCGGTGCGCGCGAGGTCTGTTTTACGCGTAGTCCACGGCGCTTTGGTGTCGAAATAGACATTTGCTTTGCGGCCCATGTCGATGAGGCGTTCGGAGGCTTGTCTGAAGCGAAAGTTTTCGAGCGATTCCGCGATTGCGTCGAGTTGCGACGGCAGCGAATCGAGCAGGGTACGGTCGTCGGCGTCGAGGTCGCCGGCGTCGGGCACTTTGCCGTCGAAATTTTTCACGGTCATGGTTAGCGAGCGATGCACGAAATTGCCGACGACATCGCACAACTCGCCGTTGTAGCGGTTGAGGAATTCGTCCCAGTCGAAGGCGGCGTCGCGCGCTTCGGGCATGATGGCGCAGAGGTAGTAACGGATCGCGTCGCGGCTGAAGCGTTCGACAAACCAGCGCACGCTGATCATGTTGCCTTTGGACTTCGAACCTTTTTCCGTTTTGCCCGTTTCGCGGTTGTAGACGTTGAGGTACTCGTTGCCGACGACGTTGTCGGGAAGAATGTAATCGCCCTGGCCCATGAGCATTGCGGGAAAGATCACGGCGTGGAATGGCACGTTGTCCTTGCCGATGAAGTGAACGAGGCGCGTGGATTGATCCTTCCACCACGGTTCCCATGCATTGGCATCGTTCTTGGCGTCGATTCCCCACTGGCGCGTGTTGGTTACGTAACCGATGGGTGCGTCAAACCAGACGTAAATGCGCTTGCCGGCGGCGTCCGGATCGCTTAGAGGAATGGGGACGCCCCAATCGGTGTCGCGCGTGATGCAACGCTCGCGGAGTTCACTGACCCAACCGTTTGCGATGCCCTTGACGTTGGTGCGCCATTCGGAATGACCGTCAAGCCATACCTTGAGTGCGGCGGAGAAATCCTGCAGGCGCAGAAACCAATGTTTCGAATCGCGCAAGACAGGCGTGGACGTGTCGCCGGGGATATTCACGCGCGGGCTGACGAGATCCTGCGCGGTGTACTGGGCGCCGCAATTCTCGCACTCGTCGCCGGTGGCGTCCGCATAGCCGCATTTCGGGCAGGTGCCTTTCACATAGCGGTCGGGGAGAAATTTTTGGGACTGCTCGGTGAACCACAGTTCCATCGTTTGCTGGTCAATGTGGCCGGCTTCCAGGAGTTTGGTGAAGAAGGCCTGCGTCGTGTCGGCGTGAAGGGGCCAGGACGTGCGGCCATAGATGTCGTAGGAGATTCCGATGCGCTCGAATGCTTCGGCGTTCGCGGTGTGATAGCGGTCGATGACTTCCTGCGGGGAGATCCCTTCTTGCAGGGCGGTGAGCGTAATGGGTACGCCATACTCGTCCGAGCCGCCTATGTAGAGGATGCGTTCGCCGCGGATGCGTTTGAAGCGGACATAAATGTCCGCGGGCAGGTATGCGCCCGCGAGGTGTCCTAAGTGGATGTGCCCGTTGGCATAAGGGAGCGCGCTGGTGACCAGCGTGCGGCGGAAGGAATGTTCGGTTGTCATGCGGTATCCCGTGCGTATGCGTAGTGCGTTGAAACGCGGGTGAATGCCCGCGCCAAGTGGGGGATTCTACCGTTCTGCGGGCTGGAGTTTCCAAGGCGGGTGTGGGGATATCTACCGCGAAGGCGGAAGAACACGAAAAGGAGAAGGGGAGATGGGAAAAGGTTCGAACGGACTTTCCCAAAAATTGGATCCTGATTTACACTCTTGCCGCAGCAGGAAGGTTTTGACTACGGGTAAAGCTGTATATACAATATGTATGATAGATTTGAATGGGACGAGGCTAATAACGCCTTAAATATTCAGAGGCACGGCATCGATTTTGTCGACGTGTCGGAGATGTTTGATTACCCGATGGTGACTTTTCTCGACCAGCGAGCGGACTACGGCGAAGATCGTTGGGTTGGCATAGGGCATCTTGGGCCTCGGCTCGCTGTCGTGATATTTACAGAAACGCAGGATTCGGTCATCCGAATCATATCCGCCCGAAAGGCCACGATCCGTGAAGAAGCCATCTACCGAGACCAAATCTAAAACAGATTGGAACCGCTTGGCGTCGATGAAAAACGATGAAATCGACCTCAGCGATATTCCGGAAATCGATCCGAAAGTATTTGACAGCGTGGAAGTTCGGCTGCCAAAACCTAAAGAACTCATATCAATGCGGTTAGATCCCGACGTCTTGGCCTGGTTCCGTGATCAGGGATCAGGATATCAGACTAGGATTAACGCGGTGCTTCGGGCTTACATTAAATCCCAAGCGAAGTAGCGAGGATAGCTGAGGCTGGACATCTCCAAGCTACGGTGTCGTAACGCGGTTGGGCGCCATCGGTATGTTGAGTGGGAAACTATGCGGTAGGAAGGCGGAGCGTCCGCCTGTCCAGGGCCTGTAGCCGCTGTCATGGGAAGATTTCTGGATTTGGGCTATACTATGGCGCGAAATCCAGGATGCGGAACAGGGGAATTTTAATGCGTAAGTTCCTGCCTTTAATAGCCTTATTGCTGGTCAGCGCAGTTTTTTCCGGTTGCCCGAGAGGGAACAATCCCAAGGGGTTTGAGTTTACCAGCGCCGATTTACAGGGTGGTTGGCGGGGTTTTGGGGATTTTCTGGCCGGGGCGGGCGGCGGTGGCGCGGAAGACGACGACGATGCAGCGGAACGGACGCTGGTCGAGCCGGATGTCATTCGTCAGGTAGGCAGCACGCTCTACGTGCTGAATCAATTCCGCGGGTTGACCTTGGTTGACCTCGATACCAAGGAAGTCCTCGACCAAGTTCCCACTTTGGGTTTTCCCCGTGACCTGTACGTGGTCGGCAACCGGGCCTATGTGCTGGTTGCTTATGCAGCCGACTTTGAAGCGGATGGCGACACCGTCACCTATGAGATCGCTTCGCGGTTGTATGTCGTCGATATTTCCGACCCGACGGAATGCGAAATCGTTTCGACTTTTGGGCTTGACGGCGACCTGACCGACAGCCGGCTTGTGGGCGATGTGTTGTATGCCGTTACCGCGGAGTACGACTGGAGTTGGCTTGACGGCGTGGCGGTAAAAGCGAAGGCGTCAGCGTCGCACATTGCCAGCGTGAACATTGCGGATGAAGAGAACATCTTCGAGGCCGATCAGGTTTCCACCAGCAGTATTGGCGATGTTGTGTATGCGACGAACGCGGCGATCTTTGTTGCAGGGTGGGATTGGGGTGACGACGAGAGCACGATCACGCATGTGGACATCAGCGATCCTGCTGGTGACATGCAGGTCAATGATTCCATCACCATCAAAGGACATGTGGCCGACAAGTTCAAGATGGATGTGTTTGACGGCGTGCTTCGCGTGGTTTCGAGCGGATGGAGCGACGATGAAAGACGCGTCTTCGTTACGACGGTTGACCTAACGAATCCCAACGATTTGACGAAACTTGCTGAACTCGAAGTCGAAGATGCAGCGGGCGAAACCCTGTTTGCAACGCGATTTGACGGTCCCCGCGCATACATCGTTACGTTCCTCGTGATTGATCCGCTGTTCGTATTCGACTTGTCCGATCCGGCGAATCCGGTGATGACGGGAGAACTTGAAGTGCCGGGTTGGTCAACGCACATTGAACCGCGCGGCGACACGCTCATTGCGCTTGGCGTGGATGATTCGGGAGACGGTTGGCAAGTTAGCATGAGCCTGTTTGATGTCACCGACGTGGCGAATCCGTCGTTAACGGATCGCGTCAACTTCGGCGAGAACTGGAGTTGGTCCAGCGCATTTGAAGATGTGAAGGCGTTGACCGTGTTGGATGACGTAATCATCGTTCCATTCTCCGGATGGGAGGAAGTGGGTGGCGGTTTCGACCGATTGCAGTTTGTCTCGTGGTCACCGAGCGATTTAACCAAGCGCGGCACGGTGGATCTGCAAGGAAGCATTCTTCGGACATTTGAACACGACGGCAACTATTACGGCGTGACGAGCGAGCAGCTTGCGGAGATTGATGGATCCGATCTCGATGCCCCGGAAGTGGTCGATACGGTTACGTTGGCGGAGAACGTCGCGGACTTCGTCGAACTTTCCAACTCGGTCGGGGTTGAGGTTATCACGCAGTACGATACGGGAAAGACGATTGCGCGCGCGGTTGGACTTCCACTCAAGGGCGGGCTTGGTGAAATAGAAGTTGAGATCGGCGAACTTGCTGGGGCGCATCTGCGCGGGGAGTCCGTGGTTCTCATCGGCACGTCGTGGCAGAACGAAAAGGGATACAGCATCGCGGTGATCGACTTTTCGAATCCTGCCAGCCCGGAATTGGACGGCGAGCTTGAAGTCGATGTGCGGCCGTACTACGGATACTGGTGGATGCTGCCGTTGTACGATATTGGCGGCGGTGGCGGCGTGGTGCCGGCAGGTGGCGCGGCGATGGACATTGCGATTTGGCCGCGGTATCCGGCATTCCAACAGGAGAACACGCTGATCGCGGGCGACACGCTAGCGTTGCGATGCACGGCAAATTCGTTCGATGAAACAATCGGCGATGGCGCCGCCTACGAAGGCGTTGCGCTTGTCGATCTCGGCGCGCTCGAACTTACCGCAACGATAGGTTTTGGATTTGACGCCGTGACTTCGGTCGATGCGGTAGACGATTTGCTGTACGTCTCCAGCAAGACCTATATCGATCAGCCGGCTTTCCCGGGATTACGCGGACCACTTTGTGCTTACTTCATTACCGAGCTTGATCCGGAAGCGCTCGATGCAGGCCCGACTGTGAATGTGCCCGGGACGTTTGTGCAATACGACGCAGAATCGGACGTGTTGGTGCTGCGAGACGACCAATGGGATCTTGGCTACAACTACGAGACATTGCTTCGCAGCGTTTCGTGGAGTGGCGGGCTTGGCGTGGACGAGATTGACAATACGCAGTTGCCGGAGTACTCGTCGGTTGTGCTTGGGCGCGGCGCGAAACTGTTTGTGGAATCCTACGACGAAGGGGTAAACCTGGATATCGTGAATGTTTCGCCGAGCGGCGCACTGCAGAATGGCGGCGGAGTGCGGGTTACGGAAGACTGGGGCAACCTAATCGATGCAAACGGCGCGAACGCCTACTTCGGCATTGGCGGCGGCGCGATCGTGCGATACGAATGCACTTCCTCGCCGGATCTGAAAGAAATTATAGAGGTAATGGGGACGCCGCAACGAATTCGATTCGAGAATTCCGGTACCTACGCGCCACTGGGTTATTTTGGGATCGTGCAGTTGCCGCAATAGTTGTTTGATTGAATCAAGGCGGCCCTCGCAATGATTGCGAGGGCCGCCTTTTTTGTTCAACGGAAGAACGTCTGAGTTTTTAGCGTTGCCAATCCAATATGAACTGCATCACGCGCTTGATGAACGGGGTAAGGCGCGTTCGGTTGTAAGCGTCGGCGGCGCGTTTGATCGCCTCCGCGCGCGTTGGATACGGAAGAATGACATTCGCGAGTTTGCCCAGCCCGATATCCTCTGACATTGCCGTCGCAATCATGGGCAACATGTCGCCAGCACTTCGTCCCACAATGGTTGCGCCGAGAATCTTTCCAGATCCCTTTTTCAGATGCACCTCAAGAAAGCCCTCGGACTCGCCTTCGGTTTTCGCGCGGTCGTTGTCTTCCATGTTGATGCGAATGGTTTCGATTTCAACTCCGCGCTCGCGGGCTTCGCGCGCGTTCATGCCAATGCGCGCAACTTCTGGATCTGTATACGTGCACCATGGGATGGTCAAGGCGCTTGCGCGTTTTTTGCCGGCGATTCCGAACAGGGCATTTTGAATGACGACACGCGCGGCGGCATCCGCGGCGTGTGTAAACTGGAATCGGAGACAGACATCGCCGGCTGCATAGATTCGAGGATTGGCCGTTTGCAGAAAGTCGTTCACGCTAATGCCGTGTTTATCGACCAATACACCCGCTGATTCAAGGTTGAGGTTTTCAACATTCGCGCGCCGGCCTGTCGCCACAAGGATGGCGTTTGTCTGGCACGTCGACTCCTGCGTCCCGGTTGTTATCGTGACATCGATCAGATCCCGAAGTTTCTGAACGCGGGTTACGGAAGCATTCAAGCGCACCTCTACGCCGTCCCGCGTGAGCCGATCCTCAAGTACCTTGGCTACTTGCGCGTCCTCCCGCGCGAGTACCTGGGGGCCGGTCTCAACCAGAGTCACCTGGCTTCCGAGGCGTTGAAACGCTTGGGCAAGTTCGCAGCCAATAGGGCCGCCACCGATCACCAGGCATCGGGCGGGCAATTCCGTCAGATTGAAAATCGATTCGTTCGTGTAAAAACCCGAGTCGGCGAGTCCTGGTAGTTCCGGAACGGCTGCGCGCGCGCCCGTTGCTATGACGGCCCGTGCGAAGAGCAGTTTTTGTCCATTTACGTCGATGGAATCCGGCGTTACGAAACGCGCATCTCCAAAATAAACATCCACGCCCAACTTCCGAAAGCGGTGGGCGGAATCGTGCGTGCTAATCTCACTTCGAATGCGACGCAATCGCTCCATGACCGCGGCGAAATCGGCGCGCGGTTCAACATTCAGGTTAATACCCAACGACGCTGCGCGACGCAGTTCGGCCATAGCGTGCGCACTGCGTAAAATTGCCTTGGACGGGATGCAGCCTGTAACGAGGCAATCGCCGCCCATCAGATTCCGCTCGATCAGGGCGACCTTGGCGCCAAGCCCTGCGGCGCCCGCCGCGGAAACCAGCCCCGCTGTGCCGCCGCCGATGACCACGAGGTTGTAGCGGCCTGTTGGGACTGGATTGACCCAGTCGCGCGGGTGCGTGTTTTGCACGAGGGTCTCGTTATGGTCATCGGGCAGGTACACGGTGCTCACGGCTCCGCAGACTCCTCTACCGCGTTTTGATCAAGAATCTGCTTGGCTTTCCGGGAGAGATAGACCGTCAGCACCACCGTCGCCAACAAGCCAATTGCGAGCAAGAACCATTCGCCCGGTGTGCGCGCCCGAGAGCCCGAGAATACCGAGGCGACATCCCGCGCAAGCGAACCGATGTACACATAGAGGACTGTTGCGGGCAGCATACCGATCCAGGTCGCGACAACATACTCCGATAGACGCACGTGGGTGAGGCCGAATGCGTAGTTCACGACGTTGTACGGCATGACGGGAGAAAGGCGCACCAAACCGACAACTTTCCAGCCGTCATGCGCGACGGCGCGGTCAATCGCGACGAAGACCTTGTTATGCGAGATCCTCTGCGCCACCGTTTCGCGGGCAAAGTGCCTGCCAATCAGAAACGCGGCGGTTGCGCCAATCGTTGACCCGATGGACACGGTGATGGTGCCGGTCACGACACCAAACAAGGCGCCGGCGCCCAACGTAAGGATAGAGCCGGGGACCAAGAGAATGGTCGCTACGACATAGGCGATCGCAAGTGCGACGGGTCCCCATGCGTCAAGCGATTCCACCCAGTGTAAAAATGCGCTGAGGACTTCACGGAGGGGGAGCACGCGCGATGCGCCATAGAGCATCACTGCACTGAGTATCAGTGCAATCACACCCGCCAGTTTGCGGCCCTGTGGTGAAAGCGCCGTATTCCGTTGCCCCGTTGCACCCCGCACCACTATATACCGTTAGTCTTCGGAAGCACGCATGGGAAAGCGACGAACCTTGCGTTCTTCCTGATAGTGCAGGGCGCCCTCTCGCAAGGTGAAAGAGATTGCTCCACTGCGATCCGTGCGCAGTACCGGCACAGCCTTTTCCCTATACCGTTCAAGAATCGGCTCGTCCAGGACCTGTCGTCCACGCGCACCCGTCGAGATAACGGCGAGTTCAGGACTGACGGCATCAATAAACGCCGGAGTGCTTGACGTGTCCGCGCCATGGTGCGGCACTTTTAGGACATCGGCGTCAATGGCAATGCGATCGAGCGTCGACTCGGCCATTTTCTCCACATCGCCGGTGAACAAGAACACATGCTCGCCGAATGGAACACTGATGACGAGACTTCGATCATTTGGCGCGGTTGTATCCGACAGATCCAGCGGTGGGTGGTGCACGGGGACTTCGGTGTCTCCAACCTCGATTACATCGCCGCGCTTTACGCGCAGTAGCTCGACGCCACGGCGCTCGCACCGATTCCGCAGCTCGGATTCGAGCGGGCGCTCGTCGTTGTCATCGCTGAGGATGACGGTTCGCACGCGGAAGTTGTCGATGATGTACAAGAGGCCGCCCATGTGGTCTCGGTCCGAGTGCGAAGCGACAACCGCGTCAAGTCGCGTGACGCCGCGGGACCACAAGAACGGCGCAACGGCGCGCGCGCCGTAGTTATAGCGGTCATTGGCGTCGCCACCGTCAATAAGAATGCTCTCGCCGCTCACGGTGCGGACGTAGGCCGCATCGCCGTGGCCGACATCGAGGAAAACGACCTCAGGTTCATGAAAACGTACGAGCCAAACGACCCCGGCGCATGCGAGCAGGACAAGCGATAAACTTACATATCGGCGCTGAGACTTTTCCGCAAACGTCGCGACAGCAAGACACACCGCGAAAGACAGGTAAAGTATGAGCGCCAGAGTCGACGGCTCCGTCAGTGCGGGGGTGTACATTTGCGGCGCCGAGGACCAGTCCGCAACACGTCGAATCAGGTAGACGGGCAGCAGCGTCGCGTATCCAACGATCTTTGCGAGCGGCATCGACACATGTACCAACACCGAGGTGGCTATGCAAAGCCACAACACGCTAGCCAGAAGCGGAATGACGATGAGATTCGCGATTGGCCCCGCTAGCGCGAATACATGAAAATTCGCGGCGATGAAAGGCGTTGGCAGTATCTGCACTGCCGCAGAACTCGCAATGCTCGGGCGCGACCACCACGGTAGTTTTATCAACCAGGACTTGAACAAGGGATAATAGAGAAGAATCGATGCGATGCACGCAAACGAGAGTTGAAAGCTTACGTCAAAGATAATGCGCGGATCCCAGAGCATCAGGGCGAAGGCGGCGATGCTGAAAGCGGTGGGCGTGTCCTGCTCGCGATCAATCAAGCTTGCGGAGAGATACAGGCACACCATCGCGGCAGCGCGCATGGCCGGAACGCTTGCGCCCGAGACCAATGCAAACGTGCACACCGCGACTATCGACACGACCGCGCGGGTTTTCGGTTGCACGTTCAACACCCTCAGCCCATAGGTTATGGTCAGGAAGATGAGGACAGCGTGAACGCCGGAAACAGAGAGAATGTGCGCCGTGCCTGACCAAACGTAGGTGCGGTACTCGCTCTCTTCGAGCGCGCTTTGTTGTCCCAGCCACACGGCATAGATGAACGGTAGAATCGATTGTGGCATCGCCTGCGCGAGTCGTTGCGCCTGTATATGGCGCACTCGCGCGGCGAGGTAATACGGCGAGAACAACGGCGCAGCCGTTTCAATGGTGACAGCGTCAGGACCGGAGACTTCGACGATTGTATTGACGCCCTGATTGCGAAGGTACACCTCGTAACTGTGCACGCCAGGATTCACCTCGCCAATCTCGATACGCGGTTCTCCGGTGAGTCGAACCCGTTCACCCGGAAATATTGGGCGCGAGGCGCGATACCACTGGACTGATGCGGCGCCGTTTATGAGCAGTTCCGTTGCGCCTTGCGTAACGGATTCGACGTCAAGCACGAACCCGTTGCGATCCGTGCCGGGCAACATCAGCCGCGCGCTGCGCACCGTTCCGGTTAGCGTCACGGGAGTTGTTGGGCGCTCCTGAACGAAGGCGCTCAACCGATCGCCGACGAAATCCTGATTGCGCAAGGTCCACCATGCACCGCCCGCGCCAATGAAACATAGGAGGAGCGCGAGGGGTCTAATACGAGGAACACGAAAAGCAGCAACGGCTAGCGCGCAGCCCAAACCCACGAGAAACAAGGAGGGCATCGGGTCGGAGATTTGCAGACTGGAAGCGGCCAGAATGCCGGCCAGAAAACCAGTGGCGGCCCATACGAGCGGCCTGTTCACGCAGGCGTCCGGAAAACAGAACGCGCCCGTCCACACACAGCGAACGGGCGCGTTAGAATCGGATCAGAGTTCTTGGGTAGCAGACTTAGATAACACCGCCGAGGGCCAAGAGCCAGATAAGCAGCGTGTACGCGAACGTGTCCGCGAACGTTGCAAATTCAGCGGCGATATCTACGTTAGCAAAACCCAGGATCAGATTCAGAATGCTCGACAAGTCCATGTTCAGTTCCTCCTTCTCGACGTGCGCTATTTCCACGTGATTACGCGCCGCCATGCTACCGAAACCCCAAGGGCTTTGTCAAGGCAGAGTTCGCGCCCCTACGCAGGGCTGGTATGCCCCTGCCGTATGCCCTGCTAGATGTACGGGCCAATCCCGTTTTCGTTACATTTATCG